>Ga0209166_10000261_pt1 | contig 66638 bp, 59 predicted proteins | sample Coa_R1_3_FD_187151 | JGI IMG/M metagenome (GOLD analysis project Ga0209166, IMG submission 187151) | Surface soil microbial communities from Centralia Pennsylvania, which are recovering from an underground coalmine fire - Coalmine... | ecosystem: Environmental > Terrestrial > Soil >...
AGCTCGGCACCACGGCCATCTACGTCACCCACGACCAGGTCGAGGCCATGACCATGGCGGACAAGATCGTCGTGCTCAACGCCGGCAAGGTCGAGCAGTACGGCTCCCCCCTCGACCTCTATGAGAAGCCGGCGAACCTGTTCGTCGCCGGCTTCATCGGTTCCCCGAAGATGAATTTTGTCACCGGCGAGCCGGCGCGGCAGCGTGGCGCAACCACCATCGGCGTGCGGCCTGAGCATCTCAGGGTCGAGCGCGAAGGGCAGGGCTGGCAGGGAACCGTGAGCGCGGCCGAGCATCTCGGCAGCGATACTTTTCTTTATGTCGATGCCGGCCCGATCGGCCAACTGACCACGCGTTATATCGGCGAATTGAATCTGCGCGCGGGCGACAAGGTTTCATTGTCGCCTGATCCCGCACGCATTCACCGTTTCGATGAAAGCGGCAATGCCCTGCGCGCGTGAGGCGCCCCGGGCAATGGACTTCCAACAAGAAGAAACGGACAGGACCCATGTATCTCGAGAAATTCAAGCTCGACGGCAAGACCGCGGTTGTAACCGGAGGCGGGCAGGGCATCGGGCTCGCCTGCGTCGAAGCGCTGGCGGAGGCCGGCGCCAGGGTGGTGATCGCCGATCGCGATGCCAAGGCGGCCGAGGCCGCTCGCGCTGAGATGGGAGGAAAGGGCTACCAGACCGACGTCGTCGACATGGACGTGACGAACTCCCGCCGTGTCTCCGAGGTCGCCGATCAGCTCGCCTCCTGGTTCGGCAAGGTCGACATTCTCGTCAACAATGCAGGCATCGCCCGCAGCGAGACCCCGGCGGAAACCGTCACCGACGAGCATTGGCTGAACGTGATCGACGTCAACCTCAACGGCACCTTCTGGTGCTGCCGCGCCTTCGGCAAGCACATGCTGCAGGCGAAGGCCGGGACCATCGTCAATGTCGGCTCGATGTCGGGCTTCATCGTCAACAAGCCGCAGGAACAGTGCTACTATAACGCCTCCAAGGCCGCGGTGCACCATCTGACCAAGTCGCTGGCGGCCGAGTGGGGCGCCCGCGGCGTGCGGGTCAATGCCGTCGCCCCGACCTATATCGAGACCCCGCTGAATGCCTTCGTGAAGAGCAATGCGAAGATGTATGACGCCTGGATCGGCGGGACCCCGATGGCGAGAATGGGGCAGGTCGAGGAGATCGCCTCCGTTGTCCTGTTCCTCGCCTCCGACGCCGCGAGCCTGATGACGGGCAGTATCGTTCTTGTCGATGGCGGCTACACTTGCTGGTAGGCTTGCCCCTCAATTAGTTGAGCATGATCGGATCATGCTCTAGTTGGGGAGCACGCATGCGAGAGGCCTATATCGGCGTCGATGTCGGAACCGCGAGCACCAGGGCTGGCGTATTCGACGCGACGGGAAAATTATTGGGGATCGCCAGGCATCCGATCAGGACCTGGCATGAAGCCGGCGACATCGTCGAACAGTCCTCGAGCGACATCTGGAATGCCTGCGTCACCGCGGTGCACACCGCACTTGGCGAGGCGGCGATCCCGGCCGAAGCCGTCAAGGGCATCGGCTTCGACGCGACCTGCTCACTGGTCGTGCTCGCAGGAGACGGAACCCCGATCTCGGTCAGTACGTCCGGCGACCCCGAGCGCAATGTCATCGTCTGGATGGACCATCGCGCCATCGCAGAAGCGCGGGAGATCAACGAGAGCGGGGACGACGTGCTGCGCTACGTCGGCGGCTCCATCTCACCCGAGATGGAAATGCCAAAACTGCTCTGGCTGAAGCGGCATCTTCCCGCGAGCTTCGGCGCCGCCGGGCACTTCTTCGATCTCGCTGACTATCTCACCTTTCGCGCGACCGGGTCGCTGGCGCGCTCGATGTGCACCGTGACCTGCAAGTGGAATTTCCTGGCGCATGAGAAGCGCTGGAGCGCGCCGTATTTTCAGCGGATCGGCCTGCAAGAGTTTTCTGCCGAGCAATACGGGCGTATCGGAACCGACATCGTGCCGCCCGGTACGCCGCTCGGTGCGGGGCTGAACGTGAACGCCGCAAAGGAGCTCGGCCTGCGCACGGGAACGCCGGTCGGCGCCTCCCTGATCGACGCGCATGCCGGCGGCATCGGCGCGATCGGCGGCCGGCTGGCGGCGGAGGCGCCCGTCAACGTCTGCGATCGTCTCGCCTACATCATGGGGACATCGGCCTGCATCATGGCGACAACCTCGGAGCCGTGCTTCGTGCCCGGCGTCTGGGGCCCCTATTATTCGGGCATGGTGCCCGGCTTCTGGCTGAACGAGGGCGGGCAGTCGGCTGCGGGTGCGGCGGTCGACCATCTGCTTCGCTCGCACCCGGCCTATGCCGAGGCGAGCGCGGCCGCCCGCAGCGCTGGCGTCGATGTCATCGAATTTCTGGAGCGGCGGATCATCGTCCGCGCCGGCAATGCGGGGGCCGCGGCTGCGCTCGCGCGCGATGTTCACGTGCTGCCCGAATTTCTCGGCAACCGCTCGCCTTACGCCGATCCCAATTCGCGCGCGGTGATCGCGGGGCTCGATCTTGATGCCGATATCGGCGCGATGGAACGGCTGTTTGTCGCGGGTCTGTGCGGGCTTGCCTACGGCCTTGCCGATGTCATCGACGCCTTTGCCGCGCATCAGGTGCAAAGCAACGTCATCGTCATGGGCGGCGGCGCCGGGCGTAGCCCGCTGGTCCGGCAGATCATGGCGGATACGACCGGGCTTACGGTGGCGTTGCCGCAAACGCAGGAGCCGGTGCTGCTCGGCGCAGCGATGCTGGGCGCGGTGGCCGGCGGCGCCTTCGCGTCGATCGGCGAAACCATGGCCTCGATGTCGGCGCTCGGCCGCTTGAGCGAGCCGACGACCCCTCGCATGGCGGAATTTCACCGCACCAAGCGCGGGATTTACAACTTGCTCCGCACGCTGGACCAGGAAAGCCGCGAGGCCATGCGCGCGTTGGATGGCGGCGGGCAAGCAGCGAAAGGCTGAGGCCATGATCTTGAGCTGCGGCGACGCGCTGATCGATTTCGTGCCCGTGGTGGCCGCTGATGGACGCGACGCTGCGCGCCCGGCGGTCGGCGGCTCCTGCCTCAACATTGCCGTCGGCGTTGCCCGGCTTGGCGTGGCCTCAGGTTTTGTCGGCGGCATCTCGACCGATCTGTTCGGCCGCATGATCGCCGATCACGCGATCGCATCGAGCGTGGATCTGCGTCATGCGACGCGGAGCGCGCATCAGACCACGCTCGCCTTCGTTCGGATCGTCGAGGGCGAGTCGCAATATGCCTTCTATGACGCGGAAACCGCGGCCTCCAACTGGCGCTACCAGCCTGGCGCGATCCCGTTCGAGACCATCGAGGCTGTCCATATCGGATCCACGACGCTGGTGCACGAGCGCGGCGCCGCGGAAGCCAACGCCCTGATCGCCGACGCGAAGCGTTCGGCGACGATCTCTTTCGATCCGAACTGCCGGCCCAATCTGGTGCAGGACAAGGACGCCTATCGGACACGCATGGGAACGTTCGCCGACGGCGCCGACATCGTCAGGATGTCGGACGTCGACTTCACCTACCTCTATGGCGACGCAGACTGCGCCGGGCAGGCCGGTGCCATGCTTGCGCGCGGCGCGAGCCTGATCGTCATCACCCGCGGCACACAGGGGGCGCAGGCCTGGCATCGCAAGGTCGGCGCGATCGAGGTCGGCGCTCCGGCCGTCAAGGTCGTCGACACCATCGGCGCCGGCGACAGTTTTCAGGCTGCGCTCTTGTTTGCGCTTGCCAGGTTGAACCGCATCGAGCGGCCAAAGCTGCAGGCGATTGAGGCCGACGAGCTTCGCAAGGCCCTCGCGTTCGCCTGCCACTGCGCGGCCCTGACCTGCACCCGTGCCGGCGCCGACCCGCCTCGCTTCAGCGAGGTGGCGGGATTGTGGTAAGGTGAGGCCGCGCTCACGCGGCAAACAACAATATGCGGACTGGAGATCAAGCGTCGCGCAAGAGCGACTGGCGCTCCAAGAGTTTGAGAGGCGGCGAGATGGATATCCGCGCTCCCGAGCAGAGGTACAATCCTTACCGAATCTTTTCGCGCGCGCAGTGGGCCGCATTGCGCGACGGCACGCCGATGACGCTGGAGCCCGGCGAGTTTTCGCGGCTGCGCTCAGTGCACGACCGCCTCGACATCAAGGAGGTCGAGGAGATCTACTTGCCGCTGTCGCGTTTGCTGTCGATCTATGTCGACGCGGCGCAGCGGCTCTATTACGCGCAGCGTCAGTTTCTCGGGATCCGCGACCGCAAGGTCCCGTACATCATCGGCATCGCCGGCTCGCCTGCAGTGGGTAAGTCGACCACCGCGCGTGTCCTGCAGGCGCTGCTCGCCCGATGGTCGCCGCGTCCCAAAGTCGATCTGGTGACAACCGACGGCTTTCTCTATCCCAAAGCGGTGCTGGAGCGCGAAGGGCTGATGCAGAAGAAGGGATTTCCGGAGAGCTACGATCGGGCGCGGTTGTTGTCGTTCCTGAGCGACATCAAAGCCGGACGAAGCCCGGTGCGGGCGCCGGTGTATTCGCATTTGACCTACGACATCCTTCCGAACCAGTGGCAGGCGGTCGATCAGCCCGACATCCTCATTGTCGAGGGCGTGAATGTCCTGCAGACCGCCCCGTTGCCGCGCCACGGCAAGGCGGTGCCGGTCGTGTCCGACTTTTTCGACTTCTCCGTTTATATCGACGCCGACGAGGCGGTGATGCGCGAATGGTACGTGCAGCGCTTTTTGACCTTTCGTAACACCGCGTTCCACGATCCAAGGTCCTACTTCCATCGCTATTCGCTGCTGTCGGACGATGAAGCGATCGCCACCGCAACGGCGATCTGGGAGCGCACCAATCTCGCCAATCTCGAGGAAAACATCCTGCCGACGCGCCGGCGCGCGACGCTGATCCTCACCAAGGGCGCCGATCACCTCATCGAGACGGTGGCGCTGCGACGGCTTTAGCTCCGCTACAGTGGCTTCTATTCAGGGCGTGGCGCGCCTTACCACCGCCAGCCCTGTTGCGGCGGATAGTAGTACTGGCCGCCGCGCCGACGCGGATAGCCGGTTTGCGGGTCCGGATTGCGCTGGAGAAAGAAGCCAGAGCCGTTGTTGCCCCAGGAGTTGTCGCCCCAGCCCCAGGAGTTATCGCCCCAGGAGTTGTCGCTCGCAACGATGTCGGGCGTAGGCCGGCGCGTGATAAAGCCGCCCTGGGGCTGATTGTTCAAGACCGCGACAAACTCGGTGCGATAGTTGGTCTCGCGGCTCAGCGGCTCGTCCGAGATGATGATCGAGGATCGCGGCACGGCGGTCGGCGCGATGCGATCGAGCACATCTTTCGGAATGGTGATGCGGTCGAGCGCGTCCTTGGCGTCGTCGCCGCTGTCGATCGTGACCGCGGTCCAGCGCAGGCCCGTGTCGGTGCGTGCCACCGCTGTGAATATGTGCGTGCCGATCGGCTTGTCAGGATCACGAATCGTGACCGGAACCTCCATGCTCGTATCGAACACCTCGCCGCCCCCGTCCGGCGCCGGCTTATGCGTGTTGCGCCGCACGTAAAGTTTCTGCGTCGCGCGGCTGATGTAGACGGAGACTGGCTCGAGCGCGAGCCTTGCCTGGCTCGCCGCCTTTGCGGTGTCGGCCTTCTTGGTCGCGGCCGCCTTGGCCGCGTCCTTTGCCGCGGCGGCGGCGTCGAGCTTCGACTTGAGGTCGGCGTTGGCGGTGTCGAGCTGCGTCGTAGCGTCCGCGGCCTTGGGAGCGGCCTTCTGCTGTAAGTCCTCGGCCCGCGCCCTGGCCTGGTCCGTCTTTGCGGCGGCGAGCGCCTTGCCGGCGAACGCGAGCTCGGCGTCGGCGCGGGCCTTGAGCCATTCCAGCTTGCGCAGCGACGCCTTGAGCGAGGCTACCTCGCGGGCCGTGGCCGCGGCGGCCTTCTTTGCCTCGTCGGCCGCCATGGCGGCCTCCGCGGCCTCGCCGGCGAGCGTCTCGGCGCGCGCCGGAGCGGCCGCGAGGGCTTGCGCGTTGGGCACGAACAGCGCCGGGTGAGAAAACGCGACCGGGGCCGCGTCGTTGGGCGAGATGATCACCCGCATCCCGATCCACGTCTTGTCGAACAGCTTCTCCGCAAAGCCGTAGGGCATCCGTATGCAGCCGTGCGAGGCCGCATAGCCCGGCAGCGGGCCGCCGTGCAGCGCGATGCCGTTCCAGGTGATGCGCTGCATGTTCGGCATCCAGGCATCATCATACATGGTCGAGTGGTGGTCCTTGTCCTTCTCGATGACGGCGAAGACGCCAGCCGGCGTCTCGCGTCCCGTCATGCCGGTCGACACGGGCGCGCGCAGGATCCAGCCGTCGGCGTCGTAGAAAGTGACCTGCTGGCTCTTGAGCGACACGATCGCCATGATCGGCTCGCCCGCAGCGCGTGGCGCCGTCGCCTCGGTGACTGGCTCGGGGCGCGCCTGTCTTGCCGTGGCGCCGGCGGTCAGCGCCGTCAGCGCCGCGAGCATCACAAGGACGGGAGGCCCCCAACGCCACATCGCACCGGTGGATTGTGCCATCCTAAATCGAGTGACCATGCCATGCTCCGGTTGAAATGCCTGTCGGCGCTTCGGTCGATCAAGTGTCAGATCGCGATTTTGGATCAGCCGCCGCCATCCTCGCTCCAATTTACTCCTGAAACTATCCAAAGTTTCGATGATAAATCTCTCATATACGACCCCCCGCGCAGGAGGAAGGGTCGCTCGCGGCCGAAAGTGATGGATTTGGCGAAAGCCGGGGGGATTGATCTGCCTCACCGTTCGCTCAGCGGCTTCACCCTGGTCGTTCTTTATGAACGGCCGAATCGTCGTCATCGGAGCATCGCGCAGCAGCAACCTGCGGCTTATGGCCCATCTGCGAAATTCGACGTGACTTCGAATCCGTGCGCCTATTGGAGGGAGACCGGAAGTTTACGAGCGGGGGCAGACCGGCGTGTCGGCGTTTCAGTTGTGCTTGACGGGGAGAACGAGGGTCTGGCCGGGATAAATGCGATTTGGATCCCGTATCCGGTCTCGGTTCGCCCGGTATACGAGCGCGTATCGTGAGCCGTCGCCATAAGTGATGCGGCTGATTCGCCATAGGCTGTCGCCGCGGGATACCACCTTGCTCGAAACTGCGTGCGCAGCCGCCGGAGGGGATGCAGCTTCGTCCGCGGCTGAACTGGCGCGAATCGCATGCGCCGGCTGTAGACCGGCGCTCTGCTGCGGCTTGTCGGTCTGCAAACCCGGCTCCGAGGATGGGCGCGGTTGAGACGCGGTTTCGGGAATATATTCGGCACGCGATTGCGCTGCCGGAGCGCTCGGTCCCGGCTCGTTGACCGTGACCGCTACACCGTGTTTGGATGATGTCACCGTGCCGTCGGGCAATTTTGCGCTCAACGTCAGCTCATAGCTGCCCGCAGGGAGGCGGGGAGGGACCATAACGAATTCTCCGGACGCATCTGCAACCGCTCGATCAAGACGCTCTCCGCCGCGCAACAGGTCTACGGTTGCGCCCGGAGCCGCCCGTCCGGCGATGACCGCGTCGCCACCTGTTTCAATGCGGGCAATGTCGAAGGAGGGTGAGGATTGATCCTTGGCGGCGGCCTCCGGCGGTCCGGCAAGTTCGGCTGCGATGGCCGCGGGTTTGGTCCCGATCGCCGCGAGCGCAGTCGGCGCCTGAGTTGCCGCGCTGGAAGGTGGAGCTTCGGTCGCTGTCGGCGGGGCATCGCTGCGAACGGCCGGCGCAGCCTGTGGAGCGCTCGTCGTTGCAGTGACGGCATCTGCTGCGGGCCTCTCCTCGTGCCGTACGCCAAAGACAAGGGCTGTGCTGCCTGCCGCGATCAACACGAACGCCGGTACAACTATTTTGACTATCGAAACAGGTGTCATAACCACCACGCGTCGGCCGACCGATCGTCACCAGTGCTACAAATTTGATTCTGCGCCGATTTGGCTCGTACATCAAGTCCAGCCAAAAATGGGTTGTCGGTCAGCCGTGCTGACCAATGCAGTTCGCGAGGCACTCGGCCTCACCATTCAAGACAAGCTGCTCGCCATCGCCGATGAGGTGGTCGAGTGAGAGAGCGCACGACGTCGGTGTGCGGCCCAACTCGCACGGTGGTCCCGCTGCCCGCTTTCAGGGCACGGCCGCGCGCACAAATTGCTTCGTCTAATCAGAAGTATATATCGAGCCCCTTCGCAAAAATGCTTCTCTTCTTTTTTCGGAAGGTTGTGGCTCCGCGCGTCCTGCACGCGCCAGAGGGCGTTACGCATCATCACGAATGTTGGGGCAGGGCGCATTCGCGCCGCGGGATTGCGGCGGCTGTCCCCTGACTGTCGGGCATCGCCGTTGGTGGGAGTTCAGTAACGCTACCTGCCTCTTGCCACTTTCCGATCCGCTGTTTTGGCCGCTACACTCGCTCCCGGTCGGGTTCTTTCCGCGGGATGAGGACCGGATAATGTGCCGGGGCCTGGAACGCTGCCGCCCATTCGGGCTTAGTGTTTAGAGGTAAAGGGAGGAAAAAAATGCGAGCTGTCGCCAATGAACCGCTTTCGCGCCATGCCCTGGCCTTCGTGTTGGCGGGCGGCCGCGGCAGCCGGCTTCTGGAGCTGACCGACAAGCGCGCCAAGCCGGCGGTCTATTTCGGGGGCAAGTCGCGGATCATCGACTTCGCGTTGTCGAATGCGCTCAATTCCGGCATCCGCCGCATCGCTGTTGCGACCCAGTACAAGGCTCACAGCCTCATTCGCCACCTGCAGATGGGGTGGAATTTCTTCCGTCCCGAGCGCAACGAAAGTTTCGACATTCTCCCGGCGAGCCAGCGCGTGTCCGAGACGATGTGGTACCTCGGGACCGCGGACGCGGTCTACCAGAACATCGACATCATCGAGAGCTACGGCGCAAAATATATTGTGCTGCTGGCCGGCGACCACGTCTACAAGATGGACTATGAGCTGATGCTGAAGCAACATGTCGAGCAGAAGGCCGACGTGACCGTCGGTTGTCTCGAAATGCCGCGGTCGGAGTCGAGCGCGTTCGGCATCATCCATGTCGACGAGAACGACGTCATCCAGTCTTTCCTGGAGAAGCCTGCCGATCCACCGCCGATGCCCGGCAAGCCGGACACATCCCTCGCCAGCATGGGCATCTACGTGTTCGATACGGATTTCCTGTTCGATCAGCTTCGCCGCGATGCGGCCGATCCCAATTCGAATCGTGATTTCGGCAAGGACATCATTCCCTACATCGTCAGGAACGGCCGCGCGATCGCCCATCAGTTCAGCCGCTCCTGCGTCCGCTCGGGTAACGATCAACCGAGCTACTGGCGCGACGTCGGAACGGTCGATGCTTATTGGTCGGCAAATATCGATCTCACCGACACCGTCCCTGATCTCGACCTTTACGACCAGTCCTGGCCGATCTGGACTCACGCCGAAATCACGCCGCCGGCGAAATTCGTCCATGACGAGGAGGGACGTCGCGGCGAAGCCGTCACCTCGCTCGTATCCGGAGGCTGCATCGTCTCCGGCGCGGCGTTGCGGCGCTCGCTCTTGTTCACCGGCGTTCACCTGCATTCGCATGCGCGAGTGGAGAACGCGGTGATCATGCCCTATGTGGATGTCGCCCGACATGCCCGCTTGAGCAATGTGGTCATCGACCGCGGCGTGCGGATTCCGGAAGGCCTCGTGGTGGGCGAAGATCCAGAGCTTGACGCGAAGCGATTCCGGACCACGGGCAATGGCGTCTGCCTGATCACCCAGCCGATGATCGACAGGCTGAATGCATGACGTCCCTTCGCGTCCTGTCGGTCGCCTCGGAAATCTATCCCATCATCAAGACCGGCGGCCTCGCCGACGTCGCGGGCGCCTTGCCGATCGCCTTGAGGGCCGAGGGTGTCGAGATGCGCACGCTCGTGCCCGGATATCCCGATGTCCTGAATGCCCTCGCGAAAGCGGAGGGCGTTCTCGAATGGCAGCAATTCTTTGGCGGAACGATTCGACTGCTCAGTGGATCGTGCGGAGAGCTCGACCTGTTCGTGCTCGATGCGCCGCATCTCTTCGCGCGCCCCGGCAATCCCTATCTGTCGCCCGAGGGGAAGGATTGGCCGGATAACGGGCTGCGGTTTGCAGCGCTCTCGCGCATGGCCGCCAATATCGGGCTCGGAGCCGTCCAGGATTTCGTGCCTGATGTCGTGCATGCGCATGACTGGCAGGCGGCGCTCACTCCGGCTTATCTACACTATAGCGGCCGGCCGCGCCCGCGCACGATGATCACCGTGCACAATCTCGCCTTTCAGGGGCGATTTCCGCAATCGATGCTGGCGGAGATCGGGCTGCCGCCGGACTCCTTCAACATGTATGGCGTCGAATATTATGGCGACATCGGCTTTCTGAAGGCCGGCCTGCGATTCGCTGACATCATCACAACCGTTTCCCCAACCTACGCCGTCGAGATTCAGAGTGATGAAGGCAGCATGGGCCTTGGCGGCCTCTTGCGCGATCGATCAGGCGACCTCCGCGGCATCCTCAACGGCATCGATACGAATGTCTGGAATCCCGCAACCGATCCTGCCATCGCCAGCCGTTACGACGCCGGTGATCTTGATTCCCGCGCGGCCAACAAATCCGCGTTGCAACGACGGTTCGGCCTCGAGCAGAGGCCGGATACATTTCTGCTTGGCGTGATCAGCCGTCTGTCCTGGCAAAAGGGGCTCGATCTTCTGCTCGAGGCCATTCCGACGGTGCTGGCCGATGATATGCAGCTCGCCGTGCTCGGCAGCGGCGACGCCGATCTTCAGGAGCGCTACCGCGCGGCCGCGCAAGCCAACGGCGGGAAGATCGGCGCCGTGATCGGCTACGATGAGGAGCTGGCCCATCAGATCCAGGCCGGCAGCGATGCCCTCATTGTGCCGTCCCGGTTCGAGCCGTGCGGTCTCACCCAGCTCTGTGCGCTGAGATACGGGGCGGTCCCCATCGTATCCCGCATGGGCGGCCTCGAGGATACGGTGACTGAGGCCGACACCGCAGCCATTGCGAGCGGTGCCGCCACCGGCTTCAAGTTCGCGCCGGTGACCACTGACAATCTCGCCGCAGCGCTGCGTAGGGCTCATGCGGTGTTCGGCGACGGGCCGACGTGGCGGACGATTCAGGACAACGGGATGCGAACGGATGTGTCCTGGCGCGACCGCGCCCGCCGCTACGCCGATCTCTATCGCGAGATGATCGCGCTTGCACCGGCCTGACTTGCGGCCATCGCTCACGACAACGAAGTCATTCCCGCATTGAGGTGCAAGACGTCATCATGAAGATAATTGGAATAGCCGCCGCGTTGGCCGTGTTCTGCACAACTTCGGCCCTCGCAGTGGACACGATGTCGCGCAAGCCCGGTCTGTGGGAAGTCAAGACCAGCATCGAAGGAAGCAATGCGCCAGCGCGGACAGTCCGCCAGTGCATCGATGCCGAGACGGACAAGATGTTGCAGTCAAGCGCGGGACCCTTCAATCCCGCTGCCTGCAAGCAGAAGGTACAGACGTCGGGAGACACAACGACGACGGATTTCACCTGCACCGTCGCCGGTAAGCCCGCAACGGCACATTCGGTTGCGTCCGGAAATTTCGACAGCGCCTACACGATGACGGTGGCGGCGGAGAGCCCCGCGCTTCCGGGTGGCAAGATGGTCATGTCCATGGATGCGAAATGGCTGGGCCCGTGCGCAGCGGACGAGAGGCCGGGCGACATTGTGCTGAGCAACGGCAGGACGGTGAACATCCTCGATATGAAGAAACTCGCACCTCCGTCGGCGCCGCGTTAGATCGTTGGCAAGAAATAACGAAACGAAAGAAGTCAGCAAAGGGACGTGATCTTGAAAGCCATTCCGACCATCGACGCGCATCATCATATCCGGTGCCTGAGGACACGCGACATCAGGCGGCCTGACGCAAGCATCCCGATTTTATGAGTACACGGCCTAACCGTTCAGGCAACCAGCGCGGCGTCGTCGACGATGCTCTTGGCGGTGAAACGCGCCTGCCGGATTTGCATCAGCTCGATGAATTTCGCGCAAGGAAGCGGCGGCGAGACGATATAACCCTGACCTTCCTCGACGCCGCAGGCGAGCAGCGACTGCATCTGCTGGTCGGTCTCGATGCCCTCGGCCACTACCGTCATCTGCAGGTCCCTGGCGAGCCGCACCAGGGTTTCGACGATCCGCGAGGTGGATTCGTCCTTGATGGTGTCGACGAAGAATTTGTCGATCTTCATGGTGTTGGCGCCGAGCGCCTTCAAATGCGATAACCCGCTATGGCCGACGCCGACGTCGTCGATCGCGACCTTGAAGCCGAACTCGCGCAGATCGCGCACGATTTCAGCGGCCTTGCCGAGATCCTGCAGTTCGTCGCGCTCGGTGATCTCGAGCACGATCTGCCGCGCCGATACTTTTGCGTCGGCCACGGTCCTGCGGAGCTGCTCGACAAAGCCCTCGCTCATGAGATGGCTCGGGACAACATTGAAGGACAGCTTGAATTCCTTGCTATGTCTCAGATGCGCGTTCAGTTCCTTCAGCGCGATGGCGAGGATCTGCCAGGTCATGACGCGAATGCGTCCGCTTTGCTCGGCAAGGGGGATGAATTTCATCGGTGGAACGATGCTGCCGTCCGCGCGAATCCAGCGCGCCAGCATCTCGCAGCCGAGTATCTCGCCGGTTGCGAGATGAAAGATCGGCTGGAAGAACGGCCTGAATTCAGCTCGCGCCAGCGCCTGGTCAAGATCGGCGAGGGGACCTTCGACACGCAGCGCGCGGGTGAGCAGCACGCCGAAGGCGAGCCCGAGCCCGAGCGCGGCCAGCATCCCCGGCCAGTAGCCATGCCCGTAGGCCCTGGCGAGCGCGCTGCTCTCGACGCGGATCGTGGCATGGAGCGGATAGCGGCTGGAGGTCTTCGTCAGCTCGATGGGATCCTGAAGGTCGAGATTCTCGAGCGAGAACTGCGCAAGCTGCTGATCATTGTTGAGCGCCAGCACGACCTCGCTGTGCGCGCGCAGCTCGGCCGGCATGATGTCGAACAGGTAGGAGTTGATGCCGATAATGGCGACGAGCCCGCGCTTGGGATCGACGTCGCGCAGCACGCCGAGCGCGTCGCCGCCGAATTGCTCGACGCGGAACAGGCGAAGCTTGTCGTCGCTGGTCGCCAGCATGTCGCGGCGGGTGACCCAGTCCTTGTCGAACTCAAGCGTCTCGGAATAGGCCGAGCATACGATCGAGCCATCGTGATTGACGAGCCGCACGTCCTTGACCGCGGAGCGCTGATAGGCCTGCAGGCGGAACTGCTGCAGCGACGTCGGTTCGCAATCGAGCTTGCCGATCGATGCGAGCTCGTCGACGCTGGCGGCGGCGAAGTCGACCGCGACCTCCGACCGGCGCAGCGCAATCTCGGTCAGCTCTTGCAGCCGCTGCTGCTCCTGACCTCCGATGATGGCTTGTGCGACGAAATGACCGCCCGCAGCGAACACGGCCATGCTCGCGACAACAGTAGCCATGGATGCACGACTCGGGCGGCGGAGCTTCATCGAAACACGCTGGTGCTAAGGCAATTCGACTGCCAACGGTAGGGTGGTAGCTTCTAATATTCGTTTAAGGAGGGAGATCACAAAACCATGAGGTGTGCCCCTCAATGGCCGGCTTTTACGAAGCCCTAACCATAAGCGAGGCCGGTCAGGTGCGTTTGCCCTGTGCCTCGAGATGCCGGCTGTAGCGGGACATTGCAAAGCAGAACACGAAATAGATCACGGCGACAAACAGGTAGACTTCGATGCTGAAGGCCTGCCAGGCGGGATCGAGGATCGCGGTCTTCGCCGTGGTGAGCAGGTCGAAGATGCCGATGATCAGTACGAGGCTGGTATCCTTGAAGAAGGCGATGAAGGTGTTGACCAGCGGCGGAATCACATGGCGGATCGCCTGCGGCAGGATGATCAGCCGCTGCTTGCGCCAATAGGAGAGGCCGAGTGCGTCGGCCGCTTCGTGCTGTCCGCGCGGCACCGCCTGCAATCCGCCACGGACCACCTCGGCGAGATAGGCGCCGGCGTAAAGCACCACCGCGATCTGCGCGCGCAGGAGCTTGTCGATGTTGAAGCCCTCGGGCATGAACAGCGGAAACATCACGCTCGCCATGAACAGCAGGCTGATGAGCGGAACACCGCGGATCAGTTCGACATAGAGCACGCAGAGCGAGCGGATCGCCGGCAGCTTTGAGCGGCGGCCGAGCGCAACGAGGATTCCGAGCGGGAAACCGAAGGCGAGGCCGAAGGTCGCCAGCACAAGCGTCACCGGCAGTCCGCCCCAGCGTTCCTGTGATACGAAGGGCAGGCCGGGAACGCCGCCCCACATCAAGAGCCCGATCAGCGACAGCGCCACGGCCCAGATCAGCACCAGTTCTCTGCGCCAAAAGAAGCGCAGGCTGGAGACACAGAACAGCGCAATGAACAGCAGGGTGGCGAGCGCCGGCCGCCATTGCTGGTCGTAAGTATAGGTTCCGAACAGGATGAAGCGATATTTTTCCGGGATCACCGCCCAGCAGGCCCCGAGGCCCCGCGCGGCCCGGCATGCGCCGGTGTCGTTGCCGGGAACACTCCAGACCGCATTCAGGATGCCCCATTGCACAAAGCCGGCGATGACTTTTGCGAGCAGCGCGAACAACAGTAGCGTGATGACGGTCGAGGTGATCGACGAGAACAGGTTGGCGTGCAGCCAGCGCAGCAGAGGATAGGCGTCCACGCCTGTGCGCGGGCGGTTCGAGGGACGCGGCATCTGCGGCAGTTCGGTTGCGATTGCCATGGCCTTAGCGCTCCACCAGCGCGATGTGGGCGTTGTACCAGTTCATGAACAGGCTGATGCCAAGGCTGATGGTCAAGAACACCGCCATGATCAGCGCGATCGACTCGATCGCCTGCCCGGTCTGGTTCAATGTGGTGTTGGCGACCGAGACGATGTCCTGATAGCCGATCGCGACCGCGAGCGAGGAGTTCTTGGTGAGGTTCAGATATTGGCTCGTCATCGGCGGGATAATGACGCGCAGCGCCTGCGGCAGCACGATCTGGCGCAGCACGAAGCCGCGCCGCAAGCCCAGCGCGACCGCCGCATCCCACTGTCCCTTCGGCACGGCCTGGATGCCGCTACGCACGATCTCGGCGATGAAGGCTGAGGTGTAGGTCACCAGTGCGATCAGCAGCGCGAAATATTCCGGCGCAAAGGTCCAGCCGCCGGCAAAATTGAAGCCGCGCAATACGGGCATCGTCGGGGTCCAGGCAACGCCGAGCCACCAAGACAGCAGCGCCGGTGCGGCGATCACGAACAGGATTCCATAAGGCCAGATACGCCGAGGATGGCCGTCCCGCACCTGGCGGGCGAGCAAGTCGCAGCGCAGAAAGTAGAACGCCACGAGCCCGAGCAGCGCGGTACCGATCACCCACGCTTGTCCGCCATCGAGCGGAAGCGAAGGCACGATCAGGCCGCGATTGGAAAGAAAGACGCCGTTGATCGGCTTCCAGGCGCCGCGTGCCGGTGGCAGTCCCTGCATCAGCACGTACCAGAACAAAAGCTGCAGCAGGAGTGGAATGTCGCGCAGCACCTCGACATAGACCAGTGAGAGCCGCGACAACAGCCAGTTGGAGGAAAGCCGGGAGATGCCGACCAGGGTGCCGAGGATCGTCGCGAGGACGACGCCGATCACGGCCACCCGCAGCGTGTTGACGACACCGACGACGAAGGCCCACAGGTAGGTATCCCTCGGACTGTAGGGGAGCCAGGTATCGATGATCGGCATGCCGGCTTCGCGGCCGAGGAAGGCAAAGCCGGTCGAGATGCGCCGGACCGACAGGTTGTGCACAGTGTTCGACCACAGCCAGGCCGCGATGCCGACCACGATTGCGACCACCACGATCTGCCAGAGTAACGCCCGGAAATTCATCCGCCGGCGGGGAGGGCGTTTGGGTGCAGAGGTCGTCGGCGCAGGTGTCGTCACGGCACGATTCCTTGAACAAGCGAGGTCGGGTGTCGTCGGCGCGTTTCATATGTTGCATTGAATGAAGGAATATGCAACATTTGTTTCATGCCCGAGCAGCCGTCGAAATCCTCGCCCTTGAACGAGCTCTGCAGCGCATTGCCCTCGCTGCCGATGCGGCTGCAGGAAGTCGGCCGTTTTGTCGCCGCTAACGACTACGACGCCACCACGCGCTCGATGCGGGAACTCGCTTCCGTCGCCGGCGCCGATCCCGCCTCCTTCACGCGCCTCGCCAAGGCGCTCGGCTATTCCGGCTGGGACGGACTGCGCGCGGCGCTGACCGAAGCGCGCCGGCCGGCGCAATCCTCGCCGTTCTCGGGCCGTGCGCGCGGCCGGCGTCATGGGCCGAATGCCGACGTCTCGCTGATCTCAGACAAGCTGGACGCCGAAGCTGCAGGTCTTGCGCGCATTTCCTCCGACGCGGTTGCGGGAGCAGCGAGGGCGCTGCACGCCGCGCGGAAAATCTGGATCGCGGGCTTTCGAAGCTGTCGCAGTGTTGCCGAGCTGCTCAACTATCAGCTTCGCCTGTTCCGCTCTGATGATGTGCACCTCGTCGGCGGTTCGGGGCCGCAGGATCTCGACTTCGGCGCGTTCCGCTCCGGTGACGCCGTCGTCGTGATCGGATTCATGCCCTATTCGACCGCAAGCGTTGAGTCGGCGCGTGCGGCGCACGGAGCGGGCGCAAGCCTGATCGCGATCACCGATTCCCTCATGGCGCCAATGGCCGAAGGCGCCGATCACCTCCTGCTCTATGAATCTGCGTCCTCGCCCGGATTTTTTCCGAGCCTGACCGGTGCGATCGCGATCGCGCAATCGCTTGCCGCGGTCACCTTCTCGCTCGGCGGCGCGGACGCGAAGAAGCGACTTGAAGCGACCGAGGCCCGCCTCGTGGCGATGTCGCAATACGTCACCGGGAAAGGTTGATCACCATGGCCACCACCCGCGTCCTGCATCGAAGCCTGCGCGAGACGCCGCCCAAGGCGATCGGCGGCGAGGGCATCTGGCTGATCCGCGAGGACGGCCGCAAGGTGCTCGATGCATCCGGCGGGGCGGCGGTGTCCTGCCTCGGCCATCAGCATCCGCGCGTGCTGGAGGCGATGGCGAAGCAGGCGTCGAAGCTTGCTTATGCGCATACCGCCTTCTTCTCTTCGGAAGCGGCCGAGACGCTCGCCGATCATCTGGTCGGCCATGAGCCCGGCGGGCTTGCCTATACCTATTTCGTCAGCGGCGGATCGGAAGCGATCGAGGCCGCGATCAAGATCGCGCGGCAATATTTCATCGAGGTTGGCGAGCCGAAGCGGGCGCACTTCATCGCGCGCCGGCAGAGCTATCATGGCAACACGCTCGGCGCGCTGTCGGCCGGCGGCAATGCGTGGCGGCGCGAGCCCTATGCGCCGCTGTTGTCGCCGTCCTTCAGCCATGTCACGCCGGCTTTCGCCTATCATGAGAAGCGAGACAGCGAATCAGAGGCGGATTTCATCGCGCGGCTGGCGGCAGAGCTCGATGCCGAATTCCTCAGGCTCGGGCCCGACACGGTTGCCGGGTTCATCGCCGAGCCCGTGGTCGGCGCGACCGCGGGTGCGGTGACCGCGCCGGAAGGTTATTTCCGCGCGGTGCGCGAGATCTGCGACAGGCACGGCGCGCTGTTGATCCTCGATGAAGTCATGTGCGGCATGGGCCGCACCGGCACGATGCATGCGTGGGAGCAGGAGGGCGTTGCGCCCGACATCCAGGCCGTCGCCAAGGGGCTGGGCGGCGGCTATCAGCCGATCGGCGCGATGCTCACGACAAACCGTATTGTCGACGCGATCCGGCAGGGCTCGGGCGCGTTCCAGCACGGCCATACCTATCTGGGACATCCGATGGCCTGTGCTGCCGCGCTCGAGGTACAGCGCGTGATCGCCGAGGAGAACTTGCTCGATCGCGTCAAGGAGCTGGGAAAACATCTGGAGCGGCGGCTGATCGAGCGCTTCGGCAATCACCGTCATATCGGTGATATCAGGGGCCGCGGCCTGTTCCAGGCCATCGAGCTGGTCGAGGACCGCGCCACGCGAAAATCCTTCGATCCAGGTCTGAAGCTTCATCAGAAGATCAAGGCGGCGGCGTTCGAGGGGGGCCTCGGCTGCTATCCGTCGGGCGGCGCGGCCGACGGCAAGAATGGCGACCATGTGTTGCTGGCGCCGCCTTATATCTGCACGCCTGCCGATATCGACATGATTGTCGATCGGCTGGGTAGCGCGGTCGACAGTGCGTTGAAAAGTGCAGGTCACTAGAAAGACAGGTCACTAAAAAAGTTGATAACCAGGAGGAGAGTGCAATGAAGTGGGGAGTGATTACGACTGCAGCGTTGCTTGCCGTTGGCGTTTCGAGTGCCTCGGCGGCCACGCTCGACACCATCAAGCAGCGCGGCACGCTGGTGTGCGGCGTCTCGACCGGCTTTGCCGGATTCTCGATGCCGGATTCGCAAGGCAATTTCAAAGGACTTGACGTCGACTATTGCCGCGCGCTTGCCGCCGGCATCTTCAACGATCCGAACAAGGTGCGCTACGTCGCGCTCACCGCGCAGAACCGTTTCACCGCGCTGCAGTCGGGCGAGATCGACGTGCTCTATCGCAACTCGACGGAGACCTTCTTGCGCGGCGCGACGCTCGGCCTCAGGCAGGGACCGATCAACTTCTATGACGGTCAGGGCTTTGTCGTGAAGAAGGACGCCGGCGTCAAGGAGCTGAAGGATTTGAAAGGAGCGACCGTCTGCGTCGCGCAGGGCACCACGCACGAAGTCACGCTCGGCGATTACGGTCGCGCCAACGGCATCGATTGGAAGCCGCTGGTGTTCGACCGCGTCGACACCATGTACCAGACTTTCTTCGGCGGCCGCTGCGACGCCATGACCCAGGACGCTTCCGCGCTCGCCGGCGCGGTCGCCACCGCCGCGCCCAATCCGGCCGACTATGTCGTGCTGCCGATCACCATCAGCAAGGAGCCGCTCGGTCCGTTCACCCGCAATGGCGACGAGGTCTGGACCGATATCGTCGCCTGGCTGCATTACGGTCTCGTCGAGGCGGAAGAGCTCGGCGTGACCCAGGCCAATGTCGACGAGAAGGCAAAGTCGGATGCGCCCGCCGTGCAGCGCCTGCTCGGCATCTCCGGCGATTTTGGTTCGCGGCTGGGGCTCGACAACAAGTGGATGCAGCAGGCAATCAAGGCGGGCGGCAATTACGGCGAGATCTTTGAGCGCAATGTCGGCAAGACCAGCCCGCTGCACCTCGAGCGCGGGCTGAATGGACTCTGGACCAAGGGCGGCTTGATGTACGCCCTGCAGTTCAAGTAAGGACACGTGTGTTCATCTCTCCCCGCTCTTCGCGGGGAGAGATCGATCGCGAAGCGATCGGGTGAGGGGGCTCTCCGCGAGTCCGTTTCTCACCGTTTGGGCGGAAGCAGCCCCTCACCCCAACCCTCTCCCCGCGAAGAGCGGGGCGAGGGAGAAGAAGCACCGATCCATCATGCGCATCACGCTCGTTCATGCCCTGAAGCATTCGATCGTCCCGATCGAAGCATCCTTCGCCAAGCTCTGGCCGGAAGCGCGGCTGATGAACCTGCTCGATGACAGCCTGTCGGCCGATCTCGCGCGCGACGGCGAGCTCACCGATGCCATGACCGAACGTTTCCTCGCGATCGGAAACTATGCGGCGCGCACCGGCGCCAACGGCATCCTCTTCACCTGCTCGGCGTTCGGTCCCTGCATCGAGGCGGTGGCCGGCGCGCATGCGCCGATGCCGGTGTTGAAGCCGAACGAGGCGATGATCGAGCAGGCCGCGAAAGCAGGCCGCAAGGTCGGGCTGTTATCGTCATTTCCGCCGACGCTGGCCTCGATGCCCCGGGAGTTTCCCGCATCCATCGCGCTCGTGCCGAAACTTGCGGAAGGTGCGCTGGCTGCCCTCGATCGCGGCGATCGCGCCGAGCATGACCGTCTTGTGACGGAAGCCGCGAAGGATTTGCGCGACTGCGACGTCATCGCGCTCGCGCAATACAGCATGGCGCCGGCGGCCGAGAAGGTTGCTGAGGCCACAGGCAGGCCGGTGCTGACAACGCCCGACAGCGCCGTAATGAAGCTGAAAGGCATGCTCGGCGTTGCCGGTTAGGCAGCTTGTGCCGATAAATTGGGCGACCTAGTCCGGCGCCGCCACCCACCCATGCCCAAATCGCGCGTTGTGCGCCGCAGCACGGTCGATTAAATGCAGCCTCTGCAAGAGGTTGCTTCGTGACTGAAATCAATGCCGATGCCTGGGTCTCCTCAGGCCATCGCCCGATGGGCTTTCCGGAATTCGTTGTCGCCATTGCCGCCATCATGGCGCTGAACCCGCTGGCAATGGACATGATGTTACCGGCGCTGCCGAACATCCGCTCCGCCTTCGCGCTGACTGACGCCAATCGCGCGCAGCTTGTGCTGTCGACGTTCCTGACCGGCTTCGGCGTCGGCCAGTTCGCGATGGGGCCGTTGGCGGATCGTTTCGGCCGCAGGCCGGTGCTGCTTGGCGGGATGATCCTCTATTCCGTCGCGAGCCTGCTTGCGATCGCCGCGCCGTCGTTCGAGCTGCTGCTCCTGGCCCGGGCGCTGCAGGGGCTCGGCACCTCCGCGACGCGCGTGATCGCCACCTCGATCGTCCGCGACTGTTATGCCGGTCGGCGCATGGCGCATGTGATGTCGCTTGCGATGATGGTCTTCATTGCGGTGCCGGTGGTCGCGCCGTCCTTCGGACAGGCGGTGCTGCTGCTTTCAGAGTGGCGCGGCATTTTCATCGCACTCATGCTCTACGGCATGATGGCGCTGATCTGGAGCGCGCTGCGCATGCCGGAAACGCTCCCGACGGACATGCGCAAATCGCTCGCGGTGCGCGAAGTGTTGTCTGCGTTCCGGCAGACTATCACCAATCGTCAGACGCTCGGCTATGCGTTCGCCTGCGGCGGTGTCTGGGGCGCGATGTTCGCCTTCGTGTTCTCGTCGCAACAGGTGTTCACCGACATCTACAGGCTCGGTCACTATTTCCCGCTCGCGTTCGCGGCCGTGGCGGTCGGCGTTGCGATCGCGGGCTTTGTCAACGCGCGCCTGGTCGGGCGTCTCGGCATGCGCGTGATGTCGCATGGCGCGCTGATCGGCTACGCGCTTGTTGCCGCGGCGATGTTGCTGGCCGTGAAGCTGCACGCGCTGCCCTTGCCGTTGTTCATGGTGCTGTCGGCGCTGATGATGTTCGCCTTCGGGCTGATGATGGCGAACTTCACGGCGCTCGCCATGGAGCCGCACGGCAACATTGCCGGCACGGCCTCGTCGCTCTACGGCTCGATCACGACGCTGCTCGGCATCGGCGTCGGCATGGCGATCGGCCAGAGCTATGACGGCACGCTGGTGCCGTTCGCGACCGGCTTCTTCATCTGTGCGCTGGTCGCGCTCGCGATTGCGGCGGTGACCGAAAAGGGCCGGCTGTTCCAGCCGCATCACGCGCCGATCAAGTAAGTTTCACGGAAACCCGCAAGGCTTGCGGGCCGCTCGCCGCGGATAGTCGGGGAGGGCGTTCGTGCAGCCGTGCCGCCCGCGCCGATCAGTCCGGTGTGGATCGCACCGTCGCGCGTCTTGACGCGGTACCTATTGGTACCATATCCTACCGGGCCGATGGTACTCTGTGGTACCTAATCAAGCGAAAGAATTCGAGATCGATGTGAAACAGCTTCAGAAAGAGGCGGAGGAAACCCCGGTTCGCCGGCGCATCCTCGAGGCCGCGTTCTCGGCGTTCCGGGAATCCGGCTACGCGGGGACGAGCACGCTTGAAATCGCAACGCGCGCACGGGTCTCGAAGCGAGAGCTTTATGCGCTGGTCGGCAACAAGGACGAGTTGCTTGCTGCATGCATCGGCGCGCGGGCCAGGCGGCTCCAGATGCCGGCCGATTTGCCGGTACCGCGCGACCGGAAAACTCTTGGCGCGACGCTGACTTCTTTCGGAGTCCGCCTTCTGCGCGAGATCAGCGACCCCGCGGTGATCGGCGTGTTTCGACTCGCGATCGCAGAGGCGGTCCGTGCGCCCGAGGTTGCGCGGGCTCTGGATTCGATCGGTCGCGGGACCAGTCGGACCGCCTTGCGGGGACTCATGGATCAGGCCCGATCGGCCGGACTTCTCGACGGAGAGGTGGGTGAAATGGCCGAACAATTTTACGGGCTGCTGTGGGGCAGCCTGCTGGTCAGCCTGCTGCTCGGTGTCGCCGATCGACCGTCCGCGCGCGAGATCACGCGCCGCGCTCACGACGCTACGGTCGCCTTTCTCCGACTTTATCTCAAGCCGCATGACGCGGCGCAATGATGCCCGGCGTGCTTCACTACAACGAGCCGGCGACGGAAGAAGCACAGAAGGAACTGGCGCTCGCGTTGGGACGGTTCGTGCGTCCGAAGCTCTCAGGCAATTCGTAGCAGAGCTTGGCCTGCCAACGCGCCCGCAGCCCTGGAACGATCCTGCCTGCTTGCTCTCTCTGATCCACCATTGGAAGCCGTCTCCAATCAGGGCTCCAGCTCGAAGCGGTCGCGATTAGCTTCAGCGCACTCGCGCATCGCAGTCAGCGCGCGCTCGACCGCCGGAGTTCCCATAACGAACGGGTTGGGCTGTGCAGAGCCGGCTTGGATCGAGGCGAGTTTCTGCAATGCATTGTCGAAACCTGAATGGTTCGAAATCAGCACGTCGATATGCTGCTGCGTCGCCAGCGATTGCATGCGCGCCGTGCTGTCGATGTAGCTTGCGAGCCGCGGCAAATCCTTGCCAAAATTGAATCCCGTTCCGCCCCAAAGCATCACGCGATGCGTACTCTTGCCATCTCGCACGTCAAAGACGGGCGACAGCGTACCCATGGTGTGACCGGGTGTCAGGTAGAGCTTGATAGTGGTGTCACCTAGCCGGACTTCGTCGCCGTCGTTCACGGCCATGTCGCGCTTTGGAGGCGCGGGCCAGAGCGGGGACGTAAACTCGAGCTGGGTTTCAGTCATGGTCCAGTCGGCGGCGCTCATGACGACGCGCGGGTGGTACTTCTGCACGAGAAAGGGAACGCCACCGTAGTGATCGCCGTGTGCGTGCGTCACGATGATGTACTTGATCTGCGCCGGATCCATGCCGAGCTTGCGCAGACCGCCCACGATCTGGGATTCTGCCTCATCGGCATTGTTCAAGGCGTCGATCAAAATAATGCCGTCGGACGTCTTGATGGCCCATGAGCTGACCCATTTGGCGCCGACAAAGTAGAGATTGTCGAAGGCCTTTCCCGGAGACGGCCTGGGCTCGGCAATGGCTTTTGCGAGAAGCTTGTCGACCTGCTCTTGCGACGGTCTCTGAGCCGGCGCCGGCTTGCAAAGAGACATCAGCGATTTTAGATCGTCGCCCGCAGCGCGCGTCGCGGCCATCACGTGCGCCGCGACGGTTTCCTGGGATGCCCCGCTTTCGGCCCTGCTCGCTCCAGCCACGAACGCGATGACAAGAGCCACCAACCCCTTCCTCATTGTCGAGGATAATGACAACATGCGATTCCGACCCCATGACGTTTTCCGAATTGATTTGGGCACTCTATCAACTGACGAAGTCATTTCAACTCCGCCTATCTCGGTTGACAGAGTCAGTTCGACATGCTCATCAACTGCACTGGCGTTTTTCCGCCGCCACCGATGAAATGCCGGATCGCCACGATCCGCGGTTTGCATACTGGAAGAGCCCTGAGCGAAGCGGATCGACAGCGGTTTCGTTCATAGCGACCGCATGTAATGCCGCCGGGTGTGGGATGTTCCGCCGCAGGCGCGATTGCACGGTCGCACACGTTTACCAGATCGCCGCGCGGCGGGCCGATAATCAATGTTTGCCGTCGTGTCCCTTAGGACAGCCGGATGCGGGCTTGTCGCATCCCTCCGTTTGCTACAGGCCGGATCGTGCAATCCTTTGGCACGCTTCCGACAGGCGCTGGGCTATTCACCGACGGATTCGCACGCCGGCGCGCCAATAACACCCGTGGTGAGAAACAGGGTAGGGGTGAATGGGCCGTCTGACCACCACCGCTCCATGAGGTGCAACGCATCCGGCGCGATCGACCCCGCGGGCGCAGACGACGGCGCCCGTGGTGGGTATGCTTGCAGCCAGCACAAGTGCGGTGAGGCCCAGCACCACCAGCTGCCTTCCAGGGCTGATCGACGGAAGTCTTGTCATGGCGTTTCTCCTCATTGTCATCGCGTTTCCTTCAATGCTTCAAAGGATTTTGCCGGAGGCCGTCGCGCGCTTCTTGAAGACAGCCAGGATCAGGGGCCTCTCGACGAGCGGTCTGGCGACACAGGCCAGAATCGGGAGCAGCAGCGCCCATAGGACGAACTCTTCTGCGATCGGCGGAAGGCCTCGGCTCGCGGCCCGATGCGCTGCTCTTCAGGGTTGGCATGGTGAGAATGTGGCTGCAAGCGGAGCTGCAGCAATCCGTCTGATGCTGCGACACGTCACGACCATGGCGGTTACGCCACTGTTCGAGGTTGTCAGATTGCAACGACGCCTGGGCCGACAGTCTAACGTGTAACGTGCATCGATAAAGAGGTGCTGGTTGATGTCGAAAAAAATCAGACGCGCTCGGCCAGCTAAATGGTCACGGTCATTCGATCACCTGATCGGCAGTCGCAAGTAAGGACGGCGGGACCGAGTTGCGTTTCGGGCACGCGGATTCGCTTATCGGCAATTCTGCCAAGGCCCTCTTCGCGCTGCAGATCGCCCTAAGTCTGCACTAAGTCTGGGGCGCAAGAATTGTCGGCCTTTATCCCCTCCTGCGCAAGGACCCGACGATGCGCGTTCTGCCAATCGAAGACGACCGGACGTTCAACACGACCATCCGGCAGGCGCTGAGAGGCGCGGCTTGCGCGATGAGCTGGGTCCTTCGGCGCGAGACCCCCATGCATACGGCGGAGAGCGAAGCATCAAGTTCGCCTCGCTCCATCTCAGGCGTCCCAAGACCGACGGCCAAACAGTGCCTCGAGCGCCTGCGCGCTCCTGGGTGCAGGCTTGCAGTCATCATCGGGACAGCGCGGGATTGAATCGACGGGATCGATCTCGGCCAACCGCTCTCTAGAAACGGCCTGAATTTGTTTCGCGCAGCGGGAGAGGAACGCCAACTTGCTTAGCCTCTTCCTGCAACGAATTTGGATTCCGGTTTGTGCTCGCTTCTCGGCAATGGCTGCTCGCTCAGAAGCGTCACCGGCGCGTTGGCGACGTCCCTTTCTAAGGTGGATGGACGGTATCGAGGCAGGTTGGGCCATTCCGCTTTTGCTCATTGGGTTCGTCGCAGTTTGGCAGGCGTTTCTCTCAATCGCATATTTCAACGGCGATCTGCATCCGGATGTTCTGGAAACATGGACGCTCGGGCGCAGCCTTGAATGGGGCTCCTCTAAACACCCACCGCTGATGGGGTGGGTCGCGCGGGCCTGGACGTCGATTTTTCCACTCAGCAACTGGTCCTTCCAGTTGATGGCGTTGGTCAATTCGGCAGTCGCATTGTGGATCGTCGATCTCATTTCGCGCCGCTTCACAAGGGGCGACAAGAGACTGGTGGTGCTGCTGCTTCTGATGCTGCTGCCGACCTACCAGGTTCATGCGCAGCGGTTCAATGCGAACGCGGTTCTTCTCGCGACCTGGCCGTTGGCCACCTATTGCTTCCTGCGGTCATTCGAAACGCGCCAAGCCGGATGGGCCGCCGCTGCCGGCGCTGCTGCCGCCCTTGCAATGCTTGGCAAATATTATTCGGCTTTTTTGATTGCCAGTTTCGTTGTCGCCGCGATCTTGCATCCACAGCGGCGCGCTTATTTTCGCTCTTCGGCGCCTTGGGTTTCGCTGACTATCGGCCTTGTTGCGCTCGGACCGCATTTGTATTGGCTGGCAACGACAGGAGCGAAGCCATGCTCTTATGCGCTCACGCATGCTGGTAAGCCCGTTGCTCGCGCACTGAGCGAAGCGTTGCTTTTCATCCCGGGCGTTGCGATGGTCCTTGCGCTCCCTGCAGCGGCCTGGGTTCTGATCGCGGGAGAACGGCTCAAGAGGTTTCCTCAGGACTTCCGGGCGATGAACCCCGGCCTATGGTTGCTGTTTCTCGTCAGCGTCGGAACGATCGTCTTTCCCGTTATCACGACGCTGGTGCTGCGAACCGACATGGAACCAATTTGGGCTCTGCAGGGCCTTTTCCTGTTCGCGATCTTGATCGTCTGCGCCGCCAGCTATCCGATTGAGCGCTTTTATTCCGTCAATCTCGCGGTCACTGTCATCGGCATAGCGTTACTGGCAGTCGTCCTGGTCGCGCCGGTTCATGCCCTTTATCGAAACAACCACCCACTGCACGAGGGCCGCAATTTCTATCGGAAGGCCGCGGCAGAATTGACCGGGCAATGGCACGCGCAGTTCGATACCGCGCTTTCCGCTGTCGGCGGCGACGATGACCTCGCTTTTGCGGTCGCATTCTACAGCCCCGACCACCCCGTCTATACGAGGCGCCTTGTCAACTCCAGTGGCGGGCATTTGCCAGATCCCTCCGCCCTCGAGGTCGGATGGGCAGCCTTGTGCTTTGGTGAAGATGCCGCTTGTGTCGCTGCCATGGAGCAACTCGCGGCGCGAGCTCCGCGGTTCGTCAAGTCCGAGTTCGGCGTTCAATCAACGCTATTGGGTCTGCGCGGCGTCAGCCAGCGCTTCACCGCCATCATGGTGCCGCCTGCCGCAGGGCCGACGACCGCGCCGTCCCCCCGGTGAATTGTGGGTTTGTGCGCAAAGCTGGTTGGTGATCTCCCATCTCTCGACTCTTGGATCGAGGCGGATCGTTTGCCGGACCGCAGCGCGGCAGGCCGACAATCAATGTTTGCCGTCGTGTCCCTTAGGACAGCCGGATGCCGGCTTGTCGGTAAGCATCCCTCCATTTGCCACACGTCGGATCGTGCAGTCCTTTGGCACGCTTTTGGGTTGTCCGCCAAATCCAAGGCCGATGACAGTCGTCGTCGGCAGGATGTCTCTTCCGGTGCATACAAGCTGGAGCGTCGAGCATCCGTGAATGCATTCCTGCAGGGTTGTCGCTGGATGCACATCCGAGCTGCCGCTGCAAATGCAGCCCTGGCACGCCTGCCCCTGCAAATCCTCTGCAGCCGAAAAGCAGAGCACAATACCGAGTGCGATCTTGAGCGCCGTTACAGGCCTGCGCATGTCGAGGCTTTCGCTATCGTAGAGGGCTTTCCTCACAAGCTCCTCCCGTAGAAGCGGGAACAACCGGGATCGCGCAAGCAGGTTCCTCCATCGCGCCGATGGACAGGGCAGCGATTGGCTGAACGCTGCGCCGCCGGCCGTCGCGGCCGACCCGCACGCGTGTTGGCTTGCGGGATGCGATGGACGCGGAGGGTCAACCGACGAGTAACGCCTAAGCCCGGCGGAGCCACACCGTTGACCACCGAAGTCCGCCTTCGACGAAGGCGGTAGGCGAAGGCCGGTGCCGCGGATGGCGAAGTCACATGGTCCCCCGCGCCATTGGCCAAAGGCGGGTTGCGCGGGGACTGCCATTGGAAGGAGGGACCTGCGCGCCGTCCGCAATGGGCGAAGCCATCCTCTATCGCTCCGGTCCGAATCTCGTCATGTCCCTGCAGCGGTCGAGACGCGAGTTGATCGTCACTCGCGACGACGCTCCTCCATGCGAAATCAGGTTGACCGGACCTACCCGCCGACTTCGCTGCTGAGCAGCGGCCCGAACAGCACCCATGTCTGGCCCTCGAACCTCCTGAGCCTGACCTGCTTGATCGGCGCGAAATCAATCGGGCTGGTGTTGATCGTGATGCCGGGCAGCAGATTCGTGGTTCGAAACTTCTTGAGGTTTGCGGCCTGTTTCATCACGTTCTCGCGCGTGAGATTGTCCCCGCACTGCTTCAGCACCTGAACCAGCGTCTGGCCCTCATTGTAGCCGGTCACCAGCAGGCTGTCGGCCCGGTTGCCTTCGGGAAAATAATTGGCCAGGAATTCGTCGAACGCCTTCATGCCCGGATCATCCTTCCATGTCGGGTCGAGCGGGTCCATCAGGTAGGCGACCGAGATGATACCTTGCGCGTTCTGAAAGCCGGCCGGCTTGATCACGGCGCCGATGGAGGTGGCGACGCTGTTGAGGATGTGCAGCGGCTTCCAGCCGATCTCGGCCATCTCTCTGATGGCCTGCGCAGCGAATTTCGGTGTGGCGACATCGACGAACACGTCGGCATTCAGCGATTTCATCTTGACGACGTGCGAGTCGACGGTTGTCTCGGCCACATCATAGGCGTCCGCGGCAACGATCATCGACGCGGCCTTGTCGCCGAGGCCATCCTTCAGGCCTTTGAGATAGTCCTTGCCGTAATCGTCGTTCTGGTAGAGCACGCCAATCTTAGCGTTCGGCTTATTCGTCAAGATATACCGCGCGTAGATCCGTGCCTCGCTCTGGTAGTTAGGTTGCCAGCCCATGGTCCACGGGAAGTTCTGCGGATCATTCCATTTGGTCGCGCCGCTGGAGACAAACAGCTGCGGCACCTTCTTCGCATTCATGTATTTTTGAATGGCGGTGTTCGAAGGTGTGCCGAGCGGGTCGAAGATCAGGAGAACTTCGTCGCTCTCGACCAGTTTGCGCGCCTGCTCCACCGCTTTTGGCGGGCTGTAGGCATCGTCATAGGAAATGAAGTTGATCTTGCGGCCGTTGATGCCGCCTTCGGCGTTGATCTTGCGAAAGTAAGCCGCCTCGGTCCTGCCGATCACGCCATAGGCCGACGCCGGCCCGCTGTAAGGCATGATGTTGCCAATCTTGATCTCCGTATCGGTAACGCCCGGATCGTATTTCTTCTGGGCAGGCGCGCTGCTTCCGCTGGCAGCAAGCACGATGAGGGCGGTTGAAAACGCCGCCAATCGTCGCGTGACGAAGGACATTTCGTTTCTCCCTATTGAAATCAATGAATGCGTCTGTCGCGGGACCTCTTGCGGGTCTCTTGTCCGACATTGAATACCCTCCATCACGCCCTGTCGATATCGATGAGCGCCGCTTCGCGTGCGCTTTCGACGCGGCTCGCGATCAGTCAATGTTGCTGACCGTAATCCTTCATAAGCTGCGTCAGGACGCTTTTTGGTCGAGAGAGGTGTGCAGCGTTTGCGCGCCCTGGATCCTCAAGCCCCTCCGCGGAAAATATTGTGCTTCCGTACTCGGGCGCAAAACGCGTCGCGGGACGGTGGTTGCTCGTCATTGCGAGCGCAGCGAAGCAATCCACACTGGTTCCGCCGATGCAGTATGGATTGCTTCGTCGCTATCGCTCCTCGCAATGACGGCGCGGCCGTTTGACAGTTTGAATCGGATCGGGTGCCGGCGCGATGGGAGCGGCGCTAGCACCCCGTCACGAGCTCACCGCGTTCGTCGCGATCACGTTGCGGTAGAACTCTGCGCTGAGCTTCGGGAGCCGCTCCAGTGTCTGGAAGTCGACGTGGTAGAGTCCGAAGCGCTGCTCGAAGCCCCAGATCCACTCGAAATTGTCCATCAGGCTCCAGAGGAAATAGCCGCGGACCGGCGCGCCATCGGCGATCGCACGCTGCAGCTGCATCAGGTAGTTGCGGAGGTACATGATGCGGTCGAGGTCGTAGACCTTGCCGTCGGCCGCGATCTTGTCGTCCGACGAGGTGCCGTTCTCGCTGATATAGATGGTATCGACGTTCCAGATCTTTGCCGTCAGCCGCGGCGCCCAATACGCTGTTTCGGGAGCGATCAGCAGCCACTTGGATTGCATGTGCGGAAACGAGGCGGGGAAGGGGAGGATGTGGAAGCCTGCCCCCTTGTCCTTTGGCTCGATGTAGCATTGCGGGGTATAGATGTTGAGGCCGACGAAATCGATCTTCGAGCCGATGATCATCAATTCTTCCGCGTTGAACTTCGGCGCGTCCTTGCCGGCGTAGTCGAGATAGCCTTCCGTGTACTTTCCTTCCAGGATCACGCCCAGAACGCCGGAGTTCAGTTCGCGCATGGCGATCTCGGCGGCGCGAACATGCTCCGGCGTGTCGATCGCAGGCACGCAGGCGGCGATGTTCTCCGCAAGGCCAACGCGCGTGCCGGCGCGCGCGTGGGCGCGGATCGCCTGCACGGCGAAGCCGTGGCCCAGCACGACGTTGTGACGGGCCTGGTTCAATTCGCCGGTCGGCAGTTTCAGGCCCGGCGCGTCGATGCCCCAGCCATAGCCGAAATTGAGGAAGCGTCCGCACTCGTTGATGGTAAAGAAGTTTCTCACGCGGTCGCTCAGCCGCTCGGTGACATAGCCGGAATAATCGCCGAAGGCCTTTGATGTGTCGCTCGACCGCCATCCGCCGACGCGGTCCTGCAGGGATTGCGGCAGATCCCAGTGATAGAGTGTCGCATAGGGCTCGATGCCCCGGGCCAGCAACTCGTCGATCAGGCGGTTGTAGAAATCGAGGCCTTTCGGATTGGGGGCGCCGTCGCCGTTCGGAAACACGCGCGGCCAGGCGATCGAGAAGCGATAGGCCTTTGCGCCAAGTTGCTTGATCAGGCCGACGTCTTCCTTGTAGCGGTGATAATGATCATTGGCGCGATCGGCGTTGGTGTTGTCATCGATCTTGCCCGGCGTGTGGCTGAAGGTGTCCCAGATCGAGGGACCGCGCCCGTCTTCGTGGACCGCGCCTTCGATCTGATAGGCCGATGTCGCCGTGCCCCAGACAAAGCCGTCCGGGAAGCTCGCGGGCGCGCTTTTTTCGTTGGCCGCGCTCGTGCGGCTGTCCTTCGCCGCGGCCGGCGAAACCATCGAAAAACCGGCAAGGCCGGCAAGCCTGGCAAAATTCCGGCGCGAGAACCTACCGGGCATCGCTTTCTCCCTCGAAACTCGCCTTGATCGGCTGAGCACCCTGCGGTTGCGGTGGCTTATACGGCTGGAACGGATCGATCTGGTAGGCCGAAATCCGGTCGATCTGGAATTCGACCATCTCCGGCGACTCGCCGTCGACGACGCCGACGCCGCCGAACCATTTCGAGCCCATGGCGAGGTTGACGATCATGTACATGGGATCATCGAAGCCGATCGGGACCTTGATATCGGACACCGGCTTGCGGTCGATGAAGTAGATTATCCGGTCCTGCGCCCACAGCATACCGTAATTGTGGAAGGCCAGCGCGGCGTCCGCGAGCTGGAAGTCGAAGCCGCAGGACTCGATCTTCTGGGTTGTGGGAATGCGCCAATGGGTCGTCATCACGAGGTCACCCGGACGCTGCCCGCGTCCTTCCAGGACGTCGATCTCCGGCGGCCAGCCGCCATCATCGGCGAGCATCCAGAACGCGGGCCAGACGCCGGTGCCGACCGGAACCTTCGCGCGGATCTCGAAATATCCGTACTTCTGCGAGAACCAGCCCTGCGTGGTCAGGATGCCCGAGATATAGGCATTGTTGAACAGCACCGGCTTCAGCTCGGGCGGCGTGCGGCTTGCGACGATCGACAGCACGCCGTTGCGGACTCGAAACGGATTGAGCCCGAGCGGCTTTTTTGCAAGCCCCGCATAGCGGGGATCGACATAAATCTGCTGCTCGCCGTTGGGCTTGGTCTGGCGCCTGAGCTGCGAGGTGCTGCCGCCCCAGTATTGCGCCTCGGGCCACATCGCGCCGCCGGCGTAATGCGGCACCCACCGTCCGTGCGCGAGCGGATGCACGTTGAAATCATCATTGAAGGTGCGGCGCAGGACGACGGGAGCAAGGTTTGAGGGACCGGCGTTCTCGACCCGGCGGCATTGGGCACTGACCGGTTCGCGCGTTGCTGCAAGCGAAAGTTTTCGCGGCGCGTCCGCCAGAGGGTCTTGCGCGAAAGTGGGCGGCGCGGACACCAGGCAGCCGATCAGGACAAGAAGCTTCAGTCTCAACGCTGCTTCTCTTGCTGGATATCTTGCCATCCCGGCATCACACTATTCTCCGGCCGCTGCGACGTCTTGGATGAAATAATCACAAATAAGGCGTGGCCAAGTCACGCGGCTTTGATGGCGTGATAGACGCCGCGCTCGAAGGCGCGATAAAGCTTCAGCGCGGGTGCATCGGCGAAGGGCAACACCTGCATCATGATGACGCCGGCGATGCCGGAGGCGGGATCGATCCAGTAGTAGGTGTTGAGCAGGCCGGCCCAGGTCAGGCTGCCCGCCTTGCGGCCGCCAGCCACTGGATCGAGCGTCATCATGTGGCCGAAACTCCAGCGCTTGCGCACGTGTGGAAAGAAATCGACGTCGCTAGAGAGTGCCGGATTGGTGGTCTTCATGATGCCGGCTTCGAGGTCGCCGATCTGGTTCTCCGACATCAGCGCCACCGTCTCGGGCTTGAGCAGCGTGGTGCCGCGCAGGCTTCCGCCATTGAGCAGCGCCTGGAGCAGGGTCAGATAATCGGGCGCGGTGGAATAGATGCCGCCGCCGCCCGTGAACGAGGTGACGACCGTAGGCTTCTCCTGCGGCTCGGCCTTGAAGCTGCCGTTAGCGTTGCGCCTGTGCACGCTGGCCTCGCGCGCACGCTGGCTGGCCGAGAGATTGACGGTGGTGTCGTGCATGCCGAGCGGGCCGGTGATGTTTTCATGGAAATAGCGCTCGAGCGGCATGCCGCTTGCGATCTCCACCAACCGGCCGACATTGTCGATGCTGCTGCCATAGGCCCATTTCGTGTCGGGATCGAAGGTCAGCGGCCTGTGCGGGAGCGTCTTGTCGGTCCGGCAGCATTTCAGGTAGCGGACGACCTCGGCGTCCCAGAGAGGATAGCTGAAGCCGGAGGTATGCGTGAGCAGGTTGCGCAGCGTGAGCGGCTTTCGGGGCGGGCGCATTTGAGGCACGCCCTTGTTGTCGAAGCCATTGAGCACAGGAACAGAGCCAAGCTCCGGATCGATCGTCTCAGCCGGTCCATCGAGCTTGAGCTTGTTGCGCTCGACAAGCTGCATCGCGGCGACCGATGTGAGCAGCTTCACCATCGAGGCGATGCGGAACACGGTGTCGGGCGACATCTTTGCCGCAGTGCCGACAGAGCGCGGTCCGAACGCACCTTGGTAGATGATGGAGTTCTCGGTCGCGGCCATGGCAACGACGCCCGGCACGTCCCTCGCGTCGACGCCGTGCTTCAGGATCACGTCGAGCGCATGGTTGCGAACGGGTGCGGCAGCAGCGAGGCTGGGCGAGGGCGCGCCGAGCATTGCGCCCGCACCGGCCAAGGCCATTGTTTGCAAGGCACCGCGGCGGCTGAGCGTCCCCGTCATTGGCATGGGCTCAAGAGGCTGGTGATGCTCCGGCGCGAATATAAGGCGATTTGGCTGCCGTTGTCTAATGCGCGCCGGCGCCCGCCGCCGTGGCCTTCGCCTTCCGCGTCAGCAGGATGGCCGCCGCGGAGAGCAAAAGCACCACGCCGAGCACCATGAAGGTGTCGCCAAAGCCCAGCACCAGGGCCTGGCGCTTGACCACCTTGCCCAGTGCGATGATGGCCTGCTGGTGGGCGGCGGCCGGATCGGCCACGCCATGGCTCAGGAAATAGTTGGTCATCTGGGCGATCCGGTTGCGCACTTCCTCGCGGCCGAGATCGACCGACTGGCCGATGATGTTGGAGTGGAACTGCTCGCGCTTGGTCACGATGGTGGCGAGCACGGCGGTTCCGATCGCACCGCCCAGATTGCGCATCATGTTGGAAATGCCGGACGCGGCCGCCGCGTCCTGCGGCGCGACGCTGCCGAGCGAGACGTTGCTCAAGGGCGCCAAGGTCAGCGCCTGGCCGACGGCGCGGACGATATTGGGAATCCAGAACTGGTCGCCGGAATAGTCCAGCGACATGGTGGTGTTCATGAAGGAAGAGGTGGCGAACAGCAGGATGCCGAAGGCCGCGAGATAGCGCGCATCGATCCGCTGCATCAGCTTCGGCACCAGCGGAATCAGGACGAGCTGCGGCAGGCCTGTCCAGGCGAGAACCTGGCCGATCTGCTCCGCATTATAGCCCTGCACCTGGCCGAGATAGGCCGGCAGCAGATAGATCGAGCCGAACAGTCCGAAGCCGAGGAAGGTCGCCGCAGTCGTGCCCATGCCGAAATTGCGGTTGGCGAGAAGCCGTAGGCGCAGCAGCGGCTTTTCGACGATAAGCTCGTTGGCAACGAACAGCGACAGGCTGATCGCGGCAGTGACGGCGAGCTTGACGATGAAAGGCGAGCCGAACCAATCGTCCTTGTTGCCTTCCTCCAGCACCGCCTGCAGCGCCGAGAGGCCGACCGCCATCGTGGCAATGCCGAACCAGTCGCCTTCGCGGAGCAGGCCAAGCTGCATCGGCTGACGTTCCAGCGTGAAATAGAGCATCGTCACCATGACAGCGGTCGGAATGACGTTGACGAAGAAGATGGTCTGCCAGCCGTAATTCTCGGTGAGATAGCCGCCGATGGTCGGCCCGATCGCGGGCGCAAACGTGACGGCGATCGAGAACATGGCCAAGCCGATCGGCTGCTGCGCTTTCGGCAGCTTGGTGAAGACCAGCGTGAAAGCCATCGGGATCAGCACGCCGCCGAAATAGCCCTGCAGGCCGCGCATCGCGATCATCGACGGCAGATCGTGGGTGAAGGCGCAGGCGATCGAGAAGACCGCAAACAGCGTGGCATGGGCGAGCATGATCTTGCGGAAGGAGAACACGCGGCTGAGATAGTCGGTGAGCGGAATCACCACGATCTCGCCGATCAGATACGAGGTCGAGATCCAGGAGCCGTTGTCGACGCCGGTGCCGATGCCGCCCTCGATATTGAGCAGCGAGGCGTTGGTGATCTGGATATTCAGGATCGCCATGAAGGCGCCGATCATCGCCGCGAGAATGGCGATCCACACCGCAGCGCTGGCGCGGTCCGGGTTTTGTCGCGACGCTTGTGCAGCGGCTCGCGGGACAGGCGCGGGGGATGAAAGGGCGAGGGCACTCATGGCGTCACCTCTGCGGGCTGGCGTAGGCGATCTTTGGAGACGCAGGCGTCTTGGCCGGATTTTGCTGCGCTTTCGTTTCGATGGTCGGGATGACCGACATGCCCGGCCGCAGCTCGATCGGCGTGCCGCCTTCGAGCGCTATCTTCACGGGGATGCGCTGCACCACCTTGGTGAAGTTGCCGGTGGCATTATCCGGCGGCAGCAGCGCGAACTCCTGGCCGCTGGCTGGCGCGAGGCTGTCGACATGGCCGTGCACGATCTGGCCCGGGAACATGTCGACCTTGACGTCGACCTTCTGCCCCTGCTGAACGTGGGTGAGCTGGGTCTCCTTGAAGTTCGCGATGATGTAGGCGCCGCTCGCCGGCACCAGGGACATCAATTGCGTGCCGGCCTGCACGAACTGGCCGGTGCGCAGCGTGCGGTTGCCGACCACGCCATCGATCGGCGCGGTGATCGTGGTGTAGCTCAAATTGAGCTCGGCCTGGCGCTGCAGAGCGGCAGCGCGTGCGGAGGCCGCCACCGCCTGCGCCAGCTCGGCCTTGAGGAGGTCGACCTGCTTTTCGGCGGACTTGAGATTGGCAGTGTCGCGCTGGATCGCGGCTTCCGCACCGGCGTTGCGCGATTGCGCGGCCTGTGCGTTCTGCACACTGCCGAAACCCGTAGCGGCGAGATCGGTGTAGCGCTTGTTCTCCTGGTTCGCGAAGGTCTTGGTCGCGGTGTCGACCTCGATTGTTGCCTTCGCCGCTGATATCACGGCCTGCTGTACGTCGAGCTGCGCCTGCTTGGAGGCAACGGTCGCCTTCGCCGCCGCGACGTCAGCTTTGGTCTGATCGAGCGCCACGCTGAAGTCGCGGTCATCGATCCGCGCCAGCACCTCGCCCGCCCTGACGCGCTCGTTGTCGCCGACCAGCACCTCGGTCAGATAGCCCGAAACCTTCGGTGCGATGGTGGTGTTGTCAGCCTTTATATAGGCGTCGTCGGTCGAGACGAGAAAGCGGCCGACGGTCCAGTAATCCCAGCCGTACCAGGCGGCGCCCGACAACACGGCGACCGCGGCGCCGGCCATCAACAGCCGCCGCAATTGTCCCTTGATGTCGCGGGCCTTTGGCGCCGCGGCCACGACCACATTGTTGTGATCCTCGGCGCGCAGGCCTTCGACGGCTGCAGCGGCGACCTCCTGTTCGGCCTCGAAGGCGGTGGAATGACGGCTCATGATAGCCCTCCTTTTGGATCATCCCCTTGCAAATAAACGGAAATTTGGTTCCGTTGAACACAAGGATTAATTTGGAAACTTGACGTTTTCCAAAATAGAGCGCATATTCGGACTGTCAATAGGATGACAGACATCATGCAAAAGCATGGCTCGATGGCATGACAATTCCGAAGGCGGACCATGACAAATGTGAAGGCGGATGCTGGTGACGTGAGCGAGGCGGCCGACGAGCCGCGGCGCGGCCGCGGACGGCCGCAGCTACGCTCCGACGATGAAACGCGTGCGCTGATCCTCGAGGCTGCGCGGCACGAATTTGCCCATAGCGGCTATGCGGCGACCAGCATGGAGAATGTGGCGCGGCGCGCCGGCGTCTCGACCAAGACGCTCTATCGCCTGCTGCCCAACAAGGCCGCCTTGTTCGAAGCAATGGTGACGCAGCGGATCGACGACTTCGTCTCGGTCGTGAGATTGCGCGCCTGCGACGGCAGCGACGTCGAGGCACAGCTTACGGAGGCGCTGACCGTTTTCGCTGATCTGATACTCGATGCTGAGGTGATGGCGATACAGCGGCTTATTCTCGCCGACAGCGACAAGTTTCCCGATATCGCCGAGACATTTTTCCGCAAGGCGATCACGCGCACACAGGAGACGCTGGCGAGTTGGCTTCGGTCCCAGCAGAAACGCGGCGCGATCGTGCTTGACGATGCGGATTCCGCTGCCGGCATGCTGCTCGGCATGCTTGTCTTCCAGCCGCAGCGCTCGGTCATGTACGGCCACCAGCCGGCGCCGACCGCGGAGGAGCGCAAGCGGCGCGCACAAGCCTGCGCCAGGCTGTTCTTGCAGGGCTGCCGGCGCTGATCGCTTTCAGACAAGCGCACGAGAACGAGGCCGACGGCCTCGAGCGGGTCGCCGTTCAGAATCGTGATGCCGCGACCACCAGCACGACGATTTCCGCGATCTGCTCCATTGCCCCCAGCACGTCGCCGGTCTGTCCGCCGAACTGCCGGATCGCGAGTCGCGCAAGCACGAGCGCGGCCAGAAGCAGCATCAATAGCGTGACCACCGTTCCGGTCGGCCCGAATGCGAACAGGAGGCAGACGATGCCGAGCAAGAGTGCTGCGATCACGCTGGGAAATGGCGGCTGCCCGGCGCTGCCCGAAAGGCCGTCCGCGCGCGCCGGTGGAACGAGGTACATGAAGGCCGGCAGGCAGGCCCGCGCTGCCACATGGGCCGAAATCAGCGCGGTCGCGACAAAGCGCGGCTCGGCAATGTCGGCGATCGTGCTCCAGCGCAGCAACAGCGAGATCGCAAGCGCACAGGCGCCGAAGGTGCCGATCCGGCTATCGCGCATGATCTCGAGCTTCCGCTCGCGCGTCTTGCCGCCGAATCCATCGGCGGTGTCGGCAAGCCCGTCCTCGTGCATCGCGCCGGTGAGGAGCAGGATTGCGGCGAGCGTCAGCGCCGCGGCCGGCTGCGGCGCGGTGTTGGTGCGCACGGCGATCCAATAGACCAGCGTGCCGACGAGTCCGACCAGAAGTCCCGCGATCGGGAAGGTCCAACTCGCGCTTGCGATGTCCCCTTCGCCAACTGCCTCGGAGGGGCCGACCGGCAGGCGCGTGCATAGAGAAAGACCGATCCGCAAATCGGCGACCAGGTTCTGCAGGTTCTCCTTGTAGTCAGTCATCGTCTACTTCACCCGCATCGGAAAACCCGCGACCACAAGCTCGACTTCGTCGGCTGCGCGCGCGACCGCCTGGTTCAGGATTCCGGCCGCATCGCGGAAACGCCGCGCCAGCGCGTTTTCGGGCACAATACCGAGCCCGACCTCGTTGGTGACCAGCACGACCGGGCTTTGCTGGCGGCCCAGCGCGTCCACAAGGCGCGAGCCCTCTTTTTCCCAATCGCGCTCCGCGTGCATCAAATTGGAGAGCCAAAGCGTCAGGCAATCGACCAAACGCGCGCCGGCGCCATCGGTTTCGTCAAGCGCCGCGACCAGCTCGAGCGGGGTCTCGCGCTCCAGCCAATCGTTGCCGCGGCGCGCGCGGTGACACGCAATCCGCTCGCGCATCTCGGCATCGAGCGTTTCGGCGGTTGCGATGTAGACCGGTTGGCCTACAAATTCGCGCGCCCGCGCCTCGGCCCGCGTGCTCTTGCCCGATCGTGCACCTCCGGTCACGAGGATGATGGCCATGGCTACTCCGTCTACCATCCCGCACTAATCACCAAATGCGGGCGATGACAAACGGCTAAATTTGTCGCGTGAGGGCTTGCGCCGGACCGACAATCTTCGCATCACGGGAGGGTAAAGGGAGGTTTGCGTGGGATTTGCGGGCGCGATGGTGGTGGCGATGGCGACGGACGCCCTGCTGGGCTGGCCCGATCGCCTGTTCGCGCGCATCGATCATCCCGTGGTCTGGATCGGCAAAGCCATTGCTGCGTTGGATGCCTACGCCAACCGGGAATCCGATTCGCCCGCGACGCGGCGGAGTGCCGGTCTTGCCGCCGCACTGATTGTTATCATGCTGGCGGCAGCGGCCGGTTGGGCCATGCAGCGCCTGATGCCCTCCGGGCTGCGAGGTGCAGTGCTATCTGGCATTCTGGCCTGGCCCTTTGTCGCGTTCCGCTCGCTCTATGATCATGTCGCGGCGGTTCGCGATCCGCTCCGGTCGGCTAATGTCGAGGCGGCACGGAAGGCGGTGTCGATGATCGTAGGGCGCGATCCCGACACGCTCGATGAAGCCGGCATTGCCCGCGCCGCGATCGAAAGCCTCGCCGAAAATGCTTCCGACGGCATCGTCGCACCCATCTTCTGGGGCGTCCTGTTCGGGTTGCCCGGCATCGTCGGCTACAAGGCCGTCAACACGCTCGATTCCATGATCGGCCATCGCAGCCCGCGGCATGAAGCCTTCGGTTGGGCCGCCGCGCGCATCGACGACGCCGCGAATTTCGTCCCGGCGCGTCTTACGGGATTCCTCTTCGCGCTTCTGGCGGGAAACGAGCGGTCGCAGGCGATGGCGTGCATGCAGAAGGACGCGCGGCAGCACCGCTCCATCAATGCCGGCTGGCCCGAAGCCGCGATGGCGGGCGCGCTCGGAATCCGCTTGTGCGGGCCGCGCTCCTACAATGGCGCGATGGCCAATGAGCCGTGGCTCAATGGCAGCGCGCGCGATCCCGCCGCCGTCGACATCACGCGAGGGCTGGAGCTCTATGTCGGCGCGATGTTCGCGCTCGCCGTGGTTCTCGCCGTGATCGCCCTCGTCTAGGATCAAGAGATGCTGGACCACGGTGGAAATCTCGATGTGGCCTGCCAGCGCTTCGGCGGACGCGTCGAAGACTGGATCGACCTTTCTACCGGCATCAACCGGCAACCCTATCCGATCGGCGCGTTACCGCAGCGATCCTGGACTGCACTGCCGTCGCGCGCGGAGATCGAGGCGCTGCATGAGGCGGCGCGCCAAGCGTATGCGACGAAAGCGCCGCTGCTGGCAGTTGCCGGTGCGCAGGCCGCGATCCAGATGCTGCCGCAGCTCGCGCCGCCTGGCCGCGCTTGCGTTCTCGCGCCGACATATAACGAGTATGCGCCGGTGCTTGTCTCCGCGGGCTGGCAGGTTGAAGAGGCAGATGATCTCGACGCGCTCGCAGGCGCCGATCTCGCCGTCGTCGTCAATCCGAACAATCCCGACGGCCGAGAGTATGATCCGAAAGCGCTGCTCACGCTGGCGTCGCGTGTAAAGCGTCTCGTCGTCGACGAAAGCTTTGCCGATGCCGCGCCCGACGTGTCGCTGGCGGCAGAGGCGGGAAGGCCGGGCTTCCTCATTCTGCGTTCCTTCGGCAAGTTCTACGGGCTCGCAGGACTGCGACTCGGCTTTGTGCTGGGCGGCGCGGATGTTGCGGCTCTGGCTGCGATGGCCGGTCCGTGGCCGATCTCGGGTGCCGCGATCGAGATCGGACGGCGCGCGCTGCTCGACCGCGATTGGGCGGACGCCACGCGGGCGCGGCTCTCACGTGATGCCGAGCGGCTCGACGCGCTGGTGCTGACGGCAGGCTGGCAACTCAACGGCGGCACGCCGCTGTTTCGTCTCTATGAGACCGGCGATGCCGTCGCCGCGCAAAAGCAGCTCGCGCGCGCAAAAATCTGGTCGCGGGTTTTCAGCGGCAAACCCGGATGGCTGCGGCTGGGCTTGCCCGGCGACGAACCGGAATGGCAGCGTCTCGCGTCCGCGCTGTCAGCGCGCTAGCGAGAGAATTCCATCGACGTCGAGATGCTGCTCGATGTGATCGGCCAGCGCATCGAGTGCGCTCTCAACACGCGCGCCATGGCTCTCGTTGGCCGCGGACACGCCGAGGCGGGCCAGATAATCGCGCCGGAATTCATCCGATGTGAACAGCCCGTGCAGATAGCTGCCTTGCACGCGTCCGTCCGCCGAGATCGCGCCTTCCGGCGCGCCGCCGACAAACGCGAAGGGACGGGCGCGGTCTTCTCCTTCGGTGCAGCCGATGTGGATTTCATAGGCGTCGATCGCCTGCGTCGTCTCGGCATGAATTGCGGTGACGCGTGTGAGGCTCTTTTCCGGTGTCATCACCGTTGTTACGTCGAGCAACTCTAGCCCGCGCGTCTCGCCGGCCGGCCCTTCGATGCCGTCGGGGTCTAAAACGCTCCGGCCCAGCATCTGATAGCCGCCGCAAAGCCCGAGCACATGGCCGCCGCGTCTGACATGGGCGAGGAGATCGACGTCCCAGCCTTGGCTCCGCAGGAAATCGAGATCGCCGCGGGTCGATTTCGAGCCGGGGATGATCACGAGCGTGGTATCGCCGGGAATGGCTTCGCCGGGCCGCACCATCACGAGGTCGACGTCCGGCTCGAGCTTCAACGGATCGAGATCGTCGAAATTGGCAATCCGCGATAGCGCGAGGAACACGATCTTTGTCCGTCCCGGCTTGCGCGCTTCGCCAAGTCCGAGCGCGTCTTCCGCCGGAAGTTCGCGCGCGCGATCGAAATAGGGCAGCACGCCAAAGCCGCGCCAGCCGGTGCGCTCCGCGATCATCCTGTAGCCATCGTCGAACAGCGAAGGATCGCCGCGGAATTTGTTGATGATGAAGCCGGCAATAACGGCGTCATCCCCGGGATCGATCACGGACCTGATCCCGACCATCTGCGCGATCACCCCGCCGCGTTCGATGTCGCCGACCAGGATTACCGGCACATCGGCGCGCCGCGCAAAGCCCATGTTTGCGATGTCATTGGCACGCAGGTTCACTTCCGCCGGGCTGCCGGCACCCTCGACCAGCACCAGATCGGACTTCGCCTTGAGCCGCTCGAAACTCTCCAGCACCGCGGGCATCAGCGACGGCTTCAGCGCCGCATAGTCGCGTGCGCGCAAGGTGGCGACGCGCTTGCCCTGCACGATCACCTGCGCGCCGACATCGGTCTCAGGTTTGAGCAGGATCGGATTCATGTCGGTGTGCGGTTCGACGCCCGCGGCGAGCGCCTGCAGCGCCTGCGCACGACCGATCTCGCCGCCGTCGACGGTGACCGCTGCATTGTTCGACATGTTCTGCGGCTTGAAGGGGAGTACGTGAAGCCCCCGCCGCTTTGCGGCGCGCGCAAGCCCGGCGACGACGAGCGACTTGCCCACGTCCGAGCCCGCTCCCTGGATCATGATCGCGCGCGCCATCGTGACCGAGTTAGAACTCGACGCCAGGCTGCGCCTTGATGCCGGAGCGGAACGGGTGCTTCACCAGCGTCATCTCGGTGACGAGATCGGCCGCGTCGATCAGCTCCTTCTTGGCGTTGCGTCCAGTGAGCACGACATGCATCAGCGGCGGCTTCGACGTCTGCAGAAATTCGACGACCTCGTTGACGTCGAGATAGTCGTAGCGCAGCGCGATGTTGATCTCGTCGAGCACCACCATGTGAAGATTGGGGTCGGCGATCAGCTCCTTCGCCTTTTCCCAGCCGGCTCGGGCTGCGGCGATGTCACGGGCGCGGTCCTGCGTCTCCCAGGTAAAGCCTTCGCCCATGGCGTGGAATTGGCAGAGCCCGCCGAAATGCGTGGTGAACAGCCGCCGCTCGCCGGTATCCCAGGCGCCCTTGATGAATTGCACCACGGCGCAGGGGAAACCATGCGCGACACAGCGCACGATCATGCCGAAGGCGGAGGACGATTTCCCCTTGCCCGCGCCGGTATGCACGATGATGAGGCCCTTCTCGCCACTCTTCTCGGCCATCATCCGGTCGCGGACGGCCTTCTTCTTGGCCATTTTGGTGGCGTGGCGGGCGTCTTCCGCCAGTTCCTGTTCGGAAGCCATCTGCTTCGCTCCTCCGGCTTGACAAGCCCAGCGCTTGGGCAAATGGTGCATTAAGCGCTGGTTCCTGTCCTACGACAGGCGAAGAGGGAATGCGATAGGGCTCCGGGACCTTCAAAATAGGGATCGGGCTCGAAGCAGCCGCCCCCGCGACCGTGACCGGAGAGATCCTCAATGTGCCACTGACCCCTGGGGTCGGGAAGGCGGGGATCGGAGGAGAAAATCCTGCTCCGCAAGCCGGGAGACCTGCCAGCGCATTGTGTGTTGAACCGGCGGACGGGGTGTTCCGCGACGGGGAGCGGGCCGCGCTACCTGCCCGTTGGCCTCATCGCCTCTTCCCACTGCCACATGTCAAGGAAGGGCGATGGCCGTCACGCTTCATGTCTGCATCACCTGCAAAGCAGGACAGGCGATCCCCGAAGGCCAGCCCACGCCGGGCAAATTGCTGCATCAGGCGATCGCGGACATCGGCGCGCCGGACGACGTCACCATTGTGCCGGTCGAGTGCCTGTCGGCCTGCAATAATGGCTGTTCGGTCGCGCTGAGCGCGCCGGGCCGATGGTCCTACGTTTATGGCCGGATGTCGCGGGAAAACGCGAGGGACATCTTGGCCGGCGCCGCGGCCTATGCGGCCGCGCCCGATGGCCTCGTGCCCTGGCGCTCGCGCCCGGAAATCTTCCGCAAGCAGTCGCTGGCGCGGATTCCCCCCATTTCATCCTTGTCGGAGGCTGCAGAGTGAGTTCGCTTGCCAAAATTCCGGTCACGGTCATCACGGGCTTCCTCGGCTCAGGCAAGACCACGCTGATCCGCCATCTGATGACCAATGCCAACGGCAGGAAGCTCGCCGTGCTGGTCAATGAGTTCGGCAGCGAAGGCGTCGATGGCGAAATCCTGAAATCCTGCGCCGACGCCAATTGCCCCGAGGAAAACATCGTCGAGCTGGCGAACGGCTGCATCTGCTGCACGGTCGCCGATGATTTCATCCCGACCATGCAGACGCTCTTGGCGCGAAAGACGCGTCCGGATCACATTCTGATCGAGACGTCGGGCCTGGCGTTGCCGAAGCCGCTGTTGAAGGCGTTCGGCTGGCCGGAGATCCGCTCGCGCATCACTGTGGATGGCGTGATCGCGCTTGCCGACGCCGAGGCCGTCGCCGCCGGCCGCTTCGCACCAAATCCGGAAGCTGTCGCAGCGCAGCGCGCGGCTGATGCGAGCATCGATCACGAGACGCCGCTGTCCGAGGTGTTCGAAGACCAGATCTGCTGCGCCGATATCGTGCTTCTGACCAAGGCTGACCTCGCGGGGCGGGCCGGCCTTGAAGCGGCGAAGCAACTAATCGCAGCCGAGACGCTGCGGCCGGTGCCAATGCTGGCGGTGACCGATGGCGCGATCGATCCGCAGGTGATCCTGGGGCTCAACGCAGCGGCCGAAGATGATCTCACCGCACGGCCCTCGCATCATGACGGCGAGGAGGAGCATGAGCACGACGATTTTGCGTCGGTCGTGGTTGATCTTCCGGAAGTCCACGACATCGACGCGCTGGTTGCTTCGATCGCGCGGCTCGCCCGCGAGCAGAATGTACTGCGCGCCAAGGGCTACCTCGCGGTGAAGGGCAAGCCGATGCGGCTTCTGGTGCAATCGGTCGGTGAGCGCGTGCGCCACCAGTTCGACAAGCCCTGGGGCGTCGCGCCACGGCAATCGAAGCTCGTCGTCATCGGCGAGCAGGGCGATATCGACGAGAACGCGATCAGGGCGGGATTGGGAGTCTGATGCACGTCGTCTTCCGCGAGAGCCATGGCCTGGAGGAGACCGCGACACCTGTCGATCTCGGTCAGGATCCGGCAGATCTCGTGGTGCTCTCGTTTTCCGACAGCGACCTCGCGGCCTTTGCCGCCGGCTGGCGGCGCGGACGCAAGAGCCTGCCGTCGCTGCGGCTTGCCAATCTCGTCGCGCTTCGCCATCCGCTCTCGGTCGACACTTACATCGAGCGCACGCTAGCGCAGGCGCGCGGCATTCTGGTCCGCCTGATCGGCGGCGAATCCTACTGGCACTACGGCATCAATGCGCTGCACGGATTCGCAAAGCAACGCGGCATCGCGCTCGCGGTCTTGCCGGCCGACGGCCGCGACGACGCACGGCTCGATGCGCTCTCGACCGTGCCGGTCTCGACCTTGCGGCGGCTGCGCGCGCTATGCGACGCCGGCGGTGCCGTGGCGGCGCAGGTTGCGATCGCGCAGTTGGCGCTGGCGTCCGGCCTTTATGCCGGGCCGGTGTTCGGTGAGACTGAAATCCCCGACATGGGTTTTTATGACCCCGCGAAGGGAGCGCTGGTGTCGTTGCCGCCGGCTGACGGAAGGCCGCATGCGCTGGTCACCTTCTATCGCTCCTATCTCACCTCCGCCGACACCGGTCCGGTTGATGCACTGATCGTTGGCTTGCGCGAGAGGGGCTTTGACGCCTGTGGCGCGTTCGCGACCTCATTGAAGGCGCCCAGCGTGGCGGAGTGGCTGAAGGCGCATTTCGCCGAGCATCCTCCGGCTGCGCTCGTCAACGCGACCGCGTTCTCCGCGCTGGCCGATGACGGCGCGACGCCATTCGATGCGGCATCCTGCCCGGTGTTCCAGGTCGCGCTGTCGACCGCGCGCAAGGAGGATTGGGCATCTTCGTTGCGCGGTCTGTCGCCCGCCGATCTTGCGATGCATGTGGTGCTGCCCGAAGTTGACGGGCGGCTCTTCGCCGGTGTCGTCAGCTTCAAGTCGCCGGGCGAACGCGACCCGGACCTGCAATTCGCGCATCTCGCGCATCAGCCGGATCGCGAGCGCATTCGCGCAGTGGTGGAACGCGTCTGTGCCTGGCATCGGCTCGCGGCGGTCCCAGCGCGCGACAAGCAGTTCGCCATCATCCTCTCCAGCTATCCCGGGCGTCCGCATCAGATCGCCCATGCTGTCGGGCTTGATGCGCTGGCTTCAACCGAGATGCTGCTCGGTGATCTCCGTGCTGCCGGCTTCGACGTCGAGGCCGTGGATTCGTTGGGGCAGGCGCTGGGTGCGGAGGGATTAAGGTGGAGCGTCGCTGACTATCGCGCTGCCCTGGCGACCCTCCCGCAGATTTTGGAGGACAATCTCCACGCCGCCTGGGGCGTTCCCGAGGATGATCCTCAGGTCCGCGACGGCGACTTTCATTTCGCGGCAATTCAGCGCGGCAAGGCGATCATTGCCGTGCAGCCCGAGCGCGGCGACGTCACCACTCGCGATGTCGACTATCACGACCTCTCGCGTATTCCTCGTCATTCCTATGTCGCGTTCTATCTCTGGCTTCGCGCACAAGCCGTTCACGCGCTGATCCATATGGGCGCGCATGGCACGCTGGAATGGCTGCCCGGCAAGTCGGTGGCGCTGTCGGAAGCCTGCTGGCCGGAGGCGCTGACGGGCGAATTGCCCGTGATCTATCCCTTCATCGTCAATGATCCCGGCGAGGCCGCGCAGGCCAAGCGGCGGATCGGCGCCGTCACGCTCGGCCATCTGCCGCCGCCGCTCGCGTCTAGCACGCTGCCGCCGAACCTGGTGCAGCTCGAGCAATTGCTCGACGAATATTCCACCGCCGACGGCCTCGACCCGTCGCGGCGCCAGCGGCTGATTGCTACCATCCGCGACGAGGCGCGCGCGGCCGGCGTCGAAGCCGATCTTGGACTGGCTGCGTCGGCAGCGCCTGCCGAGGCGATCCCGCGTATCGATCGCTTCGTCTGCGATTTGAAGGAAAGCCAGTTCGGCGACGGCCTGCATGTATTTGGCCGCGGCGCCTGCGGCGAGGCCGAGCGCGACGCGCTGATCGCGACGCTGTCGGGCCAGCGCGTCGCGCCGGGACCGGCGGGCTCGCCGCATCGCGGGCGCGGCGACGTGCTGCCGACAGGGCGCAACCTCTTTGCGGTCGATCCGCGCGCGGTGCCGACCCGCGCCGCTCATGCGCAGGGCATCAGGCTTGCGGAGGAATTGTTGCGCCGGCATCTGCAGGATCACGGCGATTGGCCGAAGGGGCTCGTCGTCGATCTCTGGGGCTCCGCGACCATGCGCACTGCGGGTGAGGAGTTTGCGATGGCGCTGCAACTCGCCGGCATCGCGCCACGCTGGGATGGCGCGTCGGGACGGCTCACCGGTTTCGAGATCCTTCCGCTCGCCGCGCTTGGCCGCCCGCGCATCGACGTCACCTTGCGCATCTCGGGCCTGTTCCGCGACGTCTTCACGCCGCTCGCGCAACTATTCGAAGCTGCCTCGGACGCGCTATCGCAGCGCGATTTCGAGGGTGACGAGAATCCCTATCTCATGCGCGCCGCGCGTGTGTTCGGTCCGCGCCCCGGGCAATATGGTGTCGGCATAACGCCGATGCTTGATGTCTTCACCAGGCAGTCGCGCAAAGCCGCGGGCGAAGCCTGGCTTGTGGCATCGTCCTGGTCGATTGGATCGGATGGCACGGCGAAGCCCGACCGCCGAGGCATCGAGACGCGATTAACCGCCGCCGATGCTTTCGTGCATGTGCAGGACCTGCCCGAGACCGACTTGCTGCTTGCCTCCGACTATGCCGCGCACGAAGCCGGCGTGGCGGCGGCTGCGTCGAGCCTCGGCGTACGAATCAAATCGCTCTATCATCTCGACGCGACTCGGCTCGAGACGCCGCGCGCAAGATCGCTGACCGAGGAAATCTCCCGCGTCGTTCGTGCGCGCGCCGCCAATCCAAGATGGATCGCCGGCATGATGCGCCATGGCTTTCGCGGCGCCGCCGAGATCGCGGCGACGCTGGAGCACATGGCCGCGTTTGCGCATCTGGCTGACGCCGTGCCGTCGCACCTGTTCGATCTCTATTATGACGCGACGCTCGGCGACGACGACATCCGCGCATTCATGGCCAACAAAAACCCTCAAGCGCTCGCCGCAATCGAAGACTGCTTCCGGCGTCTCGACGAAGCCGCGCTCTGGGTGACGCGGCGCAATTCCATCCTGGCATCGCTTCGGGGGGCGTCATGAGCGCCTTCGCGATCAAGGGCTGGTGTCCCTCTGCGTTGCGCCCGATGCCATCGGGCGATGGCCTTGTGGTGCGCCTGCGTCCGCGCGGCGGCCGGCTTTCTGCCGAACAGGCCGCCGGCATTGCCGAACTCTCGCAACGCCACGGCAACGGCGTTCTTGATCTGACCGGCCGCGCCAATCTGCAAATCCGCGGCGTGTCCGAAGCGAGCCACGTGCCGCTGATCGAAGGTCTCGATCGGCTCGGCCTGGTGGATGCGGAATTGCAATCGGAAACCCAGCGCAATGTCCTGGTCGCGCCGTTCTGGCGCGAGGGCGACGACACGCAGTCGCTCGGGGCGGAGCTTGAACAGGCGCTGGCGCGGCGGCCGCTCGGGCTGCCCGAAAAATTCGGCTTTGCGGTGGATTGCGGCGAGAGCCGCGTGCTCGCGCAGGCGCCGGCTGATATCCGCATCGAGCGCGGCGCGGACGGCAGCTTGATCCTGCGTGCCGATGGTGCCTCGCGCGGCCGAAAGCTGGTGAGGGAAGGGGTGGTTCCGGGCGCGCTCGCGCTTGCCGAATGGTTCGTTGCATCGGGCGGCGCGAGGAATGGGCGAGGACGGATGGCCGCGCACATCGCAAACGTCGCAAAGTTCCCGCCAGCATTCGCGGGCGAGACGCTGCCGGCCGCCTCGCTTGCCGCACCAGGGCCTGGATTGTACGCGGCCGGCGCGCTCGTGGGCCTCGCGCTCGGTCAACTGCAGAGTGCGACGCTGGCCTATCTTTCCAGCCTCGAGCCGGGTTTGCGCCTGACCCCATGGCGGATGCTGCTGGTCGAAAGCCTGCGCGCGATGCCGCAGCACGACGGACTCGTCACTCATGCCGACGATCCGCTGCTGCGGGTCGTCGCCTGCACCGGCGCGCCGATCTGTCCGCAGGCGTTTGCGGAGACCCGCGGATTGGCGGCCACCCTTGGGCCGCATGTGCCGCCGGATATCAGACTCCACGTTTCCGGATGCGCCAAGGGCTGCGCGCATCCTGCGACGTCCGCGGTCACGCTGGTCGGAACGCCGGACGGCTTCGACATCGTTCGTGACGGTAGCGCCCGCGACGTTCCGATGATGCGCGGGATCGACCCTGGTGAGATTCTCGCCGACCCCTCCGCCTGGTTCGGAGGCCGCTGATGCCCTACGCTTTCGAAACTGACGGCGCCGCAATCTATCGCCAATCTTTCGCGACCATCCGCCGCGAGGCAGACCTTGCGCGCTTCTCGCTCGACGAGGAGCCGGTGGTGGTCCGTATGATCCACGCCGCCGGCATGGTCGGTCTCGAGTCGCACATCCGCTTCTCGCCAGCCATGGCGACCGCCGCCCGAGCAGCGCTGCAGAAGGGTGCGCCGATCCTGTGCGACGCGCGGATGGTCTCCGAAGGCATCACCCGCGCCCGGCTACCTGCGAACAACCGCGTGATCTGTACCCTCGACGATGCGAGCGTTCCAAAGCTCGCCGCGTCGATGCAAACGACGCGCTCCGCCGCGGCGCTCGAGCTCTGGCGGCCTCATCTCGACGGCGCAATCGTCGCGATCGGCAATGCGCCGACCGCGCTGTTCCATTTGCTCAACATGCTCGAAGACGAAAGCTGCCCGCGGCCGGCCGCCATCATCGGCTGCCCGGTTGGCTTCGTCGGCGCCGCCGAATCCAAGGCGGCGCTGATAGCGTCACCTCCGGCGCCGGCGCTCACTGTGCTCGGCCGCCTCGGCGGTTCGGCGATCACGGTGGCGGCCGTCAACGCGCTGGCAAGCAGGAGCGAATGACCATGGGGCGGATCATCTGCTGTGGGCTGGGGCCCGGCGATCCCGATCTGATGAGCGTGCGCGCGAACCGCGAGGTGCGCGCGGCGACGCATGTCGCCTATTTCCGCAAGACAGGCCGCGCCGGTCAGGCGCGCGCCATCGTCGAGGGGATGCTGGCCGCGGGCGTCCACGAATATCCGATGGAATATCCGGTCACGACCGAGCTTGCCGTCAACAGCGAGGAATATGCCCGGCTGCTCGGAGGCTTCCACGACGAATGGGCCGATCGTCTGGTGGAGCTGTCGCGCACCACCGATATCGTCGTGCTCTGCGAGGGCGATCCCTTCTTCTACGGCTCCTTCATGCATCTCTATACGCGGCTCCAGGGACGCGCCGAGGTCGAGGTGATCGCCGGCATTCCCGGCATGGCCGGCTGCTGGAATGTCGCTGGTCTTCCGATGGCGCTCGGCGATGACGTGATGACGGTCTTGATGGGCACGCTGCCGGAAGCCGAGCTCGAACGGCGCGCGCAAAGTTCTGACGCGCTCGTCATCATGAAGACCGGCCGCAATCTGGCAAAGATCCGCCGCGCGCTGGAGCGTGCCGGGCGCGTCGATGCAGCCTGGCTGATTGAACGCGGCACCATGCCGGGCGAACGTGTCGCGCGCCTCTGCGACGTCGATGCCGCGGATTGCCCGTATTTTGCGATCGTGCTGGTGCATGGGCGCGGCGGAAGGCGGCAGGAAGCGGCGGAATGACGGGCACGCTCACCATCGCAGGGCTAGGGCCGGGCGATGCCGCGCTGGTGACGCCGGAAGTATCGGCCGCGCTTGCCGATGCCACCGACGTGCTCGGCTACGCGCCTTACGTGGCGCGCGTGCCGGCGCGCGAGGGCTTGCGGCTACATCCTTCCGACAATCGCCAGGAATTGCAGCGCGCCGGCGAGGCGCTGAAGCTTGCCGCGGAGGGACGCAGCGTCGTCATCGTTTCTTCCGGCGATCCCGGCGTGTTCGCGATGGCAGCCGCCGTGTTCGAGGCGCTGGAAGCCGCACCTGAAATGCAGGACCTGACCATCCGCGTGCTGCCCGGTGTCACCGCGATGCTGGCGGCTGCGGCACGGGCCGGCGCGCCGCTCGGCCATGATTTCTGTGCGATCAACCTCTCCGACAATCTGAAACCGTGGGAGCTGATCGAAAAGCGGCTGCGGCTCGCCACCGAGGCCGACTTTGCGATCGCGATCTACAATCCGCGCTCCGCCAGCCGGCCCGAGGGCTTCGCCCGCGCGCTCGATGTTTTGAAAGAAGCAGGCTGCGGCGACCGCGCCATCATCTTCGCGCACGCGGTGACGACGCCGAAGGAACGGATCGAGACGCTGCGGCTTGCGGACGCGCGTCCCGAGATGGCCGACATGGCAACCCTTGTTATCATCGGCAATTCGGCAACCCGCCGCGTCGGCCGCTGGGTCTATGCCCCGAGGCGCGCCTCATGACCAAGCCATGCCAGCGCCGCTTCGACGCTTTCGACCCGCTTCCGTTCGGGCAACGCCGGGCGCGCGATCATGATTACGGGGAGCCCAAGCTCGCGCGCGGCGTCGATCTTGGCGCGCGCACCGTAGCCTCCGGAATTGCGCGCCACCAGCCATTCGATTCCGCGGCCGCGCATCAGCTCGCGGTCGCTTTGAAGCGTGAATGGACCCCGCGAGACGATGATCTCGGCATCAGGCAACGGCAATTCGCGATCAGGAGCATCGACGAAGCGCAGCATATATGCGTGCTGCGGTTTGGCAGCGAACGGCGCGATATGCTGTCTGCCGATGGCAAGAAAGACGCGCGCGCGCCGTTCAGGGAGGACGGCAACGGCGGCGTTGATATCCGTAACCTCGATCCAGTTATCGCCGTCCATGCGCGTCCAGGGCGCACGCTCCAGCGCGACCAGGGGGACGCCGGTCAGCGTACAGGCCTCGACTGCATGTCGGCTCATCTCGACGGCAAATGGATGCGTTGCGTCGATCACATGCGTGATGCGCTCCTTGAGGAGAAAATCCGCAAGTCCCGCAGCGCCGCCAAATCCGCCGATCCGCATCGGCAGCGAATGCCCAAGCGGAATCTGCGTCCGTCCCGCGTAGGAATAGATCGCGTCGATCTTTTCGCACGCGAGCGCGTCCGCGAGCTGGTTGGCGTCGCCTGTTCCGCCCAGAATGAGGGCGCGCATGGTTGATCCTTGCACCATTCCTTGGTTGACCATCATCGGCATCGGCGAGGATGGCCTTGCCGGGCTCTCGGAAGCAAGCCGAAAGGCGCTTGCGGAGGCCGAGACCGTGTTTGGCGGCGAGCGGCACCTGAAGCTTGCCGGCGTCGATGGCCGTGGCAAGTCGTGGCCGGTGCCGTTCGACGCGGCCTGCGTGCTCGCCCGTCGCGGTCGTCCGACGGCGGTGCTCGCCTCCGGCGATCCCTTCTGGCATGGCGCCGGCGGCAGCCTCGCGGCGCACCTGTCGCCGCACGAATGGATCGCGCATCCTTCGCCTTCGACCTTCTCGCTCGCGGCCTCACGGCTCGGCTGGACGCTGGAAACAACGATCTGCATCGGGCTGCATGCGGCGCCGTTCGAGCGGCTGGTGCCGTTGCTCTCGCGCGGTGCGCGGATCATCTGCCTCGTGCGAGATGCGACGGCCGCGATCGATCTTGCGCGATGGCTTGATGCGCGCGGGTGGGGCGCTTCAAAACTCTGGACCTTGTCGGCGCTCGGTGGTCCGCGTGAACGGATCATCGAAAGCCGTGCGAATAGTTACGAGGCGGAGTCTGCCGTAAGCCCGCTCGCGGTCGCGATCGAGGCCGACGGCCGAACCGGATTGCCGCGCGCGTCTGGGCTGGCCGACGATCTCTTCCGGCATGACGGCCAAATCACCAAGCGACCGATGCGCGCGCTGGCAATGTCGGCACTGGCGCCGCGACCGGGCGAGACATTGTGGGACGTCGGCGCGGGCTCCGGCTCTATCTCGGTGGAGTGGGCGCTTGCGGGCGGCACGGCGATCGCGATTGAAGCGCGCGAGGATCGCGCGTCGAATATCCGAACCAATGCCGAAGCTTTTGGTCTCGCGCACAAGGTCAGCGTTGTCACGGGGAGTGTACCCGAGGCGCTTGCATCTCTTGAGAGCCCGAATGCGGTCTTCATTGGCGGCGGCCTCGATGCGGCATTGTTCGACGTGGTCTGGTCGCAGGTCCCCTCAGGAACGCGCCTCGTCGCGCACAGCGTGACGCTGGAGACCGAAGCGCTTCTGTCCGGGCTGCAGCAGAAGCACGGCGGCGATCTCATGCGGATCGAGATAGCTCATGCAGCAGCACTCGGCCGCTACCGATCCTGGGAGGCCGCGCGCGCCGTGGTGCAATGGAGTGCAGTGAGATGACCGTGCATTTCATTGGCGCCGGCCCCGGCGCGCCTGATCTCCTCACGCTGCGCGGCCGCGACTTGATCGCGTCCTGCCCGGTCTGCCTGTACGCCGGCTCGCTGGTGCCGAAGGAAATCCTGGCGCATTGTCCGCCCGGGGCCCGCATCGTCAACACGGCGCCGCTGTCGCTCGACGAAATCATCGACGAGATCGCCGCCGCGCATGCCGCGGGCAAGGACGTGGCGCGGCTGCATTCCGGCGATCTTTCGGTATGGTCGGCGATGGGCGAGCAGCTCCGCCGCCTGCGCGAGCTTGGCATTCCCTATTCCGTCACGCCGGGCGTGCCGTCGTTCGCCGCAGTGGCCGCCGCGCTCGAAGCGGAACTGACCCTGCCGGGTCTTGCGCAATCGGTGGTGCTGACGCGTACCTCCGGCCGTGCCAGCGCCATGCCGAAGGGCGAGACGCTGTCCGCTTTCGCCGCGACCGGAGCGGTGCTGGCGATTCATCTTTCCGTGCACGTGCTCGACAAGGTCGTTGCCGAGCTGACGCCGCATTATGGCGCCGATTGCCCGGTGGCCGTAGTCTGGCGGGCGAGCTGGCCCGACGAACGGATCGTTCGCGCGACGCTCGGCACGCTGCAAGCCTCGCTTGGCGCCGAGCTCGAGCGCACCGCGATCATCCTGGTCGGCCGGACGATCGCGGCTGAGGATTTCGACGAGAGCCGGCTCTACGCCGCCGACTATGACCGCCGCTACCGGCCGGTCGGCACCGCGCCGCGCTTTCCGGAGGCGACCTGATGGCGCGTTGCCTCGTTATCTCTGCGCCCGCATCGGGCACCGGCAAGACCACGCTGACGCTTGCGCTGGCGCGCGCGTTCCGCGACCGCGGGCTCGCCGTGCAGTGCTTCAAGAGCGGCCCCGATTATATCGATCCGGCCTTTCACACTGCGGCGACCGGGCGCGCCTCCGTCAACATCGATAGCTGGGCAATGACGCACGAGTTGATCGATATGCTCACCGCGCGCGGCGGCGATGCCGACCTTGTTCTGGCCGAGGGCTCGATGGGCCTGTTCGACGGCGTTGCGACGCCGGGCATGTCCGGCACCGGCGCGAGCGCCGATCTCGCCGAGATGATGGGCTGGCCGGTATTGCTGGTGCTCGATCCCTCCGGACAGGCGCAGACCGCGGCGGCGGTTGCCACTGGCCTGCGTGATTTTCGCAAGGGCGTGCGCATTGCGGGCGTCGTGCTCAATCGCGTCGCTAGCCCGCGCCATGAAGATCTCGTGCGCCGCGCAATGGAAGGCGTTGATATCCCTGTCCTTGGCGCGCTGCCACGCCATGCGCCGATCGCGCTGCCCGAGCGGCACCTTGGCCTCGTTCAGGCCGAGGAACTGACCCGCCTGAACGATCTCATCTCCGAGGCCGCACGTCTCGTTGCCGAGCGTATCGATCTCGACGCAGTGCTGCAGTTGGCGAAATGCGATTGGACCACCTCCGGGACCACTGCGCCGGCGCACGTGAACCCGCCCGGCCAGCGCATTGCGCTCGCGCGGGATGCGGCGTTCTCCTTCATCTATCCGCACATCCTCGAAGGTTGGCGCGCCGCCGGCGCCGAAATCCTGCCGTTCTCGCCGCTGGCCGACGAGGGGCCGGATCATGGTGCCGACGTCTGCTGGTTGCCCGGCGGCTATCCCGAACTGCACGCAGGCCAGATCGCCACCAATGGGCGCTTCCGCCATGCCCTGCGCTCGTTTGCGGAGACGCGGCCGGTGCACGGCGAATGCGGCGGCTACATGGTGCTGGGCGAGGGGCTCACCGACGCCAAGGGCGCGCGGCATGAAATGACCGGGCTGCTCGGCCTCGAGACCAGCTTTGCCAAGCGGCGCATGCATCTCGGCTATCGGCGGGCGGAGCTCACCGCCGGCATGCCCGGACATCCACAAGGCACACGCTTGCGTGGTCACGAATTTCACTACGCCTCGATCCTGGCGCAACCCGATCCCCCGCTCGCGGCTGTCCGAGACGCCAATGGCGCCGAGGTCGCCGAGACCGGCTCGCGCCGCGGACATGTCACCGGTACTTTCTTTCATCTGATCGCGGAGGAGCGATGAGCGGCTTCGTCTCCTTTGTCTCGGCGGGCCCCGGCGATCCCGAGCTGCTGACGCTCAAGGCGGTCGCGCGGCTGCGGGCTGCCGATGTCGTGCTCTATGACGACCTCGCGGCCGGCGCCATTCTCGATCATGCGCGCAAGGGCGCAACCCTGGTGTCGGTGGGAAAACGCGCTGGCCAGCCCTCGGCGAGGCAGGAGCATGTCAGCCGGCTGCTCGTCGACTATGCGGCAACGGGCGCTGGTGTCGTGCGGCTGAAGTCGGGCGACGCCGGCGTGTTCAGCCGGCTGGAAGAGGAGGTCGAGGCGGTGCGCGCGGCCGGTATCGGCTATGAGATCGTCCCGGGCGTGACCGCGGCCTGCGCCGCAGGTGCAGCCACCGGCATTCCGCTCACCCGCCGCCACACCGCACGCCGCGTCCAGTTCATCACCGGCGCCGACGCGAACGGCGAGCTGCCGGAAGACCTGTATTGGGCGGCGCTTGCCGACCCGCATGCGATGACTGCAGTCTATATGGGCAAGCGGACCTTTCCGAAGCTTGCGGCGAAATTGATCGCGCAGGGCCTGTCGCCGGACACCCCGGCGCTGCTTGCCGAATCCGTCGGCCAAATCAACCAGCGGCTCGTTCGCACCACCATCCAGAAACTTGCTGAGCAGCTTGCTGCGGAAAACGTCACGGCGACCGCCGTGATCCTGTATGGTGCGCTGGCAGCGGACCATTCGGTATGATCACGCTTTCACTGATCGGCATCGGCTGCGGGGATCCCGAGCAGCTTACGCTCGCCGCGGTCCGTGCCGTCAATGCTGCCGATCTTATCCTCATTCCGCGCAAGGGCGAGGAGAAGTCCGATCTTGCTGCGCTCCGGCGCGAGATTTGCGCGCGGGTCCTGACTAACGGCAAGACGCGGCTGGTGGAATTCGATCTGCCGGTACGGGATGCCGAGCGCGAGGATTATCGCGGCGGGGTCGATGATTGGCACAATGCCGTTGCCGCCGCGTGGTCGCGCGAGATCAAGACGCATCTTGGCGGCGATGGGCGCGCGGCGTTCCTGATCTGGGGCGATCCATCGCTGTTCGACTCCAGTCTTCGCATCGCGCACCGGCTTGAGCCGTCGCCTGAAATCCAGGTGATCCCCGGCGTCACCGCCATCCAGGCGCTTTGCGCCGCGCATGCGATCCCGCTCAACGACATCGGCGCGCCCTTCCTTGTGACCACAGGACGGCGCCTGCGCGAAGGCGGCTGGCCGGCCGGTGCGGAGACGGTTGTCGTGATGCTCGATGGCGGCGCGGCATTCCAGTCGCTCGATCCCGCCGGGATTCGCATCTGGTGGGGCGCCTTTCTCGGCATGCCGCATCAGCTCACGTTCTCCGGGCCGCTCGCCGAGATCGGAGCAACCATCGTGGACGCGCGCGCGAAGGCGAGGGCGCGGCACGGCTGGATCATGGACAGCTACATCCTCAAACGCGTCACCATCTGAAGCGAGAACCGCATGTTTCCCGAATGGATCACTAAGCCATGCCCGGATATCTCCGCCGTCCATCGCGACGCGGCGGCAGCGCGACAAGCCCAGCTCACCAAGCCGACGGGCGCGCTTGGCCGTCTCGAGGCGCTGGCGATCGAGTTGGCGTCCGTCCAGCACACCGATCGCCCTCGCGCCGAGCGCGCGCCGATCATCGTCTTTGCCGGCGATCACGGCATCGCCGCCCAGGGCGTCTCCGCCTATCCGCAAGAGGTGACGATCGCGATGATGGCGAATTTCGCCGCCGGCGGCGCCGCGATCTCGGTGCTGGCGAAGGAACTCGGCTCGTCGCTCGAAGTTGTCGATGCGGGCACGCTGGCGGCGCAACCCATGCCGGGCATTGTCACCGACAAGCCGCGCCGCGCCAGCCGCGACTTCTCCAAGGAGGCCGCGCTCGACGTAGCGGATCTTGCGTTCGCCCTCGAATGCGGCGAGCGGGCGGTTGCGCGCGCCGCGGTGTCCGACCCTGATCTCGTCATTCTCGGGGAGATGGGCATCGGCAACACGACCTCGGCGGCCGCCATCGCGGCGGCGCTGCTTGGCCTCAGCGCCGAAGCGATCTCTGGCCTTGGCACCGGGCTCGACGCCGCCGGCCGCGACCGCAAGGCGCGCCTCGTCGACGCCGCGCTTGCCCAACATGGCCTGGCCGGTGCTTCCGCCGGGCAAACCCTGTGCGCCGTCGGGGGGCTCGAAATTGCGGCGATCTGCGGCGCGATCATCGCGTCCGCCCAGCGCCGTATTCCGATACTGATCGATGGCTTCATCGTCTCCGTTGCCGCGTTGGCGGCATCGCGCGCCAATCCCTCCTGTCGTCCCTATCTCATCTTCTCCCATCGTTCAGCCGAGCAGGGGCATCGGCTGGTGCTGGAGGCACTTGAGGCGCGGCCATTGCTCGACCTCGATTTGCGGCTTGGCGAAGGCTCGGGTGCGGCGCTGGCCTTGCCCATCTTGCGGCTTGCCTGCGCGCTCCATAACCGTATGGCGACCTTTGCCGAGGCGGCCGTCCCGGACCGTCCGGGCTGATTTTTGGGCACCCATTAACCCCGCTCTGCCAACATCTTAACTGCGACTTGACCCGCGGCACTTTGCCCCCTTATCTGCGTTATGGGCCTCGCATCTGCAGGTGCTTCGGGGCCCGGGCTCGCAACATGGCCGCCGTGGTTGCCGAAGCACGACTCGAAAACGTCCGCCTGAAACTGGCGGGTTATGGTTACGCCGATGCTTGATACGGGAAAGACATCGCCGGCGCGGTCGCAGATCCGAACGATCGTCGGACGCCGCCGCGCGTCAAACCGCGGCTTGACCGCGCTGCGCGCGCTCTTGCGCAGCAACGAATTCTACCTGATTCCGCTTGCGCTCGTGATCGGCGTCGTCGCCGGCGCCATCGTGACGCTGATGAGCGAGATCGCTCAGGTCGCGCACGTCATGATCTACGGTATTCCGATCGACGTGCGGCTCAGCGCCAACACCTATGTCAATCCGATCGTCGCGTTTGTGGCGCCGGCCATCGGCGGGCTGTCGCTCGGCATCATGGAGTGGTCGCGGCGGCGGTTGAAAATCTCGAATGCGGTCGACCCGATCGAAGCGAATGCCCTGCGCGGCGGCAGGCTCTCGTTGCGCGACAGCGTGGTGGTGAGCGGGCAGACCCTGATTTCCAATGGTTGCGGCGCCTCGGTCGGCCTCGAAGCCGGCTATACCCAGATCGGCGCGGGAGCGGCCTCCCTGATCGGCCAATTCCTCAACCTTCGCCGCAACGATTTGCGGCTGATCGTCGGCTGCGGCGCGGCGGCGGCGATCGCGGCCGCCTTCGGCGCGCCGATCACCGGCGCATTCTACGCCTGTGAGCTGATCGTCGGCGTCTACGCGGTCGGAAGCGCCGCCCCGATCCTCGCCGCGTCGCTTGCGGGCGCGCTCACCGCGCAAAATCTCGGCGGCGCGCCCTATTCGCTGGAAATCGCCCATGTCGGCAGCGTCGGCCTCGAGCAGTATCTGGCACTCGTGGGACTTGCGCTGATCGTCGCCATCATCGGCATCCTGGTGATGCGCAGCTCCTCGCTGTTCGAGCGTGTGTTCAAGCAAAAATGGTTTCCGGTCTGGCTCAGGCCGGTCGTCGGCGGCGTCTGCGTCGGCGGGCTTGCCATCGTCACCCCGCAGGTGCTCGCCGCCGGTCACGGCGCGATGGTGCTCGACCTGCATCGCGAGATGGCCATCGACATCATTGTGACCGTCATCGCCCTGAAGCTGATCGCCTGCCTGGTCTCGCTCGCCTCGGGATTCCGCGGCGGCCTGTTCTTCTGTTCGCTGTTCGTCGGCAGCCTGCTCGGGAAATTCTTCGCGGCCGTGGTTGCTCTGCTCGGCTTCAGCTTCACCGTCGACCCTGTGGTGAGCATGCTGACGGGCATGGCGACGCTCGGGGTCGCCATTGTCGGCGGTCCGCTCACCATGTCGTTCCTCGTGCTGGAGATGACGCGCAGCGTCGACGTCACCGCCGTGGTGCTGGCAGGCTGCATCGTGACCAGCATCTTCGTACGCTTCATGTTCGGTCACTCGTTCTCGACCTGGCGCTTGCATCTGCGCGGCGAGACCATCCGCAGCGCCAACGACGTCGGCTGGCTGCGCAATCTCACGGTCGAGCGCATGATGCGGACCGACGTCGGCAAGGTGCCGTCCACAACGACAATCGCCGCTTGCCGCCGCGAATTCGTGCTGGGCTCGCGCCAGGCGGTCGTCGTGGTCAACAATAACGACGACTATTGCGGACTGCTGCTGCTGCCGGAGCTGTTTTCGCCCGAGCTCGATACCATCGCCGACGAGATCCAGGTGGTTGAGCTCGCGCGCTATACCGACGTGGCGCTCCTGCCCGAGATGAACGTCAAGACCGCCATGAAGCTGTTCGACGATGCCGAAGCCGAAGTGCTGGCGGTACTGGAATCGGCCGACAGCCGCAAGGTGATTGGCCTCTTGAGCGAAACCTTCGCCCGCCGCCGCTACGTCGAAGAGATCGACCAGGCCACGCGCGGCGTGCTGGGGGCGCTGTCGTAAATCGAGATCCGGGGCGGGCCGTTCTGCGTCGCGGTCGCCCATGATGGCGCGCTGTTGATTGCTGAGGACGCAAACGGAACGATCTGGCGAACAACTCACTAGGCCGGTTGTTCCAGGGTTCGGTTGCCGAGCTCCTCGACCAGCACGCGCATATTCTCGCTGTAGTCGATCGGTACGGCGACGAGATGCACGCCGCCCTGGCTGAAGGCCGCCTCCAGCGTCGGGACCAAGTCGGACGCCGCCGCGATCAGATGTCCATGCGCGCCATAGGAGGTCGCGTAGCGCACGAAGTCGGGATTGCCGAAGGTCATGCCGAAATCGGCGAAGTGGTCGACCGCCTGCTTCCAGCGGATCATGCCGTAGGCGAAGTCTTCGACGATCAGCACGACCAGGTCGAGCTTCAGCCGCACGGCCGTCTCCAGCTCCTGGCTGTTCATCATGAAGCCGCCATCGCCGCAGACCGCGAGTACGCGTTTTCCCGGATTGAGGCATTTCGCGGTGATAGCCGAGGGCAGGCCGGCGCCCATGGTGGCGAGCGCATTGTCGAGCAACAGCGTGTTGGCAACCGTGGTGCGGTAGTTTCGCGCGAACCAGATCTTGTACATGCCGTTGTCGAGGCAGACGATGCCGTCCTCGGGCATGACCTTGCGGACATCGTGAACCAGGCGCTGCGGGATGACGGGAAAGCGTTCGTCCTCGGCGCGTTCACCGAGATGCCCGCGGATGTCGTCACGCAGCGTCATGAACTCTGCCGGTGCGTTGACGCGCTGATGCAGCGCGTCGGCCAGCGCCGTCACGGTCGCGCCGATGTCGCCGATCACCTCCGCATCGGGATGGAATACCTGCTCCACGGTCGCGGAGGCATAGCCGACATAGACCACCTTGGGGCCGCCACTGGCGCCCATCAGGAAGGGTGGCTTCTCGATCGTGTCGTGCCCGATCGCGATGATGAGGTCGGCGTGCTCGATCGCCCCGTGGATATAGTCGCGCTCGGAGAGGGCCGCAGTGCCGAGATAGAGCTCGGAGTTGCCGGTCACCGCACCCTTGCCCATCTGCGTGTTGAAGAAGGGGATCTGCGTGCGGCGGACGAAATCGGACAGCGCCTCGACGAGGCGCGGCCGATTGCCGGCGGCGCCGATCATGATCAGCGGACGCCTGGCGGCGAGGATCAGCTCGACCGCACTTTTGACCGCGACGGGCGAGGGGATCGGCCGCAGGATCGGATGCGGCGCGATCAGTGAAGCGCTGGCCTCTTCCGCGGCGATATCCTCGGGCAGCTCCAGGTGGACCGGCCCCGGCCGCTCCTCGGTCGCGACGCGGAAGGCGTCGCGGACCATCGAAGGGATGGCATCGGCCGAAACGATCTGCCGGGTCAGCTTGGTGATCGGCCGCATGGCGCCGACGATATCGACGAGCTGGAACCGCGCCTGACGCGCGCTCTTGATCGCCTTCTGGCCGGTGATCATGACCATCGGCATGGCGCCGAGATAGGCATAGGCCGCGCCGGTGGTGAAATTCAGGGCGCCAGGGCCGAGCGTGGACAGGCAGACGCCGGGCGCGCCGGTCAGCCGGCCCTGGGTCGCCGCCATGAAGGATGCCGCCTGTTCGTGGCGCGTCAGGATCAGCTCGATCTTCGATGCGCGCAGGGCTTCCACGACCGCGAGATTTTCTTCGCCCGGCAGTCCGAAAATGCGCTCAACGCCTTCGTTTTCGAGCGCGGCGACCAGAAGGTCGGATCCCTTGGTGCGCATCTGACTCGCCTCCCTGTGGTGCCACCGAGCGCTCTTCCTGCCAGAAATCGCAGGCCAACGCCACTTTGCCGGGATGCTCCGTCTTAGCCCCTCCGCACGCTCGAGCCGCCGTCGACCGGCAGCGTTACGCCGGTGATGAAATTGGCTTCATCGGAAGCGAGGAACAGCGCGGCATTGGCGACGTCCCAGCCGGTGCCCATCTTCCTTCGCAGCGGCACCTGACGATCGCGCTCGGCCTCGACCTCGGCGCGGGTCTTGTGCCACTCGCGGGCACGGGTATCGACCGCCATCGGCGTGTTCATCAGGCCCGGCAGAATGACGTTGGCGCGGATGCCGTATTCGGCGTTCTGGTAGGCGAGCTGCTCGGTGAAGGCGATCATCGCCGTCTTGGTCGCCTTGTAGGCGACATAGGGATAGGTGGTGATCGCCGCCATCGACGAGATGTTGATGATGGCGCCGCTCTTTTGTTGCCTCATGATCGGAATCACATGCTTGGCGGCTAGGATGCAGCTCTTGAGGTTGATTGCAACGCAGCGGTCGAAGGCTTCCTCGGTGATCGAAAGCAGCTCGGCATCGCCGCCGGAAAGACTGACGCCGACATTGTTGTGCAGCACATCGATCTTGCCCCAGCGCTTCATCGCATCCGCCACCATCGCCTTGATCTCGGCATCTTTGGTGACGTCGGCTTTGAAGGCTGCGGCGGTGCCCTGCTTCTCCGCGATCATGTCGACCGTTTCCTGCGCGGAGGCGAGGTTGTAATCGACGCACAACACCTTGGCGCCTTCACGCGCGAAAGTCAGCGCAGTGGCGCGGCCGTTGCCCATGCCTTCGCCGGGGCTCTGGCCGGCGCCGACGACGATGGCGACCTTGTCTTTGAGACGCATCTTATTCCACTCCCGGGATCGGGTACTGCTGCAGTACCTCTTTATAATAAGGTTCGTTGTCGATCTTCATGGTGGCGAGCACGCGCACCACGGCGCAATAGAAGGCGATCGTGAGCACGAGATCGACCATCTCCTCGTTGGAAAGATGGCGCTTGATCTCGGCAAAGGTCGTCATCGACATTTCGAGGTCGCGCACCATTTCGCGCGCGCCTTTCAGAATCGCTCTCGCGAGCGGCTCGAGCCGGGACTGAATGCCTTCGGTTTCGACCATGATCGCGGCGATGTCCTCGTCGGTGACGCCGAACTCCTTGCCGATCTTGACGTGATGCGTGAATTCATATTCCGACTTCTCCAGCCAGCCGACCTGCAGGATGGCGAGCTCCCGCAGGCGCGGATTGAGCTTGCTCTTGAAGCGGATGTAGCTGCCGACGCCGTTGAAGGCGCGCGCCATGTCCGGCGAGTTGACGAGCAGCTTGTGCAGGTTGGTGTTGCGCTTGAGCATATCGCGATATTCGGGCGCGACCTGGTCGGCCTCGAGATAGGGCAGGCGGGCCATTGGTTTTTTCCTTCTTCTCAGCGTTCCTCTGATTCTCGTTCCGGCGCCTGCAGGGTCACGCCGCCGTCGACCACCAGCACCTGGCCGGTGATGTAGCGCGCGTGATTGCTGAGCAGGAATTTCACCGCGTGGCCGACGTCCCAGCCGGTACCCTCAAGCTTCAGCACGGAGGCCCTGGCGCGGTTTGAGCGGGCAGTCTCGCTCATGCCGCGGGCATAGACCATCGGCGTATACATCGGCCCCGGGCAGATGCAGTTGACACGGATGTTGTCGCGGCCGTGATCGACCGCCATGGCGCGGGTCAACCCGATCACCGCGGCCTTCGAGGTGGTGTAGGCGGTGAGTCCGCGCGGGCGCAGCGCCGAGATCGACGAGATGTTGACGATCGCGCCGCCGCCAGCGGTCCTGATCATCGCGGGGATCGCGTATTTCGAGAGCAGGAACATGCTCTCGACATTGATCTGCATGACCCGCCGATATTGCTCGGGCTTCTCCTCGACGACGCTGCCGCGGCTGCCGATGCCCACATTGTTGTCGAGAAAGTCAAGCCGGCCGAAGCGATCGACGGTCGCTTCCACCAGCTTCCTGCAATCGTCCTCATCGGTGACGTCGGAGGCGATTGCCGTGGCCGTGCCGCGTTCGTCCTTGATCATCTCGACGGTGCGCTCGGCCAGCTTCAGCTCGCGGTCGGCGACCATGACCTTGGTCCCGGCGCGCGCCAAAAGGATCGCCGCCGCCCGCCCATTGCCGATGCCGTCACCGGCCGCGCCGCCGCCGGAGATCAATGCGACCTTGCCCTCGAGCCCAGCGTCTTCCTCGGGTCCCCTCATGATTTTTCTTCCTTGCTATGGGCGGACGATAGCAACGACATTCGGGGGAGAGAAGGGCGCCGGGAGCACAGCTGCCACGCGCACCCTTTCCGCGAGGTGGGATATCGCCACTCAGCCGACGCGCACCGGGTTTGCCGGCCGATCTTCCTTTACCGTGGCCGGCGAACGGCTCTCACCTTTCCTCCGCCGTTGCTTCCGCTGCCGCAGAAGAAAGTGTCACCGCCATCCGACTCGAGCCCGGACACGCCAGTGCCGGGCGGCATCTCGATCCGCTCCAGCACCTTGCCCGTCGTGGGATCGACACGCCTCACGTCGCTCTCCTCGCCTTCCCAGGTGCCGTGCCAGAGTTCGCCATCGACCCAGCTCACGCCAGTTACGAAGCGGTTGGACTCGATGGTGCGGAGGATCGCGCCGGTCTCGGGATCGATCTCATGGATCTTGCGGTCGCGATCCTGCCCGACCCAAAGCGTTCCTTCGGCCCAGGCCAATCCGGAATCGCGTCCGCCGCCCGGCGCCGGAATGGTAGAGAGCACGCGGCCGGTCTTCGGATCGATCTTCTGGATGCGATCCTCGGCGATCTGGAACAGGTACCGCCCGTCGAAAGCCGTTCCGGCATGGGCTGCGACCTCGATGCTGCGCACCGTCTTGCCGCTTGAGGGGTCAAAGGCGAGCATCCTGTCGCCGGCGGCAAACCAGACGCGCTCGCCGTCATAGGTGACGCCATGCACGCTGTCGACACCGGTAAAAGGACCATATTCGCGGACGATCTCAGCCGATGATCTCTTCATGTGTCGCTCCTCTCTTCCTAGCGGCTGCGATCCTAGCCGCTCGGCAGCGGAGCAGGGAGTAACAAGGTCGTCGTGAATCCCGACAGCGGCGGCGTCATCCAGCGACGCGCCCGCGCGCGGCCGACCGATTGCACCTTGCCGGAAGCCGCAAGCTCATCGAGCGCCCGCTGCACGGTGCGCTGGCTCGCGCCGAGCGCCAGCGCCAACGCCGAGCTCGACCACGACTCGCCGTCGGCGAGGAAGGCGAGCACGTCCGCGTGCTCGTCCTCGAATGGCCGCGCCAGCACGACGACCGCCGTCCCGCGGCGCGTCGTCAGCGCGAATCCGCGCTTGGTCGCACTCACGCCGGCGAGCGAGCGCAGCGCCGATCGCAGCCGCCCGACCTCGACCCGCAAGCGGGCACGGTGCGATTCGTCGACCGACTTGCCGCGGAAAGCCCTGGCGATGAGCGCGTCGCGTGTGACGTCGTCGGGCCACGCTTCGCCCAACGCGCGGACGATCGCAAACAACACCGGACGCGTCGCCAGCGAGACCGCTGCGGTGAGGTCGCGCACGACATGGCGGCAGGCGTCCACGACGATCGCTTTCGAGGCCTGCAACGCCTCGACCTCCTCGAGCAGGAGGAGACGCTCCGCGCCGCCTGCGATCAGGCGGGCGGCGGGCGTCTTCAGCGCAAGCGAGGCGCTTTCGACCTCAGCCGTCAGCGCCGGAATGCCGGCCGCACGTGCTGCGCGCTCGGCGCGGGCCAGTGCTGCGCGCGCCGTCTCGGTGCGAAGCCGCCGCATGGCGAGCCCAGCGACCACGAGCTCATGCGCGGCGCGCGAGGCGGGTGGAAACGGCGCTGGATCAAGAGACGCGAGCCTGCGCTCGGCCTCGTCGAGGCGGCCGATCAGGAGCAGGCGCCGGACCTCCAGATGCGCCGCGTGCGCGGCATTGAGCAAGTCGCCGTGCGCTTGAAGCGTGGCATGTGCCGCGTCGAGCGCCTTCGCCGGCCAGGCGAGGTCGCGCGACACCAGCGCGATTTCGGCTTCCGCGACGACGCATCGCGCCCGCGCCACGGCCTCTCGCGGTCCGAACGCGCGTGTCGCTCTGCGCAGCAAAACCTTCGCCCGGTCGAAATCACCAAGCCGCGCCATCGCGATGCCGCGCAGCGCAAGCGCCGGCGCATCGTCGCGCAAGGCGACGCGCTTCAAGGCTCCGAGCGGGTCACCGTGAGCGAGCGCGCGGGCCGCGGCCGTGATCAGCGAGTCCATGGCAATCCCGACACACTTGTCACTCCCGGCGTTCTTCCGTGCTGTCCTAGTCTACCAGCATGCATCAGGCGAGGAGGCCGCCATGGTCGACTGGAACATGCTTTCCCCCACCTATCTTACGGCGGTGGCCGAGTGGGCCGGCGCGGTCGTGACGGTGCTTGCCATTGGCCCGGGCGATGCGAGGGACAGCCGGGGCAGAAACGAACCGTGACGACGCGCATTGCACTCGCAAGCGACGGCATTTCAACAGATCAGGAGACTAGGCATGCCAAATCAAGTGGTCTCGCACGAGCAATGGCTGAAGGCGCGCCTCGAATTGCTCGCTGCCGAGAAGGAATTCACCCGCCAGCGCGACGCGCTGACACGCCGCCGCATGGCCATGCCCTGGGAGCGCGTGGAAAAGCCCTATCGTTTCGAAGGACCGAACGGCGCGCTGTCGCTGGCCGATCTCTTCGATGGCCGCTCCCAGCTCATCGTCTATCACTTCATGTTCGGTCCGGATTGGAAGGAGGGCTGCAAGTCCTGCTCGTTCTGGGCCGACAATTTCGACGGCATCGCCATCCATCTCAATCACCGCGACGTGACGTTCACCGCGGTCTCGCGGGCGCCGTTCGCGAAGCTCGACGCCTACCGCAAGCGCATGGGCTGGAGCTTTCCATGGGTGTCGTCGGAAGGAAACGACTTCAACTTCGACTACCACGTGTCGTTCACGCCAGAGGAGATCGCTGCGGGTAGAGCGTACTACAACTACGTGGTTCAGCCGATCTCGGCGTTGGACGAGCAGGGGATCAGCGTGTTCGTGAGGAATGAGTCCGGTGAGGTGTTTCACACCTATTCCTGCCACGGTCGCGGCATCGACATGGTCAATGGCGCCTATCATTTCCTCGACCTCGTGCCGAAAGGGCGCGACGAGGCCGCGTTCGATTTCCCGATGCGATGGGTGCGCCGGCACGATCAGTATTGAGCTTGTAGAACCGTAGGGCGGATTAGTCTTACTGCGTCATGGGCGTCTACGTCTGTTCGATGCTGCGCGGGCGCCGCAGCACGGACATTGCGGCAAGGTTTTGATGAGGGCTTTGATCAGGCGGGCGCGCATGGTTGCGATCGAGCTCGGGATGTGGCGTTCAGGCCGCGCGGGCGGAGCC
>Ga0209166_10000262_pt1 | contig 66536 bp, 69 predicted proteins | sample Coa_R1_3_FD_187151 | JGI IMG/M metagenome (GOLD analysis project Ga0209166, IMG submission 187151) | Surface soil microbial communities from Centralia Pennsylvania, which are recovering from an underground coalmine fire - Coalmine... | ecosystem: Environmental > Terrestrial > Soil >...
ATTCGTCGAAACCCCGGTGAGCGCGATGCGCAGCGCTTCGGGGTTGTGGGCGGCGTCGAAGAAGGCGCGGTACTGGGTCGACAGCCGCGTCAGGGCCGCGTCGTCGCCGGCCAGGCTGTAGGCGACGCCGGCGCGCAACAGCTTGCCCTCGTCCTCGGCCGAGAGCGGGGTGGCGGTCTTCCAGCGGTCGCCCAGCGCCTTTTCGAACGACGGGCCGGCCTTGGCCCAGTCCTTCTGCTTCCAGACGATCTCGGCGCGCAGGTCCTGGCCGTCCTTGGAATTGTCCTTCTCGATCAGCTCGAGGGCGGTGTCGTACTTGCCGACGCCCATCCAGGCGCGGGATTCGACCTGCCGGCGCTCAAGGTTGAGCGCGTTGGGCAGCACCGTGGTGCGCGAGCCGTTGATCGCCTCGATCGCCTGCTCGGGCTTCTTGTCCATCAGATAGATGCGGGCGAGGTCGGTGGCGACCTGGGCCTTGGGCACCCCGTCCAGGCGGTTGTCGACCTGGTATTTCAGGAGGTCGGCGGCCTGGTCCAGCAGGTCCACGTCGACCAGGCGGCGCACCAGCTTGCGCACCATCAGGTCGCCGTCGGCGCCGATCGGGGCCAGTTCCTTGAAGTCGGTGAAGAGGCCCAGCGCCTGCACCGGCTCCAGGCCGTCGGCGGCGCCGTCGAGGAACAGCGAGCGGAACGCCACGTGCAGGTCCGACTGCAGCTGCAGCGCTTCGGGCAGGTCGGGGAGCTTGGCGCCGGCCGAACGCAGGGCCTCCAGCGCCTCGCGGTAGCGGCCCTGCCCCAGGTAGAGCTGGCCAAGCGCACGGATGGTCTCCAGCTCGGTGGCGTCGCCGCGCCAGCGGTAGCGCAGGCCGTCGAAGATCTGGGCGGCCTGGATCGGCGTCGCCTTGCCGGTCTCCAGGCGAATCTGGGTGGCGCGCAGCAGGGCGGGCGAGGACAGGGACTCGCGCGGCACGGTGGCGATGGCGGCGTACATCCGCAGGGCGCGATCCTTGTGGCCTTCCTGCTCGATGATGCGGGCCTGGATCAGGCGGGTCTGCAGCTCCTCCCAGACGTCGGTCTTGTCGGCCAGCGCCAGGTGGATGCGGGCCTCCGCGCTCGGCAGATCGCCCTGGGCCAGCGCCGCCTTGGCGTCGCCGCGGGCGAAACGCGCCTTCCAGGTCGGCGAGAACATGTTGAAGGCCTCGGCGCCCTTGCTGAACTGGGCGCGGGCCTCGGACCACTGGGCGAGCTGGACGGCGATGTAGGACCGCCAGAGACAGGCGGAGCGGTCCTCGACCAGGACCGGCGAGGAGAAGTCGGCCTCGGCCTCCTTGTAGCGCCGCGCCATGACGCGCGCGATGCCGCGCAGGCCGCGGAACTCCGGGTTGTCCATCTGCCGGGGGCTGGCGCGCGCCAGGTCGTTCAGCACGCCGATGGCTTCGTAGGAGAGCTCCGAGCCGACCAGGAACCGGGCCAGGGCCATGCGGGCGCCGACCGGGGCGGCCTTGTCGGTGCTGGCGGCCTCGACCGTCGCGGCGTCCAGCAGGCGGTGATAGCGGTCGAGGAAGCCTTTCGGCCCGGTCTTGGGCCAGTCCTCGTAGTTGATCAGCGCCGGCATGGCCGCGGGCCGGGGCGCATCCACGGTCAGCCGCGCGGTCTCTTCCGTCGCGAAGCTGGGCGAGAGCGACAGGCCAAGCCTGCGGCCGATGCGCACGATGTCGCCGTCGCGGCTCACCGCCAGGTCGTCGATATGGCTTTCCACCGCCAGGCCCTGCACCGAAGGCAGGACGGCGGCCTGCGCGTAGTCGCGGCGGCTGGGCATGCCCTTCGAGGGGCCGAGCGCGGTGACGACGCTCACGGTGTCGCCGGCCTGCGGGTCGAGCATATCGACCACCTTGGTCGCGCCGGCCACGGCGGCCTTCAGGGTCGCGGGGCCTTCGGCGTCGTCGCGCTGCACGCGGACCACGCTGGGCGAGCCCTCGTCGCCCGGGCCAAGCGCGATGGTCCAGGTGTTGCCGACCGAGGTCGCGAACACCGGCACGCCGTGGGCCGCCTCGATGCGGACGGCCGAATAGTCGGCGCCCTTGGTGGCCGAGATGGCGGAATATTGCACCAGGCCGCGCGGCGAGTGGCTGACGTCGATGGTCGCAGGCGCGTCGAACACCACCCAGACCGCGTCACCCCGGCGGAACACCGCCGCGCCCGCGGGATTGGCCCAGGCGAAGCTGAACTGCACCTGGGCGTTGTCCAGCTTGGACGCCATGTGCACGACGCCGCCGGCGGGGATCGGGTTGGGCCTGGGCGGCTCGGGCGGCGGCTTGTTGGCGGCGGCCAGTTCGGCCGCCGTGGGCGGCGCCTTCTGGAAGACGTTGACGAACATCGCCCCGTCGGACGAGCCCACCTTGTAGTCGGCGTTCTCGGCCAGGGTGATGGCCAGCTGCAGATGGCCGCGGACGTGGCGCTTCTCGGCGGTCTTGATCCACTTGGGCGGCGCGGTGTGAAAGCGCGAGATGTCGGGATCGGCGTCGCGCGGGAAGTCGATGGTCAGCGTGTCGCCGCTGCGCTTGACCTGGGCTTCCGGCGCGCCGTGGAACTCGACGTGGCTGAAGCCGTCGGCCTGGGAGACGCGCACATCAATGCCGGCCTGCACAGAGTTGGGCGCCGCCGCGCCGGCGGGCGCGACGACGCTGGCGACGGCGATGGCCGCCACACCTGCGCGCAATGTCTGGCGCAGGTTCACGGACCTATCCGGCCTTGGCGGGCGGCGGCGCGACGGCGGGCCCAGGGGCTGGCTTGTCGGCCGCCGGCTTGTCGGCGGCAGGCTTGGCGACCGGCGTGTCGTTGGCGGCCGTCTCGTCGGCGGGCGCCTTCTTGCGCGGCGCGGGCTTCTTGACCGAGGCCTTGGTCGGCCTGGGCTTGGCCGCGGTCTTCGAGCCGTCGTCGGCGAGCTTGGTGGCCGAGGCCGCCGCGTCGGCCTGGGCCGTGGCGTTCTGCGCCAGGGTCTGGGCCGCAGCGAAGCGGTGGGCCAGCGACTCGGTCAGCTTCTTGGCGTCGGTCGGCTTCATCTTGCCGACGATGGCGCCGAGCGAGCGTTCCTTCATCTTGGCGGCGATCGGCAGGCGCACGCCGTCGTCCATGATCGCCAGGCGGTCGGCGGCGTCCTGCGGCTTCATGCCCTCGAACACCTTCACCAGCCGGTCGGTCTCGGCGGCTTCGCGGCCGTCGGCCTGGGCCAGCAGCGCTTGCACATCGGCCTTCAGGCCCTGCAGCACCTTGGTCTTGACGTCGATCTTCGCCTCGGCGGCGGCCAGCAGGGCAAGTTGGGTGGAGAGGTCGGCTTCGCGCTGGTCCAGCTGACCGCGGCGCGCGCCCAGGTTCTGCAGCACCTGCAGTTCGGCGGGCGAGAGGCCGGCTTCCTTGGCCAGTTCCGCGGCGGTGGGCGCGCAGACCGGCTTGGCGGTGATGGTCGGCGGCGGCAGGCCGGCGGTGGCGGCTGTGTCGGCGGCGTCACCGGTGGCCGCGGCAACGGTCGAGCCGCCCGGGACGGCGGGCATGACGGGCTTCGCCGCCGCATCGGCGGGCGTGGCGTCGGCCGGCTTGGCGGACTTGGCCTTGGCCTTCTTATCGCCGCCGATCGGCTTGGCGGCCTCTTCGGCGAAGGCCTTGGCGCCGGAGATCAGGTCGGGAAGACTGCGCGCGCCGGCGAGCGCATTGATCGCCAGCACGCCGCCCAGCGCGACCCCCACCAGCGGCAGGATGCGAGGCATGTTCTTCACCGGCGGGCTCCGCGGATAGCTTCAAGGATCAGGGGTTCGTCGTCGAAGAGCTCGTCCTCGACGGTGCGGCGGGCGCGCGCCGGCTGTTGCGGCTGCATCTGGGCGCGGACCTCGTTGCGGACTTCCGGGCGCAGCGGCGGCATGACCCGCTCGGGGCGCGCCTCGCGGGCGGCGGCCAGCAGGGCGCCCAGACGGCGCTCGGCCACCGGGTCGTCCGGGGTCGCGGCGGCAGGGCGCTGCGGCACCGCGGCGTGCTCGGCCAGGCGCTCCAGCTTCATGGCCAGGCTGCGGCCCTTCTCGATACGGTCGGCCAGCATGTCGACGGCCTCGTCGGTGGCGGCGCGCAGGTCGGAAAGGCCCTGTTCGGCGCGGGCCGCGGCGGTGTTCAGCTCGGCGACGGCGGTGGCGAAGCCGTCATGGCTGTCGCGCAGCGCCTTCAGGCGGCGGTTCAGGCGCCAGCCCATCATCAGGGCGGCGACCAGGAGCCCGGCCAGCAGCAGGTTCATGGCCAAACCGATCAAGCTCATGATGTCCTCGTCACGGCTTGCCGCGCGTGCGGCGTCAGCGGCGCCTCCACACGGACGGCGATGTGGGCGTTGCGGCGGCCCATGCGGCCGCGGGTGAGCGGGATGACGCCGGCGCGCAGCTCGATCAGACTGTCCGGCGTGGCGTTCAGCATCAGGGTGTCGCCGACCTTCAGGTCGAGCACCTGCTTGAGGCCCATCTGCTGCTCGTCGAGCACGGCGCGGACGTCCATCTGGGTGGTCCAAAGCTCGGTGGCCAGGTGGCCTTCCCAGATGTTGTCGCGGCCGAACTTCTCACCCATGAACTGCTGCAGCAGCATCTTGCGGATGGGTTCCAGCGTGGCGTAGGGCAACAACAGCTCGATGCGGCCGCCGCGGTCTTCCATGTCGATGCGCAGCTTCACCAGAATGGCGGCGTTGGCCGGGCGCGCGATGGCGGCGAAGCGCGGGTTGGTCTCCAGGCGGTCCAGCGTGAAGTTCACCGGGGTCAGCGGCTCGAAGGCCTCGCGGGCGTCGGCCAGCACGACCTCGACCATCCGCTGCACCAGCACGCGCTCGATGGTGGTGTAGGGCCGGCCCTCGATACGCATGGCCGCGGTGCCGCGGCGCCCGCCCAAGAGCACGTCGACGATCGAATAGATCAGGTTCGAGTCGACGGTCAGCAGGCCGTAGTTGTTCAGCTCTTCCGCCCGGAACACCGACAGGATCGCCGGCAGCGGGATCGAGTTCAGATAGTCGCCGAAGCGGATGGACGAGATGTTGTCGAGGCTGACCTCGACGTTGTCGGAGGTGAAGTTGCGCAAGGACGTGGTCATCAACCGCACCAGGCGGTCGAAGACGATTTCCAGCATCGGCAGGCGCTCGTAGGAGACCAGCGCCGAGTTGATGATCGCGCGGATGCCGGTGCGCTCGCCGCCCTCTTCCTCGGAGAGGTCGAAGCCGAGCAGGCTGTCGATCTCGTCCTGATTGAGGATGCGTTCGGACTGGCCGTCGGGGTCGTCGGCCCACGAGTTGGTGTCCTCGCCGTTCGGCGCGGCGTCGGCGGCCTGGACCCCTTCGGGCGTCTCGGCGGTGATGTCTTCGGGTTCGTCGGCCATGCGTCTTGAGCGATCGCGGGCGCGTCCTGTGAGGGCGCGCTAGTTGATCAGCATCTCCTCGATCAGGACGGCGTTGGCCTTCGACGGCGCGATCACCAGGTTGACCCGGCGCAGGATCTCCATGCGCAGCTGATAGGAGCCCTGGCTGCCGGAAAGGTCCTCCGGGCGCAGTTCGCGCAGGAAGGTCTGGAACATGTCCTGGAGCCTGGGCATGTTCGGCTCCAGGTCGTCGACCGTCGCCTGGTCGGGCAGTTCCAGGGTGAGCTTGAGCTTCAGGAAGGTCGGCTTGCCGTCGGCGGTCTGCATGTTCACGACCACGTCGGGGATCGTATAGAACAGGACGCCGTCCGGGCCTTCGCGGACCACGGCCGCGGTCTTGTCGTCCTTCTTGTCCTTGTCGCCCTTCTTCTTGGCGGGCTTCTTCTTGGCGTCCTTGCCGGCCGCGGCCTCGGGTTTGGGCTTCAGCAGGAAGAAATAGGCAGCCCCGCCGCCGCCGAGCACGAGCACCATCGCGGCCGCGCCGGCGATGAGCATCATCAACGGCAGCTTCTTCTTGGGCTTGGCGCCCTCGCCGTCTTCGCCCTCGGGGGTTTCCCCCTCCGGCGCTTCCTTGACCTTGTCTTCGGCCACGCGCGCGTTCCTTAGAAACTTACGCCTCTCTCATGGGGGCAAGTTGGTTAACGCGCGGTTTTTAACGGTCGTTAATAGGTGCGAACCCTGCCCGGCATTTTCCGCCGCTGGGCAGGCGTTAACTATTCTATTTGTTGATTTCGTTCAGCTTTTAAGTTGGCCCGAAGCTTGCAGCCCTGACTGGCGAAAGTGTCGCGTCCAACAAGGCTGCAAAGAAATTCCATGGACAACGCCCTCTACGTCGGCCTGTCGAACCAGATGGTGCTCAAGCGCCAGATGGACATCATCGCCAACAACATCGCCAACGCCGACACCAACGGCTTCAAGTTCGAAAACCTGATCACCAAGACGGTGCCGGGCGCGCCGGCCTTCACCACGGGCGGCCCGCGTCCGGTGAAGTTCGTGGGCGCCGACGGCGTGGCCCGCGACTTCGGCCAGGGCACCCTGCGCAAGACCGACGCCAACTTCGACCTCGCCATCGAGGGCCAGGGCTTCTTCAAGGTCACCACCAAGAACGGCGACCGCTTCACCCGCGACGGCCACTTCCGCACCGACGCCAACGGGGTGATCACCACCCAGGCCGGCGATCCTGTCGCCGACGACGGCGGCGGCCAGGTCACCATCGACCCGTCGAAGCCCGGCGCGATCACCATCTCGCAGGATGGCATCGTCAGCCAGGGCGCCGAGCGGGTCGGCAAGATCGGCGTCTACAAGTTCGACAGCCTGTCGGCCCTCGAAAAGACCGGCGACAACCAGTTCCAGAACGCCGCCAACCAGCAGCCGACCGCCGCCACCGACGCCAAGGTGCGCCAGGGGATGCTGGAAAGCTCCAACGTCAATCCGATCGTCCAGATCACCAAGATGATCGATGTCAGCCGGGCCTACGAGTCCGTCACCCAGATGATGTCCACCGAATCCGATCTGTCGCGCAACTCCGTCGCGCGGCTCGGCAAGGCCAATTAGTGAGGACCTGAGCGATGCAAGCTCTCCGTACCGCCGCGACCGGCATGGCCGCGCAACAGATGAACGTCGAGGTCATCTCGAACAACATCGCGAACATGAACACCGTCGGCTACAAGAAGCAGCGGGCCGAGTTCCAGGATCTGCTCTACCAGACCCTGCAGCAGGCCGGCGCGCAGTCGTCCGACCAGGGCACCGTGGTGCCGACCGGCGTGCAGATCGGCGCGGGCGTGAAGGCCGGCTCGGTCTACCGGATCAACACCCAGGGCGCGCTCACCCAGACCGGCAACCAGTACGACCTGGCGATCAACGGCCGCGGCTTCTTCCAGGTGCTGACGCCCACCGGCGAGATCGCCTACACGCGGGCCGGCAACTTCTCGACCAACGACCAGGGCCAGCTCGTCACCCAGGACGGCTACCAGGTTCAGCCGGCGATCTCGATCCCGCAGGACGCCACCAACGTCACCATCTCGCCGTCGGGCCAGGTGCAGGTCACCCAGCCCGGCAACACGACGCCCAGCACGGTCGGCCAGCTCGAGCTCGCCAGCTTCACCAACGAGGGCGGCCTTTCGGCCCAGGGCGGCAACCTCTTCCTGCAGACCGGCGCGTCAGGCGCACCGGTCACCGGGGTCCCGGGCGTCCAGGGTTTCGGCACCCTGACGCAGGGCTACACCGAGGCCTCCAACGTCGATCCGGTGACCGAGATCACCTCGCTGATCGTCGCCCAGCGCGCCTACGAGATGAACTCCAAGGTGATCTCGACGGCGGACAACATGCTGCAGGTCGCCAACCAGGTGAAGGGCTAGGGTCATGCGCGGCTTCGTAAGCTTCATCGCGGTTCTGGCCTTTGCCGGCCCCGCCCTGGCGGGCAGCGCCGTCAGCCTGAAGGCCGACGCGGCGAGCGCCGACAGCGTCGTCACCCTGGGCGACCTCTTCGACGGCGCCGGCCCGGCCGGCCGCGTCGCGGTCGCCACCCGCACCGGCCAGACCGTGGTGCTCGACGCGGCGACCGTCCAGGCCGCGGCGCGCCGCGCGGGCCTCGACTGGGCCAACGCCGAGGGTCTGCACCGCATCGTCGTCCACGCCGGCGCGCCCAGCGCCGCGGCGGGGGGCTCGCCTGCTGTGTCCGCCGCACGCGGCAATACCGAGGTCCTGACCTACACCCGCAGCCTGGGCGCCGGAGAGATCGTCCAGCCCACCGACCTCGCCTGGACCAAGGCGGTCGGCGCGCCTGGCGACGCGCCCTCCGACGCCGACCAGGTGATCGGCCAGATGGCCAAGCGTCCCTTGCGCGCCGGCGCGGTGGTGCTGGCCCACGACGTGGCCGCCGCCATCGTCATCAAGGCCGGCGACCTGATCAGCGTGAAATACGACTCCGACGGCGTCTCGCTGACGCTGGAGGGCAAGGCCATGGCGTCGGCCGGCATCGGCGAGACCCTGGCCGTGATGAACACCCAGTCCAAGAAGATCGTCCAGGCCGTGGTCTCCGGACCCGGCCAGGCCGTGGTCGGCCCCGGCGCCGACCAGATGAAATCCGCCCGCTCCCTCCGCTACGCCGCCCGCTAAGAGGAAATCCGTTCCATGCGTACCCGCACCCCAATTCTTGCCTGCACTGGCGCCGCCCTCGCCGTCCTGATCCTGGCCCCGCTCGGCGCCTGTTCCTCGATCAAGGAGGCCGTGAAGGGCCCCGAGCTCTCGCCCGTCGGCTTCCCCGCCCAGCTCGCGCCGCTCGACCAGAAGATCTACGCCCAGAACCCGGCGCCGCAGCCGGCCACCGCCAATTCGCTGTGGCGCACGGGGGCCAGGACCTTCTTCAACGACCAGCGCGCGCACCAGCCCGGCGACATCCTGACCGTGCTGATCAATGTCAACGACAGCGCCAAGACCTCCAACGAGACGACCGCCGGCCGGACCTCGAGCAACAACGTCGGCATCCCCAACCTGCTCGGCCTGGAATCGACGCTTGGGAAGATTCTGCCGAGCGGCTTCAACCCCGCGACCGCCGTCAGCACCAACGCCAAGACCACCAGCGACGGCGTCGGCGCGGTGAACCGCCAGGAGCAGATCACCACCACCATCGCCGCGGTGGTCGCCTCGGTGCTGCCCAACGGCAACCTGGTGATCCAGGGCACCCAGCAGATGATGATCAACAACGAGATGCGCCAGGTGACCATCGCCGGCATCGTGCGGCCCGAGGACATCTCGTCCGCCAACACCATCCTGCACACCCAGATCGCGGAAGAGCGCCTGAACTACGGCGGCCGCGGCGACATCAGCCGCGTCCAGAAGACGCCCGCTCTGCAGTCGATCATGGAGAAGTTCTCGCCGTTCTAGGGCGAGAGGAGGTCGCTTTAAGATGCGCGGGTTGATCGCCCTGGGGTTGCTCGCGGCCGCGCTCGGCGGCTGCGCGACGCCGGTGGAACGCGTCTCCTGGCTGTTGGGTGAGACTCCTCAAGGGACCCTTCAGCTCATGTTGGGCGTCCCCAACTCGGACGATCTGCGGGTTCTGGCCGCTTGCCGGCCGCACTCCGGCGAGATCCGGCTGACGGTCTTCGGCCAGCGCGGCGATCCGCCGATCGTCGAACTGCATTCCGGCGAGCTCTTCAAGCGCTACGGCGGCGGCGGCGTGGACTATGGCGCCGACAGCCTTGGCGGGGTGGAGCTGCAGTTCCAGCTGCGCGCCGACGACCCGATCCTCGCCCGGGTGGCCGATACCGGCGAGCTGAAGATGAAGCTCGGCGACCGGTGGCTGAACCTGCCCAACGGCTTCGCCCAGCAGCACGACTTCCTGCGGCTCTGCCGGGCGAGTGATTAGCAATCCGCGCCACACAAGCTCTTGCAGACTACTTTGCTAGCTAGCGAGAGCTACTTGATCGACTTCAATGCCACCGGCATCGCTTACGTGAAACAAAATGGTCGCACGCCGAGACTGAGAGCTCTTCGAATTTCCCCCACTCGATTCTATATAGACGACACCCGGCGCTTCGTAATTTCCCTCAGCTCTACGAAGGACCAGCCCAGGAACCACGTCGATTCCTAGGACAACCACGGTTCCCTCGCCGCCAGGGCGCAGCTCGCCGTCGATTTTGTCCAAGCCAATCCCATCGACCGCCGCTTGCAGGTCGGAAGCTGAAACATTTCCTGCTTCAAGAGTCGGAGAGGTGTTGGGATCGTTGTCCATGATGGAGGCTATCAGATTAGAGCGACGGGTTCATGTAGCGCCATGTCAGCGCCTCGCAGATTCCACCGAGATCAGACATAATTGACGAGGCATCAACTCCTAGGCTGCCAATGCGGTTCTGAAAGTGAAGGCGAAACGCGGCGGGAATCTTAAATCTCCGCGGTTTGATGATCCGATATCGAGGTTGACCCAGAAGTCTCCGCCGAAACCCCTCCCAATCTTCGGTCGGGTTCAGATGAACCGAAAATACCCCGCGCTGCGAAATCATTCTCGGGGCACGTATTAGCGGCCTCACAAAAGCGACACCGCCTTGGGCATCAAATTGGGAAGGCCAAGTGTCGCTGTCAAACGGCCTTGGGTTCCGCGCGCCTTCATCATTGAGGTCCAGGTAATCGCGCTCTCGAGCGAGGACAGCCACGACCTCGGCGTCCGTATTCAGCGGGCGAGACGAAACTGCAAAATAGGCGGCCACAAGAGGATTTTGAGTCCAATCCAACATACGGGTCGGCAAGCCAAAATGCTGAGCCAGAGCCAGCCAATCCCAATCGCTGAAATCCACTCCCGTCTCGAATTGCCGAGCTCTCCGCTTGAACTCGGCGAGTAACGCGACCTCTGCGGAAGCGGTCCATTTCGAGACCAAATCCTCTCGACCGATCTTAGGGCGTAGCTTCCAAGATGTGTCCGAATGGCCCCGAAACACCCAGTCAGGCGATGAGAGTTCCGAAAGAAATCGTTCAAATCGCCGCCATTGGGGCTCCGGCTCGGGAGGTCTTCCTCTGCGAGCGTCGGCCATTCTAAGCTCGCCAACCCTTGGCGATGGCGTTGTCCATGCCGAGCGCGGCGAGCGCCCCGCGCACGATACCCTCCGCGTCGAGGCCGGCCTGGGCGTACATGGCGTCCGGCTTGTCCTGGTCCTGGAAGACGTCCGGCAGGACCAGGCTGCGGATCTTCAGGCCGCGGTCGAGCGCGCCGTGGTCGGCGAGCGCCTGCAGGACGAACGCGCCGAAGCCGCCCATCGCGCCCTCTTCCACGGTGATCAGCGCCTCGTGCTCGCGGGCGAGCCGCAGGATCAGATCGACGTCCAGCGGCTTGGCGAACCTCGCGTCGGCGACCGTGGCGGGCAGCCCGCGCGCGGCCAGCATGTCGGCGGCCTTCAGCGCTTCGCCAAGGCGCGTCCCGAACGACAGGATGGCGACGGCGGTCCCCTCGCGCACGATGCGGCCCTTGCCGATCTCGTAGGCGTCGGCGAGCGCGGGGATTTCCACGCCCGTCCCCTCGCCGCGCGGATAGCGGAAGGCGGACGGGCGATCGTCGATCTCGACGGCGGTGGCGATGGCGCGGGCGAGTTCGGCCTCGTCGGCCGGGCCCATCAAGACCATGCCCGGCAGCGCGCCCATGAAGCCGATGTCGAAGGAGCCGGCATGGGTCGGCCCGTCGGCGCCCACCAGGCCCGCGCGGTCCATGGCGAAGCGCACCGGCAGGCGCTGGATCGCCACGTCATGCACCACCTGGTCGTAGCCGCGCTGCAGGAAGGTCGAATAGACCGCCGCGAACGGCTTCATCCCATCGGCCGCCAGGCCCGCGGCGAAGGTCACCGCATGCTGCTCGGCGATGCCGACGTCGAAGGTGCGCTCGGGGAAGCGGTCGCCGAACAGGTCCAGGCCGGTGCCGGACGGCATGGCGGCGGTGATGGCGACGATCTTCGGGTCGAGCTCGGCCCGCTTGATCAGTTCCTGGGCGAAGACCTTGGTGTAGCTGGGGGCGGCGGCCTGACCCTTGGCCTGCTGGCCGGTGACCACATCGAACTTGACCACCGCATGGTGCTTGTCGGCGGCGTTCTCGGCCGGGCCGTAGCCCTTGCCCTTCTGGGTGACCACGTGGACCAGCACGGGCCGGTCGTTGATGCCGCGCGCGTTCTGCAGCACATGGACCAGGGCGTCCATGTCGTGCCCGTCGATCGGCCCGACATAATAGAAGCCCAGCTCCTCGAAGAAGGTGCCGCCGGTGACCATGCCGCGGGCGAATTCCTCGGCCTTGCGGGCCGCCTCCTGCATCGGCTTGGGCAGCACGCGCGCCACCGACTTGCCGACCTTGCGCAGCGACTGGTAGCCGCCGCCGGAGACCAGGCGCGCCATATAGGCGCTCATCCCGCCCACCGGAGGCGCGATCGACATGTCGTTGTCGTTGAGGATGACGGTCAGCTGGCGGGTGGTCTCGCAGGCCTGGTTCATCGCCTCATAGGCCATGCCGGCGCTCATCGAGCCGTCGCCGATCACCGCCACGACCTTGTTGTCCTCGCCCTTCTGGTCGCGGGCGGCGGCGAAGCCGAGCGCGGCCGAGATCGAGGTCGCCGCGTGCGCCGCGCCGAACGGATCGTAGGCGCTTTCCGCCCGCTTGGTGAAGCCCGACAGCCCGCCGCCCTGGCGCAGCGTGCGGATACGGTCGCGCCGGCCGGTGAGGATCTTATGCGGATAGGCCTGGTGGCCGACGTCCCAGATCAGGATGTCCTTGGGCGTCTCATAGACATGGTGCAGGGCGACGGTCAGCTCGACCACGCCAAGTCCCGCGCCGAGGTGGCCGCCGGTCACCGACACCGCGTCGATGGTCTCGGCCCGAAGCTCGTCGGCCAGCGTCTTCAACTGGGCGATCGTCATGCCGCGGGTGTCGGCGGGCGAGGCGACCGTGTCGAGCAGAGGGGTGTCGGGCATGGATCTCAAGCGGACCGCGAACGGGAACTAGTTTCGGCGCTCTAACACGAAATCGACGCTCGCCCGCAGGAATTCGGCCGCCACGCCGAAGGGCTCCAGGTGAGCCTTGGTCTGGTCGCGCAGCAGGCTCAGCCGCTCGCGCGCGGCGTCGACGCCCAGCAGGGTGACGAAGTTCGCCTTGCCCTTTTCAGCGTCCTTGCCGACCGCCTTGCCCAGGCTCGCCGCGTCGCCCTCGGCGTCCAGCAGGTCGTCGACGATCTGATAGGCCAGGCCCAGATCGTGGGCGAAGGCCAGCATGGCGTGGCGCTCGCTATCCTTGGCGCGGGCGATCACCAGCGGCAGCTCGAAGGCGCAGGCGATCAGCGCCCCGGTCTTCAGCCGCTGCATGCGCGCGACCCCGCCCAGATCGTCGCGCACGCCCAGAATGTCGATCATCTGGCCGCCGGCCATCCCCTTGGCGCCCGCCGCCTGGGCGAGCTTCATCACCAGCTCGGCGCGGATCGCCCCGTCGGAATGGGTGTCCGGGTGCGCCAGGATCTCGAAGGCCGCGGTCTGCAGCGCGTCGCCGGCCAGGACCGCGGTCGCCTCGTCATAGGCCTTGTGGGTGGTCGCCCGGCCGCGCCGCATGTCGTCGTCGTCCATGCACGGCAGGTCGTCGTGGATCAGGCTGTAGGCGTGGATGCACTCCAGCGCGCAGGCCGCGCGCAGCACCGCGCGTTCCGGCGCGTCGAACATCTTGCCGGTCTCCAGCGCGAAGAAGGTGCGCAGCCGCTTGCCGGGCCCGAGCGCCGCATAGCGCATCGCCTCGGTCAGCCGGCCCTCCGGCCCGTCCGCCCGGGGCAGAAGCTCGTCCAAGGCGACGGTGACCAGATCGGCGGCCTGGGCCACACGATGGGAGATCGCTCCGGTCCGGGGCGCCGGCCCGCCTGGATCGTTGGCGGGCATCAGCTGAACTCGGCGGGTTCGGCTGCCCGAGGACCGGTCATGGCTTGCCCCTTTCACCCCAAAACAGCCAAGCGTTGAGGCGCATGTTGTTGGCGCTCAGCGGCGACATCACGGCTCCCCAAACCACCACGAGGGCGAAGACCATCAGGGCGGAAGCCGCTGCCCAAGCAACAGCATGTGAACGAACCGGCGGAGGCTGAAGGTCGCGCAGTGAGCCATCTCCGGGATGGCCGTTCTCAAGCCAGACCTTCAAGGGCTGTCCTCGATGGAGATCAAAGCAATCGGGGGGACCGACCGGGCTGGAACCGCTGGTCTGGAATGTCCTTCCACCCACCTGGTAGGCAAATGTGACCCGGCCGTGGTTCTGGCAATCGGTCGACAACAACCACCCTGCGACTACGGATTCGCCAGCAAACATCTCCGGAGGGGGATTTGGTGCGAGCCAGAGAATGGCGGCAGCGCCGGCTGCGCAGAGCAGTCCGAACAAGACCTGAACAGCGAGAACCGCCCGGCGCATCAGCTGAACTCGGCGGGTTCGACTCCCGGCGGGCCGCCCGCGCCCACCACAATCTTCTCCACGCGCAGGCGCGCGGCCTCGAGCCGCGTCTCGCAGTGGGCCTTCAGCGCCGCGCCGCGTTCGTACATGCGGATGGAGTCCTCCAGCGGCGCCTGGCCGCTCTCCAGCCGCGCGACGATCTGCTCGAGCTCGGCCAGCGCCTGTTCGAAGCTGAGGGTGGCGATGTCGGCCGGTTCGGACATGGGTCCTTCCTAACGCCGCTCGAAGCGCCGCGTCGACCAGTACTTGTAGCCTTCACGCAGAGTCGGACGCCAACCGCGCCGCTTCAGCGCGCGCGCGATCAAAAAATTGAAGAACCCGTGGGCCAGGACCACGACGTTCTGTCCGCCAAGCGCCAGCTCTTGCAGCTTGTCCGCCGCCTGGTCGGCGCGGGCCTCGGCCTCACGCCGCGTCTCGCCGCCTTCATGATGATCGAAGAACCACCACCAGAACCGCGCGAAGAAGCCCCAGAGCCTGGGCGACAGCCGGATCCACGACGGCCAGTTGGGTGGCGGCAAGGGCGCCTCGACCAGAAGGGCCTCCTGCTCGAAGGCGCGGCCCTGTCCCACCGCCTGGGCGCTCTCGATGGCGCGCAGGCGCGTGGACGCGATCAGCAGGTCGCACTGCTCGACGAAGACGGAGAGGTGCGCCGGCGGCGTCTGGCCGGGCAGCAGGCCCATGATCTCGTAGTTGGCCCAGAAGTCGCGGTATTCGCTGGCCGACAGCCTGACCTTGCGCGAGAGCGCCGGCTCGCCGTGACGGGCGAGCGTGATCGCGCCAGTGGATTTGGAGGCGGTCAAGGCGCCTGCCGGTCCATCTGAACGGCCTGCCAATTGACCCCCACGCGCCGCCCCTAACCCTCGGAGAGAGCCCGCACGTGCGCCACCGCCGACGAGCCCAATGCTTCAAGGTCGTAACCGCCCTCCAGCGAGGACACAACCCGGCCCTTGGCGTGGCGGTTGGCCACCGAGGCGATGGCGCGGGTGGCCCAGGCGAAATCCTGCGCCTCCAGCGACTGGCCGCCGGCGCCCAGCGGGTCGCGCACATGGGCGTCGAAGCCGGCGGAGACGATGATCAGGTCGGGCGCGAAGGCGTCGACCTTGGGCATCAGGCTCTCGAACGCCTTGCGCCAGACCTCGCGGCTGCCGCCCTCCGGGGCCACGGCGTTGGCGATATTGGCGCTGACCGGCTCGTCCGGATGGCCGGTGCCGGGCCACATGGGCCACTGCTGGATCGAGGCCAGGAACAGGCCGTCCTGGCCGTCGAACGCGGCCTGGGTGCCGTTGCCGTGGTGGATGTCGAAGTCGACGACGGCGACCTTACGTAGGCCCGCCTCCTGGGCGGCGCGGGCGGCGATGGCCACGTTGGAGAAGATGCAGAAGCCCATCGGCAGGCCGGGCTCGGCGTGGTGGCCCGGCGGGCGCACGGCGCAGAACGCACGGTCGGCCTCGCCGGCGGCCACGTCGCGCACCGCGGCCACCACGGCGCCGGCGGCGCGGCGCGCGGCGTTGAGGCTGCCGGCCGACATCCAGGTGTCCTCGTCGAGTTTCAGCCGTCCGGCCGCGGGCTGGCTGGCGAAGATCGCGTCGAGGTAGGGCCGGCGGTGGACGCGGGCGAGATCGGCCTCCTCCGCCAGGGGCGCGTCGCGCACCATGAAGCGCATATCGCTGTCGCTCAGCGCCTGCGTCACCGCCTTCAGCCGCTCCGGCCGTTCGGGGTGGCGATCGCCTGGATGGTGGTCGAGCATATCGACATGGGTGTAGAGCGCGACAGTCATGCTTCACCTTACCTCAGATTCCGCGTTATGCCTGAACCCCTGATCCGCCGCGCCGGGTCCGCCGATGCGCAGATCCTCGCCGCCATCGGCGCGCAGACCTTCGTCGAGACCTTCGGGCATCTCTATCCGCCGGACGACCTCGCGAGCTTCCTCGCGGAGGCCTACGGCCTGGAGCGCACCCGCGCCGACCTGGCGGACCCGCAAAAGGCCGCGTGGCTGGTCGAGGCGGGCGGCCAGGCCATCGGCTACGCGCTGGCCGGGCCCTGCGGCCTTCCCCACGCCGAGGTGACGCCCCAATGCGGCGAGCTCAAGCGCATCTATATGCGCAAGGACGCGCAGGGCGGCGGTCTGGGCCTGCGCCTGTTCGGCGAGATCATGGCCTGGCTGGAGGCCCAGGGGCGGCGCACGGTCTGGCTCGGCGTCTGGTCGGAGAACCACGGCGCCCAGCGGTTCTACGCCCGCCAGGGGTTCGCGAAGGTCGGCGAGTATGGCTTCGCGGTCGGCAGCGTAGTCGATCACGAATACATTCTCAGGCGAGATGGGAACAGTTTTGCCGGCGGGACCGCGAAATCGGCGTCAAACGAACACAATCTCGCCTGAATCGGCCCGTCACGCGGTAGAATATTGCCGCGATTTAACCTTTCGCCTCTTGGCGGGAAGCTCTGCATTTGGGACTCTGCGCGCCGGAACCTCTTCAAACGGCGGGGCGCGGGCGGGCGCATGCTCAGGATCGGCTATGTGAGGCTGCGCGAGCCGGCGCCCGGAAGCGAGGCTTCCGACGGCGTCTCCTTGGGCGACGCGGCTCGGGACGCGGCGGATCTACGCGCGGCCGGCTGCCAGGTGGTGCGCGCCGAGGAGCCGCCGCAGCCGGGCGCCGATCCCTTCGCGACCCTGCATTCGATCCTCGACTTCATCGGCTCGGGCGATGAGCTGGTGGTCGGGCGGCTGGACCATCTGGGCGCCAGCGGCCGGGCCATGCTGACGGTGCTGGAGCGTCTTGAGCGGCGCGGCGCCAGCCTGCAGATCCTGCGGCCCGACCTCTCAAGCCGCGGCCCCGGCGGCCCGGCGCTCCGCGCGGCGCTGGAGGCGGTGGCGGCCTTCGAGCCGGTGGGCCCGGCCCGGGCGCGCAAGCCCGCCGCGACCCAGGAAATCCGCGCCCTGCAGCGCGCCGGCGTCGGGCCGGTCGAGATCGCGCGGCGCCTGGGCGTCAGCCGCATGACCGTCTGGCGCAAGCTCCGCGCGCTGGAACCCTGCGGCGGCTAGTCCGCGGCTAGTCGGCCGCGTGCGCGGCGCCGCCGGCGCCCAGGGCCCGCTTGGTCAGCCAGACGCAGGGGATCAGTACCACCATGGCGAAGGACGCGATGCGGAAGATGTCGTCGGTGGCCAGCAGATAGGCCTGACTGGTCACCTGGTTGGTCACCGCGCCCACCGACTGCTGGAGGCTGAGGCCCAGGCCCTGCAGCCGGCCCAGCGCCGCGGTGAAGGTCGGGTCGGCCGAGCCGATCACCTCTGAGAGCCGGCTCTGGTGCATGTTGGCCGACTGCTCCCACCAGGTGCCGACAATGGAGGCCGCGAAGCTGCCGGCGGTGATCCGCAGGAAGTTGTAGAGGCCCGACGCCTGCGGCACCTGGGCGCCCTGCACGCCGTTCAGCGTCAGCGTCACCATGGAGACGAAGAAGGTGCTCATGGCGATGCCCTGCACCAGCATCGGCACGACCAGGACACCGAAGCTGACGTCGGTGGTGTACTGCGAGCGCAGGAAGAAAGAGGCCGCGAAGGCGGCGAGCGACAGGCTGGCGGTCCAGCGCGCGTCGATCCTGTTCATCAGCCGCGCCGCGAAGGGGGTCAGGAACACCGCCACGACGCCCGACGGCGCGGCGACCAGGCCGGCCCAGGTGGCGATGTAGCCCATCCGGGTCTGCAGCCAGAGCGGCTGCAGGAGATTGGCCCCGAAGAACAGGGCGTAGCCGACGCAGGACACCACCGTGGCGATCACGAAGTTGCTCGACCTCATCAGCGACAGGTCGACGATCGGGTTGGCTTCGTTCAGCTCCCAGATCAGCCAGGCGATGAAGCCGATGATGGCGATGATCAGCTCGACGACGATCGCCGCGGAGTTGAACCAGTCGGCGTCCTTGCCGGTGTCCAGCATGACCTGCAGGGCGCCCACCCAGGTGAGCAGCAGGAAGAAGCCGGTGCGGTCGATCGGCACCACGCGGGTCGGGGTCTCGCGGCTGCGCATGTTCCGCCAGCACAGCACCGCGCAGATGATCCCCACCGGCACATTGATCAGGAAGATCCACGGCCAGGAGATGTTGTCGGAGATATAGCCGCCCAGGATCGGTCCGCTGATCGGCGCCACCAGCGTGGTCATCGACCAGATGGCGAGCGCGGTGCCGCGCTTGGCCGGCGGGAAGATCATGATCAGGAGCGCCTGCGAGCCGGGGATCATCGGCCCGGAGACCGCGCCCTGCAGCACCCGGAAGATGATCAGCGACGGCAGGTTCCAGGACACCCCGCAAAGGAACGAGGCGATGGTGAACATCACCACCGAGCCGACGAAGGTCTTGACCACCCCGTAGCGCATCATCAGCCAGCCGGTCAGCGGCACCGAGACGCCGTTGGCCACGGCGAAGGAGGTGATCACCCAGGTGCCCTGGCTGGTGGCGACGCCGAGATTGCCCGAAATGGTCGGGATCGAGACGTTGGCGATGGTGCCGTCCAGCACCTGCATGAAAGTGCCGAGCGCCAGCGCGATCGAGGTGATCGCCAGCATCGCGCCGGTCATCGGGGCGGGCGCTGCGGACGTGGTGGCGCCAGTGCTGGCCATGGTCTTGAGCCTTCGATGCCGGAAGCTTAGTTCGCGCTAGAGATGTCGACCGAGGCCTTCATCGACAGGCCGACCCGCAGCGGGTGCTGCGCCAGCTCCCTGGGATCCAGGTCGATGCGCACCGGCAGGCGCTGCACCACCTTGATCCAGTTGCCGGACGCGTTCTGGGCCGGGATCAGCGAGAAGGCCGATCCGGTGCCGCCGGAGAGGCCGCGCACGCGGCCGTGGAACTTCACCTTCGAGCCATAGAGGTCGGACGTGAGCGTCACCGGCTGGCCGGGGCGCACCTTGTCGAGCTGCACTTCCTTGAAGTTGGCGTCCACATAGGCCTCGCTGGCCGGGACGATGGCCATCAGGGGCGCGCCGATGGCGACCTGCTGGCCGACTTCCACCTGCTTCTTGGAGATGATGCCGTCCATCGGCGCGCGCAGCACGGTGCGGGAGAGGTTCAGCTGGGCGGCGTCGAGGCGGGCGCGGGCGGCGGCGACCTCGGGGTTCTGCTCCAGGCTGACGCCGGCGATCAGCACGCGGTTGGCCTCGCGGCTGCCGGCCGCGGCGGCGCGGCTGGCCTGGGCCTGAGCCAGCGCCGCCTGCGCCTCGGTGTATTTGTTCTTGGCGTTGGTCAGTTCGTCGCCGGAGACCGCGCCGGAGGCGGAAAGCGCCTGGCGCCGGTCGAGGTCGGTCTTGGCCCGGTCGAGGTCGGAGCGGGCGCGGGCGATGTCGGCGTCGCGCGCGGCCACCTGGCCGGCGAGCGCGGTGTCGCTGGCGCCATAGCCCTGCACCTTGCGCTCCGCCTGGCCGAGCGCGGCCTGCGCCTGCTCGACCGCGATCCTGGCGTCGGCGTCGTCGAGGACCACCAGCGGCTGGCCGGCCTTCACCGCTTCGGTCTCGCGCACCAGCACCTTGGCGACGGGCCCGGCGATCAGCGGCGTCACCTGGCCCACATCCGCGCCGACGTAGGCGTTGTCGGTCGACACCGTCTTGCCGGTGAACAGGAAGGCGTAGACGCCGTAGAGCGCGGCGCCCACGACCACCGCCGCCGCCAGCCAGATCAGCAGCCGCCGGCGCCGCGCCTGGGCGGCGGACGGGCCGGGCTTGGCGCCCAGGCTTGCACCGGTCGCGGCGCCGGTCGGCGCAGCGGGCTTGTCGAGGGTGGCGGCGTCGGCCATCGGGGCGGTCCTTGAGGTCGGGCGATAGTTCATGGGGCTAACCGGGTCTTTGTCGAGTCAGGTCGGGTTTCAGGCCGCGGCGTGATAGCCGCCGCCAAGCGCGCGGATCAGCTGGACGTCGAGGGCCAGCGCGCGGGCGTCGAGGTCGGCGACGGTGCGCCGCCGGCGCAGCACCCCCTGCTCGGCCAGCAGCACGGTGGGATAGGTGGCGAGGCCTCCCTTGTAGCGCAGGGTGGCGATCCGATAGGCGTCCTCGCTGGCGGCCAGCGCCGCGCGGGAGTCGGCGACCTGCGACTGCAGCGCGCGGCTGGAGGCCACCACGTCGGCGACCTGGCGGAAGGCCTCGGTCACCGTGGCGTCGTAGCTGGCGACCGCGGCGTCGCGGTCGGCCTCGGCGCCGCGCAGGCCGGCCCGCAGGCGCCCGCCGTCGAAGATCGGCAGGCTGACCGCCGGCCCCACCGAGCCGATGTCGGAGCCCGAGGCGAACAGCTTGTCCAGGTGCAGCGCCTCGGTCCCGATGAAGGCGGCCAGGTTGATGTCGGGATAGAAGGCCGCGCGGGCCTCATGGATGCGGCTGGCGGCGGCCTCGGCGCGCCAGCGCGCGGCGGTGACGTCGGGGCGGCGGCCGACCAGGTCGGCGGCCAGTTGAGCGGGCACGCCCACGGCCTTCAGCGCCGCGGCGTTCGGGCGGGTGAGCGTCAGGCCCCGGTCGGGACCGGCGCCGGCCAGCGCCGCCAGGCGGTTGCGGGTCAGCGCGATCTGCTCGTCGATGGCCGTCAGGTCGGCCTTGGCCTGCAGCGGGTCGGCCTCGGCCTGGCGCTGCTCGGCCAGCGTGTCGAGGCCGTTGGTCACCCGATCGCTCACCAGCTTGCTGGTCTCGGTGAGCACGCCGATGGAGGATTCGGCGACGTCGCGCTCGGCGTAGAGCCGCGTCAGGTCGGCGTAGGCGGCGGCCACATTGGTCGACAGCATCAGCCGCGCCTCGGCGGCGTCGGCCTGGGCGGCCTTGGCGTCGGAGACGGCGGCGGCGACCGCCGCGCGGTTCTTGCCCCAGAAGTCGAGTTCCCAGTTGAAGTCGAGCGTCAGGCGGCCATAGGCGTTGTAGCCCTGCGGCACGAACTCCGGCGGGATGCCGAAGTTGTAGCTCTGCTTCTGGTCCTCCGCGCTCGCGTTGGCGGTGACGGTGGGGGTCTCGCGGCTCCGCGCGGTCGCGGCCAGCGCCTCGGCGCGGCGCACCCGGGCCTGCGCCTGGGCCAGGTCCGGCGCGCCGGCCAGGGCCTCGGTCATCAGCGCGTTCAGCTGCGGGTCCCCATAGGCGGTCCACCAGGCGTCGGCCGGCCAGTCGCGGCTGGGGCCGGCGAGGGCCTGCGTGGCGGCATAGCTCGCCGGCGCCTTGGCGATCCGGGCGGGCGCCGCCGCCGGCAAGGTGGCGCAGGCCCCAAGCACGAGGGGGAGCGCGGTGGCGGCGAGGAGGCCCAGGAGCGTCTTCGGGGCGGAGGTGCGGGAAACGGTCATTGGCGGACTCTTGTCATACCGTACAGTACGGTCATATATTGTGCGAGACGATATAGCGAGCGCCAGCGTGGCGCGTCAAGACTGACCATACTGTACGGTTGAGAAAAAACATGCAGACGGCCATAGCAAAACTGGATGCCCCCGGGCGCGAGACACCCCGTCCGGAACGTCCGCGTTTGGATAGAGACGCGCGACGGGAGCGCATCCTCGACGTGGCGACGGAGGTTTTTCTCGAGGAAGGCTTCGCCAGCGCCTCGATGTCGACCATCGCCGCACGGCTCGGCGGGTCGAAGGGCACGCTCTACAACTACTTCAAGAGCAAGGACGACCTGTTCGCCGCCTATGTTGAGCGGCGCTGCGTCTGGCAGCAGGACGAGGTCTTCGCGGTGAAGCCGGGCGAGACGCCCGACGAGGCGGTCCATCGCATCGCCCGCTCCTTCCTGGCCTTTGTGGTCGACGAGACGACGGTGCGCAACTTCCGCGTGGTGGTCGGCGAGGCCGAGCGTTCGCCGGAGATCGGCGCGATTTTCTATAACGCCGGGCCCGTGCGCGGAACGGCCCGCCTGGCGGCATTCCTGGCCGAGCTGGAGGCCGACGGCGCGCTCGATCTGGAGGGCGACGCGCTGGGCGCGGCGCAACATCTGCTGGGCCTCGTCCAGGCTCCGACCTTCAAGGGCCGCCTCTGCAACGCCATTGCCGACCTCAGCGAGGCCGACCTCGACCGCGAGGCCTCCCGCGGCGTCCGCGCGTTCCTGCGGGCTTACAGGCGCCGCTAGGCCCCTGGCGCAGGAGCCGACGTAGAGCCCGCGGTAGCGGTTGGCGGCCATCGGCGTCCCCGTTTCCGGAAGGCCGACTCCCCAAAAGACGCGCGGCTCAGGGCGCGGCGAAAGACTCCCCGTAGGGCGGCGCGCGGACGCCCTTGGCCCAGTCGGCCAGCAGCTTGAGATAGCCGTCGGCCATGTTGGGCGTGGCGTGATGCTGGCCCTCGGCGTCGGCGGTGTAGAGCCGGATGCCGTGGTCGGCGTGCGGGAAGACGCGGATGTCGATGTCGGCGCCGGCCTGCCGGAGCTTCTTGAGACGCGCGATCGAGGGCGCGCTCACCGCCACGGAATCGTCCTGCGCCATCACCCAGAGCTGCGGCGCCTTCAGCCGCTTCAAGACGGCCTCGGAGTCGTAGTCCCAGGGCACATGGGCGGCGAGCCAGTCGTCCAGCTCCTTGCGGTCGAGCGCCGGACCGGGGACCAGCTTGCCCGACAGTATCTCGCCGGAATACTGGCCCGAGATCTTCGAGAACCAGGGCTCCGCGCCGTAGCGCTCGCGGACCGCCTGCAGGCCGTCGAGATGGCCCGCGAAATCGGCGCGGGCGACGGCGGCGGTCGCGTCGGTCACCGCATGGACCTTGGGCAGGATGTCGGGCGAAAAACCCCGCGCCTTCAGCTCGTAGTCCACCTGCCAGACGTCCTGCTCGATGGGCGTTGCGACCATGCCGAAGGCGACCTCCACGAAGTCGGCGCGCGCCTTCGCCGCCGCGGCCGGCGCGATCCAGCCGCCCTGGCTGCCGCCCTCCAGGCCGATGCGGCCGATCCGGCCCTTGGCAAGCCGGCGCACCTCCTCCACCGCCGCCGCCGCGTCGTCGGCCAGCACGTCGAAGTCCTGGGTGTAGACGCCCTGCGACTGGCCGGTGCCGCGCTTGTCGTAGGCGAAGGCCGCGACCCCCTGGCCGGCGAACATCACCTGGTAGAAGCGCAGGATCGGCGAGGTCGCCTCCGAGCCATGGACCAGCACCACCGCCGGCGGCTTTCCGGCGGACCGGACCGGCTCCAGCAGCAGACCGTGCAGGCGGACGCCGCCGTGGCCGATGAAGTCGGTCGGCGTGGCGCGCAGCGGGATCCGGGTCCAGGCGCCGCCCCCGACACCGTCCTTGCCGCGGTCTTTGAGCACGCCGCCCTCGCAGACCACCGGCGCGTCCGCCGCGCCCAGCTTTCCCGCCCGCCCGTCGATCAGGTTGTAGCGCTGCGGGTCCCCGGCCGGGGCGCCCGGCGGCGCGGTGGCCAGCGCCGCGACCCGCCCGTCGGGCGCCCGCCAGGCCCCGTTGGCGCAAGCCTCCTGCGCCCGCGCGGCGCCGGCCAGGACAGCGACGCTCAGGGCCAACCCGACGACGGCAACGGCGGTCCAACGCATGAAAACCCTCCAAACGGCAGCGGCCCTCCCGCCGCCCAGGCCTAGCGATAGCAGCCCGCAGCGGCCCGTTAATTCGAGGTAAGTCGAAGTGTCAGGGCGCGCGCGGGGCATGGCGCCTCAAAGACGTTCGTCCCACGCCAAGGCCGACATTTCCGCCCGCCGCGACGCTTCGCCCCGGTGCAGAGCTAAGCTGGACATCGCGGACCCAAGGCCGCATCCTCCGCGTTCAAACAGACGTTCGTCGCGCAAGGTCCCGCCGCATGTTCATGCGTTTCTTCACCGAGCTTCGCCAGGCCAAGGTGCCGGTGACGCTGAAGGAATACCTGATGCTGATGGAGGGCCTGGATAAGCAGGTCATCGACCGTTCGGTGGACGATTTCTACTACCTCTCCCGCGCCGCCCTGGTGAAGGACGAGAAGAACATCGACAAGTTCGACCAGGTCTTTTCCCACGTCTTCAAGGGCCTGGAGCGGATGGGCGACGACGTGGCCGTCGACATCCCGGCCGAGTGGCTGAAGCGGCTCTCCGACCAGTTCCTGACCGAAGAAGAGAAGGCGCAGATCGAGGCCATGGGCGGCTTCGAGGCGCTGATGGAGGCGCTGGCCCAGCGCGCCAAGGAGCAGAAGGAAGCCCAGGACAAGGACGGCAAGGGCCCCGGCAACGGCGGCGCCAACTCGCCGTTCGGCGCCAACGGCTACCACCCCGAGGGCATCCGCGTCGGCCAGGACAAGGGCCGCCACGGCAAGGCGATCAAGGTCTGGGACAAGCGCGAATACAAGAACCTCGACGACTCCGTCGAGCTTGGCACCCGCAACATCAAGGTGGCGCTGCGCCGCCTGCGCAAATGGGTCCGCGAGGGCCATCCCGACGAACTCGACATGGGCGGCACCATCAAGGGCACCGCCGAGAAGGGCTACCTCGACATCCAGATGCGCGCCGAGCGCCGCAACAAGATCAGCGTGCTGATCTTCTTCGACATCGGCGGCTCGATGGATTCGCACATCAAGGTCTGCGAGGAGCTGTTCAGCGCGGCCCGCTCCGAGTTCAAGAACATGGAGTTCTACTACTTCCACAACTGCCTCTACGAGAGCGTGTGGAAGGACAACCGCCGCCGTCACGCCGAGAAGCTGAACACCTGGGACATCCTCCACAAGTTCCCGCACGACTACAAAGTCATCTTCGTGGGCGACGCGACCATGAGCCCCTACGAGATCACCTATCCGGGCGGCTCGGTGGAGCACTGGAACGAGGAGGCGGGCGCGGTCTGGATGGACCGGGTCTCGAACATCTTCGACCACATGATCTGGCTGAACCCGACCGCCGAGCGGCACTGGGACTACACGCCGTCGGTCGGCCTCATCAAACAGCTGGTCGGCGACCGGATGTTCCCGCTGACCCTGTCGGGCCTGGAGAAGGCCATGAAGGAGCTCGCCCGCTAGGCCGGCCATGACCGACGTCACCCACGAAGCGCCCGAGACAGAAGAGGCGCACGCCGCCACCAAGGCCGCGGTGTTCAACGCCGCCGAGCGGCTGTTCGCCCTGCACGGCTTCCAGAACGTCTCGGTGCGCGACATCACCGCCGAGGCCGGGGTCAACCTGGCGAGCGTGAACTATCACTTCGGCTCCAAGGACGCCCTGCTGTTCGAGATCTTCCGCCGCCGCACCGGCGAGCTGAACCGCGAGCGCGCCCGCATGCTGCACGAGGCCAACGACCGGCACGGCGGCAAGCCCCCGGTGCGCGAGATCCTGGCCGCCCTGTTCGCCCCGCCGCTGCGCTGGGCCGACCCGGCCCACGACCGGCGGATCAGCGTGCAGTTCATCATCCGCGCGCGGTCGGAGGGCACGGCCGAGATGCGCGACGCCCTGCAAAACGACGTCAGCCACCTGGCCCGCTTCGCCGAGGCGCTGAAGACCGCCCGGCCGGAGCTCTCGCCCGAGACCGTCTACTGGCGGCTGCACTTCGTGCTCGGCATGGTCCACAACAACCGCTTCGTGGAGTTCGACCGCCTGCACCACCTCTCCGGCGGCCTGACCCGCGAGGGCGACGTCGCCGGCCTGCTCGACCGCATGCTGGACTTCGCCGAGGCGGGGTTCTTGGCGGCGTAGCGCCCTCTCGCCGCGCGAGCCGCAATCAAGAATTTGAACCACGGAAAACACGGAAAGAGCACGGAAAGAAGAAGAAGAAGAACCACGGACCCACACAAACGCACACGGACGCGTCCTGCCGCTCGAAGGGCCGAAGGCCATCTTCCGATAGGCTCTGACTATGATGAGAAGGCGAGCTGCGCTCGCAACCGCTGAAGCGCGTCCGTGTGCGTCTGTGTCCGTCCGTGGTTGAGCCTTCTTCTTTCCGTGCTCTTTCCGTGTTTTCCGTGGTTCCTCTTTCTTCCGCTTTGCCGACGCCTAGCGCTTCACCGACACGGGCAGCTTGACGCCGGCAGCCGCCGCGGCGGCCCGGCAATCCTCATGCTCGCGCGCCTCCCAGGCCTGGGATTCGCCGGTGTTCCGCGCGTCGGCGTAGGCCGCGGCCACCAGCTTGGCCTTCACGCAGCGGTCGAGCGGGGCGCGCGCCTTTTCATAGTCGCTGGTGGCGTCCCTGATCTTCAGGGTCTCGACGAGCTGGCCCTGCGCGTCGGCCACCTGCCCGCAGCCCGCACAGATCAGTCCCACAGCGAGTAACGCCAGCCCCCGCATCGCGCTTCGATTCCCCGGCCCTCAGGCGGGCCATGGTGAACGCGGTTGTGTGGCTCAATCGTGGCGCGGTTGGGTCCGCGCGGTGACGGTCAAGCTTGGTCAGGCGGCCTTCGTCAGCACGATGGTCCCTTCCATCATCAGCTCCAGCTTGGCGTCGCGGGTCAGCGCGTCGTCGAAGGTGGCCAGGATGTCGTCGGCCCAGGCCGGCAGGGTCAGGTCGTCGCGGCCGGAGCCCAGGCGCAGCTGCACCGCGGCCATCTCGCGATAGATCGTCGGCTTGCCGCCGTGCGGCTTGAACCGCGCCTCGCCGAAGCCGGCGGCGCGGGCCGCCTCTTCGATCCGCGTGCGGGAGAACAGCCACTTGTCGTCCAGGGCGGCGAAGCCGGCGGCGTCGGGATCGGGATCGCTGCGCGCCGCCACGTCGACGATGGTCGCCCGCAGCACCGCGTCCGCCGCCGGGTCCAGCGGCTGGCCGCGTAGGTCCGCCTCGGCCAGGATCCACTGGAACGCCAGCCGCATGATCGCCCAGCCGTGGAAGGGCTCGAAGAAGATCGCGTGGCCCCCGGGCTTCAGCGCCCGGGCGGCCGCCGCCAGGCCCTGTTCGGGGACGGTGAGGTGGTGCAGGATCGAGGCGCCGGTGACGAGGTCGAAGGCGCCCGGCGTCACCGCCTCGCCCATGGCGTCCATCCGCACGCAGGTCACCGATCCCGAAGCCCCGCTGTCCAGCGCGTAGCCGGCGAGCATGGCCAGGAGCTCGCCCGAGAGGTCGGTCGCCACCATCCGCGCGCCCGGGAACAGCCGCAGGCAGGGCACGATGGAGTTGACGCCCGAGCCGCTCCCCAGGTCGAGGATCAGCGGCGCCGGGGCGACCGCGATCCCGCTCGCCTCGATGCCCTGACGGAACAGGCGCTCGAAGTGGTCGCTGGCGGCGTAGCGGCGGTGGTACTCCTCGGCGTTGGCGGTGAACTGGTCGGTGATGGTCCCCGCCGCGCCCGGGTCGTCGATCGCCCAGACCAGCACCCGGCCGTCGTCGCGGGCCAGCAGAGGCTTAAGGCCGCCCGCGAACAGCGGCCGCGCCCAGGCCGGCGCCGCGCCGGGCGCGTGCGCCGCGGCCGCCCTGCCGCCCCGCAGAAGATCCCGAAACGCCATCCACTCCCCTCGCGCTCGCTCAGCGCCGGTTTCGAGCGTTAGGCGATTGGCGTGGGCGGGGCAATCGCCCCGGCCGGCTGTCCATTGCTGACATCAGGCTGACAGCAGGCCCCGCCGAGGATGGCCCCGTCACCCGCCACGGAAGGCCTCGCCATGATCGTCCTCTATTGCTTCGGTCCCCTGTGGGGCCTGCCCGACCCCAGCCCCTTCGTGGTCAAGACGGCGGTGCAGCTGAAGATGTCGGGGCTGGCCTTCCGCACCGACAAGTCGCGCCCGCCCGAGGCGCCCAAGGGCAAGCTGCCGTTCATCGAGGACAACGGCGTGCGGATCGGCGACTCGGTGTTCATCCGCGAGCATCTGGAACGCAAGTACGGCGTCGATCTCGACGCCGGTCTCGACGCGCGCCAGCGGGCGCAGGCCTGGGCCGTCGAGAAGGTCGTCGAGGACCATCTGTACTGGGCCACGGTCTACGCGCGCTGGGCCGTGAAGGAGAACTTCGACAAGGGCCCGGCGATCTTCTTCGGCGACGCGCCACCCGAGGTGCTCGAGGCCGCGCGCGGCCGCGTGCTCGAGGTGCTTCATGGTCAGGGCTTCGGCCGCCATTCGCTGGGCGAGGTCGCCCACCTGGCCGGACGCTCCTTCGCCTCGCTGGCGGAGCTGCTGGGCGACGGACCCTATCTCGCCGGCGAGACGATGGGCGGCGCCGACGCGACCCTGTTCGCGGGCCTGAGCGCGGTGCTCACCCCGCACTTCGACACCCCGGTGCGCGACGCGCTCCTGAAGCATCCCAACCTCGTCGCCTTCAGCCAGCGGATGATGCAGCGCTTCTACCCGGTCCCGGCCAAGGCGGAGCCCGCGACGGCCTGAGCTGCCTTGACGGCGCGTCTTCACGCAGACGTGCGCCGCGCCCCGGTCGCTTCCACGGCGGCGGTGAGGCATTTTAGCGCGCAGGTCAAAGATCACCGCGGGAGGTGCGACGATGACGCAGGGCTTCCAGCAGCAAGACCGCTTCGTGAACTTCAGTTTCCCCAAGTCCGCCCCTTCGCCGCAGCATGGGCGAAGTTCCGACGGCAAAGCCGCGGCGCCCTCGCGCCCCGCGCGGATCGTCGAGCCCCGGCCCGGGCACTAGGCGCCGGTCGCGCGTCAAGCCGCCCACTAGCGCATCCGTCTTCAATCGGGTTTCGTAGTCCTGGCAAGTCCGGCGCAACCGCGCCGCCCAAGGGGTCCTCGATGCCTGAGTTTTCCGTGCTGTCCCGCCGCGCCATGCTGGCCGGCGGCCTGATCCTGCCTTTGGCCCCCCGGCTGGCGCTCGCCGCGCCCAGGAACCTGACCTTCGCGGTGTTCCGCAACGGCGCCAAGATCGGCGAGCATCACGTGGCCTTCGCCGGCGACGAGGCCAACCTCACCGCCACCACCGACGCGGTGATGACGGTCAAGATCGGGCCGGTGCCGGTGTTCAAGTATCACCACCACGCGCTGGAAAAGCACGCCGGCGGCGTCTTCGCCTCGCTGGAGACCTCGACCACCACCAACGGCAAGGACGAGAAGGTGATGGCCGAGCGGGCCGGCGGCGCGATCCACGTCGACTGCAACTACGGCAAGGCCACCTTCAGCGCCGACACCAATCCGATGAACCACTGGAACGAGCAGATCTTCTCCGGCGCGCCCCTGTTCAACCCGCAGACCGGCAAGATCCTCAAGGTCAAGGTGGCCAAGGTTTCGCCCGACCACGTGACCATCCGCGGCGAGACCGAGATCGACGACTTCTACGACGCCGCCGGAACCTGGACCTCGCTCACCGGCAAGCTCGACGACGGCTCGAAGGTCGAATACCGGCGGGTCTAGGCAGCCCTGCCCGCCGGCCCCTTTCGCAGGCCCAGGGGACTCTGTTAGACCGGCGTGGCTTTGGACGCAGAGATCGAACCCACCGACGAGGTTGCAGGCGAGCCGGACCTCGCTGCGCGCGAGGCGGCCTATGAGAAGTTCGTCTGGGACAATCTGAGGCGCAACTACCTCGGCAACTACCTGCACGGCATGCTGGGCATGACCGGCTTTCGGCTGGTGAACGCGCCCACCTTCCTGCCGGCCTACATCCACATGATCTCGGGCTCCAATGTCATCGTGGGTCTGGCGCTGGCGCTACAGCAGCTCGGCGGCGTCATCGCCCCGATCTTCGCGGGCTCGCAGGTGGAGCACCGCAAGAAGGTGATGCCGGCGGCCATGTGGATGGGGGGACTGGGCCGGGTCGCGATCCTCTGCATGGCGCTCTCCGGCTGGTTCCTGAAAGGCCAGCCGCTGCTGATCGCCATGCTGTTCTTCATCGGCATGTTCGGCCTGTTCATGGGCGCCCAGCGGGTGGTGTTCGGCCTCTTGATCGCCAAGGTGATCCCGACCAGCCGGCGCGGTCGCCTGCAAGCCTGGCGCAACGCCACGGGGGGCTTCATCGCCGCGATCCTGGCCTGGGTGGCGGGCAAATACTTCATCGGGCCGAACCTGTTCGGGAACGGCTATTCGACCACCTTCGTCTTCGCCTTCATCCTGACCAGCCTGGGGCTTTCAGCCCTGCAGATGCTGCTGCGCGAGCCGGAGCCGCCGACCACGCGCCAGCAGGCGCGGTTCCGCGACCGGCTGCGCGACGCGCCGGCCCTGATCGGCCAGGACCGCAGCTACGCCTGTTTCCTGCTGGTCCAGATGCTGGCCACCTCGGCGCGGATCGCGACGCCGTTCTACATCCTCTACGTGGGCCACCAGATGCACCTAACGGGCGGCCTGCTAGGCAACCTGTCGCTGGCGTTCCTGGGGGCCGACACGCTCTCAAACCTGGTCTGGGGCAACCTGGGCGACCGGACCGGCTTCCGCCTGGTGCTGCTGTTCTCGATCGCGCTGTGGATCGCGGCCACCGTGCTGCTGCTGGAGATCCATGTGGGCCCGGCGATCTTCGTGTCGTTCTTCGGCCTGGGCGCGGCGCAGGCCGGCTACATGATGGCCGCCCAGACCATGATCCTGGAGTTCGGCCACCGCGACGACCTGCCGATGCGCATCGCCGTCTCGGCCACCGCCGAGAGCATCACCGCCACGGCCGGCCCCCTGATCGGCGGCTGGATGGCCGACCTCTTCGGCTACGGCGCGGTCTTCGGCGCCTCCATCGGCATGCTGGCGGCGGGCCTGATCCTGCTCATCGCCGCGGTGAAGGAGCCCCGCACCGCGCGGCTGGCGGCGCTCTAGGCGCGTGATCCAGGTTCCCACCGCGGCCTGGACGCACACCGCCTTCGACCTGGCGGCCTGGGCGAGCGGCGGGGCGTTGTCGTTCGTCCTCTATCGCTGGCGGCTGAAGGACGTGGCTCGGGAGGTGGCGCGCCGCGTGGACGGCGGCTATTTCGCCGCTCTGGCGCTCGGCGCGATCCCCGGCGCCTGGCTGGCCGGATCGCTCAACACCCTGCGCGACAGCCATCCGGCGCTGAGCCACAGCGTGGTCGGCGCCCTGGTCGGCGCGATCGTCGGCGTGGAGGCCTACAAACGCCTGCGCGGGATCGCCGGCTCGACCGGCGGCGTGTTCGTGGGCTCGTTCTCGCTGGGCGTGGTCGTCGGCCGGTTCGGCTGCCTGTTCGCGGGCCTGCCGGACGGGACCTACGGGACGCGCACACGCCTGCCCTGGGCCGTCGACCTGGGCGACGGGGTCGGCCGACACCCGGTGGAGCTTTACGAGAGCGGGGCCATGGCGCTGTTCCTCGCCGCCTATCTCTGGGGCCTGAAGGTCCGCGCGCCCTGGGCGATGCGGCGCGGCTTCTACGCCATGTGCCTCTGGTACGGGGTCCAGCGCTTCGCCTGGGAGTTCCTCAAGCCCTATCCGCCGCTGATCGGGCCGTTTAACCTCTTCCACGTTCTGTGCGGGGGACTGGTCGCCTATGGATGGCTCTACTGGCTCGGCGACCTTAGGCGAGAGCGGGCAGCGCAAGGTCGCGCCCTATCTGTTCCAAGGTCAGACCACGAGCCTCTGCGAAACCTGCCTTAGCCTGGTTCCAGCCAAGATCATCTCCGAGGGCGGCGACGTCTTCTATCTGAAGCGCTGCCGCGAACACGGGGTGCAGAAGACCCTGATCAGCGACGACCTCGGCTACTGGAAGGCCCAGAAGGACTGGCTGAAGCCCGGCGACCGGCCGCTCGGCGTCCAGACCCGCACCGAGCACGGCTGCCCTTGGGATTGCGGCCTCTGCCCCGACCACGAGCAGCACTCATGCCTGGCGATCATCGAGGTCAACGAGGCCTGCAACCTCTCCTGCCCGGTCTGTTTCGCCGACTCCTCGGTGAAGCGCGCGGCGCATCGGCCGCTCGCCGAGATCGAGGCCATGCTGGACGTGCTGGTCGCCTCCGAAGGCGAGCCGGACCTGGTGCAGATCAGCGGCGGCGAGCCCACCATCCATCCGCAATTCTTCGAGATTCTCGACGCCGCCAAGGCCCGACCGGTGCGCCATCTGATGATCAACACCAACGGCCTCAGAATCGCTCGCGAGCCCGGCTTCGCCGAGCGGCTGGCCGCCTATATGCCGCGGTTCGAGGTCTACCTGCAGTTCGACAGCCTGAAGCGCGAGGCGCTGATGGACCTGCGGGGCGCGGACCTCACCTCGGTGCGCCAGCAGGCGCTGGAAGCGCTGGAGCGCAACAACATCTCCACCACCCTGGTGGTGACTCTGAAGAAGGGCGTCAACGACGGCGAGATCGCCGACATCGTGCGCCACGCCCTGGAATGGCGCTGCGTGCGCGGGGTGACCTTCCAGCCGATCCAGGACGCCGGGCGCAACGACGGCTTCGACCCCAAGGCGCACCGGATCGTGCTCACCGAGGTGCGGCGCGCGATCGCGCAGGCGGGCGTCTTCGCGCTGGAGGACCTGATCCCGCTCCCCTGCAACCCCGACCAGATCTGCATCGGCTATGGCCTGCGGAACGGGCGCGAGGTGCAGCCGATCACCGCCATGCTGCCGCGCGAGCTGTTCGTGGCCGCCGCGCCCAACACCGTGACCTTCGAGGCCTATCCGGATCTGCAGAAGGCGGTGTTCAACCTGCTCTCGCTCTCGACCGCCCAGGCCGACACCACCGACAAGCTGGCCGGCCTGCTCTGCTGCCTGCCCGAGGCGGTGGTGCCGCAGGAGGTCGCCTACGAGAACACCTTCCGCGTGGTGGTCAGCCAGTTCCTCGACCGTTTCAACTTCGACCTGGGCACGGTGAAGCGCTCCTGCGTGCATTTCGTCCAGCCGGACGGGCGGATCATCCCCTTCGACACCTTCAACACCTTCTACCGGCCGGGTGCGGCGGGGGCGCAGGCGTTGCGGAAGGGCCAGGGACTATGAACAGAACCGGATCAGCCCTCGGACTGTTCGTCGGCGGCGCCCTGCAGGCTGTCGCAATCATGCTGATCGCCTACGCGGGCCTTTGCGCCTGCTATATGGCGACGACGAGCCCGGGCGCTGAATTCAGACCATCCAACGACGCCTGGATCCAGGTGCTGGTCGTCATCCCCGGCTTGGCGCTTTGGTTCGCTGGGCGCTGGCTCATGCGGCGCAGCAGCGCAGCGCCTCCGGCCGATCCGAAATGACCAAGCCGACCGGCAAATCCGACCCGGTGCTGGTATTCTTCGGCGGCGCGCTGTTGGCCATCGGCTGGCTTTCGGTGGTGCTGGGCGGGCTCTGCACCCTGGCGGTCGGCTTCTTCTCAATCGTCGGCGTCGGCGATCACGAGGGGCACGTGGCCCTCGAGGACTTCATGCCGGCGATCATCACGCTGGGCTTCGGGGCGGGCTGCGTCTGGGCCGGGCGGCGGATGCGGCGGCCGCCAGAGACAGTGGGACAGGACGATGGCGGACCGCGACCCGATTGAGCGCTTCGCCGCCTACGCGGTGATGCTGGTGGGCGGACTGATGCTGGGGCTGTCGGGCCTTTGCACCGCGGGCGTGGGCTGGGCCCAGATCGCCTATCTGTTCCAGCCTGGTCAGTCTGGAGGACTGGACTCGCTTGGCGGCTTGGTCACGACCGTGATCGCCCTCGCCATCTTTGGTGGGATCCCGATGGTGGCGGGCTTTCTGATCCTGCGATGGGGCCGACGCCTAAATGCGTCTGGCGCCCCGACCGGCGGCCAGCACGAGCCGTTGGCCGGCGCGATCGGCCTGGCGCTCGGTGGCGTCCTTGCGGTCGTTGGGGCCGCCGCCAGCCTCTGGCTGTTGGCGGTCGCGATCCAGACCTTGGCGCGGGGCGGTCGCGACAGCTTCTATGGCCTGATGGTCGCGCCCTTTGTTTTCATGACCGGCCTGCTGACGGCCTTCGGCCTGTGGCTGGCCATCAGCGCCTACCGGATGTGGCGCCCTAGGCCGCCGCCTTCTTCTGCTCCGCCGCCAGGCTGATCCTCGCCTTGGCCATTTCGTTGGCCACTTCGTGGGTCGGGCGGTGTTCGGACTTGGAGCGGTCCAGCACCTCGGCCAGCGTCTCCATCAGGCGGCCGAGCTTCATCTCCACCCACGCCGGGTCGAAGGCTTCGCCCCGGTCCAGCGCGCGGATCTCGCCGGCGACGTTGATGATGCCGCCGCCGTTGATCACATAGTCGGGCATGTAGAGCATGCCGCGCTCGTAGACCGCCGCGCCGATCTCGGGCTCGGCCAGCTGGTTGTTGGCGCCGCCGGCGATCACCTTGGCCTTCAGCTTGGGCAGGGTGTCGATGTTGATGGCGCCGCCCAGCGCGCAGGGGGCGAAGACCTCGGCCTCGGCGTCGAAGATGGCGTGCGGCGGAACGATCTTGGCGCCGGTCTTGTCGGCGACTTCGCGGAGCGCGTCCTGGTTGACGTCGGTGATGATCAGCTTGGCGCCGGCGGCGTGCAGCTTCTCGGCCAGGTAGGCGCCGACGTGGCCGACGCCCTGGATCGCCACGGTGACGCCATCGAGGTCGCGGTTCAGCGCCCGGCGCACGCCCAGCGTCACCCCCCGGAACACGCCCTCGGCGGTCACCGGGCTCGGGTCGCCCGAGGCGGCGGCGTGGCCGGTCAGGCCGGCCACGTAGCGGGTGGTCTTGCGCGCATGCATCAGGTCGGCCGGCGAGACGCCGACGTCCTCGGCGGTCCAGTACTTGCCGCCCACGTCCTCGACCGCGCGGCCGAAGGCTTCGAAGAGCGCCGGGGTCTTCATGGTCCGGCTGTCGCCGATGATCACGGCCTTGCCGCCGCCCAGCTCCAGGTCGGCCATGGCGTTCTTGTAGGACATGGCGCGCGAGAGCCTTAAGGCATCCTCCAGCGCCGCGTCGGCGCTGGGGAACGGCCACATGCGGCAGCCGCCGGCCGCGGGACCGCGGGCCGTGGAATGCACCGCGATGATGCATTTGAGGCCGGTTTTTTCGTCGAAAAAGGCGTGGACGCCTTCGTGGCCCTCGAATGCTGGGGAATCGAACAAGGTCATGCCGCGGACTTCACTGGTTCTGGGGGAAGGATTTGCGGGCCCAGCCTCTACGCCGGACCGGTTAACGGAACAACCCCGATCAGGCTCCGGCCGCCGCCTGGGCCCGCCCCTTCGTCGCATGCTGCCGGCCGCCGGGCGCGGTCGGGATCGGCGGCGCGCCGGACGGCAGCGGCGCGGCCGGATCCTTGATGAAGCTCAGCACGTCCTTCCACACCATCGGCCCTTGATGATCGCGCATCATCAGGTGCCAGCCGTGCGCGTAGTAGGCCGAGCGATCGGTCGCTTTCAGCTGCGCCGCCGCCTTGAACGCCGCGTTCTTCGGGATGATCTGGTCGTGGGCGCCGTAGAGGTAGAGCGTCGGCAGGCCGGCCTTCCCCACATCGTCGGCCGCCTTATCCATGGTCGAGACCAGGCCGTAGAGGGTGTCCGACCGCGCGCCCCAGATCATCAGCGGGTCCTTCCCCATGGCGATCAGTTCGTCGCGGTTGTCCGACGGGCTGACCTTGGAGGTGAGCCAGCGCGGCGGCTCATAGACCTTCTGGCCGGTGAAGTTGGCGGCGAACCACAGGAGGGTCTTGTTGGGCAGCGGCTGCGAGCGCCAGCCCCAGACCGCCGGCGACATCAGGATCAGCCGGTCGGCGGTGGGCGGCCGGTCAGAGGCGAAGGCCTCCGCCGCCACAGCGCCGCCCAGGCTCTCGCCGTCCACGACCAGAAGGGCGTGCGGATACTTCTGGCGCACCAGGGCGCAGACGGTGCGCAGGTCCTCAGTCATCAAGTCGTCGCCGGCCCAGACGCCCCGGCCAGGCGAGCGGCCAAAGCCGCGCTGGTCGTAGGCGATGGTGGTCACGCCCTGCTGCGCCCACCAGGGCGCGGCCATGTGGAAAGCGTTGGCGTAGTCGTTCATGCCGTGCACGCCGACGATCACCGCCCAGGGCTCACCGGACGTCGCGTCCCACTCAGAGAGGCCGAGCTTGGCGCCGTCAAAGCTGACGATGTCGCTGGCCTCGATGCGCGGGCCGCCAAAGCCCAGCGGCGGCTGACCGGCCTGCTGCACCATCAGCGGCGTGCAGGCGCCCAGCAGCAGGGCGGCGAAAAGGACGGCGAGGACGCGGATCATATCGTGGAACGACCTGCCAGAGCCTTTCGGCGGATTCTAGGCGCCCTCAAGTCGCAGCGTCGTCCGGCAGCGGCAGCCGCAGGCGATAGACGCCCTTGAAGTCGTCGGGATCGGCCGGCTTGTTGTGGCGCAGGATGACGAGCTTCCCCTGCCGCGCCAGTCCGCGGGCGACGGCGCGGACGTGTCCGAGGGTACGTCGCCAGCCCTCCGGATCGGCGGCGCGGGCCACATCCTCCGGCGAAACGGACTTGCCCGGGGCGACCTTGGCGAGGAGATCGAAGATGGCGGTCTCGATTTCGGCGCTCACTCAGCCGCCCCGCTTCAGAGTCTCACGCGCGATGACCACCTGCTGGATCTGGCTGGTGCCCTCGTAGATGCGGAAGATGCGCACGTCGCGGTAGAGCCGCTCGATGCCGTGGTCGGCGACATAGCCGGCGCCGCCGAAGATCTGCACCGCGCGGTCGGCGACACGGCCCACCATCTCGGACGCGAAGTACTTGGCCGCGGCCGCTTCCATGGTCACCGACTGGCCGGCGTCGCGCTTGCGGGCGGTTTCCATGGTGAGCGCCTTGGCCGCCAGACTCTCGGTCTTGGAGTCGGCGATCATCCCCTGCAGGAGCTGGAAGTTCGACAGCGCCTGGCCGAACTGCTTGCGCTCGCCCATGTACTCGACGCAGTCCTTGATCAGCCGCTCGGCGACGCCGACGCAGACCGCCGAGATGTGCAGGCGCCCGCGGTCCAGCACCTGCATGGCGACCTTGAAACCCTCGCCCTCGCGGCCCAGGCGGTTCTCCACCGGCACGCGGACGTTGTCGAAGATCACGTCGCAGATGTGGGCGCCCTGCTGGCCCATCTTCTTTTCGGGCTTGCCGACGGAGAGGCCCGGCAGGTTCCGCTCCACCAGGAAGGCCGACACACCGCCCGCGCCGGGCTTGTCCGGATCGCTTCGCGCCATGACCGTGAAGAGGTCGGCCTTGTTGGCGTTGGTGATGAACCGCTTGGCGCCGTTCAGGACGTAGTGGTCACCGTCGAGGATGGCGCGGGTCTGGACATTGGCGCTGTCGGACCCGGCCTCCGGCTCGGTGAGCGCAAACGAGGTGATGATCTCGCCCGACGCGATGCCGGGCAGGTACTTCTCCTTCTGCGCGTCGGTGCCGAACATGCACAGGCCCTGGCTGCCGATGCCGACGTTGGTGCCGAAGGCCGAGCGGAAGGCCGGGCTGGTGCGGCCGAGCTCGACCGCCACCAGGCACTCGTCCTCCATGGAGAGGTCGAGGCCGCCGTACTGTTCGGGGATCGAGAGGCCATAGAGGCCGAGCGCCTTCATCTCGTCGAGGAGATCGTCGGGCATGGCGTCGTCTTCGGCGACCTTGGCCTCCAGCGGCCGCAGGCGCTCGGCGACGAACCGGCGGACGGTGTCGATCAGCTGATCGCGGGTTTCAAGATCGAGGGCCACGGTCAGGCGCGCTCGAAGATCGCGGCGATACCCTGGCCGCCGCCGATGCACATGGTCTCCAGGCCGTACTTGCCGTCGCGGCGCTGCAGCTCCCGCAGCAGATTGGCGAGGATGCGGCCGCCGGTGGCGCCGATCGGGTGGCCGAGCGAGATGCCCGAGCCGTTGACGTTCAGCCGGTCGCGCTCGTCCCAGCCCCAGCCCTTCAGCACCGCCAGCACCTGCGGGGCGAAGGCCTCGTTGAGCTCGACGAGGTCGATATCGTCCCAGCCTAGGCCGGTGCGTTCGAAGAGCCGCTTCACAGCCGGGACCGGGCCGATGCCCATGCGCGAAGGCTCGCAGCCGGCCGCGGCCCAGCTCACGAACCAGCCCATCGGGTCGAGGTTCAGCTCGGCCAGCTTGTCCTCGGAGACCACCAGGCAGGCGGCGGCCGCGTCGTTCTGCTGGCTGGCGTTGCCGGCGGTGACCACGCCGTCCTTCTCGATAGGACGCAGCTTGCCCAGGCTCTCGGCGGTGGCGTCGGCGCGGACGCCTTCGTCCATGCGGAAGATGATGGGATCGCCCTTCTTCTGCGGCACCGAGACCGGCACCACCTCGTCGTCGAACTTGCCGGCGGCCCAGGCGGCGGCGGCGCGCTTGTGGCTCTCGGCGGCGTATTCGTCCGACGCTTCGCGACTGATCTGATAGTCGCGGGCCAGGTTGTCGGCGGTCTCGATCATGCCGCTGATCACCCCGAAGCGCTCGATGGGCTGGCTCATCACCCGGCCGCGCGCCAGTCGGTCGTGCAGGGTGACCGAGCCCATCCGGGCGCCTTTACGCATATCGTTGGTGTAGTACTCGGTGTTGCTCATGCTCTCGACGCCGCCGGCCACGACCACGTCGGCGACGCCGGTCTGCACCATCATCGCCGCGTCGACCACCGCCTGCAGGCCCGAGCCGCAGCGGCGGTCGAGCTGGTAGCCGGGCACCTCGATCGGCAGGCCCGCCGCCAGCGCCGACCAGCGTGCGATGCAGGGCGCCTCGCCCGACGCATAGCCCTGGGCGAAGATCACGTCGTCGATCTTGCCCGGATCGATCCCGGTCCGCTCCACCAGCGCCCTCAGCACCACCGCGCCCAGGTCGCCGGCGGTGATGTCGCTGAGCGCGCCCAGGTATTTGCCCACACCGGTGCGGATGGGGGAGACGATGGCGGCGCGTTTCATGGGGTCGGTCCTGTGGTCCTAAGCTGGACGTCCCTATAGCGCGCCTCCCGCGACGGCGTCCAAGCCGATCACTCGAACTCTTCCCAGGCGCCATTACGCCGGAGCAGCAAGCGGTCACACAGGAAATCGGACGTCCGATAGCCGGCGGCCAGTCTTCTCAGTAGTTGGATAAGTTCACTGTCACCGAACCTGGCGACGACAACTTGGTCGCGCTCGATGGGGCAGACGACGAGGTCCCCTTCCGACGCGAAATGGGGATGTCGCCAGAACTCCTCGACCGCAAGAACGCTCGCGGCCAAACCAGTCCCGGTCTTAAGCGTGGTCACCTTTCCCCGCTCCATTTTTGGCGGCACGGGATCGATTCGAGCGCGGAGATTCTCGAAGGCCCGCCGCCAGATGGCGTCTTCGTCCATTCCGAGCTCGTCGCGCAGTTCGCAGGCCGTCGCCATTCTGAAGCCTGCGGGTTGATCAACCGCCACGACAGCGATCAGCCCCGCAGCGATATCATGCGCAAGTCCGCGGTCATCGCTGCCTCTCTCTCCCACCTGAAACGATTCTGGCCGAGTCAGCACGATGAGGCTCTCTGGCGTCGCGGCCGCAGGCTCATAGACAGCCAAGTCCGCGAGTTGTCGGATGACGAGATCCATCTGTTGCGGATTCTCGAGATAGTAGGCGTACCCACGACCAACGTTGCCTTCGCCGCCACCGATCGTCTTCATCCCCGCCTCGCCGACCCGCTCGATCTCAAGGTCTGGCCGCATGCGCAGCACTTCCTCGATCACTCTCTCCCTGAACTCAAAGAGGGCTAGCGGCGGCTTGCGCCGCAACCCAAGCCGTTCGAGCAAACCCTTCCCCATTCCCTACCTCCATGCTTTGAGAAGCTTCCCTTAGCTCACCTAGAACAGACTGTGAACATGGACGGCGGCGAACTCGACACCAACTACACCTCCAAGATGGTCACCATCACCGAGGGCGAGTGGGCCGGCTGGAACCAGTATCCGGGCGGCGATCCGTTCGAGGATCTGGCCGGGCCGTTCTATTGCCGCATCGACAAGGAGGGCCGCCGGCTCAGCGCCTTCCGCGCCGAGCACAAGCACATGAACGGCGGCATGTTCATGCATGGCGGCTGCGTCATGACCTTCGCCGACTTCTCCCTCTTCTGGATCGCCCGCGACGCCATCGAGGGCCAGAGCAGCGTCACCGCCACCTTCAACGCCGAACTCGTCGGCACCTGCGGGGTCGGCGATCTGGTGGAATGCCGCGGCGAGGTGGTGAAGGCCGGCCGCAGCATGGTCTTCCTGCGCGGGATCATCACCAACGCCTCGGACGGCGGCGCGCCGATGATGAGTTTCTCCTCCGTCCTCAAAAAGACCACCCGGCGTTCCTAGATATCCGCCCAAGATAAGGGGACTGGACAGGCCTTGCCGCCTTGTCCCCCTATGGACGGGTACGGAGGACCAGGATGATCGAGGCCGCCTGCCATTGCGGGGCCGTGAAGCTGACGGCGCCCGCCGCGCCGCACACGGTGACGGAGTGCAACTGCTCGATCTGCCGCAAGCTCGCCGCCCGCTGGGCCTACTATTCGCCGGCCGAGGTGGGCATGCCCAAGGCGGGGTCCACTCAGCCCTACGTCTGGGGCGACCGCATGCTGGCCTTCCACCGCTGCAAGACCTGCGGCGTCGCCACCCACTGGCAGAGTCTCGACGGCGCCCAGGAGCGGATGGCCATCAACGCGCGGCTGGTCGACGGGCTCGACTGGCCCGCGATCCGCATCCGCCAGTTCGATGGGGCGGACACCTGGAAGTACCTGGACGAGTAGCCGGGTGATCCTCTCCGCGCTCGACCTGTCGCCGGTCACCGGCGACGCCACGCAGGCTGAGGCCGTGCGCCAGACGATCGAGGTCGCCCGCGCCGCCGAGCGCGTCGGCTATCACCGCCTGTGGCTGGCGGAGCATCACAATATCGCAGCCCTCGGCTCGCCCGCCCCGGAGATCCTGATCGCGGCGTTGACCCAGGCGACCAGCACCATCCGGCTGGGGTCCGGCGGCGTCATGCTGGTGAACCACTCGCCGTTGAAGGTCGCCGAGGTGTTCATGGAGCTGGAGGCCTTGGCGCCGGGCCGGATCGACCTCGGCCTTGGCCGCGCGCTCGGGACCGACGCACGGACCGGCGGCGCCCTGCGCTCGGTGGGCTCGGAGGCCTTCCCGCAGTATTTCCACCTGCTGACCAGTTGGCTGCTTGATGCGTCGGGCAAGGCGCCGATCGGCGATGAGCACCCGCTGCACGGCATCCACGCCAGTCCCGCCGGCCCGTCGCATCCGCAGGTCTTCGTGCTCTGCACCTCGGAGGAGAGCGCGATCTTCGCCGGCCAGATGGGCGTCGGCATGGTCTTCGCCGAGTTCATCGCCCGCGCCGAGGGCGGGGCGGCGGTGGCGGCCTACCGTAAGGCTTTCCAACCCTCGGCGCTCAGCGCCGAACCCTGGGCCGGGATCGCCTTGATCGCCTATGCCGCCGAGACCAGTGAGCAGGCCTGGGCGGAGGATGCGCTGCGCCGCGCGGCCACCGTCTCGATGCTGTCCGGCCGCCGGCGGCGGTTCACCGACCTGGCGAGCGCCGAAACCTTCCTGGCCGAACATGCCGGCACGCCGGTCCGTGCGCTCGTCGAAGGCCAGGCCCTGGCCGCGGACGCCGCAACCGTCCATGGGCGCCTCGCCGACAAGGCGCACCGCGCCGACGCCGACGAAGTCTTCGTCCTGGCCACCGGCCCCAGCCTTGACGCGCGCATCCGCTCGCTTGAACTGATCGCCCAGGTCCATCGGAGCGCCGCATGAGGTTCGCGACCCTGCTCGCCGCCGCCGTCCTGGCCCTCCCCGCCGCCGCCTTGGCAGCGCCGCTGTTCCAGCCCTGGATCGACGGGACGCATGCGGCCGAGCCGCAGATGCAGGTGCAACGCTACGACGCCGACACCTATGTCATCCGCCAGTCGGTGAAGACCAACTTCGAGGCGCCCTTCCTCTATCTGCTGTTCGGTCAGGACAGGGCGCTGTTGCTCGACACCGGCGCCGGCGGCCTGGCCGTGCGGCCGACCATCGACGGCGTCATCGCCGACTGGCTCAAGGCGCATCGTCGCGCCTCGATCCCGCTGGTGGTCGCCCACACCCACAGCCACGGCGACCACCGCTCGGGCGACGGCGAGTTCATGGACCGGCCGGACACCGTTGTCGTTGGCTGGACTCCGCCCGAGGTCGCCGCCTTCTTCAAGATCGCCGACTGGCCGCGCGACATCGTCAAGTTCGACCTCGGGCGCCGCGTGCTCGACGTCGTCCCGACGCCCGGCCACCACCCCTCGCACATCATGTTGTTCGACGAGAAGACGCATCTGCTGCTGTCCGGCGACACCCTCTATCCGGGCCGCCTCTATGTGCCGGCGGACCAGCTTGCGGCCTACCGCGACAGCATCGACCGCGTCGTCGCCTTCACCAGAACGCGCAAGGTCAGCCATATCCTGGGGGCCCATATCGAGATGACCACGACCGCCGGCCAGGATTTCCCGATGCGCGCGCCGGCGCACCCGAGCGAGCATCGCCTCGAACTGCCCTACGCCGACCTCCTCGAGCTGCAGGCGGCGGTTCACGAGATGGGGGACAAGCCGGTGCGCGACAAACACGACGACTTCATCGTCTGGCCCCTGCCCCCAACGCCAACCCCCGCGCCGCCTGCGCCCAAACCGGCCGGCTGAACCGGCGCCTTCGAAGAGCGTTGCCTCAACCATGGCCAAAGCCCCCTCGCGTCCGAAGATCCTGATCGTCGGCGCCGGCCCCTGCGGCCTGACCGCGGCGCTGGAGCTGGCCCGGCGCGGCTACCATCCGCGGATCATCGACAAGGCCCCAGGCCCGACGCCGCTCAGCAAGGCGGTCGGGATCAATCCGCGCAGCCTGGAAATCCTCGAGCCCACCGGCGTCACCGACCGGCTGATGGCCCAGGGCATCCGCATGCAGGGCGTCCAGGCCCGCTACGAGGGCCGCCTGCTGGCCGAAATCCAAATCAGCCGCCTGCCGCACCGCTTCAACTTCATGCTGGCCTTGCCGCAGAGCGAGACCGAGACGGTGATGGAGGACGTGCTCGTCAGCCTGGGCGTGCGACCCGAATGGAATGTCGAGCTGACCGACATCCGCCTGGCCGGCGGCAAGGTGGAGGCGGAACTCAGGGGCGCCCACGGCGGAACCTTCGACTATGTGTACGGCGCCGACGGCGCGCACAGCCGGGTGCGCGAGGTGCTGAACCTCGGCTTCTCCGGCTACACCCACAAGCGCCTGTGGAGCATCGCCGACGCGACGATCCCGGACTGGCCCTATCCGGAGGCCACCGCCATGGCCAACCTGCACGGGAACGGCGACATGGGCTTCATCATCCCGATCGGCCCCAAGCGGTTCCGGGCGGTCGCCAATACGTCCGATGCGCTCAGCCAACTGCCCGGCGTCGAGAGCGCGCAAGTCAGCCAGAGCGACACCTTCCACATTCCGGTGCGCCAGGCCGACAGCTATCAGACCGGCGGCGTCTTCCTGGGCGGCGATGCGGCCCACGTCCATTCGCCGATCGGCGCGCGCGGCATGAATCTGGGCATCGAGGACGCCTTCGTCTTCGTCCGCCGCCTCGCGGAGGGGACGCTGGATGGCTACACCTCCGAGCGGCATCCGGTCGGGCGCCGCTGGATCCTGCTCAGCGAGCGGCTGTTGGCCGGCGTGCAGCTTTCCAACCCGCTGCTGATCCCCCTGCGCAACCTGGCCCTCAGCACCCTCGCCCACCTGACCGCCGTGCAGCAGCCGATGATGGCGCGCGTGGCGGGTCTGCGAGAGTAGGAGGCCTCCTTCAGGCGGCTTGCGGCATCCCCGCCTTGGCCGCCGGGCGGGCGGACATGGCGGCGTGCCAGCGCACGACGTTAGTCAGGTCCTCGGGCGGCTTCACCTTGATCATCCGAGCGAAGTCCAGGCCGATGAAGGCCACGACGTCGGCGATGGTGATCCGCTCGGCGGCGATCCAGTCGCGGCCTGCAAGCCGGCGGTCGAAGAACTTCAGCGCCTTCAGCGCGCTGTCGCGGCTGTGCTCGCCGACGGCGGCGTTCTGCTGCTCGAGCGCCGCCATCGCCGGATGGGTGTGGCGCACGCCGATCATCATCGGATGCGCCACCATCAGCTCGGCGCGGCGCAGCCACATCTCGATGATGGCGGTCTCCTCGGGTCCACGGCCGAACAGGTTCGGCTCCGGGTAGCGGCTCTCCAGATAGCGGCAGATGGCGACGGACTCGCCGATGGTGGTCCCATCGTCGAGCTCCAGAGCCGGCACCACCGGCAGGCCGGCCTTGGCCACATAGTCCGGCGCGCGCTGCTCGCCCTGCATCAGGTTCAGCGTGATGACCTCGATGTCGTCGATGCCCTTCTCGGCCATGAACCAGCGGACCCGGCGCGGATTGGGGGCGAGTAGGGTGTCGTAGAGTTTCATGGCTTGCTCGGAGCGGCTGTGGGGGAGGTCGTGTCGGTGGCCGCGGCCGGATTGGGCGCCAGCGTCGGCTGCAGCACCGGCGGCGCGGGCCTGGCGGGCGGCGGCGGTTCGTGGCCGAATAGTTCGCTTGGCATGAAGCCCACCACGGACGCGGTCAGGCAGGTGGCCAGGAAGCCGGCCATCATCGCCTTCCAGACCATGCCCATGATTTCGGCGCGGCGCTCGGGCACCAGCACCGAGTAGCCGGCGACATTGATGCCCACCGAAGCGATGTTGGCGAAGCCGCACAGCGCATAGGTCATGATCACCCGCGTCCGCTCGTCGATGGCGCCGGCCGGGATCGCGCCCATGCGGATGAAGGCGGTGAACTCGGTCAGCACCAGCTTCACGCCCAGCAGCGAGCCCGCCGTCGGCGCATCGGCCCAGCGGATGCCGAGCGCCCAGGCCAGCGGCGCGAAGACGAAGCCCAGGATGCGCTCCACCGAGATCGGCGCGCCGCCCACCGGCGGGATCATCCCCAGGATGCCGTTGACCATCGCCACCAGGGCGACGAACACGATCAGCGTGGCTGCGATGTTGAGCACGATGGAAAGGCCGTCGCTGGTGCCCTTGATCAGCGCGTCGACCGAGCTTTCGTAGACCTTGTCCTCCTCGGGGCTCAGCGGTTCGGAGACCTCGGTTTCCGGCATCCGCGGCACCAGGATGCGGGCCAGCAGGATACCCGCCGGGGCGGAGATGATCGAGGCGGTCAGCACGTGGCTGGCGGCGTTGGGCAGCACGTCCTTCAGGATCGTCGCATAGGCCACCATGGTCGAGCCGGAGACGCAGCTCATGCCGACCGCGATCAGCATGAAGAGCTCCGACCGCGAGAGCCTGGGCAGGTAGCTGCGGATGAAGATCGGGCCTTCCACCTGGCCCATGAAGACGGTGGCGGCGGTGGCCAGCGCCGGCGGCCCGCGCAGGCCCATGGTCTTTTCGAAAACGATGCCGAAGCCCTGGGTGATCCAGCGCAGGATCCGCCAGTGCCACAGAAGCGCCGCCAGCGCGCAGACCACCAGGATCACCGGCAGCACGCGGAAGGCGAAGACGAACAGCGAGCCCGGGTCGGTCAGCGCATAGGGCTGGTTCGGCGTGCCGGCCAGAAAGCCGAACACGAAGGCGACGCCGGCCTGGGTCGAGGCCGATAGCCCGTCCACCGCATGGCCGACGCCCTGCAGGGCGGAGCGCAGCGCTGGCAGGCCGAACAGCGCCAGCACCAGCGCCGCCTGCACCAGCACCGCGCCGATGGCCAGCTTCCACGGGAACCGGCGGCGGTCCTCCGACAGCGCCCAGCAAAGGCCGATCGCCAGAGCGACGCCCACCAGGCTCTGCGCATTCTCAAGACGGAACATCAAACCGCGATCCCCTCCGCCGCGCCCAAGTCTGCAAACTTGAGTCTCGCGGCCCCCAAACCGGCGATAGAGCGGCAGAAGCCCGATCTGTGCAAGGTGGGTGCGCGCAAGATTGCAGCCTGCGGAACCCTGCGGACTCTGCTAGACTCTGTGGCTCAAAACGGACGGGCGCCCGGCCTATCGCGAGAGCGCCCGCGCAAGGGAGCAGGGCTATGGGCAAGGGCGTCTCGATCGCTGCGATGGTAGCGTGTGCTTTGGCGGCGGCCGGCGCCGCCCAGGCGGCTGAGAAGGCCTACAGCCCACCGCGCACCAGTTCCGGCCATCCCGACCTCACCGGCGTCTGGTCCAACGCCTCGGTGACAAACCTGACGCGCGCGCCGGGCGTGGGCTCGCTGGTGGTCGACCAGGCCCAGGCCGCCAAGCTCGCCAAGGAGAGCCCTTTCGAAAAGCTTGCCGAGGCCGAGGAAGGCCCGTCGAACCTGAACGACAACCTGCTCAAGGACGGCAACAACGACCGCGGCTACAACACCTTCTGGATCGACCCGGGCAAGAGCCTGGCCAATGTGAAGGGGCAGTTCCGCACCTCGTGGATCGTCGAGCCGGCCAACGGCCAGTTGCCGCTATCCGAGGCCGGCCGCAAGCTGCTCACCGCCTTCCGCGCCGAGCGGGCCAACCACCTGTTCGCCGGGCCGGAATACCTGCCGCTGCCGGAGCGCTGCCTGATCGGCTTCACCGGGGCCGGCGGTCCCGGCATGCTGAACACGATCTACAACAACAACTATCAGATCGTGGAGACGCCCGACGCCATCGTCATCGACGTGGAGATGGTCCACGACGCCCGCGTCATCCCGCTGTTCAAGTCAAAGGCCGAGGCCATCGCGCACCACCGCCCGGCGACCATGGCGCCGTGGCTGGGCGACTCCGTCGGCTGGTGGGACGGCGACACCCTGGTGGTCGACACCGTCAATGTGAACCCGCAGGAGGGCCGCGGCGGCCCGATCTTCCTGTCGGACAAGGGCCATGTGACGGAGAAATTCACGCGCTCTTCAGCGACCCAGATCTTCTACGAGTTCCAGGTCGAGGACCCGGTCTACTACACGCAAGCCTGGCGCGCGGAGGAGAGCCTGAACGCGCGCCAGGAGCACGTCTACGAATACGCCTGCCACGAGGGCAACTACGCCATGGCCGGCATCCTGGGCGGCGCGCGCAGCCAGGAGGCCCAGGGCATCAAGCCGTCCATGGGCCCCGGCATCTTCGGCACGCCCATTCCGGAGAAGGCCAAGCCCGGCCAGTAGCCGGCCGGGCGCCTTCCGGCGGCGGATTACAAAGGTTTAATCGGGCGGATCGCATCTGACGCGACGCCCTCGCGTCTCCTTGTCATTGAGCGCCTCCCACGCTCGCGAAAGGTCGGCTGTTGCGTCCCTGCTACCGGGATTTGACTGGCCCCCTGGCGGCGGCGGGACCACCTGGCGCTCGAACGGGAGGGACCTCCATGTCGCTGGCTCTGGCCACGCTGCTTTACGAGTGGAAGCGCTACAGCGCCGCCATGGTCGCGCTCGCCTTCTCGGGCCTGCTGATCCTGGCCCAGGTCGGCATGTTCACCGGCATCGTGAAGGGCATCACCGCTTCGATCGACCGCTCGCGGGCGGACATCATGATCCTGGCGCCTAAGAACGACAGCCTGATCAATTCCGGCCCCAATGGCCTGCCCGAGCGCATCCAGCCGCTGATCTACCTCAACCCGCAGGTCACCGAGGTCGAGAGCCTCGACGGCGACGGCGCGCGCTGGGTCAATACACCGGAGCCCGGCAAGAAGGCCGTGACCACCTTCGTCAACACCTTCGACGTCGACCCGACGCCGGGCTCGGTCACCCTGCCGATCGACTATCCGGAATCGATCCGGCTCGCCCTGCTCGAGCCCTATGCGGTGATCATGGACAAGACCGCGCTGGCGCGGCTCGGCACCCATCTGGGCGCCACCGCGACGCTCGGCGGCAAGACCGTGCACGTGCGCGGCGTGCTGGAAAACTACCCCAACGTCGATCAGCCGACCGTCTACATGTCGCGCGACACGCTTCGGCTGCTGGGCATGGGCCCGAAGAACGGCAAGACCGGTCCCCTGATGGTGCGCCTGAAGGATCCGACAAAGGCCCTGCAGGTCCGCGACGAGTTGAACGCCGCCAGCCACGGCGCCTACAAGGCCTGGAGCAAGCCGGACCTCGCCGCGGCCAATGAAAAGGCCCTGATGGGCGAGCAGATCATCGGCATCTTCCTGGGCTTTTCGCTGTTCCTGGGCCTGTTGATCGGGGTCGGCATCACCTCGCAGACCCTGCGCGGCGCGATCCTGGCCAGCATCAAGGAGTTCGCCAGCCTGCGGGCCCTCGGCGTCTCCATGCGCTCGCTCAGCGCCATCGTCTTCGAGCTGTCGCTGTGGGTCGGCGTGGCCGGCCTGATCGCCACCGGCGTCTTCACCTTCCTCGTCTATCTGCTGGGCAGCAGCATGGGCATGCCGATGGGCTTCCCGCTGCCCTGGGTGATCACTGTGGTGATCCTGCTCGCCGCCATCTCGATCCTCTCGGGGCTCTTCTCCCTGGGCATCCTCAAGAAAAGCCAACCTGCGGACCTGCTGCGATGAGCTCTTCCCAACCTGCCCTGGTGGCCAAAGGCCTCGCGAAGCGCTTCAAGACCGGGCGCACCCACATCGAGGTGCTGAAGTCGGTCGACTTCGAGGCCCTGCACGGCGAAGTGACCATGGTGATGGGCCCGTCGGGCTCGGGCAAGTCGACCCTGGTCGCCGCACTCTCCGGCCTCTTGCGGCCCGACGCCGGGTCGGTCAGCGCCATGGGCCAGGACATCTGGGCGCTGAAGCCCAACAAGATCGACCGCTTCCGGCTCGACCACTGCGGCTTCATCTTCCAGGGCTTCAACCTGTTCCCGGCGCTGACCGCGCGCCAGCAGGTGGAGATCATCCTGAAATACAAGGGCTTCTCCCGCTCCGAGGCCCGCCACAAGGCGGCGATCGCGCTCACCGAGGTCGGCCTGGAGATGCGTATGAACTCGCGCCCCTCCGAAATGTCCGGCGGCGAGAAGCAGCGCGTGGCCATCGCCCGCGCGCTCGCCAAGGACCCGCAGCTGCTGTTCGCCGATGAGCCGACCAGCGCGCTGGACGGCGAGAACGGCCAGGTGGTGATCAAGCTCCTGCAGCGCGCCGCCAAGTCGTTCGGCGCCGCGGTCGTCGTCGTCACCCACGACCCCAGGCTGGAAGCCTACGCCGACCGCATCATCCACATCGAGGACGGTCACATTCTCGACGACCGGCGCGCTGACCCCCTGTCGACGCCCGAACCCCATCACCACCACCCCGAATTCGCCGGGGCCTAAGGACCATCGTCATGCTTGCCCTCGCCCGTAACCGTATCGTCTGGTTCGTCGCCGTCCTCGTCGTGATGGTCGCCGCCGGCGGCGTCTTCTGGAACAGCCAGGCCGCCGCCAAGAAGACCCAGGCCGCCAAGGTCGCCGCCGCCAACGCGCCCAAGAGCCCCTACGTCGCCATCGCCAACGGCAAGGCCGACGTGGAAGGCGGCGTGATCCAGGTCGCCGCCCGCACCTCGGGCATCGTCCGTGAGGTGCTGGTGCAGGAAGGCGACGACGTGAAGAAAGGCCAGATTCTGGCCCGCCTGGAGGACGAACAGCCGCGCCTGGCCGCCGACGAAGCCGCCGCGGAACTGCGCCAGGCCAAGGCCCAGGTCGCCCTGCTGCAGGTGCAGATCTCGACCGCCAAGCGCGAGTTCAACCGCCTGCAGCCGCTGATCGAGAAGAACTTCGCGGCCCGCCAGCAGGTGGACCAGGCGCAGGATGCGATCCGCCAGTCCGAAGCCGGGCTGGAGGCGCAGAACGCCGCCATCGCCACCTATCAGGCCAAGCTGAACGAGGCGCAGTACAATCAGGAGCTGACCATCATCCGCGCCCCGGCCGACGGCCGCATCGTGCGCCGCTACGCCAATCCGGGCGCCGGCGCCTCGACGCTCAACGTCTCCAACATGTTCGACCTTGAGCCCAAGGCCAACCGCATCGTCCGCGCCGAGATCTCCGAGAGCGCGCTCCCCTTCGTGCTGATCGGCCAGAACGTGCAGCTCTCGCCCGAAGCCGATCCGGCCAAGGTGGTGCAGGGCAAGGTGCTGCGCCGCGCCGCGGTGTTCGGCGCCCGCAAGCTGCAGTCGGACGATCCGACCGAACGCACCGACGAACGCGTCGTCGAAGTGGTCGTCGCCACCGACGGCGCGCCCTTCCTGATCGGCCAGCGGGTGCTGGTGAAGTTCATGCGCACCCAGCAGCAGGCCCAGGCGAACACCCCGGCGGTGGGATAGGCCGCAGGGGTGTCGCCGGCGCCCGGGGATTTTCGGGCCGCCGGCAAAAGGCTCGCGCACCCAGGCGCGAGATAGGGGCGTTCGGCAGGCCGCCGCCAACCCGGCCTGTCGGGCGCCCCTTACCTGTTCCGTCAGCCGCCTTGACGCCTCCCGCGCCGCGCCGCACAAGGCGCGCCGAATTCCAGCGCTTCTCCAGAGAGGACTCCCCATGGCGGACATCCGCTTCGACGGCAAAGTGGCCATTGTCACCGGCTCCGGCGGGGGCCTCGGCCGCCAGCACGCGCTTGAGCTCGCCCGGCGCGGCGCCAAGGTGGTGGTCAACGACCTGGGCGGGTCGGTCGACGGCTCCGGCGGCGGCTCGGACGCGGCGAACGCCGTGGTGGAAGAGATCAAGGCCTTCGGCGGCGAAGCCATCGCCAACGGCTCCTCGGTGACCGACGACGCCGGCGTCGCCCTGATGGTCAAGCACGCCATGGACGCCTGGGGCCGCATCGACATCCTGGTCGCCAATGCCGGCGTGCTGCGCGACAAGACCTTCGCCAAGATGGAGATCGCCGACTTCGAGTTCGTGCTGAACGTCCACCTGCTGGGCACGGTGAAGCCGGCCAAGGCCGTCTGGGAGATCATGCGCGAGCAGAACTACGGGCGCATCGTCTGCACGACCTCGTCCTCCGGCCTCTATGGCAACTTCGGCCAATCGAACTATGGCGCCGCCAAGCTCGGCATCGTCGGCTTCATGAACACGCTGAAGCTCGAGGGTCAGAAGAACAATATCCACGTCAACGCCGTGAGCCCCGTCGCCGCCACGCGGATGACCGAGAACCTCGGCATGCCGCAGGAGATCTTCGACCGCCTGAAGCCGGAATATGTGACGCCGGGCGTGGTGTTCCTCTGCTCGGAGGAGGCGCCCACCGGCTGCATCATGACCGCCGGCGCCGGCGCCTTTGCGCTCGCCCGCATCGTCGAGACCGAGGGCGTCTACCTGGGCGAAGGCGGGCTGTCGGTGGAAGAGGTCCGCGACAACTGGAGCAAGATCACCGACCCGGCCGGCCAGCAGGCCTATCAGGCCGGCGGCGAACAGACGGGCAAGTTCTTCCGCAAGCTGCAGGGCGGCTGACGCCCGTTCCCGGAGCGGCGCTCCGCGAGCGACATTACGCCGAATCCACTTGCGCGGCTGAGGCCCCGCGCGCGTAACCTTCTCCGCTGACCGCACCCGCCAGAGGCGCGGCGTCGAGGAGGTTTGCGTTTGGCCAAATCCGCCGCGAGTGCGCCCCTGTCGCTGGGCTCCATCCTCACCTTCGCCTGCTGCTACCTGCCGTTCTCGGCGCTCAACACCTCGGTGGCGGTGCAGGTGCCCAACTACTTCGCCCGCCATATCGGCCTGGGCCTGGCGGTCGGCGGCGTGTTCGGCCTGATCCGGCTGATCGACATCCCGCTAGACCCGTTCCTGGGCCTGGTGATGGACCGCACGCGCACGCCGCTCGGCCGCTACCGGCCGTGGATGATGCTGGGCGCGCCGGTGCTGATGGCGGCGATCTACATGATGTACGAGGCGCCGGTGGGCGCATCTCGCGGCTATCTGCTGTTGTGGCTGCTGATCATGTACCTGGGCATGTCGCTGCTGTTGCTGGCGGCCAACGCCTGGGCGGCGGCGCTGGCGGCGAGCTACACCCAGCGCTCGCGCATCTTCGGCGCCATGCAGGGCCTGGGAACGCTCGGGGCCATCGCCATCCTGGTGATCCCGATCCTCACCCACAACATGCACAAGACCGACGCCCAGGGCATCCAGGCCGTCGGCTGGTTCCTGGTGATCATGGCCCCGGTGACCATCGCGCTCGTGACATTGCGCACGCCCGAGCCGCTAAAGCATATGGCGACCAGCCGGGTGCGGCTCGCCGACTACGCGAGCCTGCTGGCGCGGCCCAATGTGCTGCGCCTGATCGCCGCCGACTTCTTCATCATCATGGGCCCGGCCTGGATGAGCGCGCTCTACCTGTTCTTCTTCACCGACAGCCGGGGGTTCTCAGTCTCGCAGGCCAACCTGCTCTTGGTGTTCTACATCGCCGCCGGACTGGTCGGGGCCCCGGCCACGGCCTGGCTCGCCAACCGCGTCAGCAAGCACCGGGCGCTGGCGGTGACCGCCGTCGGCTATTCGCTGATGCTGGTGGTGATCTTCCTGTCGCCCAAGGCCAGCGTGCCGATCGCCGCGCCGGCGATGTTCCTGGCCGGTGCGCTCGCCTCCGGCAGCGTGGTGATGATCCGCTCGCTCACCGCCGACATCGGCGACGAGATCCGTCTGGAAAAGGACCAGCATCAGATCGGCCTGCTTTACGCGATGACCAGCGGCACCACCAAGGCGGCCGGCGCGTTCGCGGTCACCCTGACCTTCTGGGTGCTGGACCTGGTGGGCTACAATCCGGCCGAGCATGCGGTGAACGGACCCGCGCAGATTCGCGGCCTGGAGCTCGCCTACGCCATCGGCCCGATCGTCTTCGTGATGCTCGGAGGCGCCTGCTTCCTCGGCTACAAGCTGTCGGCCGAACGCCACGCCGACATTCGCCGCCAGCTCGACGCGCGCGACGCCGCCTACGACGAGGCCCCGGTGATCCAGGGTTTGACCGGGTCGGGAGAGGTCGCGGTCTCGGGCTCGTGACCGTCCGCGGCGCCCAAAAGCCCTTGCGCGTCCGAAATCTACGGGCTTCCCTGCTTGGATAACCACCCCATCAGAGGGTGACCTAGTCATATTGGGAGACGCACAGTGACTGTAAGCTCGGGGGCCCCCGTGGGCCGGATGCCGCTACCGCGGCTGCTCGCCTTCTCCCTCGGCAGCATCCCTGCCTACATGCTGATCTCGATGACCGGCGTCTATCTGCCGCCGTTCTACGCCGGCAAGATGGGCGTCACCCTCACCGTCATCGGCGCGACCATCGGCCTGCTGCGGCTCGCCGACCTGGGGCTCGACATTGCCCTGGGCTGGCTGATGGACAAGACCCGCACGCCGCTCGGCCGCTATCGGCCCTGGTATCTGGCCGGCCTGCCGGTGCTGTGGCTGTCGGTCTACAAGGTGTTCAACCCGCCGGCGAACCCCGACACCACCTACCTCTTTGTCTGGTACATCCTGCTCTATGTCGCCTATTCGATGCTGGTGCTCGGGCACTCGGCCTGGGCCGCGACGATCAGCGGCAAGTACCACGAGCGCTCGCGGATGTTCGGCTGGATGCTGGGCGTCGGCGTGGCCGGCTCGTCGTTCCTGGGCCTGTTGCCGAAGCTGACCAACGGCAAGATCGCGCCCGCCGACCCGGGCAGCATCCCGACCATCGGCTGGATCATCATGGCGGTCAGCACGGTCGCGGTGGTCATCGCCTTCTTCTCGACGCCGGAACGCTCGACGCCCGTGGCGGCCAAGGAGCGCAACACGCTCAAGGACTACTTCGCGGTGATCACCAACCCGTCGATGTTCCGGCTGGTGGCGGCGGACCTGTTCCTGATCCTGGGCCCGGGCGCGAGCGCGCCGATCTATCTGTTCTTCTTCCACGAGGCAAAGGGCTTCACGCCCGCCAACGTCGGCCTGCTGCTGATCCCCTATGGCGCGGCGGGCATCCTGGCGGCCCCGATCTGGGCGAAGATCGCCCAGCGCCTCGGCAAGCACCGCACCGTGCAGGTGGCCGGCGTCTGCTATGCGATTTTCCAGACGATCCTGATGCTGGTCCCGGCCGGCATGTTCTGGCCGACCTTCCTCAGCATGTTCAGCGTCGGCTTCTGCGCGGCGGCCTTCATCGTGCTGATCCGCGCCATGGTGGCGGACGTCGCCGACGAACTTAGGCTCACCACCGGCCAGGAGCGCTCGGGCGTGCTCTATGCCTTGGTGACGCTGACGCAGAAGCTCGGTTCGTCGCTGGCGGTGGCGATCATCTATCCGATCCTCGACCTGTTCCACTATGTGGCCAAGCCCGGCTATCACAACACGCCGGAAGCCATCCGGGGCCTGGAGATTTGCTACGTCTTCGCGCCCATCATCCTGGTCGTCGTCGGGTCGGTCTGCCTGGTCGGCTACAAGCTCGACGCCAAGCGGCAGAACGAGATCCGCACCGCGCTGGAGGAACTTGACGCGAAGGACTACGCCGCCAGCCTGGAGGCGCTGGGCGGGCCCGGCGAAAAGATCGCCGCGGCCGAATAGCTCAGAGCAGGCGGCGCGCGATGTCCATGAAGACGTGCGCCGCCGGGCTGTCGGGATGGGTGGCGACGAGCGGCGCGCCGTCGTCGCCGGACTGACGCACGGCGACCTCTATCGGCACTTGGCCCAGCAGGGGCACGCCCAGCGCCTGGGCCTCCCTGGCCGCGCCGCCCTCGCCGAAGATGTGGATGCGCGCGCCGCTTGTGGGGTCGGAGAACCAGGCCATGTTCTCCACCACGCCCAGGATCGAGGCGCCGGTCTTGCGGAACATCGTCGCGCCGCGCCGCGCGTCGATCAGCGCGATCTCCTGCGGCGTCGAGACGATCACCACCCCGTCGAGCTGCAGCCGCTGAACCAGCGTCAGCTGGATGTCGCCGGTGCCGGGTGGCAGGTCGATGATCAGCACGTCCAGCGGATCAGCTTCCGTCCCCCAGACGCTGTTCATCAGGGTACGCAGCGCCGAGGACGCCATCGGCCCCCGCCAGATGTTGGCCGTGCCGTCCTCGACGATGAAGCCGATGGACATGACCTTCACGCCCCAGGCCATCAGCGGGATCAGCCGCTTGTCCTCATCGAAGGTCGGCTCGTCCCTGATGCCCATCATGTGCGGTGCGGACGGGCCATAGATGTCGGCGTCCAGCAGCCCCGCCTTCAGGCCCAGGCGCGCGAAGGCCGCCGCCAGGTTCACCGAGACCGTCGACTTGCCGACCCCGCCCTTGCCGCTGGCGATGGCGATCACCTTGCCGACGAAGGCCGGGCGCTCGGCCTCGGCCATGGGCGATAGCTTCGCCTGCGGGTCTTCCTGCACCCGCGCGGTGGGCCGGCGCGGCGTGACGCGCAGGTTCACCTGCGGCCCCGCCGTCTCGGCGGTCAGCACCACCTGGGCGGTGGCGACGCCGGCGACGGCCGCCATGGCGCGTTCGGCCGCCTCGCGGACCGGGGCGTAGCGGGCGGTCTCGGTGGCCGGGATCTCCAGCATGAACGCCGCCTTGGCGCCCCGGATCGTCAGACCCCGCACCAACCCGGCCGCGGTCAGGCCCTTGCCGGTCCTGGGGTCCTCCACGCGGTCCAGCGCGGCCAGGATTTCGTCTCGATTCGGGGCGGGCTGTTCGCTCATGACGCCTTAAGCTTGCTTTGACCCCTGTTGGGTCTCATATCCGGTCAGGACTGCGCCGGTTTACACGCCCGCCGCGGCCGGATCGACCACAACAAGCTTCAAGTCAAAAGCACAGAACAAAGACCGACCCGGCCAATGCCCTGGAACGACAACGCCAATCCCGGCCCCTGGGGCTCTCCGCCTTCGGGCGATGACGGCGGCGGCAAGGATCCGCCCAAGCGCCCGGGCGGCGGCGGACCCCGCCGGCCAGGCGGCCCGGACCTGAACGCCGGCCTCAACGATCTGGGCCGCCGCATGCGCGGCCTCCTGGGCGGCCCGGGACAGGGCGTGCGCCCAGGCGCCATCGCCGCCATCGCCGCGGCCGCCTTCGCGCTCTGGGCGCTCAGCGGCATCTATCAGGTGGCGTCCAACGAGGAGGCCGTGGTCACCCGCTTCGGCGCGTTCGACCGGGTCGAGGCGCCGGGCCTGCGCTATCATCTGCCGAGCCCGATCGAACATGTGGAGAAGGTGGCGGTCACCTCGCTGAACCGCCTGGACATCGGCGGGTCCGGAACCGCCGACGGCGACATCCCGCAGGAGAGCCTGATGCTCACCAGCGACCAGGATATCGTCGACCTGGATTTCAGCGTCACCTGGCGCGTCTCCAACGCCGCGCAGTTCGTCTTCTCCACCCGTGCGCCGGACGACGCGGTGAAGGCCGTCGCCGAGAGCGCCATGCGCCAGGTAATCGGCAAGACGCCTCTCGACGTCATCCTGACCAACGGCCGGGGCCAGGTGCAGCTGGCCACCGCCGAACTCATGCAGAAGACGCTCGATTCCTGGGGCGCCGGCGTCACCGTGGTCGAGGTGCAGATCCGCAACGTGAACCCGCCGCAGGAGGTGGTCGCCGCCTTCCGCGACGTGCAGAGCGCCGAGCAGGACCGCGACTCCGCGGTCAATGAGGCTGACGCCTACCGCAACCGCGTGGTGCAGGAGGCCAAGGGTGACGCGGCCAAGATCCTGCAATCCGCGCAGGGCTACCGCGAGCAGTCGGTGCGCACCGCGACCGGCGACGCCGCCCGCTTCAACTCGATCTACGGCGAATACAAGCGTGCGCCCGAGGCGACCCGCGAACGGCTCTATCTGGAGACCATGGAGCGCGTGCTCGCCCATTCCAACAAGGTGGTGATCTCCGGCAAGGGCGTGACCGCCCCGGTGATCCTGCCGGCCGACGTCTTCCGCCCGCGCGGTGGCCCCAACGCCGCCCCGCCGGCCGCCCAGGCCCCGCCCGCGCAACCACAGGCTCCGGCGCCGGGAGGCCAGCCATGAGCCGTTCAACGCCGCTGATCGTCTATGCGATCCTCATCTTCGTCGGCCTGATCGTTGTCGCCAATTCCCTGTTCATCGTCGAGCAGCGGGAGGAAGCCGTCGTGCTGCGTTTCGGCCAGCCCGAGCGGGTGATCCACGCGCCCGGCCAGGGCGGCGCGGGCCTCAATTTCAAGCAGCCGTTCCTGGAAAACGTGGTCACCTTCGATCGCCGCAACCAGGCCCTCGAAGCCGACCAGGAAGAGATCGTCGACGGCAACCAGGAACGCCTGGTGGTCGACGCCTTCCTTCGCTACCGCATCGCCGACCCGCTGCAGTATTACCGGACGCTGCGCGACGAGCACACGGCTCAGGATCGGCTGGAGCGCCTGGTGAATTCCTCGCTCCGTCAGGTGCTGGGGTCGAGCACGACGGACGAGATCATCTCCGGCAAGCGCGACGTGCTCATGCAGCAATCGAAGCTCGACGTGGCGAAGCGCGCCAAGGAATCCCAGCTGGGCATCCAGGTCATCGACCTGCGCATCAAGCGCGTCGACCTGCCGCCCGGCGCGACCCAGGCGGCCGTCTATCGCCGCATGCAGACGCAGCGTCAGCAGATCGCCGCCCAAACCCGCGCCAATGGCGAACAGCAGAAGCGCGAGATCTTCGCCGCCGCCGACAAGGAAGTGACGATCACGCTCGCCAACGCTCAGCAACAGGGCGAAACCACCCGCGGCGAAGGCGATGCGCAACGCACGCGCATCTTCGCCCAGGCCTACGGCAAGGACCCCGGTTTCGCGGCCTTCTACCGCTCGATGCTGGCCTATGAGGCGGGCCTCGGCCAGGGCGACACGACCATGATCCTCGCCCCCGACAGCGCCTTCTTCAAATATTTCGAACAAGGCCCGAGCGGCGGTGGCGCGGCCGCCAAGCGCTGAGCCGATGCCGAGCCTCGTCCGGGCGGAACTGGCCTATGTCCCAAGCCTCATCGAGGCGATGCGGGAAGGCTATTCGCGTGACAATCTGCGACCGACCACGGCTGGCGAGATCGCCCAGGTCGAGCGGGAGCCGGAATGGTTCGTCCGTCAGGTGAACCATCCGCCGCGCCAGGTGGTGCTGCCCGACGGGACGCTCGGCCAGCGGGTGCCGGCGACCGACCTCTGGTACGTGGACGGCTCGACCTTCCTGGGTTCGGTGGGCATCCGGCACGAGCTCAACGAGATCCTGGAGAGCTGGGGCGGCCACATCGGCTACGCCGTGCGGCCTTCCGCGCGGCGGCAGGGCCACGCCAGCGCCATGCTGGCCCAAACCCTCGATTTTGTGCGCGCCAACCTGCCGCTGAAACGGGTCCTGCTCACGGTCAGCAATGCGAACCAAGGCTCGATCCGGGTGATCGAGAAGAACGGCGGCGTTTTGGAAGCCGAGGTCGATAATCCCTGGGTCGAGGGCGATCGGGGCCGCCGCTATTGGATCGACCTCTGAGCTTCCAGGAGTTCGCGGACCTCGTGCAGGTCGCGGGCGATCCGCACCGTCAGCGTGCGCATCTCCTCGGTGGGGTCGAGCATGTCGGGCACCATCACCGTCATCATCCCCGCCGAGGACGCCGAGCGCACGCCGTTGTGGCTGTCCTCCAGGGCCAGGCAGTCCTGCGGCGAGACGCCAAGCGCCGCGGCGGCCTTCAGGAACGGCTCGGGGTGCGGCTTGCCCTGCTCCTGGACCTCCTTGGTGATCAGGGCGGCGAAGCGGTCGATCAGGCCGCCGGGCGTGAGGTTGCGCTGCACCGACGCCAGGCTGGACGAGGTGGCGATCGCGCAAGGCAAACCGGCCTCAGCCAGATAGTCGAGGATCTCCACGACCCCGGCCTTCAAGGCCACGCCCGCCGCCATCTGCTCGTGGCTGTGGGCGCGGACCGCCTTGGTCCAGGCCGCCAGATCGAACCCCTCGCCGAAGTGATCGACGACGATCTGGTTGCTGGCGGCGTCCTGCAGGCCGACCATTCGCTGGAACGTCGCGAAGGGCAGCTCGCCGCCCAGGCCGCCTGCCACGTGCTGCATAGCGCGGAAGATCACCGTCTCGGTGTCGACCAGCAGGCCGTCCATATCGAAGACGACAGCTTTCACGGTTCGGGGAAAACTCATGGCGCCGACTAAGCGGAGTCGGCGGCCCGCGCCAACTCAAGCCCGGCTTCAGTCTGTAACGAAGCCGCCGATCTCGTAGCCCTGGAAATAGAGCAGCGCGGTGAGGTCGCAGTGGTCGATCCGCGCGTGCGCCTGGGCCGCCACGATGGGCTTGGCGCGATAGGCGACGCCCAGGCCCGCGGCCTCGATCATCGCCAGGTCGTTGGCCCCGTCGCCGATGGCGAGAGTCTGCGAAAGCGCCAGGTCGTGGGCGGCGGCCTCTTCCTGCAGCGCCGCGAGCTTGGCCTCGCGCCCCAGGATCGGCTCGCCGACCTCGCCAGTGAGCTCGCCCTTCTCGCTCTTCAGCCAGTTGGCGCGGTCGGCGTGGAAGCCCGCCTCGGCCGCCACCCGAACCGTGAAGAAGTTGAACCCGCCGGAGACCAGCACGCAGTGCGCGCCGTTCGCCGCCATGGTCCGCACCAGGGTCCGCGCGCCCGGATTGAGCCGCACGCGCTCGTCGTAGGTCTCCTCCAGGGCGCTGATCGGCAGACCCTTCAGCATGGCCACGCGTTCACGCAAGGCGCCCTCGAAGGCCAGTTCGCCGCGCATGGCCCGCTCGGTGATCGCCGAGATCTCCGCCTTCAGGCCCGCGAAATCGGCCAGCTCGTCCAGGCACTCGACGTTGATGATGGTCGAATCCATGTCGGCGACCAGCAGGCGTTTGCGGCGGCCTTCCAGCGGCTGCAGGCACCAGTCCACCGGTTGGCCGTCGAGCGCGGGGCCCAGGGCGGCGCGTACCGCCGCCAGGTCGTCGGCCTCCAGGATCACATCGGTCGCGGCCATATCGCCGGCGTCAAGCTTGCGAGATTCCTTGCCCCGCGCCCCGACGCTCGCGAACGTTTCGCGTAGGTTGGCGGAGAAGGCGCCTGCGTTCGGGGGCGCGACGATGGTGAGCACGAGGTCCATGGAGCCCCGCATCTGGCTGATCGCCGGACCCACGGCAAGCGGCAAGTCGGCGCTGGCCTTGCGCCTGGCCACCGCCCTGGGCGGGGAAATCGTCAACGCCGATTCCATGCAGCTCTACCGCGACCTGCGCCTGCTGACCGCCCGACCGTCGCCGCAGGAGGAGGCTGAGGCCCCGCACCACCTGTTCGGGACCGTCAACGCGGCGGACGGCTGGTCGGTGGGCCGTTGGCTGCGGGCGGCGACCGCCGTGCTGGACGAGATCGCCGCGCGGGATCGCCCTGCCGTCGTGGTCGGCGGCACCGGCCTCTATTTCCGCGCGCTCACCGTGGGCCTGGCCGAGATCCCGCAGGTCCCGGCCGAGGTCCGAGCCCAGGCCGGCGACGACTACGACCGGATGGGCGAGATGGACTTCCGCGGCCGCCTGGGTGCGGTCGACCCGGCCGCCGCCGCGCGCATCGCGCCCGGCGACCGCCAACGGCTGGTGCGCGCCTGGGAGGTGTTCGCCGCCACCGAAACCCCGCTCAGCGACTGGCAGAACAACGGCCGGCCGGCCATCGCGCCCGGATCCTGGCGCGCCGTCGCTCTGGAGCCGCCCCGCGCGGACCTCTACGCCCGCTGCGATGCGCGTCTCGCCGCGATGGTCGAGGCCGGCGTCCTGGACGAGGTCTCGGGCCTGGTGGCCCGGAATCTCGACGCCGACATGCCGCTGATGAAGGCGGTGGGCCTGCGCGAATTCGCCGCCCATCTGCGCGGCGAGACGACGCTCGCGGCTGCACTCGCCGCCGCCCAGCAGGAGACCCGCCGCTACGCCAAGCGCCAGACCACCTGGATGCGCGGCCAGATGGCCGACTGGCCGCGGCTCACCGAAATCGACGCCGAGGCGCAATGGAGGCAGTTTGTTGCTCTTAACCCTGCCTTGACGCCCTAGGCGCAGCATGCGAAACGCCTGAACCGAACTTCCTGAGGAAATCTCGTGCGCACTATTCTTGTACTCGTAAGGCGGCCCGCCGCGGACTGAGCTCGCTCAGCCCGTCAAAGGTCGCTTGCACCAGGCCCCCTCGAGGGCCTTTTTTATTGCCCAAACAGAGCCCAGCCATGACCGCCCACACCCCGACGATCGAAGCCGAAACCATCACCCTCTCGGGCGCCGAGATGGTCGTGCGCGCGCTCATCGACCAGGGCGTGGACGTGCTCTTCGGTTATCCGGGCGGCGCGGTGCTGCCGATTTACGACGCGCTCTACGCGGAGCCGCGGCTGCAGCACGTGCTGGTGCGCCACGAGCAGGGCGCCACCCACGCGGCGGAGGGCTATGCGCGCTCGACCGGCAAGCCCGGCGTGGTGCTGGTGACCTCCGGCCCCGGCGCGACCAACGCGGTGACCGGCATCGTCGACGCCCTGATGGACTCGATCCCGCTGATCGTCATCACCGGTCAGGTCGCCACCCACCTAATCGGCACCGACGCCTTCCAGGAATGCGACACTATCGGCATCACCAGGCCCTGCACCAAGCACAACTACCTGGTGAAGGACGTCGCCGACCTGCCCCGCATCCTGCACGAGGCCTTCCACATAGCGACCTCCGGAAGGCCTGGACCGGTGGTGATCGACATTCCGAAAGACGTGCAGTTCGCCAAGGGCGCCTATCTGGGCCCCAGCGAGGTCAAGCACGTCCACAACTACAACCCGCGCACCAAGGGCGACCCGGGCCGGATCGCCGAGGCCGCCGCCATGATCGCCAAGGCCAGGCGCCCGATCCTTTACACCGGCGGCGGCGTCATCAACGCGGGGCCCGAGGCGGCCAAGTTGCTGCGCGAGTTCGCCGAGCTGACCGGCGCGCCGGTGACCTCGACCCTGATGGGCCTGGGCGCCTTCCCGGCGTCGGACCCGAAGTGGCTGGGCATGCTGGGCATGCACGGCTCGTTCGAGAGCAACAACGCCATGCACGACTGCGACGTGATGGTGGCCATCGGTGCGCGGTTCGACGACCGGGTGACGGGCCGCCTCGACGCCTTCGCGCCCGGCTCGCGCAAGATCCACATCGACATCGACGCCAGCTCCATCGGCAAGAACGTGCGCACCGACATCGGCATCGTCGGCGACGCGGGCTCGGTGCTCGCCGACCTGATCGCGGTCTGGAAGGCGAAGAACCTGAAGTGTGAGCCCAAGGCCCTGACCGACTGGTGGAAACAGATCGACGCCTGGCGCGCGGTGGACAGCTTCCGCTATCGCCCGGACAGCAAGCTGATCAAGCCGCAGCACGCCATCCAGCGACTCTACGCGCTGACCCGCGGCCACGACACCTACATCACCACCGAGGTCGGCCAGCACCAGATGTGGGCGGCCCAGTTCTTCCACTTCGAGGAGCCCAACCGCTGGATGACCTCCGGCGGCCTGGGCACCATGGGCTACGGCATCCCAGCCGCGGTCGGCGTGCAGATGGCCCATCCCAAGAGCCTGGTCATCGACATCGCCGGCGACGCCTCGGTGCAGATGACCATGCAGGAGATGTCGACGGCGGTGCAGTACGGCCTGCCGATCAAGATCTTCATTCTCAACAACGAGTGGATGGGCATGGTGCGCCAGTGGCAGCAGCTGCTGCACGGCGAGCGCTATTCGCACACCTATTCCGCCAGCCTGCCCGACTTCGTGAAGCTTGCCGAAGCCTACGGCGGCGTCGGCTTCCGCGCCGAGCACCCCGACGAGCTCGACGACATGATCCGCGAGATGATCGCCGTCGATAAGCCGGTGATCTTCGACTGCCGGGTGACCAAGGAAGAGAACTGCTTCCCGATGATCCCGTCCGGCAAGGCGCACAACGAGATGATCATGGCCGACGAAGCCCGCGACTTAGGTACGATCATCGACGATGCCGGCAAGCGGCTGGTCTAGGGGCACGATCGTCGACGACGCCGGCAAGCGGCTGGTCTAGCGCGCGCCCAGCCGCACCATCACCTCGCGCGGAATCTGGTAGTCGGCGACGATCTGGGCGCGGTCGCGCAGGCCCATGACCTCGCGCTGGACGAAGAAGCACCACACGGCGTCGGCCGCCGTCTTGAGCACCTCGGCGCGGCCCTCGCCCTCATGAGCTCTGAGGGCCGCCAGCGCCGCCTCGGCCTTGCGGCCCACGCGACCCAGTGACGCCGCCTGCTCGCTGACGAGTTCCGCCTGCAGAGCCGCGTCGGCGGCGTCGCGGGCTCCGAGGCGGGACAGGATGGAAGGCGTGAAGGGCGGCGAGGACATGCACGCCCATGTTGGCGTCCAGCCCCACGCGCGCAAGCGACCTTCGCTCACGGGATCTGCCTCGCATTGACCGACATCTCGCTTGTTCTATAAATGTTCCTATCGGAGGGACCGATGTTCAGAGCACTCAAGCGGGCCATTCATCGATGGGACACGGCGCGGCGCGTTCGGCGCCAAGGCTGGAGTGGAATCTACGTCGGCGACTATCGGTCGTCACCAAGCTGGGCCTACACAATCGGATTCCTCAGCAGCCTAGGCGCACCCGAAGTCATCGTTTTCGATGTTCCGCAGAGGAGCGCGAACGGCATCTTCGGAACGGTCTTTGAGGAGTTGAAAGCCGGAGAACTGGTGTTGCGGGACGGCGAGGCGTGGAAATCGGCGGCGCACCCGGCCGTCTGGCGCGAAGTCCACCCCAGTCGATATGTTGACGAAGAACAGCCCTGGCTCGGCATCGCCGAGACGATAGCGGCGATCCAGGCCGGGCCGGAGTTTCGGGCGTTCCAACTCGTCCTCAGCGACCCGGAGGGGCGCCTCCCCTGGGAGCCGCAGTACGACGAGCGCCTGCGGCCCCTGCAGCGGGAACTCTACCTGCCGGCGGCTGAGGCCTGAGTCACATGCCGGCGTAGAAGAACGCCTCCTCGGCGATCTTGCCGTCCTTGATCGTGTAGAGGGCGTGCTCGTCCATGACGAAGCGCTGGCCGCTTTCCTTCTGGGTGACGTCCATCTTGAAGCGGACGACGAAGCGGTCGCCGTTCACCCAGGGGCCCTCGACCTCGACGCCGTGCACCTCGTGGGCGCCTTCCCACCACTCGCCCTTGCCGCGGGCGGCGGCCTTGCCCTTGGAGACCGGATCGCCGCCGTTGGGCGCGCCGGGCTCGATCGAGACTACGTCGTCAGCCCAGTACTTCTCGCCGGAGTTCTTGAAATCGCCGGCCTTCCACATCGCCACCAGATCGTTGGCCACGTCCTGCGTCGTCATGACGGACTCCCTTCTGCTCAGCCCGATCCTCCGCCGTCCCTGTGACAGGCTTGCGGCGGGCCCTTGATGAAGACGCGCGGGATGGCGCGAATTCGACACGGCCATGACTACATCCCGCTCGTGACAGCGTGCTGGCAGCAGCGCGCGGCGGCGCTATAAGGTCGGGCCCAAGAAAGAGACCCCATGACCGACACCGCCCAGCCCGCCTCCGTCTACGATCTCGCCCACGAGGACCAGGTCGAGAACTCGGCGACCTTCGCGGTGCTGGTGGACAATGAGCCGGGCGTGCTGCACCGGCTGGTCGGCCTGTTCGCGGCGCGGGGCTACAACATCGAGAGCCTGACGGTCGCCGAGACCGACCACAACGCCCACACCAGCCGGGTCACCATCGTCACCCGCGGCACGCCGGCGGTGCTGGCGCAGATCGAGGCCCAGCTCACCAAGATGGTCTCGACCAGACACGTGCAGGACGTGACCCGCGACCCGAACGGCCTGGAGCGCGAACTGGCGCTGATCAAGGTCAAGGGGACCGGGCCGGACCGGGTCGAGGCGCTGCGCGTCGCCGACATCTTCCGCGCCAAGGTGATCGACACCACCCACGAAAGCTTCGTCTTCGAACTCACCGGCGCGCCGTCGAAGATCGATAAGTTCGCTGACCTGATGCGCCCGCTCGGCCTGGTGGAGGTGTCGCGCACCGGCGTGCTCTCCATCCAGCGCGGCGTGGACATGCTCTAGTCTTTCGGGGAACCGTCCGGAGGGCTCAGCGGCTTAGCCAACGTGTTCCGTCCGATCCTGACATGCGCCCTGGTGGCCGCGGCCGGCGCGGCATGGGCCCAGCCCGTGAAGCCGCCGCCGAAGGGCCTGCCGCCGGCTCAGGCCGAGATCTGGCCCTATCCGCCGCCGGACCCGAAGGGCTGGTGGGAGGACAAGCGCCCGCTGCCGCCTGAGGCTGCCGATCCGCTGGGCGCGCGCCGGATGGGCGCCCACGAGCGGCTGATCCCGGTGGACAGCGGCGTCGATCCCTCGACCTACCGCCTCTGGGGCCTTCCGCCCCTGCAGTGGCAGCTCTTGCGCAGCCAGGAGATGATCCTCGAGGTCTGGGTGCGCCCGGCGCGGACCGTGCGCCAGAGCGTCATCCGCCTGACGGTGCGGCGCGACGGCAAGGCCTTCGTGCAGGGCCGCGCGGGCTTCGCCTGTTGCGAGGCGGGGATCGCCCGGCGGATGGGCTTTGACGCCGAATTGCCGCCCGGCCAGGCGCAGGCCTTGCTGGCGCTGCGGGCCGACCCCCTGTGGTCCGCGCCGCGCGGCGTGCGGGTCAGCGAGGGCCCGGACATCTCCGAGGAGGTCTGTGTCGACGGCACGGCCTATGACCTGACCCTGATGATTCCCGGCCGGGCGCGCTCGGTCCGCCGCGCCTGCGACAGCGCCGCCATCGGTCAGGCGGCCGCGCCGTTGGAGGCGGCGCTCACCGCCGCCTTGGGCCACGATCCGCGCTTCGACGTGATCTTCCCGACGGGCCCCAGCTTCGCCGCGGCGCGCAAGGCCTATGCCGACCTGGTCGCCCACGGCGGCATGCTGAAGCCGGACCCGAAGGCCCGGCCGCAGCCGCCCGGCGTGGCGCCGGCGCCGGACACCTTGCCCTAGGCGGCGATCGGCAGGTCCGTCGCGTTCGCCTTGGCCGCGGCCTCCGCCTCGGTGCGCCGGGCGTTGCGGATCGCCCGGGCGCGGACGGCAAGATACTGCACGGCGAAGAGGCTGATCTTCGAGGCGGCCGGGAAGATGGCGATGAAGGCGCTCCAGACCGTCAGGCTCATCGTCAGCGCGACCACCGCATTGAGGGCGGCGGTGAAGAACATCAGGCCGGCCCAGACATAGCCCCAGCCGATCATCACATCGTCATGCAGATGCTCGCGGGCCGACGGCGGCAGATAGGGCAGCATCCAGCCGCGCTCCAGCATGGCGAGGCCGACCAGCACATAGACGACGCTCGGCTTGGCCATCATGAATCGCGGGTTGTGGGTGATGAGCGTAGCGCCGCCGGTGACCAGCACCAGGCCCAGGCTCATCCACTGCATGGCGTTGACGTGCTCGCGCCGCGACAGCTGCCAGGCCACCCGGGCGGCGCCAGCCGCGATGGCGACGGCGGTCGCCAGCATCACATTGCCGGTGAGCGCGCTTAAGCCCACGAACACCAGGGTGGACATCAGGTCCAGCGCCAGGGGTCGGATCGCGAAAAGCAGGTTTTTCATAAGCTTACCTTGGGTGAAATTCGATGCTCCCAAGGTAGTGGCGCAGCCCCTCACCTCTCCAGGCCGCTCACGAACGGCCGGTGGCCGTTCGCGGAAAACACCCCGCCGTCCACGCTTCGCGAACGAACAGTTCTTCTTTTCACAACCCTCCGCGCCTATATTGGCGGGGTCAGGGCTTGCTCTGACTATGGAGATAAACGCGCACGTAATAAGCGGACTGGACCCGGGTGCGATTCCCGGCGGCTCCACCAATCTTTCCC
>Ga0209166_10000263_pt1 | contig 66264 bp, 55 predicted proteins | sample Coa_R1_3_FD_187151 | JGI IMG/M metagenome (GOLD analysis project Ga0209166, IMG submission 187151) | Surface soil microbial communities from Centralia Pennsylvania, which are recovering from an underground coalmine fire - Coalmine... | ecosystem: Environmental > Terrestrial > Soil >...
CCAATTCGAACTGCATCAGGACGAATCCGCGCTCCTCCATCTTTTGGCCGCGGAAAAATTCGGCATCGTCAAAGACGAACAGATCCGAAAAGTTGCCGTTTTTCATTTGGGTTTGCTCCAACTCCGCGCCCGCAAATTTGGCGCAGCGACGGAAACGCTTCAGGATTTGGCGAAAGATCGTTTGGAAACCAAGGAACTCTTCGTCGCGCTCGGCCAGGCTGCCCTTTTGATTCGCCCGCAAGACACTCCATCCGAGAACGAGCCTGGGCAACAAATCGTTGAGCGAGTCGGACGAGCCGAGTCTCTCTTCGCACAAAAGCGTTTTGATGATGCCCGAAAAATATTCGCCGATCTGGTGATCGAATATCCGAACTATCCCAACCTGCACGTGGCCTACGGACGATTCCTTCTCGAGATGCAAGAGATCGACGCGGCGGTCGCGGAATTTCAAGCCGAAATCAAAAACAACCCCCAAAATGTTCCCGCGCGCTTGCAAATTGCAGCCGCCCGGTACCGACTCGATTCCGCCGATGGCGTGAAGTATGCCAAGGAGGCCATCGAATTGGACGGCAAGAATCCACTCGGACATTACTTGCTCGGATTGCTTTATATAGACACGCAGAAGTACGCGGAGGCAATCGCGGAGCTCGAAACGGCGCGGCGCACTGGCTATCAGAAATTGCCGGAGGTTTATTTCGCCCTCGCCAGCGCCTATTCACGCGCCGGCCGTAACGCGGATGCGGCGCGCGCGCGTGCGGTCTTCTCAAAGCTTAAAGCGGAAAATGCCGGAGAAAATGGCGATCTTAAATCAAGCGGTTTGGCAAACAAGTAGAGGTCGGGTGAGCGGCTTGCGGGTTGAATTCTTCTCGCATCGGATCTCCCTTGTTTTGTGGGGACACTGCGGATGATCGTCAGAAATTTCATTCTAGGTCTATCGCTTGCGTTCGCGCCGGCATTGTTTCCGCAAACATTTGCTCCTTCCGTTCTGCACGAGCAATCGAACACTCGGAAAAATATCGAAAGCCAATTGGCCACGGAAGAGCGGCTCCGCGAGCCGGGCTGGTGGCCCACTCGACGCGACGCCTCGCGGAACGATTTCATCGGTTCTGCCGCCTGTATCAATTGCCATCGCGCAATCGGCGAATCGCAGGCGGCAACTCCCATGGCCCAAGCTGCTGCGACGGCTGTCCATTCGCGCGTTCTTCGCCAACGAGGCAACGTTGCAACCGATGCTGGAGCATACTCTTATTCCATCGTCAGCAGCGGCGCGGAATCGCGATATTCGGTCCGTGCCGGCGCTGCGGCGTTGACGGTGCCACTTTCTTGGGCATTCGGGCTCGGGAACAAAGGCCAGACCTTCGTTTACAAACGCGGCGATCGGTTTTTTGAAAGCCGCATGAGTTTCTATGCCAGTTTGCAAAACTTGGCCTTGACCACGGGGCACAGCCTCAATCCACCAGCCGACCTCGAAGCTGCGCTCGGACAGCCGATTTCTGTTGAGCCATTGCGTAAATGTTTTGGATGCCACACGACCGGATCGGATGCCGCCGAAGGATTTGATCCCGATCAAGCCACGCCAGGTGTAGGCTGTGAATCCTGCCATGGTCCCGGAGGCCGGCACGCAACTTTGATGAGCGAACAAAATCTCGAAGAGGGTCGCCAGGCAATTTTTAACCCTGTTCGTCTAGGTCCAGTCGCACTTGTCGATTTTTGCGGCGCGTGCCACCGCACGTGGAGCGACGTGAACGAAATGAATCTCAGCGGCGTTGCAAACGTGCGATTTCAGCCGTATCGCCTAGAAAATAGTCGTTGTTGGGGCAATGGCGATGCGCGTCTTTCCTGCCTCGCCTGTCACGATCCGCACAAACAGGTCGTAAAGGATTCCTCGTTTTACGATGCGAAGTGTTTAGCTTGCCACGCCTCGGGACGGCAGGAGAAACCGCGGCCTGATCGTCCGGGCAAGGCATGTCCGGTCAAACAAAAAGGTTGTGCCAACTGCCACATGCCGAAAGTTCTTCTCCCCAGCATGTATTCAACTTTTGTCGATCACGAAATCCGAGTCGTGAAGCCGCATGCGAATTATCCGGATTGACGTCACGATGACACTGGCATTTGGCAAATCTTCCAGCTTGCGATGTGAGAAAATTGGCTGAGCCATTGACCAAATTTTCCAGACGCGAACTTCTGTGGATGCTCGCATCGTCGCCCGCTCTGCGGGCCGGATTGCCGGCGATATTTCTGCCGGTAAGCGAACGCTTGAGCCAGTCTCTTCCCGAAGATGCTTCTTCGGCCGTATTGTTCGAACAAGTCGCCGCGGCCCAAAGCGGCATCTCCTTCACGCATGTCAACGGGCGCTCGCCCGAATATTACTTGCCGGAGACGACTGGCGCGGGCTGCGCGTTTTTCGACTACGACAACGACGGCTGGATGGACATTTATCTCGTGAACAGCGGCAAGTGCGACTTTTTCAATCCGAATCCGCCGCTGCGCGACGCGCTTTATCGCAACAATCGCGACGGCACGTTCACCGACGTCACCGAAAAGGCCGGTGTGGCGGGCGGTGGGTACGGAATGGGCGTCGCCGTGGGCGATTACAACGGCGACGGTTTGCCGGATCTCTACGTCACTCAGTACGGCCGCAACATTCTTTATCGCAACAATGGAGACGGCACGTTCACCGACGTCACCGAAAAGGCGGGCCTCGCCGCGCCGGGCTGGTCTTCCAGCGCAGTGTGGTTTGACTACGACAACGACGGCAAACTCGATTTGTTCGTCTGCCGGTTCGTCGATTTCAGCAAATCCAAGAACAAATTTTGCGGCAATGAACGCACCGGCGAGCGTTTTTACTGTATCCCCAGCATCTACCCGCCCACGCGCAGCTTGCTTTTTCACAACAACGGGGACGGCACGTTCACGGACGTCACCATGGAATCGGGCATCGGAAAAGTTCTCGGCAAAGCTTGGGGCGTCGTGGCGACGGACGTCGACAATGACGGCTGGATGGATCTCTTCGTCGCCAACGACACCGTGCAGAATTTTCTCTTTCGCAACCGCGGCCACGGCAAGTTCGAAGAAATTGGCCTCGCCTCCGGTGTTGCATTCAGTCAAGACGGCCGCGCGCGATCCGGCATGGGTGTAGACTCCGCCGATTTCGATCAAGACGGCTGGCAAGGCCTCTTCGTGACCAACGTCGATCAGGAAATGTATGCCATGTACCGCAACCGCCACGACAAATCGTTCGACGACGTGGCCGGCGCAACCGGCATCGGGCGCACAACTCGGCTCATGAGCGGCTGGGGCGTAAAGTTTTTCGACTACGACAACGACGGAAATACGGATCTTTTTATCGCGAACGGGCATCCGGACGACAAGATCGAATCGCACTCTTCTCACGTCATGTACAAAGAGCCGCTTCTGTTATTTCACAATAACGGGCGCGGCTTCGACAACGTCAGCGCCGCCGCCGGACCCGCGTTTGCGCAAAGCTTCGCCGCGCGCGGCATGGCCGTCGGAGACTTCGATAACGACGGCGCCGTGGACGTTCTCGTCGCGGTCAACAATGGATCGCCGGTGCTGTTGAGAAATCTCGCCGCACGGGGCAATCATTGGCTTGGCGTCACATTGGTCGGCAAAAAAGCAAATCCGGACGCCGTTGGTGCGCGAATCGTGTGGCAGGCTGGCGATCTCAAGCGCAGCCGGCTGAAAACCGCCGGCGGCAGTTATCTCGCATCGCACGATCCGCGTGAAGTTTTGGGCATTGGCACGCGCGCCAAAATCGATCGCCTCGAGATTCACTGGCCGCAACCGAGCGCCCGCGTGGAGGTTTTTACGGAAGTTCCCATCGATCGATACGCGCGCATCGTGGAAGGCGAGGGCATTAAAACCCAAGTCTGATTTTTGCCGCGAATTATCCGAACGCAACCCTATTCCGGTTGGAATCCCGCGAGTCGCATCGCGTTTTGCACCTCGGTGTTTTTCATGAACGTGTTCCAAACGAATTGCGTTCGTTTGTTTTCCGCCATCAACATGGAGATTCCCAAATCGATTCCGAGCACGTCGCCATCGAACCAGCCGGTCAACGGATTGAAGGCGTCGACGAATCCATATTTCGTCCAGGCGCGTTGCGCATACCGCCCGCGTATCGTTCGCAAAACCTTCATGCAATCCTCAAATAAAAATGGCAGCGAACCGCCCGTGGCGCACGGTACGATCGTGCCGTCAATCGGACCTTGCGCCGGAGGCCCTCCCCAGGCCGTATAACCTTTCACATAATCGGATGCACTGATTCCCCAAAGCGCCTCGCTGTAATCCGGAAAGCGGTTTCGCAACGACAGGCAAAACAATTTATGCGCCCGCGTCGCCTTCACCGAGTTTTCAAAATAGTTGGCGTAAGCGTCTCGTTTCTTTCGGAAGTCAAACCATGCCTGTGAATATTGATGCGTAAAAATCGGATCGTTTCCGGAAATGAATTCGAGTCCTTGGTAGCGAATTACAGGCCGCGTCCACGCGTTCCAGGAACTCGGCGGCACCGGATGCGTCGGCGAACCGATCCCCAGCAAATAAATCATCATCAGCTCGCAGAAATGCTCCCAACGCGCATCCAGAAAGCCGGAATCCGGCTTCCAGCCCATCGAAAACGTCTTGCCTTCATTCAGCATCCACGGCCAGTCGACGCGCTCGTAAATCTTCGTCGCCAGATCTTTGATTTCCTGATCCGCGAAATATTGGCGCGCCGTCAGCACGCCGCATAACAGCAGGGAAGTATCGATCGACGAGAGTTCCGTGTCTTCCCATCGCGCTCCCGTTTCCATGTGGATGAAGTGATAGAAAAACCCGTGCACATGGGGAAGTTCGTTTGCCAGAAAGCGAAGCGTCGCGAGGACGCGTTCGCGGATTTCATTCTCGTTTCGATAGCCGCGTCGATCGCCGATGCAAAGCGCCGTCAATCCGAAGCCCGTCGCCGCGATGCTGGCCATCTTGCGCGTTTCGATTCCATTCGTCACCGCGCGGTCTTTGGTCTGGCCGGTCTTCGCGCTCGATTCGGTCCAGAAAAACTCGAAAGCCCGTTGCTGAATGTCGTCTAAAATTTGCTCGTCGGTGCCTTGATAGGGCTCGCCCGTCGGCGGCGCGAAATTGCCGCTTGCGTGTTCCGTGAAAAAGTCCAGGTTACGAAAAGACAATCCGGCCACGCCGAGTCCCGCCTGCTTCAATAATTCTCGCCGAGTTTTCACGAAATTAGCTTACTCCTCACGGTCGCGTCCGGCCTTGAATTCAATTCACTCTCAGCAATCCTATTCGAGAAGCCTCCGCGCGGTGTGGCCCGTTTCGATTCCGTTTGTCCGCGCGCGGAAACTAATAGTAAATCGCTTTACTTGAGCCTTCAAGCCGCTTCCATCCTTCACTCGATTGCGAACCACCGTCGCCCCGCAATGCTTGCTCCCGTTTTGTCGCTGTGTCAGACTACGCCTCGGCCACCCATGTCTCGCAACAAACCAGGGGCAACCCATCGCGCACCCGCATCTCGCTCTTCCGTCAGCCTCAAGTCGCTGGCTGAACACCTCGGCCTGTCTCAAGCCGCCGTTTCGTTTGTCATGAACCGTTCGCCCAATGCTAAATCAATTCCTCAGCACACGCAGGATTTGATTCGAAAAGCGGCCCGCGAGCTGAATTATCGCCCAAATCATCTGGCGCGTTCGCTTCGCCAGCAGCGAAGCTTTACCATTGGCGTGCTCGTGCCGGAAATCAGCGAAGGATATGCCGCGCTGGTCATGTCGGGAATTGAAGATCATCTTTTGCAGGAGGGCTATTTTTATTTTGTGGTAAGCCACCGCCATCGTGCGGACCTCCTCGAGGAATATCCGCTGCTTTTGCAGCAACGCGCCGTCGAAGGTCTCATCGCGGTCGATACGGCCATCGCCGAAGGATTGCAAATTCCATCCATCGCCGTCTCGGGCCATCGAGAAGTGCCGGGCGTTACCAACATCGTTCTTAACCACGCGCGCGGCGCAATGCTTGCGCTTGAACATTTGTACAAACTCGGCCACCGCCGCATCGCGTTCATCAAAGGCCAGGAATTCAGTTCCGACACGGCCATCCGTTGGCAATCGATTCAGGATTCCGCCGCCGCGCTTGGAATTGAAATCGACGATCGTCTTGTCGTCCAACTCAAAGGCGAATCGTCTTCGCCTGAGCTTGGCTACAACGTCACCCAGCAACTCCTCGGCTCGGGCGCTCCGTTCACCGCACTCTTTTCCTTTAATGACGTGTCGGCGATCGGCGCAATTCAGGCGCTGCGCGAGTCGGGCCGCCGTGTTCCCGATAACGTTTCTGTCGTCGGATTCGACGACATTCAAAGCGCCGCCTTTCAAAATCCCGCACTCACTACCGTTCGCCAGCCTCTCCGTCAGATGGGCATGACCGCTGCGGAAACGCTTCTGCAGCGAATCACCAACGCTGGACAAGACTCCTACCCGAAAGAGATCGTGGTAGAGCCGACGCTGGTCGTTCGCGCCAGTACCGCCCCAATTCCTTAAGAACCCCTAATAAATCGGTTTACCAATAGGTTCGGCGCAGTTATAGTTCCTTGTGTTCCATGATCGCCTTTCCCCACTTCATTTCCATGCTTCGTCAAATCGTTCTGCCATTCAGCCGCCGGTCATTTTATTCTCGATTTCAATTTGTTGCGGCAAGCGCGCTCCTTCTTTCCCTCTTCGCGCCGAGCCAGGTTCATGGCGACGGCCGCTACTATGAGCACGTCATTTTCGATAACAGTCTGACTCGCGACTACTATTTTTACGGTTACGGCCATGCCGCGGCGCCCAGCACTCTCGCCCTTCAAAACGAAAAGCTTCCCGTCGAATCCAAAATTACTCTTTCGCCGCCAACCGCTCTTCGTCTCGAGTGGAGATCCGCGCCCGACGGCGGTTGGACGGCCCAGATCGACGTCGTGAAATTCCGCGGTCGCCCCATTCGCTTCGTTGGCTCGGCTCTTTTCTTCTGGTGCTATGCGCCGGACGGCCTCACCGCGGCCGATTTGCCTCGCGTCAGCCTCATCGACTCACTCGGTCAATTTTCTGCCAAACTGGATCTGGCTTCCGTCGCAAAAGATATCCCTGCCGCAAAATGGGTTCAGGTCAAGATTCCTCTCGCGGCCTTTCCCTCCGCGTCCATCTATCCCGTCGATCCAAATGCGCTCCAATCGGTCGTTTTTTCGCAAGGCAAAGCCGATGGCAAGGCGCACCTTTTGATCGTCGACGAATTGAAAATAGACTTCGATGATTCTGCGGCGAGCGCCGCTTCCATTCCTTCCGCCCCACAAATTCTCGAGGCCAAAGGATACGAGCGCCACATCGACGTCGCATGGCAGCCCGTGCCGCAACCGAATTTGCAGTATTACCGCATCGACCGTTCTCTCGATGGCGCGCCTTTCGCGCCCGTGGGAATCCAAATTCCCGGCACCGCGCGTTTCACCGATTTCATCGGAAAAGTTGGCGCAACTGCCGAATATCGAATCGTCGCCGTCGATCGCGCTTATCGAGAGTCAAGTCCTTCACCGGCCGCGCGGGCATCCACTCACCCAATGACCGACGACGAATTGCTCACCATGCTGCAGGAAGCGTGCTTTCGTTATTACTGGGACGGCGCTCATCCCGATTCCGGCACTGCGCTCGAAAGTATTCCCGGCGACGATCGAATCGTTGCCACGGGTGCGAGCGGCTTCGGCATCATGGCGCTTCTCGTCGGCACGGAGCGCGGCTTCATCACTCGTGCGCAATCTCTCGATCGTTTTCAGCGCATCGTCAGTTTCCTTGAAAGGGCGACCAAGTATCACGGCGCCTGGCCGCACTTCATGGACGGCCGCTCCGCCGAGACGCTCGCCGTGTTCGGCATTTACGACGACGGCGGCGATCTCGTCGAGACCGCGTTCCTCGCGCAAGGCCTGCTCGCCGCGCGCCAATATTTCAGCGCCGCAACCGCCGCGGAACGTGACCTCCGCTCTCGCATCACGAAATTGTGGGAAGGAATCGAATGGGATTGGTACCGTCGCGGGCCCGAAAGCGACGCGCTTTACTGGCATTGGTCTTCCCATTGGGCGGGCCAGATCAAACATCGCCTCACCGGATTTAACGAAACGATGATTGTCTATCTCCTCGCCGTCGCATCGCCGACTCACCCTGTTCCTCCCGATCTCTATTACTCCGGCTGGGCCGGTCAATCGCAAACGGCAATCGACTATCGCCGCGGCTGGGGTGGAACGTCGGACGGCGACCACTACACAAACGGGCAAACCTATTTCGGAATCAAACTCGACGTCGGCGTCGGATCCGGTGGCCCGCTCTTTTTCGCGCACTACTCTTACATGGCCTTCGATCCGCACGCGCGCGATCGTTTCACCAACTATTTCGAAAATAATCGCAATCTTGCCCGCATCAATCTTGCGTATTGCATCCGCAATCCGCAAAAATTTGCCGGCTACGGGCCAGACGCATGGGGCATCACCGCCAGCGACGATCACCACGGCTACTCCGCTCACGCGCCCGATCCGCGCGCCGACAACGGCACGCTCACGCCGACTGGCGCGCTGGCATCTTTTCCGTACACTCCCGATGCGTCGATGGCCGCTTTCAAGCATTACTATCGCGATCTCGGCCCCAATCTTTGGGACGTTTACGGCCCGCGCGATGCCTACAACCCCGGCGCCAATTGGTATTCGCCAATTTATATGGGCTTAAACCAGGCTCCCATCGCCGTCATGATTGAAAATTACCGCACCGGACTCATTTGGAAATTATTCATGGCCAATCCCGAGATTCATCCAATGATGGAGAAAATTGGATTCAAGCCGGAACCCGCGGCAGGGAAGCAATAAAAATCCGGCGCGACCATAACGCATCTCGGCAACCGATTTTGGCATTGGAACGCAGGACCTGACGGCCCAGGCGAAAGAATCCACCCGCGAAACGCCCGGCAAATTAGGCGCGGTCTCCGAATGCAAATGGCGCTACAATTTTGGTTAAGGTCGCCATGAAAAGTTCACTTCGTACACTCGCGTTCTCGTGCGGCATCCTGCTTCTCGCCGCCGTTTCGGGCTGCAAACAGAAACCTTCCGACGACGAAGCCGTCCGCGCCGCTGTCCGCGAGCATCTCTCTTCGCTCGGCACGCTCAACATGCAGGCGTTCGAAACGGATTTCACGAATATCGCAATTCAGAATAATCAAGCCACGGCCGACGTCAGCTTCCGCCCCAAAACCGGAGCGCCGGCCGGCGCTGCCATGCAAGTCTCGTATCAGTTGGAAAAGCGGGAAGGGAATTGGCGCGTCGTCAAGAAATCCACGCCCGGCGGCATGATCCAGCATCCCGACCCGAACGCCAATCCGCACACACCGCCCGTCCAAGGCGAAGTCCACGGTAAGCTTCCCAATTTCCAGGATATGCTCGGTTCCGGTGCGCCATCGAGCGGAAGTCTGCCGCCCGCACCCGCGCAACAGCCGGCCGGTTCGAAACCGTAGTCCGATTCAGTTTTTCCTTGGTGACTGTAGATAACGACTGCGACTCCGAAGCCCTCACGACTTCGTGTGATGCTTTGCAAGCAGCGCCGTCAAATACGCCAAAATTCCCATCACCAAAAACAGACCGGCAATCGCCACAAAGAACATAAAAGTAATGCGCCGCGTCCGGCCAAGCGCAAGCGGGCCTGGCCAAGCGCGCCGTCCGGCGGCAGACCGGATACGCCGCTTCAGAATCGCGGATTGAGCCGAAGCAGCCAGCGCCAGTTTTTTATTGCATCGACGTCGACGAAATCACCGGCCACAAAGTGCGGCGTGACGCAGTGGACGCAAAGTTCAACTACTCGCGGCAAGGAATTGGCCGCGAGCTGCAATGGCTACGTTTCGAAAAAAACGGTCTCGTCGTCGCCTTGCATTCTTATATTCCACTCGAATTCGTTCGGTGCATTCGTAGGGTGCGCAAGAAGTGTCGGAATGCGCTCGTTCGGGACAGCGGCAAGGGCGAGGTCGCCCTTTGCCGTGGATTCTCCCAAGTGGACGCGTGTAAGAGCGGGCAGAAGCAAGCCGCGCATGAAGACCAGCACTTCGCACATCGGTGCGCCGGGCGGAATTGCCACTCGATATTGTCCATCGGAACGAGTGGCCACACGCGCGAAGAAATTTGCCGCGAAGAATTCGAGAACACAATCGGGAATTGGCGCTCGATCGCCGTCAACCACGGCGCCATGCAAAACGATCGCGTCGGATGCCGACGCCAGGGTCTCTTCCGCGTCTTGATAGTAAGGCGCAAGGCCAAGTGAGAAAAACGGGCCGACGGTTTGCGACGCGGTGGGAATCAGCTTCATCGCGGATGCGATTCCATCGGCGTCGATTTTGTCCCGCGCAAAACAATATCGAAGCGGTATCCCAGCGCGTACCCGGGCTTTGTTGTTTTCAGATCAAACGCAGAAACCAAACGCGCGCGCGCATTCTCGTCGGGAATGCTGTTGAACACCGGATCGAAAGGCAAAAGAGGGTCGCCGGGAAAATACATTTGCGTCACGAGCCGCGACAATATTCCCGCGCCGAAAAGAGAAAAATGAATGTGCGCCGGCCGCCATCCGTTTTCGTGATTTCTCCACGGATACGCGCCGGGCTTGATCGAAACAAAACTGTACGCGCCTTGCTCGTTCGTCAGCAGCCTTCCGCAGCCCGTGAAATTCGGATCGAGCGGTGCGGCATGATTGTCCAGATCGTGGCGGTAGCGCCCTGCGGCATTTGCTTGCCACAGTTCGACGAGCGCGCCGCGCACTGGCCGGCCGTCTTCGTCGACAACTTTCCCGCTCACGACGATTCGTTCGCCTAGCGGTTCACCGGCGTGCTGCCGCGTCAAATCGGCGTCCGCCGGCCGGATCGCGTCGTGCCCAAAAACCGGGCCGAAGAAAGAGAAATGGTTTTCCGGCAACGGAATTAATGGTTTAAGCGGAGCGCGCTTTTGTGTGCTGACGTAGGCGGGATAAAGATAAGGCGGTTGCGTCTTTTTTCTTGCTTCGCGATCGTCGGCTGAGTTCGTCATTGCGCTCACTTCACTTACACACGTTCCACGGCGATCGAAACTCCCTGGCCAACTCCCACACACATGGTGGCCAGTGCGCGGCGGCCTTTCGTCCGGTTCAGTTGATGAACGGCGGTCAAAACCAGCCGCGCGCCGGTCATTCCGAGCGGATGGCCGAGTGCGATGGCGCCGCCATTCGGATTCACGTGTGGCGCATCGTCCGCAATCCCCAATTGCCGCAAGCATGCAAGCGATTGGCTCGCGAACGCTTCATTCAATTCGATCGCATCGAAGTCCGAAATCTTTAGTCCAAGCCGCGCAAGCAATTTGTTTGTTGCCGGAACCGGACCGATGCCCATGATGCGCGGTGGAACGCCCGCCGTCGCCATTGCTAAAATCCGCGCGCGAGGAGTCAGTCCGTGTGCTTTTGCCGCATCCTCCGACGCAACAATCATCACCGCCGAGCCATCGTTTACGCCGGAAGCGTTTCCCGCGGTGATTGTTCCCGGCGTGCGAAACGCCGGTTTGAGTTTTGCGAGCGCTTCCAGCGCGGTGTCGGCGCGAGGGTGCTCGTCTTTGGAAACGACGATCGTCTCCTTCTTGCCGGGAATTTCGACCGGCACGATTTCTTCGGTGAAAAACCCGGATGCTTGTGCGTTTGCCGCTCGCTGCTGGCTGCGCAGCGCGAACGCATCCTGATCTTCGCGCGAAACTTTAAAATCTTCAGCGACGTTTTCTCCCGTTTCCGGCATGGAGTCCACGCCATACTGTTTTTTCATCAGTGGATTGATGAAGCGCCAGCCGATGGTCGTGTCGTAAATCTCCGCGTTGCGCTGAAAAGGCGCTTCCGCTTTCGGCATGACAAACGGAGCGCGCGACATCGATTCGACGCCGCCGGCAATTGCAAAATCAATCTCGCCGCAAGCGATTGCGCGCGCCGCGGTGCCGACGGCGTCCATTCCGGAAGCGCAAAGACGATTGATGGTTGCTCCGGGAATGGAATCGGGCAGGCCCGCGAGAAGAAGCGACATGCGCGCGACGTTGCGATTGTCTTCGCCGGCTTGGTTCGCGCAGCCGAGGAAGACTTCGTCGAGCCGCGACCAATCGATTTTGGAATTGCGTTGGAGCAATGCGCGAATCGGAATCGCGGCGAGGTCGTCGGTGCGAACGGAAGAAAGAACTCCGCCGAAGCGTCCAATCGGAGTTCTTACTGCGTCGCAAATAAAAACGGGTCTGGTCATTTTAGGCCGCCGGCGCCTGTCCGTGCGCGAGCGCGGTGCGATGCAACAAATCGCGCAACACTTTTAACTCATTTTCCGTTGGAGGCACACTTTCCTGGACGATTTCCGCAAAGCGAATTTCCCAACCCGTCGCTTTTTGCACTTGTTCGCGAGTCACTCCGGGATGGAGTTGCGTAACCGTTAATTCGCGCGAGACTTCATGCGGCTTCATGATGCATAGATCGGTGACCACCGCGACGGGGCCCGCTCCCGGAAGTCCAAGTTTCTTCCGAGAATCTCCGCCGTCAAGATGCCCGACCGAAGTCAAAAAATCCAATTTCTTGACGAAGGCGCGAGCCGATTGCTTTAGCACCAAGACGACTGCCTTGGCGCAACTGGCGATTTCTGGCGCTCCACCCGCGCCGGGCAATCGCGTGGTGGGTTTTTTGTAATCGCCGATCACGGTCGTATTGATGTTGGCAAAGCGATCGATTTGCGCGGCGCCGAGAAAGCCGACGTCCACGCGGCCGCCTTGCAGCCAGTAGCGAAAAATTTCCGGTGTCGAAACCACCGTGTCCGCCCGCTCGGCGAGATCGCCGTCGCCGATGGAAAGCGGAAGCACTTCCGGCTTTGCGCCGATGGGCCCGGATTCGTAAATAAGAACTATATCTGGCGCGTGCGTGAGGCGCGCAAGATTCGCGGCGGTGGAAGGAAGCCCGATTCCGACGAAGCAGACCGCGCCGTTTGTGAGCAGACGCGAGGCGGCGATAATCATCATTTCGGTCGTGTTGTAATTCGCGGCGCTCAAACGAGTTGCTCCTTCGCGCTCTCGCGCAATACTTTTTGAAAGGCGGAAAAATCTTCCGTCGCCAGAATGTGTTTCTTGATCCAGCTCAGAAAAGTTTGGCGATCGCGGGAAATTTCATCCCACGCCTGATAAAAACGATTGTCGCGATCGTAGTAACCATGCGCGTAACTGGGCCGCGCGCCGCCGGGAACGTGGCAAACGGCCGCGAGCGTCCACGAAGGAAGTACGCAGGCATTTGGCGGCGCGTTCAAATTGTCGACGATTTCTTCAACGGTGACGATCGCACGTTTTGCGGCCAGAACTGCTTCTTTTTGCACGCCCAAAATTCCCCAAAGCAAAACGTTGCCTTTGCGATCCGCTTTTTGCGCGTGAATGACGGCGACGTCGGGCCGAATCGATGGAACCGCCGCAAGCGTTTCTCCGGTGAAGGGACATTCGATGAAGCGAATATTCTTGTTGTGCTTCGGTAATTCCGATCCGGCATACGCACGCAAAACGGCGAAGGGAAGATTCGACGCGCCGGAGACGTATGCGTTGGAAAGATCGCCGTGACCGTGCTCCTCGATTTCCAGCGGCTGCGGCCAATCTTTTTCGACGGCGTCGCGCAAACGATGCAGGGAGCCGACGCCGGGATTTCCGCCCCAGGAGAAAATTAATTTCCTGGCGCAGCCGGCGCCGATAAGCTGGTCGTAAATGACGTCGGGCGTCATGCGGATCAGCGTGAGATCTTTTCGGCGCTGGCGAATGACTTCGTGACCCGCGGCGAAGGGAATGAGATGCGTAAAACCTTCCATGGCGACGGCGTCGCCGTCGTGAACGTGCGCGCGGATGGCGGATTGGAGAGAGACGATTTCAGCCATGATTCGCCAGGGAAGTGTTCAACGAAAATGTTCGCATTAAATTATCACATTCGTGCCGCAAGCAGCGTTTTGATGAGCGCGCTCGCGCCGTTCCAAAAAATTTGTACGCCGATGCAGACGAGCAAAAAAGAAGAGAGGCGAAGAATTACATTCATGCCGGTGGCGCCGAGAACGGCGGCGAGGCGGTCTGCAAATCCGTAACAAAGATAAATCGTTGCCGCGACGACGGCGGCGCCGACGATCGCCGCCGTGACGGCGAGAATGTTTCCGCCGAGGTGGCGCGGCGCGTTGGCGCCGAGCGTGATGGCCGCGGAGATGGAACCGGGGCCGACGGTAAGCGGCAGCGTGAGCGGATAAAACGCGCGGCGAAGAATGTCGGCGGGATTCATATTTCTTTGAATTTGGCCGCGCTCGTCGGGATCTTTTTGTTTGAGCATGGCCCAGCCGTTGGAGATGACGATGAGGCCGCCGCCGACTTGCACGACCGGAATGGAGATGCCGAAGAAGGCGAGGATGTGCGTGCCGATGAGATAGGAAGCGACGATGAGCATGAAACTATTGAGAGTGATGCGCCAGGCGAGGAGACGGCGGGCGGGAGCGGTGTAATCGTCTGTGAGAGCGAGAAAGACGGGTGCGCCGCCGATCGGGTTGACGATGGGGAAGAGAGCGCTAACGATGAGAAGGATGCTTTTGGCGACTTCGAGCAACGGAATCCCTCGAAAAAAGAGTATAGCGGAAGGGAACCGCCCCACCCCCCAGTTTTGCGTAAGTGCGGAGTAGAAAGGACTTAAAGCCGTTTGTTTGCATACACTTCTGTAAGTGTTGATTATAAAGGAGATGGGAGGCAGCGGAAATGGGAACGAGGAGGCGGGAAAAGTGGGGGTGAACAGTTCGAATGGAGCTTGATTACACTCGTCAGTGTAGCACGGCTTCTTGTACTGTGTCAATAGATATTTTTACAGTATAAAGTACTAGTATGGGCAAAGATGGAGTGGCCGGTACAAGGGCTCGGGATGTGGAAATGGCATGTGGCGGAGAACGAAGAGGCCTGCTTCGGAGCGGCGGTTCGACAAAAACCGGAGCGAGCGGCGAGGGAAGCGTGTTGCGATGATCGGAAAGCGGGGCGAAGAGCGAAGTAAGGCAGCTTGTGCAGGTTCGAGCGGTGGGGTACATTTTGCGGCCAGGAGAAACGGGGAATGACGGCGAAAAGAGCGGGTGGCGCGCGAGGGGCAAAGAAGGAGACGGTGAAGCCGTTGATTTCGCACGCGAGAATTCAGAAGCGAATTCGAGAGATGGGGCGGCAGATTCGAAAGGATTTTCCGGACGAGCCGATTTTGTTGCTGGGAGTGCTGAAGGGCGCGGTGCCGTTTTTGGCGGACCTGGCGCGGCAGATTCCGGGAGAGGTGACGTTCGATTTTATTGCGGTGTCGAGCTACGGGAAAGAAGCGCACTCTTCAGGGCAAGTGAAATTGAACAAGGACCTGGATTCGAGCATCGAGGGGAAGACGGTGCTCGTGGTGGAAGATATTTTGGATACCGGGCTAACGCTGCAATATTTGCTGAGGATTTTGCAGCAGCGCCGGCCGAAGCACCTGCGGATCGCGGTGCTGCTGGACAAAGTGGACCGGCGCACTGCGAACGTGCACGCGGATTATGTGGGGTTTGCGATACCGAACGAATTTGTGGTGGGATTTGGACTCGATTACGCGGAGCGCTACCGGAATTTGCCGCACGTGGGGGTTTTGAACTTTCCATCGACCGATGGCGCGAAGTGATTCGGCCTGAATACGCGACCGATGGTGCGGCGGGCGGCAAGAATTGAAACTAACCGACCACTTACCCGTGCAAGAACACGGTGGCGGCGGGCCACCTGATATAATGAAGAACAAGAATGGACTCCACCAGCACACGGACGAGCACTACAGCGCCCGAAGCGCATTCGGAAATATCGGCGGAAGTTTTGGCCACCCTGGCGCAGATCGGGGAGGAGGTCAACGCGTCGCTGGATCTGGACGAAGTGCTGGCGCGGACGGCCGCGCTGATCAAACGGCACATCGATTACGAGATTTTTGGAGTGCTGCTGCTGGATGAGGCGGCGCGGACGCTGCAGCACCGTTTTTCGATTGGGTACACGAGGGATTTGGCTTCGAACCTGATCGTTCCGCTGGGGCAGGGGATAACCGGATCGGCGGCGTTGACGGGCCACGCGGTGCGCGTAAGCGATGTAACGAAAGATCCGCGATATATAAACGCGATCGATACGGTGCGGTCGGAACTGGCGGTGCCGCTGCTGCTGCAAGGCAAATGCGTTGGCGTGCTGGATATACAGAGCAACCAGCCGGATTACTTCACGAAAGATCAGCAAAACATTTTGACGCTGCTGGCGAGCCGGCTGGCGGTGGCGATTGAAAACGCGAGATTGTTCGAGCGGGTGCGAGCGCAGGCGGCGACGCTGCTGCTGCTGAATGAAGTGAGCCGCGAGATGAGCTCGATTCTGGATGTCGAAGAATTGTTGCGGCGCGCGGCCGAGCAAGTGAAGCGCGTGATCGATTATCAGATATTGAGCATCATGCTGTACGACGAGGAACAGAAAATATTCCGGCACCGGCTGGACGTGAAGCACGGCCAGCGAGTGCAGGGAAAATTGCGAGTCGCGGCGAGCGAAGGAATTGTGGGAGCGGCGGCGACGTTGCGCGAGGCGGTGCTGGCGCCGGACGTGACGCAAGATCCGCGGTACTTGCTGGTGAATCCGGAGACGCGGTCGGAGCTGGCGATTCCGATGCTGCACAAAGGAAAAATTCTCGGCGTGCTGGATCTGGAGAGCACGCAACTGAATGCGTTCACGCAGGACCACGTGCAGACGCTTTCGATTCTTGCGGCGAATCTGGCGGTCTCGCTGGAAAATGCGCGGCTCTACGAGCAGGTGGCGAAAGATGAAGCGCGGCTCGAGCGGGATCTGCAAGCGGCGAAGCGGATTCAAGGCGCGCTGATACGAGCGGTGCCGACGGAAGATTTCGGACTGGACATCGCGGCGAGGTACATTTCGGCGCGGGAAGTATGCGGCGATCTTTATGAATTTTTGCGATACGGGCCGCAACAACTGGGAATCGCGCTGGCGGACGTGAGCGGCAAGGGCACGGCGGCGGCGCTTTACGGCGCGGTGGCGATCGGAATCATGCGGAGCCTGGCGCCGCAAAAGCTGCAACCTTCGGAAATGTTGCGGCAGATGAACCAGATCGTGGGCGAGAGAAAGATTGAAGGGCGGTTCATGACGGCGTGTTACGCGACGTGGCAAAAAGGACGGCAAAAGCTGCGCGTGGCGAATGCGGGGCAATCGCAGCCGCTGCTGTACAAGGACGGGCGTTGCGGCAAGGTGGAGCTGACGGGATTTCCGCTGGGGATATTTGAAGATGTGGCTTACGACGAGTGGGGAGTGACGCTTGAGCCGGGAAACATCGTGGTGTTTCACTCGGACGGAATTGCGGAGACTTCGAACAGCGAAGGGCAATTTTTTGGCACGGAGCGATTGCGGAAATTGATTGAAGGGCACCACACGCTGACGGCGACGGAATTGTCGGACATGATTTTGCGGGAAGTGGATTGGTTTGCGCAGAACGCGCCTTTGTCCGATGACCGGACGCTGGTGATTTTGAAGGTTCGATGAGCGCACAGGCTCCGGCAACGACAGAAGAGCATGCCTACGTGGACCCGGCGGAGTTCACGCCGTATTTCGCGTGGAAAAAAGACAAATCGGGAAAAAACGAGTCGGTGTATTGCGAAGGAGTTTCGCTTGTGCATGCGGCGGAGAAGTTTGGGAGTCCGCTCTATTTGTACAGCAAGGGCGCGATGGAAAAAGCGTATGAGGAGCTGGACGGCGGCCTTGCGGGACTCGGGCACACACTTTGTTTTGCGGTGAAGGCAAACGGCAACCTGACGATTCTGAAGACGCTGGCGAAGCGGGGCAGCGGATTCGATGTGGTTTCGGGCAATGAGCTGCTGCATTTGCGGCATTTGGGAGTGCCGGGGCAGCGAATCGTATTTTCGGGAGTGGGAAAATCGCGCGACGAGATTCGAATTGGGTTGCGGTACAGCGGGAAAAAGAGCGGGAGGCCGAGCGGCATTCTGCTTTTTAACGTGGAGTCGGAAGAAGAGCTGGAAGTGCTGCTGGAAGAGTCTGCGAAACATGTCGCACGCGGCGGACGCGCGGCGGGCGTGGCGATTCGCGTGAATCCAGACGTGCAGGCCGGTGGACATCCGCATATTTCGACGGGCCGGCATGAGCACAAGTTTGGACTGGGATGGGACGCGGCGTTGGCGCTGTACAAGAAATATGCGCGTGCGAAGCAGATTTCGTGGGATGGAATCAGCGCGCACATCGGTTCGCAAATAACGGATTTGGAGCCGTTTCGCGAGGCGCTGGGGCGAGTTGTCGGATATGTTTCGCAATTGCGCGCGGAGGGAATCGCTCTGCGGTATTTGGATTTTGGCGGCGGATTGGGCGTGCGGTACACGGATCAGCAGGTTCCCACGCGCGATGAGTACGCGAAGCTGGTGGCAAGGCTGGTGAAGCCGCTGGGAATTCATCTGTTGCTGGAGCCGGGGAGAAACATTATTGCGCCGGCGGGAGTTTTGCTGGCGCGAGTGCGCTACGTGAAACGGAGCGAGCGAAAAAGATTTGTGGTGGTGGACGCGGCGATGAACGATTTGATGCGGCCGGCGCTGTACGGCGCGATCCATGCGATTACAAAAGTGACGCGGCCGGCCGATGCGATTGCATCGCGCGCCGCTGCGGATGTTGTGGGGCCGGTGTGCGAGACGGGCGATTGTTTTTTGCGGAATTGGCCGATGGAAGAAGTTCGGGCGGGCGATGTTGTGGCGATTTGGACGGCGGGCGCGTACGGCATGTCGCTCGCGTCGAATTACAATGCGCGGTGCAGGCCGGCGGAAGTGCTGGTGGAAGGCAGGCGCGCGAAGATTATTCGAAAACGGGAATCCGCGAAGGATTTGTTGCGCGGCGACATGCTGGCGTAATTTCTACGCTTCGCCCCATTTCAATTTGCTGCGGAGAATTTCGTAATAGGATTTGCGCTTGGGCTGAATGAGTTTTAATCGTTCTTCCGCGCGGAAGATGCGCACTTTGTCTCCCGACTGCATCGGAATGCCTTTTTGACCATCCAAAGTTAAATAGACGGATTCGGCGGGGCCGGCGAGGCTCATCTCGACGCAGCATTTGTCGTCGACGACGATGGGACGGTCGCTTAACGTGTGCGGGCAGATGGGCGTGATGATGAGGGATTCGACGTTGGGATGGACAATTGGTCCGCCGGCGGAAAGAGAATACGCGGTTGAGCCGGTGGGAGTGGCGACGATGAGGCCGTCGGCGCGATAGCGGCAAACGAAATCGGCGTCGATGGTGAGGCGGACTTCGATCATGCGAGCGAGAGCGCCTTTATTGATGACGACTTCGTTGAGGACGCGCTGATCGTCGAGCGTTTTTGCGTCGCGAATCAAGGCCGCGTGGAGCATGACGCGTTCGCTGGCGGCGAGATGACCGGCAAGCGTTTCTTCGAGCGCGGGATAGAGTTCCTGCAACGTGAAACTGGTGAGGAAGCCGAGGCTGCCGAGATTGATGGGCAAAATCGGAATGCCGCGCGGAGCGGCTTCGCGCGCCGCGGAAAGCAAAGTGCCGTCGCCGCCCAGCACGAGAAGCAAATCCGATTCGGCGGCGAGCTCCGCGCGAGTTTTTCCCGGAGCGCCCGCGGGCAACGAGGACGCCGTCTCCTGATCGTAAGGGGCCTGGATATTGCGCGCTGCGAGCCATTGGAGCAGCGATGGCACGATGGCCGAGACGTCGACGCGGCGCGGTCTGGAAATGATCCCAATCGTTTTGATGGCGGACATGGACTGGTGCGATTCTACCTTAGGAGATTTTGCGGGCGTGGAGAAAAAATTCCTGGTTGCCTTCCGCGCCAGCGAGACGGCTAGGCGAGACGCCGAGGCAATGGAGGCCGTTCGATGCGGCGGCGAGTTCGACGCCGGCGATCGCTTTGTTGTGGAGAGACGCGTCTCTGACGATGCCGCCTTCGCCGACGTCTTCGCGGCGAAGTTCGAATTGCGGCTTGATGAGAATGAGAAACGTGGCGCCGGGCTTTGCCGCGAGGACGGCCGGCGGAAGAACTTTTGCGACGGAGATGAAGGAGACATCGGCGACGACGAGGTCGATCGGTTCGGGGATTTCGTTTGCGGTTAACTCGCGGGCGTTGCGTTCGATTCGAATGACGCGCGAATCCTGGTGAAGCTTCCAGGCAAGCTGGCCGGTGTTCACGTCGACGGCGTAGATGCGCGCGGCGCCGTGTTGCAAAAGGCAATCGGAGAAGCCGCCGGTGGAAGAGCCGAGGTCAAGGCAGACCAGGCCCGCGGGATTAATTTCGAAGTCTGCGAGCGCGCCTTCGAGCTTTACGCCGCCACGGCTGACGTATTTTTGCAGGCGGCTTGCGACGTCGATGTGCGCGGAATATGAAACTTGCGCGCCGGCCTTTTCCACCTTGATGCCATCCACGCTGACTTCTCCGGCGAGAATCATGGCTTGGGCTTTTTGGCAAGATTCGGCGAGGCCGCGTTCGACGACCAGAAGATCGAGACGCTGCTTACGCGATTTGGCTTTCATGGAAACAATTTAAGTCCGGCGGTGGACGAGGAATTCGGCAATTTCGCGAAGGCGCGCGGCTTTGGCGCCGTACGTGTCGAGCTCGCCGATCGCTTTTTCGGAGAGTTCCTTGGCGATTTTGTGCGAGCGTTCGAGGCCGAAGACGGATGGATAGGTCGCTTTCCGTTGCGCGACGTCTTTTCCGGCGGTTTTGCCGAGCGCGGCGGAAGATTCTTCGACATCGAGAATGTCGTCGGTGACCTGGAAGGCCCAGCCGATGGCGTCGCCAAAACGGCGGAGGCGCGCAACGTCGTCTGGCGGCGCGCCGGCGCAAAGAGCGCCGGAAGTGATGGCGGCGCGAATCAGCGCGGCGGTCTTCGAGCGGTGAATGTATTCGAGCATTTCCGGGCCGACGCTTTTTCCTTCGGCTTCGATATCGGCCACTTGGCCGCCGACCATGCCATTGACGGTGCCGGCCGACGCGGCGATTTCGGCAGCCATTTTTACGCGGCGGTCGGCGTCAACCGGCGCGGCGGCGACGGTTTCGAACGCGAGGGTGAGGAGCGCGTCTCCGGCAAGGATGGCCGCGGCCTCGCCGAATTGTTTATGACAGGTAGGTTTGCCGCGACGCAGATCGTCGTTGTCCAGTGCGGGCAAATCGTCGTGAATGAGCGAATAGGTGTGAATGAATTCGATGGCGCAGGCGGGATACATGCTTGCGGAGACGTCGGCGACAAATATACGCGCCGATTCGAGGCAGAGGATGGGGCGAACGCGTTTGCCGCCGGCGAAGACGCTGTATCGCATCGCTTTGTGAATGGAGGCGGGCGGAGTTGTCTCCGGCGGCAAAAGTTTTTGCAGCGCGGCGTCGACGGCCTGTAAATCTTCTTCGAAGAACGCAGGAAGTTTCATCGTGTGGAAAAGAGATGAGGGAATTGCGGTTGGCGCGTCACGATTCGTCGCCTTCCGGATCGAAAGGTTCGGCGGCAAGTTTGCCGTCGGCTTTTTTGAGCAGAATTTCCACCTTGCCTTCGGCTTCTTCGAGCTGCTTCTGGCATTCACGAGAAAGCGCGACGCCTTCTTCGAACAGTTTCATGGCTTCGTCGAGCGAAAGTTGCGGGCTTTCGAGTTTGCGGACGACTTCCTCGAGCCGTGCCAAAGAGCGCTCGAATTCCGGCTTTTTCGGAGGTTCCGGTTTTTTCGCTGCTGGATTGTTCACGCGGTGCGCTCATTCCTTTGCCGCTTACGATTTTGTGCGTTCACTTCTGACAGCTTTTGCAAAAATAAGTCGACCGCCCACCCTGTTCGATTCGCTCGATTGGTTCGCCGCATCGCACGCACGGCCGACCTTCGCGATCGTATGCAAAGAGAATTTTCTCGAGTCCTTCGAACCACCAATTCGGATCGCGAAAATCGGGCGCCGGATGCAAACAACATTCTAAGGCACGGTGAAGAACGGACACAATTGCTTTATGAAGGTTGGCGGATTCTTTGGCGGTAAGCGAGCTGGCCGGGAGGCGCGGGTCGAGGCGTGCGTGCCACATGGATTCGGCGGAGTAGATATTGCCGATGCCGGCGACGCGAGTTTGATCGAGAAGAAACTCCTTGAGCGGGCGGCGCGACGCGGCGAGGAGCGATTCGAAAAGTTGCGGCGTGAATTCGCGGGCAAGCGCGTCAACGCCGAGCGATTGAATGCCGGCGCAGGCTTCGCGCGAAGCGAAAAAATGAACGCGGCCGAAGTGGCGGCGATCGGCGAAACCGAGGACGCCGCCGTCAAGTTCCAGTGCAACATCGACGTGAATTTTGTGCGGGGGACAGTTGGCGCGGGCGAGCAGGTCCTTGGCGGAGTCGAACCACAGAAGCCGGCCGTCGAGGCGGAAGTGAATGGCGAGGACGCCGCGGTCAAGTTCGATGACGAGATATTTTCCGTGGCGAGCGACGGCGTGAATAGTTTGCCCTTGTGCGGCTTGAACGAAGCTTGCGGGAGACTGCGGTTTGGTGGCGATGGGATGGAAAACGTGGACGCAAAGGATTTTTCTGCCCACGATGAGCGGACGAACGGTTTGCGTTACGGCTTCAACTTCTGGAAGTTCGGGCATGACTGGCGCGGGCTTACGAAGACGGCTTCAACGTGAGTGTGTGGCGCTTTGTGCGGGCTTCGGCGGCGTCGGAAAAAGGCTGAACGATGGGCTTTGCGTCAAACCAGTAAGAAAATTGGTCGGTGTAGTGGCTGCTGCCTGGCTGGCCGCTCTGCCCGCCGGGAATTAACAGGATTGAATCGTCCCAATCGGCGGGATTGGCGACGAAGCGCATGGCGGGACCGTGGCGAGGCGATGCGGCGCGCGGGCTGTACCGTGTGCCGGCTTGCGGCTTGTCGGCGATGCTCAAGAAAAATTTGAGCAAGCCGGCGCGGCCGATCGGATGCTGCATCTGGAGCGCGTTGAAATTTCGCCATTGCCAGTTTTCAATGCGCGGGCTGCCGGTTCGCGTTTCGAGAATGTGAACGGCGGAATCCGCGGCGGCGACGAGGAGTTCGTCGTAAGTCTTAAAGGAAGGCGGCAGCCATTTCGAAGGGCGATCGGTAAGAAGTTTTTGCAGGAACGCGGTTTTGCGCCAATGGTAAAGGTCGGTGTCCTTGCCTAGATACGGTTCGAGAATCAAGCGAAGGGCTTCCTGGCGCGTGAAGCCGAGGAAGGGAACGACGGGCGAATCGGTGACGGCGATGCCATTCCAATCTTTGGTTGCGGCGACGAGCTGGCGGGTGCGGTCGTCTCTTGGCGCGACGGCGTGCGTTGCGGCGACGAGCTGCTCGCCGACGAAAGCGTCGGGAAAACTGTACGTGTCGGATTGGACCTTGAGCATGTCGGCGGGGCGAAGATCGTGCTTGTCGTGCAGCAAATCGAAAATGCGCGCGGTGCGGTAGGGTTCTTCCCAATTGTCGGTGAGATACGGTTTGAATTTTGGGCCGACGACGCGTGCGTTGGCGGTGACGATGAGCCCCGACGGCGGATTCAAAATTTGCGGGAGTTTTTCGAACGGAATGTAACCGGTCCATTCGAAATCGTCGGTCTCGCCAGGAACGGGAACTTCGCCGAAGCCTTTTTTGCGAATCGGCACGCGCGCGGCCATCACGTAGCCGATGTTGCCGTCGACATCGGCGTAAACGACGTTTTGCGCCGGTCCCCAGACTTTTTTGAGGATGTCGCGGAACTGATTCCAGTTCTGCGCCTTGCCGAGATACGTATAAGTATTGGAGAGGCCGCCGGGTTCGGTGGCGGTCCAGCGAAGCGCGTACGCTTTGTCGCCTTCGCGGTGGACGATGGGGCCGTGACGCGTGACGAGAATGCGGACGTGCTCGTCGGGTTTCCCTTTGACGTGAATTGTTTCGTCGTCGACGAGGGCTTTTTGCCACTGGCCTTTGACGCGATATTCGCCGGGATTCGCCGGATTGAAAGTCTCTATATAAAGGTCCTGAACGTCCGCGCCGTTGTTGGTGAAGCCCCAGGCGATGCGATCGTTGTGGCCGATGACGACGAGCGGGCCACCGGGGAGAGTGAAGCCTTTGACGTTCCAACCGGGTGCGGTGAGATGCGCTTCGTACCAGATGGGCGGAATGGTGAGTTCGAGATGGGTGTCGTTGGCGAGAAGCGGCTTGCCCGTTGCGGTGTACGCGCCGCTGACGACCCAGTTGTTGCTGCCAAGCGAGCGGCGAATGTCCGCTTGAGACTCTGCGATCCAGTTTTCGATTTGAGGCGCGAGAGCCGAGGTGAGATCGGGAAAATTTGGCGACGGCTTCGTTGTGGCGCGGGCCTTAAGCACGGTGTCGGGAACCATGTCGTCGTCATCGTCTTCGTCGTCGGGATTGCGGCCGGATTGTTCGGCACCGGCGCCATCCCCGTTTGGATCGCCGACGACGAAATGATCGAGCGCGGCTTCCGATGAAAAAAGATCCTTGGCTCGATCGGCGCCGACGCGCTCGGTGACTTTCGCACGATCGAGATTCGATTCCCATCTGTTCGAAAGCGTCTGATACATGTAGCCGGCGATGACGAGGCAGTCGGCGGGCTTCCAGGGCTGCGGCGAATAGTTGAGCAGCTTGAATTCGATCGGAAGGTTTTGTTTGTGCCGATCGATGTAAGCGTTGACGCCGCGTGTGTAGGCGTCCATCGCTTCGCGGGCTTCGCCTTCGAGGGAAGCGGCTTCGCGATCGGCGACGGCGCCGACGCGAAGCGTGCGGAATTGCGTGTCGATTTTCACCACGTCCGGGCCAAAAATTTCCGCGAGCTGGCCGCGACCGACGCGGCGAAGCAAATCCATCTGCCACAGGCGGTCCTGCGCGATGACGTAACCTTGCGCTTCGACGAGGTCGGAGAAATTGGCGGCGCGAATGTGCGGAACGCCCCAAACGTCGCGCTCAACGGTGACTTCCGCCTTGAGTCCGGGAAGAGAGAGCGTGCCGTCGACCTGCGGGAGCGGGCGGTAAACGAACCACCAGAGGCCGAAGCCGGCGACGAGCAAAACAATCGTGATGATCCAGCCAAAGATGCGCAGTGCGCGTAACAAGGATTCTCCGGGCCGCAGAAGTGAAAAACGAGTGTAGAGGACCAATTGCCCGCACGCAACCGAAGGGGCGCGATGGCCGTGGCGCGAGTGCTGATACAATCCGGATGAGGTAGCCAACCGCGCATGTTCTTCGTTCGACTCGTCGGAGTGGTCGCACTGGCGCTGCTGAATGGATTTTTTGCCGCGACGGAATTTTCGCTGGTGGCGGTGAGAATTTCGCGCGTGCGGCAGCTCGTGGCGCGGGGCAGCTCTACGGCGAAAATTGTGGAAGACCTGCTTCGCGATCTGCACCGCGTGGTTTCCGGCGTGCAACTCGGCATCACGATTGCAAGCTTGGCGCTCGGCGCGCTGGGCGAAGCGACGCTGGCGCATCTGTTTCAGAATATCTGGCCGGGCAGCCTTACAACGCGGTCGGCGGTTTTGGCGCATGCCCTTGCGCTTTCTTGCGCTTTTGTCCTGTTGAGCGTTCTGCACGTCGTGATCGGAGAATTGGTGCCGAAAACGGTGAGCCTGGCCCGTGCCGAGCGCGTGGCGCTGCTGGTGGCACGACCCTTTCATTGGTTCCTCAATACATTCCGGTGGGCGATCGATCTACTCGAAGGAATTTCAGGATCGATCGTACGGGTGCTGGGCGTTTCGACGCCCGGCGGCCATGGCGTTGCGCATTCGACCGAAGAGCTGCAAATGCAAATTCAGCAAGCGAGAGAGCGCGGATTGCTTGCGGCGGGCGAAGAGAAATTCATTTTGAGCGCGATCGAGCTTGGCCAGGTGCAAGTGCGCGAAATCATGGTGTCGCGACCCGATATGCATGTGCTGCCACTCGAAGCGCCGCTGGACCAGGTGATGCGCGTTTTTGCGACGACGCAGCGATCGCGGATACCGGTGTATCGCGGAACGATCGATCACATGCTCGGTTTTGTGCATATCAAGGACATGATGTGGGTATTGCTCGATCGCGAGCGGCGCTTCGAAGAGCGTACCGCGGCGGCGCCGTTCGATCTGCGGCGCGTTTTGCGCGAACTGCTGATCGTTCCCGAAACCAAGCCGGCGTCGGAATTGCTGGCCGAATTTCGCACGAAGCACACTTCGATGGCCGTCGTCGTGGACGAATTCGGAAGCATTCTTGGCCTCGCCACGATGGAAGATATTCTGGAGCAGATGATTGGCGAAATTCACGATGAATTCGATGTGGTGGAGAAACCGCTAACGCTCGCGGATGGAGCGGTGGTGTTCGATGCGGCGTTAAGCGTGCGCGATCTGGATGCGCAGTACAACATTGCGCTGCCGGAGGATCCTGCCTACGCGACGGTCGGAGGCTTTGTGCTCGATCAACTTGGATTTATTCCGAAGGGCGGCGAAAGCTTCGACTTCGGCAATTTTCGATTCAATATTGTGGAAATGGACGGCCGGCGCGTGGCGCGCGTGAAAATACAACTTCTGCCGCAAGACGGCGCGAGTGGCGCGAACCCTGCTTCCGCCGAGAACTTGCGCAAAATCGAATCGAACTCGCCTTCGACTGGTTCCTAAGCGCAACGCATGCCGGGGCATCTTCTAAAACGTGATTTCTGACGCCAACGAGAGTGTCAGCATGGACAAGATCCGTTTGTATGAGCGTTGAGTTTAGTGAGGCGCGCTTAGAGAATAAAGGCGTGAATCCGCAAAAGCACCGGATCGCCGGTTACCTTCGGCCCAAAACGCTGACAATGTTGTTGCTTGGATTTTCTTCAGGCCTCCCCTTTTATTTGGTTGGCAATACGTTTGGCTACTGGCTGCGCGATGAACATACCTCCCTGACTGCGATCGGCTTTCTTTCCTGGGTGGGCATTGCTTATTCTCTGAAGTTTCTGTGGGCGCCCTTGATAGACCGCGCCGACTTGCCGCTATTCAAGCGGCTTGGGCATCGGCGCGGATGGATCATGTTCTCGCAAATTGCCATCGGGCTGGCGCTGGTTGCCATGGGCGGAAACGGCACGAAAGCCGGGCTTGCGCGTCTGGGTGCGCTTGCCCTCGTCGTGGCATTCGCCTCATCGACGCAGGACATCGTGGTGGATGCCTGGCGAATCGAATCGGCAGAGGGCGGAGAAGAACAAGGGCTCCTCGCGTCGGCCTATCAATTCAGCTACCGCCTGGCGCTGCTGGCGACGGATTCCCTTATCCTCATCGTTGCCGCCACCGTGGGCTGGCGCATGTCGTATGGAATTTACGGCGCATGCATGGCCATTGGAATCATCGCAACTTGCTTTGCGAAGGAGCCGGAGCGCTTGAATGCATCGACGGATGAAAAAAAGCGCGAACAGCCACTTTGGACACCTCGCGGCTTCGTTGACGCCGTTGTCGGGCCGTTCATCGCTTTCTTTCGCGCGCATGGCTGGGTGGCGCTGGTGATGTTGGCGGCAATCAGCATGTACCGGATACCGGACTTCGTGATGGGCCCGATGGCGAATCCCTATTACCACGACCTTGGCCTTTCGAAGCAAACGGTCGGTGAGGTGCGCGGCTCGATCGGACTTATCGCTACGTTTTGCGGCATCGCCGCGGGCGGATTCTGCGCGCTGAAGCTGGGCTACATGCGCGCGCTCATCATCGGCGGCATTCTGCAGGCGGCTGCGACGGCGGCATTTGCGACACTCGCGTTCTCGGGTTTGAGCATTCGTGTCTTCGCTCTTGTCATGGTGGGTGACAATTTTAGCCTCAGTTTTGCCGGCGTTGCACTCGTCGCGTACATGTCGAGCCTCACCAGCCTGGGATATACCGCCACGCAATATGCACTTTTGAGTTCAACCTATGCCTGGCTCGGAAAGATCTTGAAGGGGTTTTCCGGAGCTGCGGTGGAGAGACTGAGCGCCACGCACGGCCTCATTCACGCCTACGGCATTTTTTTTATCGTTTGCGGGCTGACCGGAGTGCCCGCCATCCTTTTGTTCGCGGCATTGGGTTACTGGCACAAGCGGAAGCAACCGGCCGCAGCCGTGGCTTAGGAAAGTTTTCACACGAAACGCGAGTGCGGTATCGGACCGAGTCGTGACGTGGCGCGCGAAGCCGAGCATGAGTCGTTGCGATTGATAAATATCGGGTCTTACTTTGTGGCAAGCACAACTTGTGTGCCGCGGCCCAGCGCAAGCGTGCGCGCCGCGCTTCCTTTATTCACGCCAATCTCGATAAAGCCGCTCGAGCCGATGTAAGCAATCGCTTCGCCGGCCGCGCCGTGCGCAAAGGTGTCAACGAGTTTGTTGATTGCGTGCGTTCCCACCTGCATTTGGAAATTGCCATTTTCTCCGGCATTTTCCGCAAGATGTTCCGCGCGGAAGTTTGTAATCAAGTTGCCGAACGCGTCCACGCAACACGACACCTTTTATAGACTGGCATCCGCCGGCTTGGGTTTTGGCATGGAAAACTTTTTGTAGTCGGTGATTTCTTCGCCCATGCTCGGCGTCTGCCAGCCCTTGGTGAGCCATGCCGCGACGGGAGCAAACACGTCGCGCCCGTGAAACGTTTTGCTGACCGGGCTGAGGTAATAGTGCTCGACATTGGCGTGGCGGACGACGACATTTTCTTCTCGCTCGAAAATCACGGAAAGGACGCCGTTATCCGGCGCGATGAAATATTGATTCTGTGCGCTCACCAGAATTGGCCTGCGCTCGGTGCCGACGCCGGGATCGACGACGACGACGTGAACCGTTTTGGGTGGAAAGTAAGAGTAAGCCGAGCCGATGGTCAGTGCGCCGTCAAGCAAATCGTAGGCGGTGACGTTGTGCGAGATATCCACGATCGTCACATCGGGATTGATTTTTAAAATGACGCCTTTCATCGTGCCGACCAGATGATCGTTTGTGCCGTAGTCGGTCGTGAGGGTAATGATGGGATTAGCCACCGTATTCCGCCTTTTTGGAGTTTCTTGTGCTTGCATCGCTCGTTGCTGGTTCGAGGTTTGCGTTTTAGCGGCTCAGGCCTCGGCTTGCGGCTTCGGTTTCGCCCGTTCTTGACGCTATCGGACGCAAGCGACGCCGTCAATAAACCAGGCGTTTGCTGCTGTGCAAAGGACAACTACCGGATGAAGGCGAAACGTTGGCGCGCCGTGCGGCCAAGGCCAGTGCGGTACGGATGCGATACCGAATCCGTTTTATGACAGAAGTAAAGAAGCTGCCCGAACTTTATCGAGCGAACGGTGATGCGCTTCCTCTCGGTACATTCACAAGCCGGCACTGCCGGCGAAAGCCGATTGGACAAGGCGCCGCGGCGCGAATAAAAAGTCTGCGATCGAGACCGCCGATACTTTGCAAGGCGTTTTGCGTGGCTTGACGACGAGAACCTCGTGGCCGGTTCACGCAACACACGCGCGACTATAGTGACCGGAAAATATAAACCGCGGCCTTAAGAAGTCGCGAGCGAATTCGCTAAAAAACGTGTCGCGCGATTGCATTTACTGAATCGACGACGAATTCACTGTGGGTGGAAAGACCGCGCTTCGTGCTTGTTTCCCGCGGCTTTGCGAGGAATTCCTTACGATTTCCTTAGAAATCGCGCAGAACTTATTGACGTACATGCGGTTACTTTTGACTTCCGTGCAGGACGGGCAGTTCGCCGCATAACCGATCGCCCACAAGGGGCCTCGCAAAATCCTGGAGGTCCGGCAGGAGAGGCTAGGAGAGAAGAATGGCCATTTTTAAAGGGAAGAACTTCGCAGCACTGATACTTGCAGGGGCGCTTTGCGGAAGTGCGGTTGCCTCATCCGCGTTTGCAGATGACGACGGCAAGAACCAGCCAACGGCAAAGCCGGCGGCAGCGGCAAAGATCGACGCGCCCGCGCCGTTGACGGAACGGGAACGGCAGCTCTTGGATCGCGTGGAGCAACTCGAAAAGCGCATGGCCGAGCTTGAGAGTAAAGCACAAACAGCCGCCGCTCCCGCGTCTCCTTCGACGAATTCCGATTCTTCGTCTGCCTCGGGGGAAACACCCGCCCTTGCTGCGAGCGCGACTTCCACGGAGACCACGTCGCGCGGCGTAACTAACGTTGCGATGATCACAAGCGTCCAACCACAAGCCGCGGAAAAGAACACGACGAGCATTGTAAAACCCAAGAAAGCAGAGCCATTTGCGTTTGCCGACTGGTCCTGGCTGACCGGAAATCCGCGCACCAAGGACACTCCGTACGACACGAAGTTTTTTACGCCGGAGTTCCGCGCGGACATCGACTACGTGTACGACTTCAATCATCCGAAGGATGACACGATCGGCGGGTCGAGCGAGGTTTTTCGTTCGAACGAAGTGCATGTGACCGACATCGGAGTCGGCGGCGACTTCCACTACAACAACGTTCGCGGGCGGATACTGTCGCAGATCGGGTTGTATTCCCAGACGACGGCGCGCAATGACGCCAGTCCGTCGCGCGGTCAATGGAATCTGGCCGATGCCTACCGTTACGTCTCGGAGGCGTACGGCGGCTATCACTTCGACGCGCTGCATGGCGTCAACGTGGATGCGGGGATCTTCCTGTCGTATATCGGACTGTTCAGCTACTACCAATTCGACAATTGGGCGTATCAGCCGTCGTACGTCTCCTCAAACACGCCGTGGTTCTTCACGGGATTGCGCGTGCAAGTCTATCCCACGGAAAAACTGAAGATTGAACCGTGGATCATCAACGGTTGGCAGTCCTACGGCCGTTTCAACAATCGGTTGGGCTTGGGAGGACAGATCGCGTGGCGCCCAAACGACAAAATTTCCATCGTCGCCAATCAATATGGCTTGGGCCAGGACACGATTTTCACGCCAGGCCGCACGCGCTACCACACGGACGACAGTATCCAGGTGAAATACTACGACAACCCGGAAAGGTTTCTCGACAAGGCGGCGTTTTCGCTGACGGGCGACGCCGGATGCGAATCTGGCGGCGGAGTCAGTTGCTTTGGCAATCGCAAGGGCGGGCCGAAGCAGAGCTTCCTGGGCTTCATGGTTTACGACCGCCTGTGGTTCCACAAGGACATCTATGGCCTGACCATCGGCGGCGGGAGAATCAACAATCCGGGGCGGTATCTGGTGTTGCTGCCACCAATCAATGGCGCGACGGCAGCTTCGGGAACGCCATATTTTACGGAGAATCCCGGCGACCCGTTCAAAGCGTGGGACATTTCCGGAACATTCGACTACATGCCCAGCCAGTACATCACTTTCCGCTGGGAATACAATCACCGTGCGGCGAACGTGCCGTATTTTTCGGGACCGGGCGGGATCACGCCGACCTCTTGTCCCACCGCATCGACCGTCACGAATATCTGCGGTTCACCCGGAGCGACGGTGCCGGGCTTTACGCCGGACCTCAGAAAAACCGAAGACCGGGCCACGCTGGCCATCCTGGTGAAATTTTAGGTTTTCGGAGAGTGAAGGTACCCATGTTAGACGCCATTTTCTTCGCAGCGACTGCGCTATTTTTCGCACTTGGAATCTTCTACGTTCGCGGATGCGAACGTTTGAAAAAGGAGTGAGTCCATGACGTTTGGTAATGCGGCCTTGCTGGTGATTTGCGCCTTCCTTTTTGGGTACTTGCTTTACGCCCTGTTGAAAGCGGAGGAGTTTTAGTTCATGAGCCAGAATGGCTGGTTTCAAATCGTTTTTTTCCTTTTTGTCACATTCCTGGTGACGAAACCGATCGGCGTGTTCATGACGCGCGTGTTCAACCGGGAGAAGACCTTTCTCGATCGCATCTTTCGGCCCGTCGAAAAGCTCGTCTATCGGCTGACCGGTGTGGATGAGAAGCGCGAAATGCGCTGGACGGAATACGCCGTGGCCATGCTTTTGTTCAGCGGCGTTTCGATGGCACTGCTCTATCTGATTGAGCGCACGCAGAAATGGCTTCCGTTCAATCCACGAAATTTCCCCAACGTCGAACCGGGATTGGCGTTCGGCACCGCCGCGTCGTTTACAACAAACACGAATTGGCAAGTGTACAGCGGCGAATCCACCATGAGTTATTTCACGCAGATGGCCGGGCTGGCGTACCACAACTTTGTGTCCGCTGCCGTCGGCATTGTGCTGGCAATCGTGGTGATTCGCGGCATCGCGCGCAAGGAAACGGACAAGCTCGGAAACTTCTGGGTGGATACGACGCGTTGCCTCTTGTGGGTGCTGCTGCCCGTCTGCGTCGTCGGTTCGCTATTTCTTGTGTCCGAAGGAGTCGTGCAGAATTTCAAGCCCTATACGACGGTTGAGCTGATTCAACCGTACACCGCGCAAGTCGCGGGAGCTGACGGCAAAACCGCGACGCAAACGATCACGCAACAGGTAATCGCGCAAGGGCCGGTGGCTTCGCAGGAAGCGATCAAGGAATTTGGCACCAACGGCGGCGGATTCTTCAACGCCAACAGCGCTCATCCTTTTGAAAATCCGACGCCGCTTTCGAATTTTTTCGAAATGATCCTGATTTTTGCAATTCCGTCCGGCCTGACTCATACCCTCGGCCGAATGACCGGATCGCAGCGTCATGGCTGGGCCGTTTGGGCGGCGATGGCATTTTTATTTTTCGCCGGCGTCTCGGCCACCTACTGGGCGGAGGCCCGCGGCAATCCACTTTTGGCCAATACGGACCAACGATCGAGCGAACTGCAATCCGGCGGAAACATGGAAGGGAAGGAAGTTCGGTTCGGAATTGCTAACTCCACGCTGTTCGCCACGGTCACGACCGACGCGAGTTGCGGCGCGGTGAACGGAATGCACGACTCGTACACGCCGCTCGGCGGAATGATTCCATTGATCAACATCATGCTGGGTGAAGTTGTGTTTGGAGGCGTCGGTGCTGGCCTCTATGGAATTTTTGTGTTCGTGGTTCTCGCCGTATTTATTGCCGGCCTGATGGTTGGCAGAACTCCAGAGTATCTCGGCAAGAAGATCGAATCCTACGACGTGAAGATGGCCATGCTCGCGGTTCTGGTGCTGACCTGCACGATCCTGATTTTTTCCGCCGTGTCGGTGGTGAAGCCGTACGGAACGGCCGGCATAAGCAACCCTGGTCCGCACGGGCTGTCGCAAATTCTTTATGCGTACGTCTCTTCGACCGGAAACAACGGCTCGGCATTCGGCGGAATCAACGCAAATACCATGTGGTACAACACAACCACCGCGGCGGCTCAACTCCTCGGTCGCTTCTTCATGATCATTCCGGTGCTTGCCATTGCCGGGAGCCTTGCCAAAAAGAAGCCGGTCCCGGAATCTGCCGGCACTTTTCCGGTAACCGGCGGATTATTTGCCGGTCTGCTGGTCGCCACAATTCTTATCGTAGGCGCGCTTACATTTTTTCCGGCTCTGAGTCTCGGGCCGATTCTCGAACATTTGCTGATGAACGCAGGAAAGGTTTTTTGAGGTGTACATGGACCCGGTCGCTCAAATCAGGAAAAAATCACTCGCCGATGGCGCCATTCTTTCGCGAGCAATTCTGGATTCCTTTCGCAAGCTGGATCCGCGCACGATGTTCAAAAACCCGGTCATGTTCGTCGTGGAAGTCGGCGCGGTACTGACGACCATTCAATTGGCATGGAACGTTTTTCATCGCGCCGGGCAGTTTGGTTTTGGCCTGCAAATCACACTTTGGCTGTGGTTCACGGTTCTCTTTGCGAATTTTGCGGAAGCGATGGCCGAAGGGCGAGGCAAAGCGCAGGCGGACACGTTGCGCAAAGCGCGTGCGGAAACGCAAGCGCATCGCTTGCGCGCCGACGGCAGTATCGAGGTCGTGGCCAGTTCGAAACTGCGGTCCGGAGACATCGTTGTCGTCGAAGCGGGGGATTTCATTCCCGGAGACGGCGAGGTGATTGAAGGCGTGGCTTCGGTCGACGAATCGGCAATCACCGGCGAATCCGCTCCGGTCATCCGCGAATCCGGCGGAGACCGTTCGGCCGTGACCGGCGGAACGCGCGTACTTTCCGATGAGATCAAGGTTCGCATCACTTCGAATCCGGGTGAGACTTTTCTCGACCGCATGATCAAGCTCGTCGAGGGCGCCGCACGGCAAAAAACACCGAACGAGATCGCACTTAATATCCTGCTGGCGGGCCTCACGATCATCTTTCTGCTGGCGGTTGTGACGCTGCAACCATTTGCCGTCTATTCCGGCGCTCCGCAGAGCATCTTTGTCTTGGTCTCACTCCTTGTGTGTCTCATACCCACAACGATCGGAGGCTTGCTTTCCGCCATCGGCATTGCCGGGATGGACCGCATGATTCAGCGAAACGTCATCGCGATGTCCGGGCGGGCTGTCGAGGCGTCCGGTGACGTGGACGTGTTGTTGCTCGACAAGACCGGCACGATCACCCTCGGCAATCGCGCCGCGACGCAATTTTTTCCGGCGCCCGGAATCGAAGAAGCGTATCTCGCCGATGCCGCGCAGCTTTCCTCGCTCGCCGACGAAACTCCGGAGGGGCGATCCATCGTTGTGCTGGCAAAGGAACGTTACAAGCTTCGCGGACGCGACCTTTCTTCGCACGGCACGACGTTCATTCCGTTTTCGGCGCAAACCAGAATGTCCGGTGTGGACATCGACGGCAGAGAAATTCGTAAGGGCGCCCTTGACGCAATCAGCCGCCTGACCAATGGCCGCGGCAACGCCGTGCCGGCGGACGTCCAAATGTGCGTGCGGGAGATCTCGAATGCGGGCGGAACACCCTTGCTCGTTGCGGAAAACGGCCGCGTGCTGGGCGCGATCGCACTTACCGACATCGTCAAAGGAGGCATGAAGGAGCGCTTCGATCATCTTCGCGCCATGGGCATTCGTACGATGATGATCACCGGCGATAACCCTTTGACGGCGGCGGCTATCGCCCGTCAAGCCGGAGTCGACGACTTTCTTGCCGAAGCGACGCCGGAAGACAAGATGGCACTGATCCGGAGCGAGCAAGCGAAAGGCAAACTTGTGGCCATGACCGGCGACGGCACGAACGACGCTCCGGCGCTGGCGCAAGCGGACGTTGGCGTGGCAATGAACACCGGAACGCAAGCCGCGAAAGAAGCCGGCAACATGGTGGATCTGGATTCGAATCCGACGAAATTGATTGAAATCGTCGAAATTGGCAAGCAGCTGCTGATTACGCGTGGCGCGCTCACGACATTTTCCGTCGCGAACGATGTGGCGAAGTACTTCGCGATTATTCCTGCGATGTTCGCGGGAGCGTTTCCTGTCCTGAATGTATTAAACGTGATGCATCTTCGCACGCCGCAATCGGCGATCTTGTCCGCCGTGGTTTTTAACGCATTGATCATCGTCGCCCTCATTCCACTCGCTCTTCGCGGCGTGCGCTATCGACCGCTGGGTGCGGCGGCGCTGCTGCAGCGCAACCTGTTGATCTATGGAGTGGGTGGAATCGTCGCCCCATTTTTTGGAATTAAGCTGATCGACGTGGCGTTGACCTACCTGCGGGTCGTTTGAGGAGCTTATGAAAAAGAATTTTCTGATCGCGCTGTGGTTCACTCTCGTTACGACGGTCATGTTCGGCGTTTTGTACCCGCTCGCGATCACGGGCCTTTCTCAATTGCTCTTTCCCGATCGAGCCAACGGACAACTGATCCAGAAAAATGGAAAGATCGTGGGCTCAAGAATTATCGGGCAATCTTTTACTCTCCCGGGCTACTTTTATTCGCGGCCGTCTTTTGCGGGAACTGGATACGATGCCACGGCGAGCGGCGGTTCGAATCTGGGCCCCACCAACAAAGCGTTGCTGGACCTGGTACAAGGCGACGTTCAGAAATTAAAGGCGGAAAATCCGAACGCCGCGATCCCCATTGATTTGGTGACGACGTCCGGTTCCGGGCTCGACCCGGAAATCTCGCCTGCCGCCGCCGAATTCCAGATCGCGCGCGTCACGCGCGAACGCGGCATGAAGGAAAATGAAGTACGCGCCCTTGTGCAAAAACATACGAAAGGGCGGGACTTGGGGTTTCTTGGTGAATCCCGCGTGAATGTTCTGGAATTGAATCTCGATCTCGATTCTGTCCACCCTCTGCGATGAAGTGTACCGCTTGCTGCGTGGGTGGTGTTCCGTGGCGACGATCGGGAATGGGACGGGGTATCCCAAGCGGGCCTCTGTCAATACAGGCCGCGGCGACGCCGCTAGAATTACTCCAGCGAAGTTCGAGCCAAGATGCTTTGCACGACAAACGCGCGGTGCCTTATGCGTGATAAATTGCGAACAATTTGCAGTGAATTAGAATCAGCAAACCGCTGTACGGAATATCGAATCCTGAGTACAATCGAGAGTAACGAGCGGGCGTCGTACAATGGCAGTATAGAAGCTTCCCAAGCTTCGGACGTGGGTTCGATTCCCATCGCCCGCTCCATAAATCCTGATGATTCGATTGCCTTTCCGCCTGGAAGTTGTTGAAAATCGCCCCCGGACCGCGGGTTTTGTTCTAAGGATGTTCCAAAGCCCTCGCAATTGTTCTAAGGCATCCGCGCCGGTATCTTGGCGCAGCGGGACGCGGACTGGGACCTACTTTGAAGAAAATAAAGGAATCGATATGAGAAACGGCAAGAACAAAACGGGAACGAGCCACAAGTCCGCTGGAAAAGATGCTCCCAAACCGATTGAAGACCCTTTGCGCACGCGAAATAGTTAGCCGGAATTCGGATGCACGAAGTTGGCTTTTTTCACTGAAGGCAGCGATAAAAGCGGCGGGTTAGCCACTGTCCCGGGTCGGACAGAATTGGTGACAATAGGTAAGGTCTTCGAGAAATCGCGCAGAGCGGAAAATGGAACGCCCGAGTAGATGCGGGAGTCACTCAGAACAGTAATGGAACAGCAATTTTCGCATAAATATGCATCGAACACTCTTGAGCCTGAGAGGGCGCTCCCTCCCGATGAAGAAATGCTGGCAGCACGTTTACCGTGTCACCAAACCGAACCGATCCCGACGATGCGAAGCCTCGAGGCCTTATCTTGCTGATCCCTGAGTGGTCGCTGCAAGGCTCGAAGTTTGGCGCGATCAACCTGAACAAGCTCCTATTCAACTGCGACTTTTCCGCCATTCTGACGTTCGGGAAGCCAATCACCGGCCAAGAATATTTCGCTCTCCCGGAAGAGTAGCCCGCCAGATGATTTTTGCTTCATATCTCCACCCTCTTTCAGTTCGTCTTTGGAGTCGCAGTCGCCGCAGGGGCGGGCTGCGCCAGCTTCGGTGCGGTTGGTGAAAAAGCCTGCGTGGTGGCTTGCGATGCCGCCTTGTCAGCATCGAGCTGCGCTTCCATTAGCGCGGATTCGAGGACGGTGTTATCAGCGGTCACATTTACAGCCGGGCGCGGCGGTGGCGCGATGGCGGACCTCGGTGCCGGTGGCAAGCCGTTCTGGCCCTGGCCATCGTGCAGTCCTTGGAGGCCTGCGCTCAGGGCCGTGCGGAAGTTGTCCTGCATTTCCTGAAGGTCTTGAAGAGCGACGGTGACCTGTGTCCCAGCAGGACAATCGGACTGCCGGCTAGCGGCCACGAAGAGTTCGGCTGCCTGCGCACCATCCCCAGGCGTATCGGTGAGCTTCAGGACGTCGCCAGGTGACAGGGCGCAGACTGCAGCGTCGGTGGTGGCGACGTTCAGCGCCTGTCCAACAACAAAAAGATGGTTCGCAACGAGGACCTGAGGGAGACTGTCTACAGCTGCGGCTCCATCCTGCTTGGCGGCTGCCGCATTTTCGTAAGCCAGCTGCTGCTGGACCTCTTCAGCGATGGCCTGCTTCAGTTCCGGAGTGATGGGAGTGTCTTGCTGCGCTTGAACTTCGTCGTCTGCATCGGGGCGATCGCCGGCTTCTTCCGCCCCTGCGGCTTGGGCTTCCCGGGCGGCTTGGCGTTCGCGGATGTTTTGGTAGGCCTCCGCCAGCGTTTCGCTGAAAATGTAGTCCGTTAACCAGTACGCGGGGCTGGCATAGACCGGAAAGGGAGCAAAGTACCCGGAGTAATATCCAACCCATGGGGAATCGGCCCAGCCCCAGCGATAGGCTATCGGCGCATCCCATGGGTAATACGCCCATCCATAGAATTCCGGAGCGTAATAAAACGCGGGTACGTAGTGGGGCAACGTGACGCCGTTGTAAACGTAGGTGTCGTAAACCCGCGTGACGTGCAGATTGTTCACCAGGTAGGTGCGCTGGATCAGAATTCTCCCGTTCGGGGCGGCCACTGTTTTCTGCACATAGCCCGAATGGGGACCCGTGCTCACGACGAGACTCTTATCGGCACGACGCACCACAACCGTACGCTGGCCGTGAGCGTTCGTAGTGACGTCCATGCTTTTTGAATGGATGGAACCGACGCGGCCATTCGGCGTGAAACTCACAACTTTTCCATCTTTCTTGAAGGAGGCAAGCGTGCCGTTCGAGCGCACGTTGTAAACGTGCCCGGCAGCCGAAGTAACCGTCAAGCTTCCGTCCGGGTGAGTGGTCACCTGCCCGGCAGGGAGCGAATGCTTGTTCACTCCAGCAAGCCTGGTGCGTGCGGCATTGACTTGATGCAGGACAGAAGCCGAGCCAGCCGTGGTCAGGATGGAATCGCCCTTGGCGGTTTTCGAAGCCACGGCGGTAGTTGTTACGCTGTAGGCGGGCGGAGTTGCTGCTGGCTTCCCTGCGGGCACGGTCGACGCGGGGCCACCAATCCGGGGGCCGACGGGACCAGCTTTAGAAATGTCCGGCCGACGAGAGTTGGTTGATCCATCGGGACGGGTAACCGAAGAAGAGGCCGAGTGAGGAACATAAACCTTCGGGCCTGTTGAGACGGAGGGCGACCCCGCACTGGAGGAAGATGATCCCGGAGTATAGGTGCGAGGCGTAAAGGTTGTGGAAGAGCCGCGGCCTGAGGACAAACCGCTACTATTGGCGCCCGAGCCTTGCGAATACGGGTGGGTCGCGCCGGTGTTGGAATTATTTGGCTGCGCGGGTGAATAGCTGTTGTTGGGCTGGCGCGACGATTGCTGCTGTTCCTGTCGACCTTGTCTCTGCCGCTCTTGTTGCGCCTCGCGCTGCCGTTCCTGTTCAGCCTCGCGTTGGTGTTCTTGTTGTGCGCGCTGCCGTTCCTGTTCGGCTTCTCGTTGGCGTTCTTGTTGCGCCTCGCGCCGCCGTTCCTGTTCGGCTTCTCGTTGGCGTTCTTGTTGCGCCTCGCGCCGCCGTTCCTGTTCGGCTTCTCGTTGGCGTTCTTGTTGCGCCTCGCGCTGCCGTTCCTGTTCGGCTTCTCGTTGGCGTTCTTGTTGCGCCTCGCGCTGCCGTTCCTGTTCGGCTTCTCGTTGGCGTTCTTGTTGCGCCTGACGCTGACGCTCTTGCTCGGCTTTCCGCTCGCGTTCCCGCTCTTGCTCCTGCTGTTGCTGTTGCTGTGGGCTCTGCGGACGTGGCAAGGCCGTGGTTGCAAGCACCAGGCTCAATCCCAGGACGAGTATGCTCCGAGGAATCATGGACCGCTTTTCTCCACGCATGTAATTCCACCTTTCTCTCCAAGTGCCTTTCTCATCTGGCTTCTAGCCCTGGATCCCTGTGTGCAATGGCCTTCACTCTATAAAGGCGCAAAATGCCCGCAACAGGGGACATCCCTGGGCATCGCCTAGAACGGTTCCTTGTTTACAGGACGGCAAAGTTCGGCCGCGTGATTCATGGCTTTGGCGACGCGGTCCGCGATTTCCGCGTCTGAAAAAGCGATTTCTTCTGCCACTTGACCACCGGGATACTTCAGCTTCAAGAGGGTCACGTCGGGTGTCAAAGTTACAATTGTTCTGGAGGATTCTGGGTTCTTGGAGTCATAGTTGTCTTGGAATCGTTGCCAGTCAGTTTGAAACGAGATCTCCTCAATCTTTTGCGCTCGCCGGAACGAAATAACACTCTTCGCACCAAGTCCTTGTTTGCCGTCGTCAGTTCCAATCGTTCGGTAACGAAGCTGGCAAGTGGTCGGATCGCTATGTGCGTCAACAACTTGATACGAGTACCGCGAAGGAGAGTCTGAGTTTGAGAATCGAGCTTCGAAGGAGACAGAAGCTTCAGTGTTCAATTTCTGCTCGATGAAGCGGAGCGTATCGCTTAGAGTTGGATCTCCGGCTGCGCGGTTCAATTGAAGGGGCTGGGCGCGGCAGACTTCCGACGCCCGGCCAAGCAGTTCGGCCACCCGCGTGGCCGCCTCCTTGTCCGCAAATTTCAAACTACTTCCGGTGTTGCCGTTGATCACCGCTACATATCCGTTTGAGTATTTCGTCGGTCCAAATGCTTGGGGCTCAATGTCTGAAGACTCTTGCAGTGTCATAACCTTGACGCTGTCTATTTCTTCGAAAGCGTAGTAGGCAGGCGGAAAAGGCGATTCATGTGGGCGTTGGCCTTTCTCATTGTCGGTAGACTGGACCCGCATACTACAATCCGCGGGGTCAACGGCGACATTGGTAATCGTGAACCGCTGGTCTGAGGTAATGCTGAACTGATTGATTTTTGCGTTCCTTGTATAGTCGAGCTTGCCGGACGCGAGCAGCGTCTGCTTGAGGGATTCGAGAGTCTCGGCGAGCGGCGGACCGTCGGGCACGGGCTTCGGCGGCGGAGGAACGCTCTGGGCACACAATAGGGTGACCCCAGGCGCGGCCAGGATGGTCGCCAGCAAAAGTGCGGTGCAGGGCATTCTCGTTCGCATGGCTCGTCCTCCGTGTTCCCTCAGAACGGTTCCTTGTTTATCGGACGGCAAAGTTCGGCCGCGTGATTCATGGCTTTGGCGACGCGGTCCGCGATTTCCCCGTCTGAAAATTCGATTTCTCCTGCGACTTGACCACCGGGATACTTCACCCGCAAGACGGTTACGTCTGTTGTCAAAGTCACAATGGACCTTGGTTCGTGTTGCACTGCGTCTGAGTGAAGGTTGTCTCTGTGTAAATTAATTTCTCGGGTATAATTGTCCTCCACTTGCTGCCATTTAGTTTGAGCCGAGAGCTCCTCAATCTTTTGCACTCGCCTGAACGAAATAATCTTCTTCCAATCAGATGAGGGTTTGCCGTTGTCAGTTTCAAGCGTTCGGTAACGAAGCTGACAAGTAGTCGGATTGCCGTATGCATCAACAACTTGAGAGGATTGCCGCAAAGAGAAGTCTCTGTCTGACTCTGAGTGTGAGACTCGAACTTCGTATGAGACAGAAGCTTCCGTGTTCAATTTCTGCTCGATGAAGCGGAGCGTATCGCTTAAAGTTGGATCTCTGGCTGCGCGGTTCAATTGAAGGGGCTGGGCGCGGCAGACTTCCGACGCCCGGCGAAGCAGTTCGGCCACCCGCGTGGCCGCCTCCTTGTCCGCAAATTTAAAATAAACTCCGCCATTGTTGTTCGCCACGACATATCCGTTCGAGTATTTCATCGGACCATCTGGGTGTGGCCCAATGTCTGAAGACTCTTGCAGTGTCATAACCTTGACGCTGTCTATTTCTTCGAAAGCGTAGTAGGCAGGCGGAAAAGGCGATTCATGCGGGGGTTGGCCCTTCAAATTGTCGGTAACATTTCCACGCATACTGCAATCCGCGGTGTCAACGGCGACATTGGTAATGCTGAACCGCCGGTCACCTGTGTTAAGTGTATAGTCGAGCTTGCCGGATGCGAGCAGCGTCTGCTTGAGGGATTCGAGAGTCTCTGCGAGCGGCGGGCCGTCGGGCACGGGCTTCGGCGGTGGAGGGACGCTCTGGGCACACAAAGTTGAAGTGACGAGAATCATCGTAAAGGCCAACACGCAGCGGGATTGTGCTTTCATTCGGCTCCTCGAAAACTGCATCACTAACGAACTGGTAGTCTCCTTCGCATCCTCGGCCAAGCCACATGGCGCCATTAGAAGGGGTCTGGTTTTTTGTAGGGCGTGCACACTTCCGCAGCGTGGTTGAGAGCGCGCCCCAAGCGCGTAGCGATGTCCTCGTCCCCGATGGTTAGGATAGGCCGCCATTCGTCGCTTGTTTTAAGCCTGATATGAAATACGGATGGCGTGGTTCGATAGGTTCGATAGTTTTGTGATTTATTAGTTGATGTAGCATCAGTTTCATCAGAAGACCATACCGAAATCTGTGTTACTAGTCGTAGATTAATAATAAAGTACTTATCTTCGTTCCGGGCTATATGCTCATTGGCATTCTCGAATTCGGACGAGCTATTCGTGTGAAACGAGATTTGACACGAGCCAGGGTTCGCTCTTACATCGGTGATCTGGTCTGTCTTTTGGTCAACGTAGCCCATCTCTTGAGTTTTGTTCCTAATGGCCGTTTCCTGATACCTAATTGGCCCCTGGTTATTCAGCTTGTCTTGAATAAACTGCATCGTGTCGGTGAGGGGCGGGTTTGCGTCCGAGCGGATGGGCAGCGAGGTCTTGTCGGCCGTGCAGAGGCCAACCGCACGATTGAGTTCGACGGCCAGACGTTTGGCGGAGTCCACACTGTTGATCAGGAGGTGACGTCCAATATATCTTTCATCGACTAAACGGATATCGAAAACCTTAGGGCTAGTATGAAAGTGGTCGCCTCCGTCCAGCACCTCTGATGGCAAGTCTGGAAATGCGAGAGTTCCGTAAGCTAGTTGTAACTCTTGATCGTTGGCCTTTACATGAATGCTAATAGTACGATTTAGCGATATTTCAACATCCGTGTCGACGGCCACGGCAACGCCCGAGAACACTTTAACGTGGTACCGCATGTTGCAGGTTTGCGGATCCAAAAGAAGCTGCGTGAATTCCACCATGTACTGCGTACTTTGAGGTTTGCCATCCCGCACGTATTGAAGTGTAAAATTGTGGACAAAGGAACGGCTAAGCAGGTCCTGAATGTTCTTCATCACGTCAGCGAGGCTGGGCCCATCGTCCGTCGGCCTTGGCGGAGGTGGAATTACCTGCTGGCCTGGCAAATTCGACGTGAAGAGCGTGAAGAGAAGGATCGGAACAGCCGGCATCGATGTAAATTTTGTTTTCATGACTCCGCCTCCGACCCGAACGCAATCACACGACCAGACGGACCTGCGCTTTGGCGCACGAACTTATGATTTGGATGCAGGTCTGGATGGCGCTGCTGGGGCGCAAAAGCGTCCTCAGTGAAGCGCGATTCCGTCCGCGTAGCGTCTTGTTGCGCTGAATCAAACATGCCGTTCGGGCCACCGCCCGCCCAAACGGCTTAGAAGCCGAACATTAAGTATCATCTCCTCGCCTCCCCGCAAAGCAAATTTCGTGATCATTTGAACGGGTCGTCATCGCCGCCGCCGCAAAGCTCGGTGGCGCGCATCATAGCCTTGGCCATGCGATTCGCCGCATCGGGGTCCAAAAACTTAAAATCGAGCCGCTGCCCCGGATTATTGGCGAAACGGACGAGGAGAACCCAAATTTCCGGCGACACCTCCGCCCGTATATCGGGGTTCCCTGGGGGAATCACTCGGTAGCGTTGGAATTCTTCCTGCAGCGTGGTTACCTCCAGCTTTTCGATTTCCTTAAAGGAAATCGAAGCGTCCTGGTCGGTGTTCGCTTTACTGTTGTAGGTGGTTTTGAAGCGCACGCGAAGGGCGCATCCCTTAGGGTCTGGTGTTGCGTCCGCGACTTCTTCCGACTCGGGTGTGGGAGTCGAAGACTGGCCAGCCCATTGCGACGCGCCTGGCGGCTGAGTGTTCCGGTACCAAGACATCCAACTCAGCACACCCTGGGCGTTTAGCTTTTCCTGGATGTACTTCATCGTTACCTCCAGGCTAGGTCCGCTATCAGACGGTTTCGGCGGCGGAGGAACGCTCTGGGCCGGCAGCAGCAGAGCAGACGTCAGAACAAATGCCAATGCGTGAGCAGATTTGGCGATCATAAGTCCTCCTGACCTTCATCGGTAAAGGCGTAAGACAGGGGTAAAAAGGGCCATCGCAGATGTGCTTCAGTGGCCTCGATCTTGAAGAGCAGCTTCCACCCACCTGGCCAGACGTTATGACGGGTGTGCTACACTGCGGAGCAAAAAAAGGGGCAGCCCATGACCCCCGAACGATGGCAAAAGCTCAAAGAACTCTGTCACTTAGCGCTCGAGCGGGAGCCCGGCCAGCGCGGCCCATTCCTGGCCGAGGCTTGTCTTGGTGATGAGGAGTTACGGCGCGAAGCCGAGTCTATGATCGCTCGCGCAACGGTAGGGGGCGGCGTCCTCGATAAGCCCGTCTGGGAAGGGCTGGGCATCGAAGCCCCCGCGCCGTTGGTTCCCGCCGCCGTCGGCCGCTACCGGATTGTGCGCGTTTTGGGCGAGGGCGGCATGGGCGTGGTTTATGAAGCGGAGCAGGATAGCCCGCGCCGACGAGTGGCTCTGAAGGTAATCCGGCCCGGGTTGGCGAGTGCGCAGATGCTGCGCCGGTTCGACCGCGAGTCGCAAGCATTGGCGCGTCTGCACCATGTAGGCATCGCGCAAATCTACGAAGCGGGAAGCGCCGAAACGAGTTTTGGACCGCAGCCATTCTTCGCGATGGAGTTCATTCAGGGCGAGCCCCTTTCTCAATATGCCGATGCACATCGCCTGAACACACGGGAACGTCTGGAGCTGATGGGGAAAGTCTGCGAAGCCGTTGAGCATGCGCACCAACAGGGGATCATCCACCGCGATTTGAAGCCGGGCAACATCCTCGTCGAGGAATCCGGCCAGCCTAAGATCCTCGATTTTGGCGTGGCGCGAACTACCGATAGCGACGCGCTGGCGACCCGACAGACCGATCTGGGACAGCTCGTGGGCACTCTTTCCTACATGAGCCCGGAACAAGTGCTCGGCGATCCCTCCGTTCTGGACACGCGAAGCGACGTGTATGCGCTGGGCGTGATTCTCTTCGAGCTGCTGGCGCGCCGGCTGCCGTATCAACTCAGCAACGACATCTTCGAAGCGACGCGGATCATCCGCGAAGACGACCCAACGCGGCTGAGTTCGATTGCGCGCACGTTTCGCGGAGATATCGACACAATCGTCGGCAAGGCGCTGGAGAAAGAAAAAGCACGAAGATATTCTTCGGCCGCGGCACTACTCGGGGACATACAGAAATACCTGGCGGACCTGCCCATCAGCGCGCGGCCGGCGAGCACTGCCTATCAACTGCAGAAATTTGCGCGGCGGCATAAAACGCTGGTGGCCGCGACGGCCGTGGCTTTTGTTGCGCTAGCCGCAGGGATTGTGGTGAGCACGCGGGAAGCAGTGAAGGCCCGCCGTGCGGAGCAAATAGCACAGGCCGTGAGCAGTTTCCTAAGAAACGATTTGCTAGCTCAGGCCGGCGCCAGCGCGCAGGCATCACCGAGCACAAAGCCTGATCCGCACTTGGAAGTGCGCACAGCTCTGGATCGCGCTGCGGCTGGGATTGGCGGAAAATTCGAGCGGCAACCGGAAGTAGAAGCGGCGATTCGTGACACCATCGGACAGACCTACCTGGACTTGGGGGAATTTCCCGAGGCGCGGACACAATTCGAGCGGGCGCTGGAATTGCGCAGACAGGGTCTCGGAATCGGCGATCCCGAGACCCTCAAGACCATCAGCCACCTCGCGCGTCTCGCATATCTTGAGGGCCGCTATCCCGAGTCGGAGGCCCTCTACCAGCAGGCCCTGGATGGCGAGCGCCAAGTGCTTGGTCCCGAGCATCTGGATACGATGGCTTCGATCAACGGTCTGGCTGTCACCTATAAGGAGGAGGGCAAGTTCGGTCAGGCTGAGGAACTCCTGAAATCGCTGCTCGATATGAAACGCCGAACCTTGGGCGCCTATGACCTCAGCACTCTCGAAGCCATGCACAATCTGGCTCTCATGTATCACACACAGGGAAAGTATGCTCAGGCCGAGGCACTGTACGGCCAGACCCTGGACGCAAAGCACCACGCGCTGGGTCCCGAGCACCCGAGCACGCTTCGTACGATGCACAATTTGGCGCATGTATACAGTTTGTTGTCCAAGTACCCGGAGGCAGAGGCTCTTACGCTGGAAACGCTTGAAATCCGCCGCCGCGTGTTGGGCGCGGAACATCCGGACACGCTGGATTCGGCCGGAGATCTTGCCGAGGTCTACTTCATGGAAGGGAAATACGCACAAGCGGAGGAGCTTCAAAGCGACACGCTGAAAATCCAGCGCCGGGTTCTTGGTCCCGAGAATCCCGATACACTTGCCTCGGTAAATGTTCTGGCGAACGTTTTCAATTTTGAAAATAAGTACCCGGAAGCCGAGGCTCTCTACAAAGAGAACCTGCGGGTCGCTCGACGGGTCCTCGGTCCGGAACATACCGGTACTCTTAATTACCTCCTGGACTTCGCTTCCGTTTACCAGCGGCAGGGCAAGTATTCTTCCGCGGAGGATCTCGCCGCACAAGCGCTTGCGGGCAGGCGACATATGTTGGGAGCGGAGCATCCCCGGACGATCTTCGCGGAAAACGCGCTAGCACTCGCCTGCCTCTCGCAAGGGAAGTTTGCCGACAGCGAGGCCCTTTCACGAGAGGCTCTGGAGTTCAGCCGGAAGTTGCAGCCGGATGACTGGGAGTACTTTCGCGCCGAAAGTCTGCTGGGCGCCAGTCTGACAGGAGAGAAGAGATACGCGGAGGCAGAGCCATTGCTCCACGTTGGTTATCAGGGGATCCTGGCTCGGAAAGACAAAATCACATTCCAGGACCGCGAATACTTGGGCCGGGTGCGCGAATGGCTTCTTCAGCTTTATCAGGCGTGGGGAAAGCCCGAAAGAGCCGCCGAGTGGCGGAAGAAATCGCCGTAAGTGTGTTGCGCTTTGACGCCCCAGGCCGTTCGCAGGCTTCCAAAAACGGCTGTGTCTAGGGCAGCCTTACATCTTTTCCCTCTAATTGTTTCTTGAGGAAGAGTCGCGCCGACTGCAGCTCGCGTTTCACGGTCCGGTCACTCGTTCCGAGTGCTGTAGCGATCTCCTCCACCCCATTCCCGGCGAAATAATGCATCTCGACGATCGAGGACTGGCGAGAGTCCAGCTCCTGCAACTGTTCGAGAGCCTCGTGGATTGCCAGCACTTCTTCAGATTGCTGCGCGGTAAGCGCGAATTGGTCCTCGAGTTCGACGCGAGGATGCACTTCGCCGCCGCGCTTCTCGGCCAGCTTGCGCCTCGCATGGTCAACCAGGACTTGGCGCATGGCGCGTGCGGCTAGAGCGAAAAAGTGCGCGCGGTTTTCGGGTCTCGGATGTGTGCCGGCCATCAACCGCATGTAGGCCTCGTGCACCACGGCCGTGGGCTGAAGAGTGTGGCCGGGCCGCTCGCGTCGCATCATGCCTGCCGCAACGCGCCGCAGTTCGCCATAGACAATTGGCAAAAGCCTGCCCGCAGTTTTGCTGTCGCCGTTCATCTCCGATAGCAGCCGGGTGACCTCCCCAGTTTCCTCCATGCCTTACCTCCGCTACGCACCTGAAAGAGTGTATCGCGCATCCCGATTTGCTGGTTGAGGTAATGCCCTCAGTTGAGACACGGAATCAAGAGACTGTTTGCAGGCCGCTGCGTTTCACTTGTGCCAACTGTCCCTTCTATATAGCAGCCTTGCGCCCCAGCTAGTGAAGCGGAGGCAGGCTCTGCGGGAGCGCAACCCGTAAAGGAATGGCCAGATGGAGACTCATCGTACCGATGAGCGCCAGGGCGGGCAAAGGGCGGAATGAGATCGAATCATTACGAATGCTTTCTGAAGTCGGAGCGAATCCCATATTTGTCCATCAATTCAAGTTTCGTGCGTCCCGAAGTCACATCAAGCCTGCGCCTCTGTAGAGTTTTCGGGCGGCCCCAGGGACCGAGAGGTGAGCCACAGAAAAATGTACTGGTACCAAGGTTTTTTCTGACTTTTTCCTTTGTCGATGTTCCTTACATAAGTAGGGGCTCTGGACAACAATATTCGCTTGTCGACGACTGGCTGCGTGTAACAGTTGAGTTTTTTTCTTACTTTTCCAGGTTTCAATGTTTCCTAGCACGAGGAAGGTTTTCGGTCACTCGAACGAAATATTTGTTTCTTACTTTTGCTTTTTTCAAAGCCTCTTTAATAGTAGGGGGTTCGATGGTCTCGAAGTTTTTCAACGATTCTCCACTGTGGGAAGGTGAAGCGTGCATGAAAGACACAGATCACTGTGTCCGTCACCGTGACGTTCACCAGAGCAATTGCGCAAGTGTCCGAAACGAAAAGAAGTTAACCATAGCGAAACGCTCGATCTGGACGCGGCCTGGCACCGTGTTGGGCTGGAGCGACCCCACTTTTGCGCACGGTTCCGTGGCCAAAGTGATTCGTGGGTCGCTCCAGCCCAAGTGTTCGGTGAGAAGCGTGCCGCGGGGTGAAGGGGAAGGAGAGACGCTCACTTCGAGCCAGCGAAGGTAAATGGCGACCGCTCCAAAACTCGCGTTGCACACTCTTGCGCCCGAGTGTACTGTCTCTACGGAGGCAATCGAGTCATCTGAAAGAGGTGACTCCCTGGCGAGGAAACGTTTTCAACGCGGGCATGTATTTCTAATTGGAGGGACGTGGTTTGGCAAGTACCGGGAAGATGTGATCGAGGCTGAAGGTATCACGCGTCGCAAGCAAGTCACGGTGACTCTCGGAAGCAAGAAAGACATTCCGACTAAGCCGCTTGCGAAACGGCGCATGGAACTGATTTTGGCCCGGATCAACTCTACCGACTATCGGCCAGGACGATTTGCCAAGATGGACGAGTTCGCAACAATCTGGAAGGAGCATGTTCTTTTGGGAAGTAAGCCTTCGTCGATCCGGTCGGCGAAGTCCCACCTGAACGTACACATCCTTCCGCATTTTGGTAAACGCAGTCTCGATGAAATTGGGGTGCAAGCTCAGCAATTTTTTGTGACAAAGCTCGCTCAGGCGAACCTGTCACGGAAAATGATTCTCAACGTGTTAAGCACGTTGGCCTCGATTTTGCAGACCGCGAAAGGTTGGGGCTATGTATGCCAGATGGTGGACTACAAGAGCCTCACCATTCCAACCGAGGAGGTCCAGACCGGAGCTCGATTCTTCACCGTGGAGGAAGTCGGCAAAATTATTGCGGCTGCGCGGGAGCCCTACAGGACCATGATCTGGCTCTTGGCGACGACCGGAATGCGCGCCGGCGAAATGCTCGGCCTCCAGTGGTCAGACATCGATTTCGAGAAGGGCTTGCTGAACATCCGGCGTTCCGCGTGGTACGGACGTGTTCAAACTACCAAAAACAAAAACAGCGAGGCGATCATCCCGCTACCCGGAATCCTTGCGGCGACACTCCGCACATTTCGGGAACAGTGGAAATCAAATCCAGACGGCTTTCTGTTCGTCACGAGAAACAGAAGGCCCCCTTCATCCAACAAGGTTGTGGAGTATGGGCTTTGGCCGGTGCTCGATCTCTTGGCCATCCCCCGCTGTGGTCTCCATGCCTTCCGACACACTCACACGAGTTTACTTCTCGACACGGGCGCCACTCCGAAGGTCGTTCAGGAACAGCTACGGCACGCAGATCCTCGCGTCACTCTTGGAGTCTATGCCCACGTTCTCGGAGATGCTCACCGAGAAGCGGTCGAGAAAGTAGCTTCAGTTGTGTTCCAAAGTGTTCCAAAGGCGAGAGAAGAAACGAAGTACATTCAGTAGCTTCCAGGCAATCGGCGTTGGGTTCGATTCCCATCGCCCGCTCCAACTACACAGTGTACGGTCCGAAGACATCCTTAACAGAACGTTCCGAAGACATACTTGCTGACGCGTTTCGCGCATCCGGACGGGTTCTCGGCTGCACAGAACAACGTGCGTATCTCCGCCGGCGTCGTCTTCCACTTCTGCCATCGATAGCTCCCTAAAGGCGAATAGTCATCGAGGACAGGTGCGATATGCTTTCTGTCCGCCGCTGTCCATTCCGCCCCTATCTTGAGAGACCTTCTCCGCGCCTGCCCACGAGATTTCGCCGCCACACTGTCGCCGTAGAGCGATCTCAGTCTTGCATACCGTGCGGGTGGATGTCCTTTGAGGCACCTACGGCCTCAAGAGAATTGCAGCGTTCACTGGCGGTCCGGCAGAATGCACTTGTGGTTTCCAAGACATTTTTCTTTTTCTGAAGGCGCAGAGCCTCCCGGTCACCGATGCGTGCACGGAGCGGGCTAATGCAGTGCAAAGCTTATGAAGCGTAGCGGACGAGAGTGTCACGATGGACAGTGATGAGAGGATCGGGAGAGTGAACGGGAGCCGAGAGCGGCGCGGCGACGCTCAGCTGTTAACCGTACTTTGTCCCGTGCACAACGAAGCGTCCGTCATACCGCTTTTTTTTGCGCGCATTCGACCGGTGCTAGACCGGCTCTCCGCGCGTTACTCGGTGGATTTGGTATTCCTGAATAACGCTTCGACCGACGAAACGGTTCGTGCGATTGAGGAAGTTCGGCAGTCCTGGCCCGATACGTACATGATCACCATGAGCAAAAACGTTGGCTATCACGCTTCTCTTGAATGCGGGCTGCGTAACGCCAGCGGAGACCTTCTGGTTTTCATCGACGTCGATTGTGAAGATCCGCCGGAAATGATTTTGCAATTCGTGGAGAAATACGAGCAAGGGTACGACATCGCGTACGGCGAAAGGGTCGATCGCGAGGAATCGAAGGCCATTAAGGCGGCGCGCAAATTATTTTACAGAATCCTGCGCGCGGTAGCCGACGACGAAATCCTTCTCGATATGGCGGAGTTTTCGCTTTTTACGAGAGAAGTCCGCAACGCCATCCTGGATGAAAACACTTCCTTTCCGTTTCTTCGCGCGTCCATCGGCCGGGTTGGATTTCGCCACGCATCCATTCCCTTTAAGCGACAGAAGCGAGTGGGCGGATCGACGCACTACAACTTGGCCAGGATGTCCATTTTTGCAATCGGCGGGATTCTATCGGCCTCAACGCTTTTTCTCCGCCTGCCCATACTGATTCTTCCATTCTGGCTCCTATCCCTGGCCGGCCTGGGTGCGGGCTATATATTCACTCATTCGCTTTGGTTTGCCGTCGGAGCGTTCCTGGTTTTTGCGGCATACGTTGGAGCAACGGCTGCATTCACCGCCCTCTACCTTGCGCGCGCGTATAAGAATGGATTGCAACGTCCCAATGCGTTCATTGATCACGGCAGAAGTATTCTGCAACCGCCCCGAGCAACGGAAATCCCGCAAGCGCGGGAAGGGGCGGGAGTCAGACGTGATCGTGAGTAAGGATGCAACACGAATCGAGTTGGGACAATAAACGATGCCGCTGACCGAATCTGTGAAGGGTAATGATGCCTGCCCCGTGTGTGGTGGCGAGCCCGGCCGAACGGTTTATGCGGAAACACGCGATCCCATCACGCTCGATACCTTCCAGATTGTTGCGTGCTCCCACTGCACCACAACTTACACGGCGCCACGTCCGAGCTCTTTGAACCGCTATTACCCGCATCTTTATCGAGAATACGGACGCTTCGTAACCAGCGTTCTTCGCGCATTTTACGACGCGAGAGTTTCCCGATGGGCACGGCTCAAACCAGCGGGCGGTTCGGTGCTGGAAGTGGGTTGCGGCCGCGGCTTGATGCTTGCGGCCTTTTCACGACAAGGTTGGAAAACAACGGGCATCGAGCGCAACGAAGAGGCGGCAGAGGCGGCCCGGCGCGCGTTTGGCTTGGATGTTTCCGCAAAGCCGGTGGAAGCGCTGCCGCTGGACGCCCGCTTTGACCTTATCATCATGTTCCACGTACTCGAGCACATTGCCGCCCCCGTCACTCTGTTGGGGGAATGTGCGAAAAGGCTTGCTCCCGGCGGGCGGATTATCCTCAACGTTCCAAACTTCGCCAGTTGGCAGTCTCGGTTTGGCGGATCGAACTGGTTTCATCTCGATCCGCCGCGCCACCTTACTCACTTTACGCCAGAAACGCTGGCAGCAACTTTGGAACGGGCGGGATTAAAGTTGGCGGACGTAAATTTTGTCTCGTTTGAACATGATCCCTACGGCTGGGTCGAAAGCTCCATCAACCGGCTTACCGGCCGGAAAAACACACTGACGCGTTTTCTCATGGGGCTTGATGCTTTTGGCCCGGCGGTGCTGGTGTCACTGTTGCTGGGCGCGGCGCTATTTCCGCCGGCGGCGATTCTATCGCTGATCAGCTGGGCAGGAAAAAGAGGGGCATTGATGGAGGCAGTGGCCGTCGCATCTTCCAAGTCGTAACTCCGCAAGCGGCCCTTTTTCGCTAAAAGCGTGCGAGTTTTTTCCGAAAACAATTGTGTATGTACCTTTTGGAGAAGGTGAGCGCCGTTCAGAACGCGGAGCCTGCCGGTCCACGCTAAGCTAACCCCATCAAGTTCAATAGAAAAGAAAACTTGATCGCCATTTGGCACTCGAGCGATTTTGCGCTGCGAAGTGAAGGAGATCGACAGTGAAGGCCGTGATTCTGGCGGGCGGAAAAGGCACCCGCATCAGTGAGGAGAGTTATCTGCGCCCCAAGCCGATGATTGAGATCGGCGGCATGCCAATTCTTTGGCACATCATGAAAATGTACTCGGCCGGCGGGGTGAACGAGTTCGTGGTCTGCTGCGGCTACCGCGGCTACGTGATCAAGAGTTATTTCGCAAATTATTTTCTGCACGTGTCCGATATCACCGTGGACGTTGGTCAAAATAAAATACACGTTCACCAAACCGGCGCCGAGCAGTGGAAGGTGACCCTCGTGGACACCGGCGAAGAAACCATGACCGGCGGCCGGCTGAAGCGCGTGCGCCAATATCTTGGCGATGACGATTTCTTTTTCACTTATGGCGACGGGCTCGCAGACGTCGATCTGAAAGCCCTTCTGGAATTCCACAAGCAACGAAATGTTTTGGCCACGGTGACGTCCGTGCGGCCGCGCGGACGCTTTGGATCGCTGGTGACGGAAAACGGAACCGTGCTGAGCATCAAGGAAAAGCCGGAGGGCACGAGCTCGATCAACGGAGGATTCTTCGTTTTGTCCCCGCGAGTAATTGACTATATTGAAGGGGATCAAACCGTTTGGGAAGTTGAGCCCTTGGAAAGGTTGGCACGAGAGCGCCACCTCGCCGCATACACTCATGATGGATTCTGGCATCCGATGGATACGTTGCGCGATAAGAACCAGCTGGAAGCGCTTTGGAGTTCGGGAAGGGCGCCTTGGAAGGTCTGGAAATGACGCTCGCTTTTTGGCGAAATAAGAGGGTCCTGGTTACCGGCCACACGGGTTTCAAGGGAAGCTGGTTGTCTTTGTGGTTGCAAAGCATGGGAGCGGAAGTTACCGGCTATGCGCTTGCGCCGCCGACTCAGCCGAGTCTCTATGCGCTTGCGAACGTTGGCAGGGGAATGCAGTCCGTGCATGGAGACATTTTGGATTTGCAGAATCTTCAAAGAGTCATGGGCGATTGCAAATCGGAGATTGTGTTTCATTTGGCGGCACAGGCGATTGTGCGGCAGTCGTATACAAACCCACTCGAAACGTACAAGACGAACGTGAACGGAACCGCGCACGTCCTCGAGGCTGTGCGTTACGTGCCTTCCGTCCGCGCCGTGGTCGTTATCACGAGCGACAAATGTTACGAAAATGTTGGAATGATGGAAGGCCACGTCGAGACGGACCCGCTCGGAGGGGCCGACCCCTATTCCAGCAGCAAGGCGGCAGCCGAGCTTGTTACGGCGGCCTATCGGAAGTCTTACTTCATGCCGGCGAAAGCGGACGAGAGAGTGGGAATCGCGTCCGCGCGCTCCGGAAATGTGATTGGCGGAGGAGATTGGGCAGCCGACCGGCTTATCCCAGATGTAGCGCGCGCGATTCTGAACAAGCAGACGCTCTCCATAAGAAACCCTCATGCGGTCCGCCCCTGGCAGCACGTGTTGGAACCGTTGTGCGGATACCTGACGCTCGCTGAAAAGCTCTATCAACAGCCGGAAAGTTTTTCGGAAAGTTGGAATTTTGGCCCAGACGAATCAGAATGCTGGTCCGTACTGAATATTCTCGAGGCCTTGCGCGAATTGTGGGGTTCCTCCGTGTCGTGGCGAATCGAGCATCTGCCGCAACCATACGAGGCCAAGTATTTGAAACTCGATTCGACCAAAGCGAGAAAACGGCTTGGTTGGCGGCCCCGATGGAAGCTGAGGAGCGCGCTCGAGTTTACGGTGAATTGGTATAGGGACTATCAATCGAATCGAGATTTGCGAGCATCGGTCGATGCGCAGATCTCCGCATACCTAGACGCACTCAATCACGTAGAGATCTCTCACTCATGAGCCTGCCCCAATGCCGGTTTTGCAAGTCCGTTCTCGAACACACTTTTGTGGACTTAGGGATGTTTCCCCTTTCCAACTCATACCTTCGCCAAGAACAACTTGGCCGCATGGAGCCTTTCTATCCGCTGCACGCGCGCGTTTGCGCCAGGTGCTTTCTGGTGCAGTTGGAACAGTTTGAAGCGCCAGAGGGGATATTCAGCGAATACGCTTACTTCTCATCTTATTCGGAGACTTGGCTGAACCACGCCCGCGAATACGCGGAGCGCGCCGTGTCTAGATTTGAATTGAATGGCCAGAGCCTCGTTGTGGAAATAGCCAGCAACGATGGCTATCTGCTGCAATATTTTCAGCGCAAGGGCGTTCCGGTGCTGGGAGTGGAGCCGGCCCAGAATGTTGCGATGGCGGCGGAAAAAAAAGGCATTGAGACGATCGCCAAATTCTTCGGGATCAAGACGGCCAGGGAAATAATCGCCGCAGGACGGCAGGCGGATTTGATTGTTGCGAATAATGTATTGGCGCACGTTCCCGACCTGGTTGATTTCGTTTCAGCCCTGAAACTTTTGCTGAAACCGCGCGGCTCGCTGGTAATCGAGGTTCCCCATCTTCTCCAGCTGATGCAGGGAACTCAGTTTGACACGATTTACCACGAACATTTTTCGTACTTTTCGTTTTGTACGGCCAAGGAAATCCTGCAGGAATACGGACTTAAAGTATTTGACGTCGACGAGATTCCGACTCACGGCGGCTCCTTGCGGATCTACGCATGCCATGTGGAGGAGAATTCAAAACGGATCGAACCCAGAGTATCCGAGATGGAGAGCAGGGAACTTGCGGCCGGCATCCGCGACCTGGCAATGTATGCTTCTTTTGCGGGGCGGGTCCGCGAAGTGAAACGTGCGCTCCTTGAATTCCTGATCCAGGCAAAAAGAGCGGGAAAATCCATCGCTGCTTACGGAGCGCCGGCAAAGGGCAATACTCTTCTGAATTACTGCGGCGTGGGAAAAGATTTTTTGGACTATTCGGTAGATATCAGTCCGCACAAACAGAATCTGTTTCTTCCCGGTACGCACATTCCGATCCACCATCCGGATATTCTTCGAAGAACGCGGCCCGATTACGTGCTGATTCTGCCTTGGAATTTGCGCGATGAAATCCTAAGTCAACTTGCGTACGTGCGGGAATGGGGCGGGCAATACGTCATCCCAATCCCCACGGTTGAAATTATAAAATGAAATTCACAAGCGTTCCGCTCGTCGGCGCCTATCTGATCGAGGTCGAACCGACATTTGACGAGAGAGGATTCTTCGCGCGGAGTTGGAGCTCGGCCGAGTTTGGCGAGCGCGGATTGAACCGCAACGTGGCCCAATGCAGCATTTCCTTTAACACGAAAAAGGGAACACTCCGGGGAATGCACTATCAAGAGCAGCCCCACGCGGAAACAAAACTCGTGCGGTGCAGTTCCGGCGCCATTTTCGACGTAATCGTTGACCTGCGTCCTGCTTCGGCCAATTACTGCAAATGGTTTGGCATTGAACTGACAGCCGCAAACCGAAAAATGCTTTATGTTCCTGAGGGTTTTGCCCACGGTTTTCAAACGCTTACAAACGATACCGAAGTGTTCTATCAGATTTCGGAAGAGTATCGAAGCGAGTCTTCCAAGGGCGTTCGATGGGATGATCCGTTGTTCGGAATCGTTTGGCCACTTCCGGTATCGGTCCTCTCGGATCGAGATCGTTCCTTCCCGAACTACATTCCATGAGCCGTATCCTCATTACGGGAGCGACTGGATTCATCGGCAGACATTGTCTTCCTTTGCTGGCCGAGAAGGGCTACGAAGTTCATGCCGTCTCGAGCCAACCGCCTGCGGAATCATTCATGCCAGATGTGGCATGGCATCAGTGCAATCTCCTTGCGCCGCATTCGGCAAGAGAAATCATCTGCAAAGTAAAACCGCAATTCTTGTTACATCTTGCGTGGTACGCAGTCCCCGGAAAGTTCTGGGATGCGGAGGAAAATATCGATTGGATGCGCGCAAGTTTGCGACTCTTTCGCGAATTCGCAGGCGCGGGAGGAATAAGGCTGGTCGGGGCCGGAAGCTGTTCCGAATACGGTCTGAGCTCCGGGGAATGCGTGGAAGATCGCACGCCGCCCCATCCGGCCACGCTGTACGGAAAATGCAAAAGTAGCGTCGCGAGCGATCTACGCTCCTGGAGCGAAAAGGGAAGATTGGATCATGCTTGGGGCAGAGTTTTTTACCCGTACGGCCCGCATGAAAATCCTTCACGGCTTGTGGCCTACGTGGTGCGATCGTTGTTGTGCGGAGAAGAGGCTCTGTGTTCGGAAGGCGCGCAGACGCTCGATTTCATCCACGTCAAAGATGTCTCTGCCGCATTTGTTTCCTTGCTCGAGAGCAAATTGCAAGGGGCAGTCAACATTGGAACGGGTCAGCCGGTCACTGTTCGGGAGGTCTTACAAGAAATTGGCAAAAAAACCGGGAAGGCAAACCTGATCCGCCTGGGGGCACGCGCACGGAGCGCGCAAACAGAGTGGCTGTGGGCGAACATGGAAAAACTTAGGAGCTATTCCAACTGGAAGCCTCAGTTTGATCTAGTCAGTGGGCTCAACGATACCATCCAATGGTGGCGAGGCCATCTCGAACGCAAATGAAGATTGGCCGCGAATAAACAGGGGGACGTAGTTAGTTGGCGGGCCTGCAAGTTGCTCAAATTACTTTGCCGTGCCATCTGGCACGCGCTGCCATATCACCGCTTGCCATTTCCGTGAGTTCTCTTTGCCTGATAACAATGGCCCAACTGGACGATAGTGCGATTTCAGGTAATCACCCAAAGGTTTATCAAAATCTTCACCGAACACGGGTGTGCCGAAGTCGGGAAATGTGCGGTTGGACCACAACAGATATTGAACGTTTTTGCTTTCAATCTCTTCGATCACGTCGTTGATCATCTTGCCTGGAGCAAGCGAGCCGGGAGTAAAGGAAAAAACGCGAGTCGGGCAGTAGGTGTTCGAAAGAAAGTAGAGGCTCGTATCCTCGGGGATGGAAAGGACGGATTGTCCCTCGGACGCTTTTTCCTTCATCAACCGGATTCCGGCCTCGTAATTATCGGCGATGTTCTTTGAAACACGAATCGTTCCTCGTTCTGTCTTCAGCGCAACGAAATCTTTTGCCCTGCTTTCCACCTTTCCAGCCGTGAGCGCGACCACCGCTAAACAGCCCGCGCAAAGTAACAGGTTGCCAAGAACGCTGTACCGGCCCAACCGGTTTGACCGAGGAATGATGAGATGCGCCAGTATCAGAAAGGAAAGAACCACCGGGCCGTTGTAATAGATGGAATAACCCACAATACCCGTGGCCATGAGGATTCGGAAAGCGAGCAAGCTGGAAAAAGTGAGGAGCAATATGACACTTGGACGGAGTCCTTTGCCTTGGCGCAACACGAAATATCCCCAGGCAAGGATGGTAGCCAAGACAACATACAGAACCATATCCGAAGGAAAAAAGATCGGCTGAAGGTATTCCTCCAAGGGAATCGGCAAGGGAGATACAAATATCACACTCTTTCGAAAATAAAGAACTACGCCAAGGAGGATCATCACGCGCAGCAGAACGGATCGAGTGTCAATGCGTCGCCACCATAAGAGGCAATATGCACACACCGCAATACAAGCAATCGGTACGGTGCGCCAGATTGCTTCGCGGAATGCAGGCAGAGTCAATGAAAAGCCGTGGGTCTCCAGCCATCTCTGCCCGTATGTTTTCATGAAGAAAGAGGAAGGCCAACTCAGCACATTTTCTTGCGTTATGAACTCGAATCCCCTGATCGAAATCATCCACCAAATCGCCAAAGCGCACAGCGCAACGCCAGGCAGAATCATTGCCAAGTCGCGTGGAATGTTTTTCCAGGATCTTCTCTCAATACTGCGCAGCACGATCAACGAAGCCAACGTACCGTAGCAAGCCGTTCCAAATTCGGGTTTTAAGAGTAGAGCGATGGCGGCCAATAGCCCGGCACACAAAACCAAGGCGTAAGAGTCGGATCGGCAAGCTTTGATCGCGATCCACAAGAACAAGCAGCCGACAAGGCAGCCGTAAACTGCCGCGAACGTGTACGGCAATGGAAAACAAAAGTGACTTGGCTGGAACGCCTCCAGCAATACGACTGCTCCAGCCGTCCAGCCCACAAGCGGCGAAGAGAGGAGCATACCGGTGAGATAAAGAAGGATTGCCACGCCGAGCGCAGACAGCGCTCCCGCCCAATAGAGAACGTTCAAATGGATTCCGAACACATGAAAGAGAAAGGCATTCGCATAGGGAGAGGCAGGGCCGTACATGAACCAAACGTCGCGATAAAGCTGTTTTCCCTGTGCGAGTAGCGATGGGATATACATTTCGTGGCCTGAGTCTATCGTGAGATTTCCCCACGTCGCCCAAGTTGTAAAAACCTTGAAAGCCCACAGAGCTACAAGCGCCACAAGCGCGACGATTGTCGTCCGGCTCCATGGTGTGGCTTGCTGGGTGGCCTCGTCGAGCACAGAGAAGTAACGGACAAGAAAACCGCGAATCATTCGTAGCGGGTGGGCAGCTTTCTGGAGGGCCGACGTTGATGAAGTCATCTTCTCGAGTAGCAAAGATAATAGCAGAGCACGCGAGGAAGGAAGAATACAACAAGCGGCGGGGTCAAAACAGTTTGGAATACTTGTAGCCCAAAGCGTCGTCGGTGAAAAAAACGGAAATCTCTCGAAGCGATTGAAACACACGGCGAGCCCCGCGTGATTCAACCACGCAACGCTCATCGCACTCGCTCAGTTGTCATGATGAACAGGCGTTCGTCCGCGCAAATGCGGCTTGTGCATTCAGCCCAGCAGCTGCGCTGAATGGGCGGCTGGCCGCCCTTTCCGGCAAGCATCTCGCAAGGGCATGGAGGCAATCCATGCAGGCCTTGCTAAGAGTTTGTCTGCTGCGTCTCGCAACCGCTTTTTAAGCCAAAGCACGTTGCATCCGACTCGCCTTGGCTTTCGTTCGGATTTTATTTCCAGCTACTTTTTGGTCATGACGAGCACGGCGAAGCTGCCCGGCTTCATTTTTCCGCGGCGTTCGCCGGCGGCAGGCGCGTCGAACTCCGCCGATGGCAGAAAGATGGCGTGCGTTTTCAAATCAAGACCCATCGTGCGCGCGCTTTTCTTGGTCGCCACGTTTTCAATCACGGTGTATTTGTCCGCCGAGTCTTCGTGCACAACGGTCAAATGACCATCACCCGTCGAGGCGAACGCGAGATTCGTGGCCGGGTCGAAGGCGTTTGCGTCCACGCCATCGCCGATTGCCGGCGTCGCGACCACTTTTCCCGTCTCGCCGTCGATCACTGCCATCATTTTGTTGTCGCAGCCGGCGAACAGCCGATGATTCTTGAGGTCGATGGCCAGACCCGAGGGTTCCTGGCACGGCGCAAGCGGCCAGCGATGCAGGATGGTCAGCTTCTTCGCGTCGAGATGCACCAATTCGGATTTGTCTTCGATGTTCACATAAATGCCGCCCGCGCCGTCAATTGCGGCAAACTCCGGTTTTCCGCCGAGCGCGATCGTGCCGAGCGACGCACCCGTCATGGCGTCCAGCGCCGTCGCGTCCTGGCTCCGGCCGTTAAAAGTGAACACGCGCTTCGTCACCGGTTCGTAGGCAATGGCGTCGGGATTTGTTCCCGTCGGATAAACGCCAATCGGTTTGAGCGTTTTCAAATCGAAGAACGTCGAGTTGTTCGTGCGGCCATTGCTTGTGAAGCCGCGACCCAGGTCTTCGGCGATGGCAACGCCGTGCACACCTGCAGTGTCCGCGATGTCGCCGGCAATCGCGTAGGTGTCCGCATCAAGTACGACGACGTGCGAACCGTGCGACACGTAAACGCGCCGCGCCGCGCTGTCAACGCCGACATAGTCCCAGCCTTCGTCTCCGGGAATGGAAATCGTTTTTGCCAGCGTGTAGCCCGACGAAGCCGGCGCCGCTTTTGGCCGCGCGCCAAGCAGAACGCTGCCCGCGCAGAGAATCGTCACCATCGCAATCAGTGTGAAAAAGTTTTTTCGCATTTTATAAAACCTCCGAATGTCTGAAGCGCTCGAATGTTCGGCAGACTGGTTTGCAATCCATACGCGATCGCTCCCTATTGTTAGCTCCTGAAAGATGAACAGGGGTTAAATTTGCACGCGCAGTCGCCAAAACGCGATTTGCCGCTTTCGTTGGACAAAAGCCGAAGTATGATGCTGCTATGCGAGTGTTACTCGTCGAAGACGATCCACGCATCGCGCGTTTTGTTGCCAAAGGCCTGCGCGAACAAAGCTACGCGGTGGACACGGTGGCAAGGGGAGAGAGCGCTCTCTACGAAGCGGCCGTGAATACCTACGACGTCGTCATCCTGGACGTCATGATTCCTGCGCCGGACGGATTCGCCGTTTGCCGCGAGCTGCGCAAGTCCGGCCAGCGCATGCCGATTCTGATGCTTACGGCGCGCGACGCCGTGGAAGACCGAATCTCCGGACTGGATTCCGGCGCGGACGACTATCTGACCAAACCGTTCGAGTTTGGCGAGTTGTTGGCCCGTTTGCGTGCGTTGCTTCGCCGCACGGGAGAGCTTCGGCCCGCGCAGATTGCCGTCGCCGATCTAATTGTGGACACCGTCGGCCAGCGCGTCACCCGCGGCGGCAAATCCATTTCTTTCACCGCAAAAGAATACGCATTGCTGGAGTTTCTCGCGCGCAATGAAGGCAGGGTTGTGGGCCGCGCGGAAATTGCCGAGCATGTCTGGGACGAGGAATTTGATCCGTTTTCCAATTTGATCGAAGTGTATGTAAATCGCGTCCGTCGAAAGATCGACGCGCCGCCCCGCAAACCGCTACTGCACACGCGCCGTGGCGCGGGCTACATTCTGTCGCAGCAAGACGAAGCCGGCGCCGGCTCAAACGCTTCCAGCTCGCCGGCGAAAAAGCCCCATGCTTAATTCGGTTCGCATCCGGCTCACGCTGTGGCACGCCGGCGCCGTCGCCTGCGTGTTGCTCATCCTCGCCAGCGGCACGTATCTGCTGCTTCGCCGGAATTCCATTCGCCGGGTGGACAGTTCCTTGACCGACGTCGCCAGCTCCTTTCTCGCGACGGTTCAAGCTGAGTTGCGCGATGCGCACGGCTCGGAAACTTTTCGCGACTGCGTCGAAGCGGCCATTCAGGAGCACAGCTATCGCGAGACGACTTTTTCCATATTCGACGCGCAGGGCAAGCTCATTCTTGCTTCTCCTGTCAGTCCGCCGCTTTTGGAGTCGGAGGCATCGCGTTACGACGCTTTGCGGCAGCAGGCCACGTCTAACGCAGCGCCCGCTCGCCTGTTTCGCACGTTAAAAGCGTCGGGTCATCTCTACCGCGGATACTCGCGGGCCTTTTCTGCCGAGGGAACGACGTACACGCTGGTCACGCTGCAATCTCTTCACGGCGAACAGGAATTCCTCGAAGCTTTGGAGCAAACCTATTCGGTCGCAATCCCGCTGGCCGTGCTTCTCGCGGCGCTCGGCGGATATTTTCTCGCCCGCCGGAGTCTCTCGCCGGTCGTGGTCATGAGCAACCAAGCCGAGCGCATTGGCGCGAATAACATGCAGGATCGTTTGGCGGTTCGAAATACAAGGGACGAACTCGGGCAGCTCGCGTTGTCTTTCAATCGACTTCTGGATCGCCTCGACGAGTCGTTTCAGCATCAGCGGCGCTTCGTGGCCGACGCTTCGCACGAACTTCGCACGCCCGTCGCGATCCTCGCCGGAGAGGCGGACGTCGCGCTTTCAAAAAAAGACCGGACGCCGGAAGAATATCGCGAATCGCTCGAAATCCTCCGCAAAGAAGCGCTTCGGTTGAAACAGATTGTGGAAGATCTGTTCACGCTGACTCGCGCCGACATTGGCCAGCTTCCGCTCACGCCGTCCAGCTTTTATCTCGACGAACTGGTTGGCGATTGCGTGCGAAACTTTCGCACGCTCGCGCAAGCCAAACAAATCGCCCTTACCTTCACACCATGTCCGGAGCTTCTGATCGTCGCGGATGAAGCATTGCTCCGCCGCATGTTTCTCAACATCCTGGACAACGCGATCAAATACACGCCGGCGGGCGGCGCCGTAACCGTCTCTTGCGAGCGGACGGTGGAGGAATATGTTGTCTCATTTTCCGACAACGGGCCGGGGATTCCCGCCGCGCTTCAGCCGCGCATCTTCGAGCGTTTCTTTCGCGCCGACGAATCGCGTGGTCGCCAGGATAGTGCAAGAGGCGGCGCCGGATTGGGCCTCGCAATCTGCCGCTGGATTGCGGAAGCGCATCACGGCCGGCTGGAACTGACGAAATCCGACGCGGGCGGCAGCACGTTTACATTTACTCTGCTTGCGCCGGACACCGGCTTGTCCGAGTCCTCTGATTAATCGCGCATTTATCTTGCTCGCACTACCATCAAGGAACTGGCTCGTATTGTGAGACAGGGAGTTGTATCAATGAGTGTGCGGTTTCATACACTTCGGTTTGTTTGCGGGTTTGTGGCTGCGGCGCTGCCGCTCGCCGCGTGCATTGCGGCGCAAACGCCCGCCGCGCAGGACGCTGCGCAGCCAACTCGATTGACTTTGCAGGATGCGCTCGACCGCGCGCGAAAAAACAGCACGGTGTTTCAAGCGGCCGTGACGGACGCCGCCGTATCCCGTGAAGACAAAAATCAGGCGCGCGATGCATTGCTCCCCAGCGTCGCTTACAACAACTCGGCAATCTATTCGCAAGGAAACGGCGCCGGCAATCCCGTTCGATTCGTCGCGAATAACGGCGTGCACGAATACATCAGCCAGGCGAATGTCCATCAATCGCTGGACGTTGCGTCGTTTGCGCAATATCGCGCGGCCGCGGCGGCAGCGAGTGCCGCCAAAGCGCGTGCGGAAATTGCCTCGCGTGGTTTGGTCGTAACCGTCGTGCAGACTTACTACACTGCGCTTGCGGCGCAGAAGAAGCTCGAGTCCGCAACGAAAGCCGCCGACGAAGGCGCGCAGTTTCTGCAACTCACGCAAAGCCTCGAGCGCGGCGGCGAAGTCGCTCACGCAGATGTTATCAAGGCCGAATTGCAGGCCAACGATCGACAGCGGCAAGTGCAGGAAGCTCGTTTGGCGGTGCTGAACAGCCGACTCGATCTCGCCGTGCTGCTTTTTCCAAACTTTTCCGACAATTTTGAACTGGCCGACGATTTGCATTCCGACGTTCCGCTGCCCACGCTGGCCGAAGTGCAGCAGCGCGCGGCGCGCGACAATCCGGACGTGCGCGCCGCGCTGTCCGTCGTTGCGCAATCGGGTCACGAAGTCTTGGCTTCCCGCGCGGGATATTTGCCGGGCTTGAGCGTCGACTATTTTTACGGAATCGACGCCGCGCGTTTCGCAACGCGCACCGACGGAATTTCCAATCTCGGTTCGTCCGTCGTGGCCTCGTTGAACATTCCCGTCTGGAATTGGGGCGCGACGCAAAGCCGCATCAAGCAGGCGGAATTGCGCAAGGCGCAAGCGCAGCGCGAACTCTCGCTTGCGCAGCGCAAGCTGCTCGCGGAAATTGAATCGCTTTTCCGCGAAGCGGAGACGGCCTCGAGCGAACTCGCAAGCCTTGATCGGTCCGCGCAGCTTGGCGCCGAAAGCCTTCGCTTGGCCATGCTTCGCTACCGGAATGGCGAAACCAACATCCTCGAAGTGGCCGACGCGCAGAATACCGCCGCTTCCAGCAATGCCGCTTTTCAGGACGGCGCTGTCCGCTATCGCGTCGCGCTGGCCAATTTACAAACCTTGACCGGAGAGCTCACAACGCCATGACGCAGCGCGTGCAAAAATTGTTATCGAACGAGCTTGCCAATTCCGGGCGTGTGATCGCTTTTCTGCTCTGTGCCTTCATGCTGGGATGCAGCGCACCGGAAAAAGAACCGACGCCGACCGTCACCGTCGAAGTCGATCCCGCGCAAAAAGGTCCCGTCGAACAGACCGTTTCCGCCGAAGGCGTCGTCTTTCCGCAGCAGCAAGCCATTCTTTCGCCAAAAATCACTTCGACGATCAAACAATTTTTAGTGCAGCGCGGAAGCCGGGTAAAAAAAGGACAAGTGCTTGCGGTTTTGGAAAACGCGGACCTTTCTGCCGCCGCGCAGCAGAGCAAGGGAGAATTCGAGCAAGCCGAAGCGGGCTACACGACCACGACCGTCGCCAGCCTGCCCCAGGAAATTCAGAAAGCGGAATTGGACGCGGCGGCGGCAAAAGCCGCGTTCGACGCGCAACAAAAAGTCTATGACAGTCGCAAGGAACTTTTTGACCAGGGCGCCGTTCCGCGCCGCGATCTGGACGCCGCCCAGGTCGCGCTCGCGCAGGCCCGCACGCAATTCGAAGTTGCCCAGCGCCAGCTTGCGGACTTGCAGCGCGTCGGACAAAAGCAAAGCTACAAATCCGCCGAAGGCCAGCTCACCGCCGCGAAAGGGAAGTATCTCGGCGCAACGGCGCAGCTTAGCTATTCCGAAATTCGCAGCCCCATCGACGGCGTCGTCACCGATCGTCCGCAGTACGCCGGCGAACTTGCCACCGCGAATGTTCCCCTTCTCACCGTCATGGATACTTCCACGCTCGTCGTCAAGGCGCACGTCGCCCAGTCCGAGGCTGCTGCGCTTAAAGTTGGCAACGCCGCGCAAATCGAAGTCGCCGGCGCGCCGGACCCCGTCGCCGCAAAGGTCACTCTCGTCAGCCCCGCGCTCGATCCCGGCAGCACCACCGTGGAAGTCTGGGTTCAATCCAGCAAGCCTACCGCCGCGCTGCGGCCCGGCATGACGACGCAGCTTCTCATCACCGCGCGTTCCGCAAAAGACGCGCTCACCGTTCCCGCGTCGGCCGTTTTCAAAAACGACGACGGCTCCGAATACGTCGTCGTCGCGACGCCGGACAATCACGCCGCCATCAAAACCGTGCAAATTGGAATTCGAGGCAAGGAACGCGTTCAAGTGACGAGCGGACTAAGCGTCGGGGAAAAAGTCATCACATCCGGCGGTTACGCGCTTCCCGACAAAACGCAAGTCAAAATCGAAACGCCGCCCGCAACCGAAAAAGATTCCGCATCGCCTTCGCAAAAATCGCCAGCGCCAGCAGAGAAGGACTGACGGCACATGTCCTTCCTTCCCGGCTCGGCGAAAACCGGCCCATCTCATCAGAGCGATCGTCCCTGGTTCCATCGTTTTGCGCGCCCGGTTCTTTTTTTGATCGTCAGCCTCGCCGTCGTCGGCGGCTACCGCGCTCTCACCATGCCCGTGTCCGTTTTTCCCTCGACCGATTTTCCGCGCATCGTGATCGGCGTGGACAACGGCGTCATGCCGATCGATCAAATGCTCGTCACCATCACGCGGCCCATTGAGGAAGCCGTCAACAGCGTTCCGGGCTTGCAGACGGTGCAATCCATCACCAGCCGCGGCTCCGCCGAAGTCGATCTCTTCTTCGACTGGAATTCGGACATGATTCTCACCCTGCAGCGGGTCGATGCCGTCGTCGCGCGCCTGCAAACCGAACTTCCGCCGGGCGCAAAATTGGAGACGCATCGTCTCACGTTCGCCGTATTTCCGGTCATCGGCTACAGCCTCACTTCCGATCGCATTCCGCCTTCCAAACTCTGGGAAATCGCCACCTATCAGATCAAGCCGCGCATGAATCGCCTCAACGGCGTCGCCACCGTCATTGTGCAGGGCGGCAGAGTTCCGGAGTTTCAAGTCACGCCCGACCCGGCGCGTCTTATCGCCGCGAACGTCACCGTAAGCGACATCCTCGACGCGATTCGCCGCACCAACGTAATCGAATCGCCCGGCCTCATCGAAAGCGATCATCACCTCGTTCTTGGCCTCGTCAGCGGCCAGGTTCGCACGCCCGCGGAGCTCGGCCAAATCACCATCAAAAATTCT
>Ga0209166_10000264_pt1 | contig 66177 bp, 67 predicted proteins | sample Coa_R1_3_FD_187151 | JGI IMG/M metagenome (GOLD analysis project Ga0209166, IMG submission 187151) | Surface soil microbial communities from Centralia Pennsylvania, which are recovering from an underground coalmine fire - Coalmine... | ecosystem: Environmental > Terrestrial > Soil >...
GCTGGGTCGTGATCCACTGGAACCATTCCGGGCCCTTGCCGGCATTGAAGTTGGCGACCGTGGTCGGCAACAACAGCAATGAGGACGCGAAGATCGGCGGGATCACGCCGGAGGTGTTGAGCTTCAGCGGCAGATGCGAGGACTGGCCCTCGAACATCTTGTTGCCGACCTGGCGCTTCGGATACTGGATCAGAAGCCGGCGCTGCGCGCGCTCCATGAACACGATAAAGGCGATCACGGCGACCGCCATGATGATCACGATCAGGATCAGCCCGGTCGACATCGCGCCCTGGCGGCCCAATTCCAGCATATTGGCGAGCGCAGTCGGTAGCTGCGCGACGATGCCGGACATGATGATCAAGGACACGCCGTTGCCGATGCCGCGCGAGGTGATCTGCTCGCCGAGCCACATCAGGAACATGGTGCCGCCGGTCAGCGTGATCGCAGTGGACAGGCGGAAGAACAGGCCGGGATCGGTGACGACGTTGCCGGCACCCTCCAAACCCACGGCGATGCCGTAGGACTGGAAGAGAGCGAGCACGACGGTGAGATAGCGGGTGTACTGGTTGAGCGTCTTGCGGCCGGCCTCGCCTTCCTTCTTCAACGCTTCGAGCTGCGGCGAAACCGTGGTCAGGAGCTGAATGATGATTGATGCCGAGATGTACGGCATGATGTTCAGCGCGAAGATCGCCATGCGGTGAATGCCGCCGCCGGCGAACATGTTGAACATCCCGAGAATGCCGCCGGACTGGGTCTTGAACACCTGCTCCCAGATATTGGGGTCGATGCCGGGCAGCGGAATGTAGGTCCCGAGGCGGTAGACCAGCAGCGCGCCGAGGGTGAACCAGATGCGCTTTTTCAGTTCGTCGGCCTTGGCAAGCGCTCCGAAGTTGAGATTTGCCGCCAGTTGTTCCGCTGCTGAGACCATGTTTGGCTTTCTCCCGCCGTCCCCTCGCGCCATCCCATCCGCCGTTTGGCGAACTTTCCGGCCGAGGCGCTCATTATTTGGGCCTCGGCGCCGATAAGTCCATCGTCAAGCGCCTCGCGACAGTCTGCGAGAGCGGGCGATGACGCAGATGTTACGCCGCCTCGCCTTCCGTCTTGGCCGGGGCCAGGATCTTCACCGAGCCGCCGGCCTTCTCGACCGCTTCGACTGCGGATTTCGAGGCGCCGTGCACCTCGATCGTGACCTTGGCCTTGATCTCGCCGCGGCCGAGCAGCCGCACGCCGGCCTTGGCCCGACGCAGAACGCCGGCCTTCACCAGCGATTCGGCGTTGATGGGGCTTCCCGCATCGATCGCCTTGGCGTCAATCGCCGCCTGGATACGGTCGAGATTGATCTCGGCGTACTCGACGCGGAACACGTTGTTGAAGCCGCGCTTGGGCAGGCGGCGATGCAGCGGCATCTGGCCACCTTCAAAACCCTTGATGCGAACGCCCGAGCGCGCGGTCTGGCCCTTGCCGCCGCGGCCCGATGTCTTGCCCTTGCCCGAACCGATGCCGCGGCCGACGCGCATGCGCTTCTTGCGCGAGCCGGCATTGTCGGCGATATCGCTGAGCTTCATGGTCAGATTCCTTTATTTTGGCGCATGATCTTGACCGAAAACCGGCTTCCACTTTTCGGGATCATGCGCCGGCTCCTTGTCGTCTATTACTTCCCGTCTACGATGCGGACGAGATGGTGGACCTTTTCGATCATGCCGCGCACCGCCGGGGTGTCCGGCAGCTCGGTGACGCGACCGATCTTGTTGAGCTTCAGCCCGATCAGCGTCGCGCGCTGCGAATGATGACGGCGGATCGGACTGCCGATCTGCTCGACCTTGATCGTCTTTGCGGCCATGGCGTTTGAACTCCGAAAGCGTTAGTCGGCCGCCGCTTCGGCATCGCCGCCGACGCGGCGCGCCTGCAGCGCGGACACCTTGATGTTGCGGCGCGCCGCAACCGAGCGCGGGCTATCCTGGTTCTTCAGCGCGTTGAAGGTCGCGCGCACCATGTTGTACGGGTTGGACGAGCCGATCGACTTCGCCACCACGTCGGCGACGCCGAGCGTCTCGAACACCGCGCGCATCGGGCCGCCGGCGATGATCCCGGTGCCGGGAGGAGCGGCGCGCAGGTAGACGCGACCCGCGCCGTGACGGCCGGCGATGTCGTGATGCAGCGTGCGGCCTTCGCGCAGCGCCACCCGTGTCAGGTTGCGCTTGGCCGACTCAGTCGCCTTGCGGATCGCCTCGGGCACTTCGCGCGCCTTGCCATGGCCGAACCCGGCCCGGCCCTTCTGGTCGCCGATCACGACCAGCGCCGCAAAGCCGAAGCGCTTGCCGCCCTTGACGACCTTCGCCACGCGATTGATGTGGACCAGCTTGTCGACGAACTCGCTGTCGCGCTCCTCGCGCTCCCTGCTCCGTTCGCGTCCGCCGCGTTCGCGTTCACCTGCCATGGTGTTTTCCAATCTTTCGGAGGCTTGCCGCCTCTGTCCTCAAATCTGGTTTGGTTAGAAGCTCAGCCCGCTTTCGCGCGCGGCATCCGCGAGCGCCTTGACGCGGCCGTGATAGAGATAGCCGCCGCGGTCGAACACCACTTCCTTGACGCCGTTCTTCACCGCGCGTTCCGCGAGCAGCTTGCCCACGGCCTTGGCGGCGTCGATGTTGGCGCCGGTCTTCTCGCGCATTTCCTTTTCCATCGACGAGGCGGAAGCGAGCGTCTCGCCCTTCAGGTCGTCGATCACCTGCGCATAGATGTGCTTCGACGATCGGAACACGGACAGCCGCGGCCGGCCGTTCGCGGAACGGCGCAACGACAGCCTCACGCGATGCTTGCGCCGGGCATTCGTAACCTTGTTTCTCGACATCGCCGGCTCCGTTACTTCTTCTTGCCTTCCTTGCGGAAGATGAATTCGTCGACATATTTCACGCCCTTGCCCTTGTAGGGCTCCGGCGGACGATAGGCGCGGATTTCGGCGGCAACCTGGCCGACGCGCTGGATATCGCTGCCGGTAATCGTGATCTCGGTCGGCTTCGGCACCGCGATCTGGATGCCTTCCGGGATCGGGTAGACCACGTCGTGGCTGTAGCCGAGCGCAAGCTGCAGGTTCTTGCCCTGCATCGCGGCGCGGTAGCCGACGCCGGTGATCTCGAGCTTCTTCTCGAAGCCTTTGGTGACGCCGGCGACGAGGTTCGCGATCTGGGCGCGCGCGGTGCCGTACAGCGCGACCGCGCGGTTGGTGTCGAATCGCGGATTCACCTTGACGACGTTCTTGTCGAGCTTCACCTCGACGTCGTCATGGACCACGAATTGAAGCTGGCCTTTCGGCCCCTTCATCTTGACGGTCTGGCCTTCGACGGTTGCCGTCACACCGGACGGGATCGTCACAGGCCTCTTGCCAATGCGTGACATGGCTCTATTCCCTCTCAGAACACCGTGAAGAGAATCTCGCCGCCCACATTCGCGTCGCGCGCGTCGTGGTCGGCCATGATTCCCTTCGGCGTCGACAACACCGAAATGCCCAGGCCATTGTTGACCCGCGGCAGGTTCCTCACCGAGGTGTAGACCCGCCGGCCGGGCTTGGAGACGCGCTCGATCTCGCGGATGACCGGCTCGCCGTCGAAATACTTCAGCTCGATCTCGAGCTCGTTGCGGCCCGAGGGGTGCTCGACGGTGGCGTAGCCGCGGATATAACCCTCGGTCTTCAGCACCTCGAGCACATTCTGGCGCATCTTCGAGCCCGGCGAAGACACCTTCGACTTCGAGCGCATCTGCGCGTTGCGAATGCGGGTGATCAGATCGCTGATCGGATCGTGCGTTGACATCGTGACGCCCCTCCTTACCAGCTCGACTTCACGAGCCCGGGAACCAGGCCCTTGGAGCCCAATTCACGCAGCGCGATGCGGGACAGCTTGTTCTTGCGGTAGTTCGAGCGCGGGCGGCCCGTCAGCTCGCAGCGGTTGCGGATGCGGGTTGCCGACGAGTTGCGCGGCATCTCGGCGAGCTTCAGGGTCGCGGCGAAACGCTCCTCCATCGGCTTGGTCTTGTCGGCGATGATCGCCTTCAAGCGCTCGCGCTTGGGCGCGGCGTTCTTGGCCATCCGCTTGCGCCGATTGTTCTTCTCGACTGAACTCTTCTTTGCCATGCTTGGCTCCTTGCGTATCCGCGTTTGAGAGGCTTGTTTCAGCGTCTCACTGCCGGAACGGGAAATTGAAAGCGGTCAACAAGGCCCGCGCCTCGTCGTCGGTCCTCGCCGTGGTGCACACCGTGATGTCCATGCCACGGGCCTCCGAGACCTTGTCGAAATCGATCTCGGGGAAAATGATGTGCTCCTTGATGCCGAGCGAATAATTGCCCCGGCCGTCGAAGCTCTTCGGGTTCAACCCGCGGAAGTCGCGTACGCGCGGCAGCGCGACGTTCACCAGCCGGTCGATGAACTCGTACATCCGCGCCTTGCGCAGCGTGACCTTGCAGCCGATCGGCTGGTTCTCGCGCAGCTTGAAGGTTGCGATCGCGATCCGCGAATAGGTCACGATCGCCTTCTGGCCGGCGATCAGGCTGAGCTCGCCTGCAGCGGTCTCGGCCTTTTTGCGGTCGTTGACGGCGTCGCCCACGCCCATGTTGAGCACGACCTTTTCCAGCCGCGGCACCTGCATGACGTTCGAATAACCGAACTTTTCCGTGAGCTGGCCGCGGATGCGCCGGTCGAAATCGGCGCGCAAGCGCGGCACGTAAGCGGTCTCAGCCATCGATCTCTGCTCCCGAGCTCTTGGCGATGCGCACTTTCTTGCCGCCCGCCAGAATCTTGAATCCGATGCGCGTCGGCTTGCCGTCCTTGCCGACATAGGCAATGTTCGACAGGTGGACCGGCGCCTCCTTCGAGATGATGCCGCCCTCCTGGGACTGGGTCTGCTTCTGGTGGCGCTTCACCATGTTGATACCGCGCACTAGCGCGGTGCCGGCGTCGGGATGCACCTCGAACACCTCGCCGCTGCGGCCCTTGTCGCGGCCGGTCAGCACGACGACCTTGTCGCCCTTCCTGATCTTCGCAGCCATCACAACACCTCCGGCGCGAGCGAAATGATCTTCATATGGTTCTTGGCGCGCAGCTCGCGCGGCACGGGCCCGAAGATACGGGTGCCGACCGGCTCGGCCTGGTTGTTAATCAGGACGGCGGCATTGCGGTCGAAGCGGATCACCGAGCCGTCCGGGCGGCGGATGTCCTTGCGCACGCGAACGACGACCGCCTTCATGACGTCGCCCTTCTTCACCTTGCCGCGCGGAATGGCTTCCTTGATCGACACCACGATGACGTCGCCGATCGTGGCGTAGCGGCGCTTGGAGCCGCCCAGCACCTTGATACACATGACACGGCGTGCGCCGGAATTATCGGCCACGTCGAGGTTGGTCTGCATCTGAATCATTGATGCACCTCGTCCTCTTTCTGCGCTTCAACTGCGCCCAAAATTTCCCTGACTTCACCGGCCTCTGGGCCGGGCGGTGTCAGGCGGTTTTCTTCTGCTCGCCCCGGACCACGGTCCAGCGCTTCAACTTCGAGATCGGCTTCGATTCCTCGATCCAAACGGTATCGCCCGGCTTGAACTGATTGTTCTCGTCATGGGCGTGGTAGTTCTTCGAACGGCGGATCGTCTTCTTGTAGATCGGATGGGTGAAGCGGCGATCGACGCGCACCACCACGGTCTTGGCTTGCTTGTCGCTGACGACCACGCCCTGAAGCATACGTTTCGGCATGTAGCGGTCCCTTACTTCTTCTTCGCGCGCTGTTGCGCGGCGACGGTCTTGATGCGCGCGATGTCGCGGCGGGCTTCCTTCAGCCGCGAAGTGTTCTCGAGCTGCCCGGTAGCGCGCTGGAAGCGCAGGTTGAAGCGCTCCTTCTTCAGATTGAGGACGGCGTCCTCCATCTGGTCGGGGCTCATCGCGCGGATGTCTTCGACTTTCATCTGGGCCATGTCCATTACTCCGCGATGCGCTCGACGAAGCGCGTCTTGATCGGCAGCTTGGCCGCGGCCAGCGCCAGGGCTTCCTTGGCGATCCCGACCGACACGCCGTCGATCTCGAACATCACCCGGCCCGGCTTGACCCGGGCCACCCACAATTCCGGCGCACCCTTGCCGGAGCCCATGCGGACTTCGGCCGGCTTCTTCGACACCGGAACGTCGGGGAACACGCGAATCCAGACGCGGCCGGCGCGCTTCATGTGACGGGTGAGCGCACGGCGGGCGGCCTCGATCTGGCGCGCGGTGACGCGATCGGGCTCCATCGCCTTCAGGCCGAACTGGCCGAAGGACAACGTCGCGCCCGAAGTCGCGGTGCCGTGGATACGGCCCTTATGCGCCTTCCGGAACTTCGTTTTCTTGGGTTGCATCATGGCGTTAAGCCCTCAAATTCTCAAATTGCCTTCAGGCGGCGTCGCGGCGCGGACGCCCGGTGTCGCCTTCGGCCAGCCTCTTGTCCTGCGCCATCGGATCATGCTCAAGGATTTCGCCCTTGAAGATCCAGACCTTGACGCCGCAGGTGCCGAACGTCGTGAATGCCGTGGCAACGCCGTAGTCGATGTCGGCGCGGAGCGTGTGCAGCGGCACGCGGCCTTCGCGGTACCACTCCATGCGCGCGATTTCGGCGCCACCCAGACGACCCGAGCAGTTGATGCGGATGCCCCCGGCGCCGAGACGCATCGCCGACTGCACCGCGCGCTTCATGGCGCGGCGGAACGCGACGCGGCGCTCGAGCTGTTGCGCGATCGATTCGGCGACCAGCGTCGCATCGAGCTCCGGCTTCCTGATCTCGACAATGTTGATGACGACGTCGGACGCGGTGATGTCGGCGACCTTCTTGCGCAGCTTGTCGATATCGGCGCCCTTCTTGCCGATCACGACACCCGGACGCGCCGAGTGGATGGTGACGCGGCACTTCTTGTGCGGACGCTCGATCACAATGCGCGCCACCGCTGCCTGCTTCAATTCCTTGTGCAGGATCTCGCGGATCTTGACGTCCTCGTGCAGCAGCTTGCCGTACTCGGCCTTGCCGGCGAACCAGCGCGAATCCCAGGTCCGGTTGATGCCGAGCCGCAGCCCGATCGGATTGATCTTTTGACCCATCTTGTTCTCCCGAGCCCTTACGCGCTCGCTTCAACCTGACGAACGACGATCGTCAGTTGCGAAAATGGCTTGAACACACGGCCCGAACGGCCACGGCCGCGCGGGGCGAAACGCTTCATCACGATGCCGTTGCCGACGAAGGCTTCGGAGACGACGAGATCGTCGACGTCGAGGTCGTGGTTGTTCTCGGCATTGGCGATCGCCGATTCCAGGCACTTCTTGACGTCGACTGCGATCCGCTTGCGCGAGAACTGCAGGTCGGCAAGCGCGGCAGACGCCTTCCGGCCGCGGATCAACTGCGCAACCAGGTTAAGCTTTTGCGGGCTCACCCGCAGCATCCGGGCGACCGCCTTGGCCTCATTGTCCGCGAGCGCGCGTTCGCGCTTTGCTTTGCTCATCGCTCTGTCCTCAAGCCTTCTTGGCTTTCTTGTCGCCCGAGTGGCCGTGGAAGGTCCTGGTCGGCGAGAACTCGCCGAACTTGTGACCGACCATTTCCTCGTTCACCGACACCGGCACGTGCTTCTGGCCGTTGTAGACGCCGAACACGAGGCCGACGAACTGCGGCAGGATGGTCGAGCGGCGGCTCCAGATCTTGATGACGTCGTGACGGCCGGACGCGCGCGCGGCATCTGCCTTCTTGAGCAGCGACCCCTCGACGAACGGGCCTTTCCAGACTGAACGAACCATGTCCTGTCGTTCCTTACTTCTTCCGCTTGTGGCGGCTTAGGAGAATGAATTTGTTGGTCGACTTGTTGGTGCGGGTCTTCTTGCCCTTGGTCGGCTTGCCCCACGGGGTGACCGGGTGGCGGCCGCCCGAGGTGCGGCCTTCACCACCGCCATGCGGGTGATCGATCGGGTTCATGGCGACGCCACGGTTGTGCGGACGGCGGCCCATCCAGCGCTTGCGGCCGGCCTTGCCGATCGAGATGTTCATATGATCCGGGTTCGACACCGCGCCGATGGTGGCGCGGCAGCGGCCGTGCACCAGGCGCTGCTCGCCCGAGTTCAAGCGCAGGATGACGTAATCCTGGTCGCGGCCGACGAGCTGGGCGTAGGTGCCGGCGGAACGGGCGAGCTGGCCGCCCTTGCCGATCTTGGTCTCGATGTTGTGGACGATGGTCCCGACCGGCATGTTGCCGAGCGGCATGACATTGCCCGGCTTCACGTCGACATGGTGGCCTGCGACGATGGTGTCGCCGACCGCGAGCCGCTGCGGCGCCAGGATATAGGCCTGTTCGCCGTCCTGATACTTGATCAGCGCGATGAAGCCGGTGCGGTTCGGATCGTATTCCAGCCGCTCGACGGTTGCCGGAACGTCGACCTTGGTGCGCTTGAAGTCTACGAGGCGCAGTGCCTTCTTGTGGCCGCCGCCGCGGAAGCGCACGGTGATGCGGCCGGTGTTGTTGCGGCCGCCGGTCGACAGCTTGCCCTCGGTCAGAGCCTTGACCGGCTTGCCCTTGTAGAGGGACGAACGATCGACCATGACAAGCTGGCGCTGGCCCGGCGTCGTTGGATTGTATGTCTTCAGTGCCATCGCAGTACTGCCTCAGAGTCCGGTGGTCACGTCGATGCGGTGGCCCTCTTCCAGGGTCACGATCGCGCGCTTGGTGTCCGACTGCGAACCGAAATTGCCGCGGAACACCTTGGTCTTGCCCTTGCGAACCAGCGTGTTGACGCTCTTCACCTTGACGTCGAACAGCTTCTCGACCGCTTCCTTGATCTGCGGCTTGGTCGCCTTCGACGCCACCTTGAACAGCACCTTGTTGTGCTCGGAGGCGAGAGTTGCCTTTTCGGTCACGACGGGCGCGACGATGATGTCGTAATGGCGGGGATCGATCGTCTTCATTTGAAGCGCGCCTCCAGCGCATCGATCGCCGCCCTGGTCAGCACCAGCTTCTGGCGACGGAGAATGTCGTAGACGTTGATGCCCTGGATCGGCAGCACGTCCATGTCGGGGATGTTGCGGGCGGCGGCGGCAAAGCCGCTGTGCAATTCAGCGCCGTCGATGATCAGCGCATTGGTGAGACCGAGGCCCGAGAAGTGGCCCATCAGGGCCTTGGTCTTGGCGGCTTCGAGTTTGGCCGCTTCGATGACGACGAGATCGCCGTCCTTGGCTTTGGCAGAGAGCGCATGCTTGAGAGCCAGTGCGCGTACCTTCTTCGGGAGATCAGTGGCGTGGGAGCGGACCACCGGACCGAAGGCGCGGCCGCCGCCGCGGAACTGCGGCACGCGGGCCGAGCCGTGGCGAGCGCCACCGGTGCCCTTCTGCTTGTACATCTTCTTGCCGGTGCGCCAGATCTCGGCGCGGCCTTTGGCCTTGTGCGTGCCGGCCTGGCGCTTGTTGAGCTGCCACTGCACGCAGCGCGCAATGATGTCGGCCCGCGGCTCGAGACCAAAGATCTCGTCCGAAAGCTGGACCGAGCCCGCAGCTTTGCCTTCGAGGGTGGTGACTTGCAATTCCATGTTACGCGCCCTCCTTCGCAGGAGCCGCTTCCGCGGCCTCGCCGGCGACCTTGAACTTACCGGGCTTCGGCGCTTCCTTCGGCAGCGGCTTCTTCACGGCGTCGCGCACCCTGATCCAGCCGCCCTTGGAGCCGGGAACAGCGCCTTCGACCAGAATCAGGCCGCGCTCGACGTCGGTCGAAACCACACGCAGGTTCAGCGTGGTGATGCGGTCGACGCCCATGTGGCCGGGCATCTTCTTGTTCTTCCAGGTCTTGCCGGGGTCCTGACGGCCGCCGGTCGAACCGATCGAGCGGTGCGAGATCGACACGCCGTGGGTGGCGCGCAGACCGCCGAAATTCCAGCGCTTCATGCCGCCGGCAAAGCCCTTGCCGACCGAGGTGCCGGTAACGTCGACGAACTGGCCGACCACGAAATGGTCGGCCTGGATTTCGGCGCCGACCGGGATCAGCGCGTCCTCGGTCACGCGAAACTCGGCCAGCTTCCGCTTCGGCTCGACCTTGGCGACCGCGAACTGGCCGCGCTCGGCCTTCGGCATGTAGACGGTCTTGCGGGTGCCCGCGCCGAGCTGCAGCGCGACGTAACCGTTCTTCTCGGTCGTGCGGTGGCCCAGCACCTGGCAATTGCCCAGCTTCAGCACGGTCACGGGGATATGTTCGCCGGTCTCGGTAAAGACCCGCGTCATCCCGACCTTCTGTGCGATCACTCCGGAGCGCATCTTCGTGCTTCCTGTTCCTTCTGTCCGCTTCAGGCGGACTTAAAATCCAAACCTTAGAGCTTGATCTCGACGTCGACGCCGGCAGCCAGGTCGAGCTTCATCAGGGCATCGACGGTCTGCGGGGTCGGGTCGACAATGTCGAGAAGGCGCTTGTGGGTGCGCATCTCGAATTGCTCGCGGCTCTTCTTGTCGACATGCGGCGAACGGTTGACGGTGAACTTCTCGATGCGGGTCGGCAGCGGAATGGGTCCGCGAACCTGCGCACCGGTGCGCTTCGCCGTGTTCACGATCTCACGCGTCGACGTATCGAGGATTCGATGGTCGAACGCCTTGAGGCGTATGCGAATATTCTGGCCGTTCATTGCCGTGCTTTCTTCTAGTGAGTGGCGAGTAGCGAATAGCGAATGGGTCGATCCACTCGCTACCCGCCATTCCCTATTTTGGTTTACTCGATGATCGCGGCGACGACGCCGGCACCGACGGTGCGGCCGCCCTCGCGGATCGCGAAGCGAAGCTTCTCCTCCATCGCGATCGGCACGATCAGGTGCACTTCCATCGCGATGTTGTCGCCCGGCATCACCATCTCGGTGCCTTCCGGCAGGTGCACGACACCGGTCACGTCGGTGGTGCGGAAGTAGAACTGCGGACGGTAATTGGTGAAGAACGGGGTGTGGCGGCCGCCCTCTTCCTTGGTGAGGATGTAGGCCTCAGCCTTGAACTTGGTGTGCGGCTTGACCGAACCCGGCTTGCACAGCACCTGGCCGCGCTCGACTTCCTCGCGCTTGGTGCCGCGGAGCAGCGCGCCGATGTTGTCGCCGGCCTGGCCCTGATCGAGCAGCTTGCGGAACATTTCGACGCCGGTGACCGTGGTCTTCTGGGTGTCGCGGAGACCCACGATCTCGATTTCGTCGCCGACCTTGACGATGCCGCGCTCGACACGACCGGTCACGACGGTGCCGCGGCCGGAGATCGAGAACACGTCTTCCACCGGCATCAGGAACGGCTGGTCGATCGGACGCTCGGGCTGCGGAATGTATTCGTCGACATTCTTCATCAACTCGAGAATCGAGTCATGGCCGAGCTTCTTGTCGGAATCTTCGAGCGCGGCGAGCGCGGAGCCCTTGATGATCGGGATCTTGTCGCCGGGGAAGTCGTACTTCGAGAGCAGCTCGCGGACTTCGAGCTCGACGAGCTCCAGCAGCTCCGGATCGTCGACCATGTCGCACTTGTTGAGGTAGACGACGAGCGCGGGCACGCCGACCTGGCGGGCGAGCAGGATGTGCTCGCGGGTCTGCGGCATCGGGCCGTCGGCGGCCGACACGACGAGGATCGCGCCGTCCATCTGGGCAGCGCCGGTGATCATGTTCTTCACATAGTCGGCGTGGCCGGGGCAGTCGACGTGAGCGTAGTGGCGCTTCTGGGTCTCGTACTCGACATGCGCGGTCGAGATCGTGATGCCGCGCGCCTTCTCTTCCGGCGCCTTGTCGATCTGGTCGTACGCCGTGAACGTTGCACCGCCGGTTTCGGCCAGGATCTTGGTGATCGCTGCCGTCAGCGAGGTCTTGCCATGGTCGACGTGACCGATGGTGCCGATGTTGCAGTGCGGTTTCGTACGTTCAAACTTTGCTTTGGCCATTTGACTCTCCGTTTAATCGCTGGCTCGTCACCAGCGACAATCAGGCAAACTTCTTCTGGACTTCTGCCGATACGTTCGCCGGCGCTTCCGCGTAGTGGTCGAACTGCATCGTGAAGGTTGCGCGACCCTGGCTCATCGAGCGCAGGTTATTCACGTAACCGAACATGTTCATGAGCGGCACCATCGCGTTGATGACGTTGGCGTTGCCGCGCATGTCTTGACCCTGGATCTGACCGCGCCGCGAGTTGAGGTCGCCGATGACGGAGCCGGTGTAGTCTTCCGGCGTCACCACCTCGACCTTCATGATCGGCTCGAGCAGCACGGACTTGCCCATCTGCAGCGCCTCGCGGAAGCAGGCGCGCGTCGCGATTTCGAAGGCCAGCGCCGAGGAGTCGACGTCGTGATACTTGCCGTCGATGAGCTGGACCTTGACGTCCACCACCGGGAAGCCGGCGACGACGCCCGAACCCAGCACGCTCTCGAGGCCCTTTTCGACGCCCGGGATGTATTCCTTCGGCACCGCGCCGCCGACGATCTTCGATTCGAACTCGTAGCCCTTGCCCGGCTCGTTCGGCTCGACGATCAGCGTCACCGCCGCGAACTGGCCGGTACCGCCGGTCTGCTTCTTGTGGGTGTAGGAGTGCTCCACCCGCCTCGTCACGCGCTCGCGGAACGCTACCTGCGGCGCGCCGATGTTGGCATCGACCTTGTAGGTGCGCTTGAGAATGTCGACCTTGATGTCGAGATGGAGTTCGCCCATGCCCTTGAGGATGGTCTGGCCGGACTCCTGATCGGTCGAGACCCGGAACGAGGGATCTTCCGCGGCGAGCTTCGCGAGCGCAACGCCGAGCTTTTCCTGGTCGGCCTTCGACTTCGGCTCGATCGCGATCTCGATGACGGGCTCCGGGAATTCCATCTTTTCCAGGATCACCTGCCTGTTGGGATCGCACAGCGTGTCACCCGTGCGCGCTTCCTTCAGGCCTGCCAGTGCGACGATGTCGCCGGCATAGGCTTCCTTGATGTCCTCGCGGTTGTTGGCATGCATCAGCAGCATCCGCCCGATCCGCTCCTTGCGATCACGCGTCGAATTGATGACGCCGGTGCCGGACTGCAGGATGCCCGAGTAGATGCGGCAAAAGGTGATGGTGCCGACGAACGGGTCGTCCATGATTTTGAACGCGAGCAGCGCGAGCGGCTCCTTGTCGTCCGCCTTGCGCACGACCTCTTCACCCTTGTCGTCGGTGCCCTTGATCGCGGGCACGTCGATCGGCGAAGGCAGATAGTCGACGACGGCATCGAGCAGCGGCTGCACGCCCTTGTTCTTGAACGCGGAGCCGCACAGCACCGGATAGAAGGCGCCGGTGAGCACAGCCTTGCGGATCAGCTTCTTCAGCGTCGCCTCGTCCGGCTCATTGCCGTCGAGGAAGGCAGCAAGCGCATCGTCATCGAGCTCGACGGCGGCTTCCACCATCTTCTCGCGATATTCCTTGGCCTGATCGACGAGATCGGCCGGGATGTCGACATAATCGAATTTTGCGCCGAGCGATTCGTCGTTCCAGACGATGCCCTTCATCTTCACGAGGTCGATGACGCCCTTGAAGAGGTTCTCGGCACCGATCGGAAGCTGGATCGCGATCGGCTTGGCGCCGAGGCGATCGACGATATCGGACAGACATTTGAAGAAGTCGGCGCCGGTCTTGTCCATCTTGTTGGCGAAGACGATGCGCGGCACGCGGTACTTGTCGCCCTGGCGCCAGACCGTTTCGGTCTGCGGCTCGACGCCCTGGTTGGAATCAAGCACGCACACCGCACCATCGAGCACGCGCAGCGAACGCTCGACCTCGATGGTGAAGTCGACGTGGCCGGGCGTGTCGATGATGTTCAGACGCTTGCCGTTCCAGAACGCAGTGGTCGCAGCCGAGGTGATGGTGATGCCCCGCTCCTGCTCCTGCTCCATCCAGTCCATCGTCGCGGCACCTTCGTGCACTTCGCCGATCTTGTGGCTCTTGCCGGTATAATAAAGGATGCGCTCGGTCGTCGTGGTCTTGCCGGCATCGATATGCGCCATGATACCGAAGTTGCGATAGTCCTCGATGGCATGTTGGCGGGGCATGGGATTTTCCTTGCGATTCCGTTCGTTTCGCTAGCTCACCAGCGATAATGCGAGAAGGCGCGGTTGGCTTCCGCCATCTTGTGCACGTCTTCACGCTTCTTGACGGCGTTCCCCCGATTGTTTGACGCATCGAGCAGCTCGGCCGAGAGCCGCTCCGTCATGGTCTTTTCATTGCGCTCGCGCGCGGCCGAGATGAGCCAGCGAATGCCGAGCGCCTGCCGGCGCACCGAGCGCACCTCGACCGGAACCTGGTAGGTGGCACCACCGACGCGCCGCGAGCGCACCTCGATGGTCGGCATGACGTTTTCCAGCGCCTGCTCGAACACCGTCAGCGGATTCTGCTTGGTCTTGGTCTCGATGATGCCGAGCGCGCCGTAGACGATGTTTTCGGCAACCGACTTCTTCCCGGCGTACATCACCGAGTTCATGAACTTGGTAATGACGATGTTCCCGAACTTCGGATCGGGAAGCACTTCACGCTTTTCGGCAGAATGGCGACGCGACATCTGTTTCTTTCCCGCTTATTTCGGACGCTTGGCGCCATACTTCGAACGGCGCTGCTTACGGTTCTTGACGCCCTGGGTATCCAGCACGCCGCGGAGAATGTGATAGCGCACGCCCGGCAGGTCCTTGACGCGGCCACCGCGGATCATGACCACCGAGTGCTCCTGCAGGTTATGGCCCTCGCCCGGGATGTAGCCGATCACCTCGAAGCCGTTGGTCAGGCGCACCTTGGCGACCTTGCGCAGCGCCGAGTTCGGCTTCTTCGGCGTCGTGGTGTAGACGCGCGTGCAGACACCGCGCTTCTGCGGCGACTGCTGCAGCGCGGGCACCTTCTTGCGCGACTTCTGCACCGCGCGCGGACTTGCGATCAGCTGGTTGATCGTCGGCATCTTGGCCTTCACCCTTTATTTATTCGCGCGGAGCCGGCCTCGGCCCGCAATTCCCTTTAAACTTCCGGGGCGACCGCCCCGCCGGTTCCACCTCACGCATTCCTTTGCGCAAAGCGAAATTGCGCCAGCCGCCCATCGCTGAGCGGAAAGCGCTTCGACGCCACAGAGGACCGCGACCCAAGACCGATCAGCGCTCGCTGTCCGGCCCGCGACCGAGGTCATGCATCCGAGTTCGATCTCATGAGGACGTGCTCAAGAGAACTAAAATCGTCCTGGCATTGCCTAGCTATAGTCGACAGCGTTTGAGCCGCATTCGTCGAGGTTGGTGCCCGGCAAGCCCCTAATATAAAGGGCCATTGGGTGTTCCGTTCCGACGCTGGCGTTGCTCACCGCCTGTCGTTAAGTGGGCGCTATTTATAAGCGGTGGATAGCCAAGTCAAGCCGAAACCACTGTAACAACGGGCTTCTTGTGCTTGGGAAATCGACGCTTCCCGAACGCGGCTCCCGCCTCGCGCGACGCCCGCGACCGCCTGTCGCCTGGCATCCACAACCAATTTTTACCCGGATATTAAAGATAGGCCCGTCTCACAAAGCTAGATCAACGCCAGTGCGATCCCGCCGCAGGCGCTGAACAGGACCGCGACGAGCGGCGGCGCGCGCCAAGCCACCAGCAGTACAAAGCTTACCAGCGCGATCGCGAAATCCCCTGACGTTTTCACAGAGGTGGTCCATACGGGATTATAGAGAGCGGCTCCCAAAAGCCCGACCACCGCCGCGTTGACCCCACGCATCGCGGCTTGCGCGCTCGGGCGGCTGCGAAAGGCGTCCCAGAACGGTAAAGTCCCGATCAGGATCAGGATGCCCGGCAGGAAGATGCCGAACAATCCGAGTGCAGCGCCCGTAATGCCGTGCGGCTCCGGCGCGACCATCGCGCCGAGATAGGCCGAGAAGGTGAAAAGCGGTCCCGGCACCGCTTGCGCTGCGCCGTAGCCCGCGAGAAAGACGTCGTCGCTGATCCAGCCCGGTCCGACAAAGGCTTCCCGCAGCAGCGGCAGCACGACATGGCCGCCGCCAAACACCAGAGCGCCGGAGCGGTAGAATGCCGCAAACAGGCCGAAGCCCTGCGAGCCAAGATGGCCGGCGGGAAGCAGGACCGCGACGAGCAGAAGCGTGAACGCGGAGAGCGCAAACATGCCCGCCTTGCGCGACACCGGCATGGCGACATGCCCGCCCGCGGCCGGCGCCGCGTCGCGGCACAGCACGAGGCCGGCGACGGCGCCGAGCAGGATCGCCAGGATCTGCGCGACCGAAGCCGTGCTGAACAGGATGATCACGGCCGCAACGGCCGCGATCGAGGCGCGCTGCCGATCGGGACACAGCGAGCGCGCCATGCCCCACACCGCCTGCGCCACGATGGCGACCGCCACAAGCTTCAGCCCGTGCAGCAGCCCGGTGCCAATCGGCCCGCCGAGCGAGCCGACGCCATAGGCAAAGAGCAGCAGCAGAATCGCCGACGGCAGGGTGAAGCCGGTCCATGCCGCGAGCGCACCGAGATAGCCGGCACGCATCAACCCGATGGAAAAGCCGACCTGGCTGCTCGCCGGTCCCGGCAGGAACTGGCACAGCGCGACGAGGTCGGCAAAGGCCTGCTCGTCGAGCCAGCGCCTGCGCGTGACGAACTCATCGCGGAAATATCCGAGATGGGCAATCGGACCGCCGAAGCTGGAAACGCCGAGTCTCAGAAAGACCCGCAGGACCTCGAGTGCCGATCCTGTTTCCGAGGGCTTCGCCGGCGCTTCGCTCATCATCGTCTCGGCTCACCGCGAACGACAATGCGTCAGGCTGCAGCACATCGACTGTCAGTCCTCATCATCATCGTCATCGTCGTCATCGTCGTCCTCGTCGGCCTCGACCGCCGCCAGCGGCGTGCGGGCCTGGTCATCCCAGAGCTTGCGATAGACGCCGTTCCTCGCGAGGAGCTGCGCATGCGAGCCGCGCTCGATCGCCCTGCCGGCTGAAATCACGATGATCTCGTCCATATCGACCACCGACGTCAACCGGTGTGTCGACCAGATCATGGTCCTGCCCTTGGCGATCTTGAGCAGCGTGCGGTTGATGGCGGCCTCGGTGGTCTGATCGAGCGCCGAGGTCGCTTCATCGAGCAGGAGCACGGAGGGATTTCGGATGATCGCGCGCGCAATCGCGATGCGCTGGCGCTGGCCTCCCGACAGCGTATCGCCGCGCTCGCCCACGAGCGTGTCGTATCGCTGCGGCAGGCTCATGATGTAGCGGTGGATCTCGGCCTTCTTGGCAGCCTCCACGACCTCCTCGTCGGTCGCGCCTTCCTTGCCGAGCCGGATGTTCTCCCGGATCGACATGTTGAACAGCATGTTTTCCTGGAACACCACCGCCATATTCCGGCGCAGCGATTCGCGGTTGACTTTCCGGATATCAACGCCGTCGATCGTCACCTTGCCTCCATCCGGGACGTAGAGGCGAAGGATCAGGTTCAGGAGGGTGCTCTTGCCCGAGCCGCTTTGGCCAACGATCGCGATGCGCCGACCGACCTTCAGCTTCAGGCTGAAATTGTCGAGCACTGGCGTCTCGCTGCCTTCATATCCGAAGGTGACGTGCTCAAAGGTGATGTCGTTGGTGATGCGCGGCAGGTCCGGCGCGCCAGGCCGATCGGCCTCTCGGGTCGGTTCGTCGAGCAGCTCCTGCATGTGTCGGATCGCCGCCGACGACTGAATCGATACCGGGATGTACGACATGACATGGGAGATGTTGTAGGAAATTTCCCAGAACGCGCTTTCGAAGGTGACGAACGTTCCGATCGTGATCTGGCCTTTCGTGGCGAGATAGGCGCCGATCCCGAGCACCACGAGATGCAGGAGCAGCACGGCGATGGTAACGGTACGCTCAACCATGCTGGACAGGAACGTGGCCGCTTCGATCTTCTTGCGGGTCTCCTGATTGCGCAATTTAAACCAGTCTCGCGCCCTGCTTTGCAGGTTGAAAGCCTTGATCACCGCCTGCGTGGCGATGTTTTCCTGGACCGAACCAAGGGTCGCGGATTCTTTGACCTTCTGGTCGTAGCTCGCGACGACCGCCTTCGGCGTCAGGATGCGCGGACCGATCAGCGTGATCGGAAATACCAGGAGAGCCACGACCGCAAGCTGCCAATTCAGAAACAGCATGAGAACGACGCCGGCGAGCAATTCCATTCCGGGCAACAGACCGGTGTTCGCGAGCGTTTCCATCGCTCCTTCGAACGACGCCAGGTCGACGGAGAAGCGCGACAGGATCTCTCCCCGCTTGGTGCGCGCGAAGAAGCCGATCGGCAGTTCCTGAATGTGATCAAACAAACGCAGCCGCACGTCCGAAATGATCGACGATGACAGCCTCGCGTCCCAAAGCTCATACCAGACCGAGGTCAGCGACGTGACGAGACCGGCCGCGGCCAGCACCGACAATATCAAGAACAGCGCGTGAAAATCCTCCTCGCCCAGCGCATCGTCGATCAGGAACTTGAGGCTGAGCGGCATGATGACGTTGAAGAGCGTCTCGACCAAAAGCCCGAAACCGACAATCGTCAGGGCTTTCCGGTAGCGCCCGAGCAGCGGCCGTATGAACGCATAGAGCGTTGCAATCGCGCCCGCGGCTTCGCGGGCCGTATAGACGACTAGATCCTCGTCCTCCTCCATATCGTCATTGGGAGCATCGTCCTCGTCCTCTTCCTCATCGTCGTCGTTATCGTCTTCATCCTCGTCATGAGCTTTGGATGCGAAGTTCGATTTTCGCGAGTCGGCCAGCCGGCCTGGCGTCGATTCGATATCGGCCGGCGCGCTCTCGGCCAGCGACAATCTCGTTTCGTCCTCGAGATTGGCCAACTCGTTGTCTGTTGTGAGTGCCTTCTTGGACACGATGACCTCAGCCGCCGCAGCACGGCGAAATAGACGCCACAGGATACTTAAGGGTCGGCGGCGCGAATCGAAAGCAAAGGCGACCACGAGGGACTTGACGCCGAGCCCGCCCCGATTGAAGGCGCGTCAATCGTCGTCTTCAACCTTGTCAAAGAACGAGTATCGCAGGCTATCGGGTTCCGCGTACCATTGATCCGGACCACCCTTGTTCGCCGCGAGCGTTGCTGCCCACACCTCGTCGGTGCAGTCCCGGCGGGACATGGCCAGGTCAAAGCCGTTGTTGAAGAACAGCTCCGACCATTCCCACCAGGTGCCGAGCTTCTTCACGCCGCGCAACAGGTCGTAGCGGTCGATCAGCGCCGGCTCCATATCCGACGTCACTGATCCGAAGACCAGTCCCCTATTGACCACCCGGTTCAGCTCGCGAATGGCGCGAACCACCTGCCTCTCACCGACATGGCAGAGGCTGGTCTCGAACGCGACGTCGAATTCGCCGTCCTTGAACGGCAGGTCGACGATCGATCCGAACTTGTTGAACTTCTTCAGCTCCTTCGGCGTCTTCGCGTGAACGGCGCGGTTGTTCTCGATGCCCCAGGCATCGACGCCGCGCTCACGCAACGCGCCGACAAGCTCACCCGAAGCTGCGCCTGCGACCAGGAGCTTCGAACCCTTGGCCTTGTCCCAGACGATCCGGATCAACTCGATCAGGTGATCGGGATCGGAGAAGTGGCGCCATGCCTCGCTGTAGGGACCAAGGCCGCGGTAGTTCGCGAAGTAGTCGCGGTCGATCTTGCCCAGCGATCCCTTCCCGTCCTGCGCGCGGCCACGGCGCAGCCGCATCATCTCGGTGACGATGATATCGGTCGCTGCATCGGAGGAATCGAGCAGGCCATTGAGGGTCGAATCGAACAGATAGTCGCCGACCACGACCAGCCCCGGATGCTGCTTCGGCTCGGGCCGGTGATTGGTCATGACGTCACGCGCCAGCCGCCCGCCGGGCAGCGCGTTCACCGACGACAGCCAGCGATGGATCTTGCCTTCCATGAAATGGCCGCGCGCATCGCCGAGCGATGGCGGCAGCGACTTCAGCGCGGTCGTGATCAGCTCCTGATCGGAGAGATTGGCAAAGGCGAGCGCGTCGGAGCCTGCGATCAGGAAATTGAGCACGCCATGCTTGCCGACGTCGTGGCGGGCCCCTTCATTGTAGACGCAGCAGCCGCCAAACGCCTCCGACATGAACCAGGCGCCGGAAATCTTGCTGCCCCAGAACGGCTCGTCGAACAACAGCGAGACGCGCAGGTAGTGTGCCGGCCGGTCGAAGTAAGCGACGTGCTTGACCATCGACTTGCGCAAGTCCTCGCCTTCCCAGCCCATGGTGGCAAGCCAGGAATGCGGCAGGCACATCAGCACGAGATCGAACTCGCGCGTCTCCGGTCCCTTGCCGTTCATCATGTTGAGGCGATAGCGGCCATTCGCGCCCTTGCCGACCTTGAGGACGCGGTGATTGAGCTGGATGCTGGCGTCGACCTCCGACTGCAGGCACTCGATCAACTGTTCGTTGCCGTTCTGGATCGAATAGAGGCCGATGTAGCCGTCAATATCCATCACGTAGTTCTTCAGCGCGTTGAGCCCGCTCGTGTTGTGGCTCTCGCTCGCGATGTCGGAGCGTGCCATCACCTTGAAGAAGCGCTTGGCAACGGGATCGGCGATTTCCCTGTCCAGCACCTCCTCGGCGGTGAGATAGGCCCAGGGGTGCTCGTTGTCGTGGGAGCCGATGCCTTCGTAATATTCGATCGGCGAGACCATCTCGCTGCACTTCTTGCGAAACGCCTCGATCGCCTCGGCCGTCTCCGCCCCATATTTGCGGCGCATGCCGCGCACGTCGTGCAAGAGCTCGCCGTCGAGCTGCACCTGCTCGGCATCCATCGGTATGGTCTGCAGGCCGAAATGCTGGATCAATTCGCGCAGCGGATCGGGACCCGTCATCGAGTAATCGTAGATCTCGGCAACGCCGGCCTCGTACATCGCGTTTGCCGAATCGAACTTGCGCGTCAGCATCTTGCCGCCGAGCCGATCAGTCGCCTCGAAGATGGTGATTCGGCAGAGCTCGCCCAGCTTCTTTTTCAGATGCCAAGCGCTCATCAGCCCCCCAGGGCCGCCGCCTACGATTGCAAGATCAAGCATAATGGGTCCGTGGTTTCCGGCGCCCCGTTTTCCGGAATACGGGTCGTCTAAGTGGTCCCAAGGAGAAGCGCTTTTCAGCATGAAGGGAAGATGAACAAAGCGGCCTACCGCGCCGCAGCAAGGGCCACAATCAGGCAGAAAACCCGTAAAATGGTCGACAAAACCGGCGTTTTGCCCGGCCCGTAATTTTACGGTGCTTCGATTCGGCGCACCTGTTGCAAAGATTCAACGCCTCTGTCGCCTGCCTTGTGCACCGCAATCGCCGCCACTCCGGTCAGTCCCCGCCGATGCGAAGCGGCGGGACGCCGTTCGCGTCCTTCGCTGCCGCGGGCCCCAGCCTTTTCAAGGCTGCAAATTAAAAACCACCGGCAGGGCATTGCCGGTGGTTTTGGAGGTTTAGCATCAAGGCGAGCGAGTCTCCTCAAGGCTAAGCGGCAGCCGAACAATTCGTTGGCGACCTGGAACGACCCTATCGAATAAATTTATCTGAGTAAATAAGATAATTTCATAATCTGTAGATTTCTTGTGACCAAATTGGCCGTCGCACGATTGCAAAAACCCCGGCAGTTTCCTGCCGGGGTTTTGTCAGATCGTCGGATCGTTCGATCGTTAGATCGACATTACCAGTTGCGCTGAGCGCGGAGCAGAAGCATCTCGTTGTCCTGGTTCTTCAGCTCGTACACTGCCGCCGGCTTGCCGATGGCTGCGCTGGGGGCGCTGACCGTGCCCACCATCTTCTGATCCAGATGCTCCCAGGTGAAGTCGGCCGAGAAGGTCAGGTTCTTGACCGGGGTCCAACGGGTGATGATGCCAGCCTGCGCAATGTTGTAGTCGGGGTTGCAGGTGGTGATCGCAGTACCTGCCGGAGTGATCGCATGGATCGAACCGGCAAACGCCAGCCCGTCAACAACACCGCCGCAAATCAGAGACGAGGCGTCGTTGCCGTAATGGACCGAGGCCCAGGCGCCGTAGATCGAGGTGTTCCAGTAGGGATCCCAGTTATGGGTGTAGCCACCGCGGCCGCCCCACGTCTGGATCAGCTTCTGCGAGGTTCCCGCTCCGAACACCGTGTCAGGAGCAATGCCGAAGCCCACACTCTGATAGGCGCCGGCAAGGCCCGTGCTGCCATAGATCGTGTTCGCACCTGCCGCCGCAGCCAGGTCCTGGATGTTGTAACGGGTTGCACCATCCGTAAACACACCCTGGACGTTGATCACGTCACCAGGTCCCGTCGGGATGTTCTTGATCTGCAAGGCCGCCTGCACCGCCCAGCCCCACCGGTCATCCGGATGGCCGCTCAGTTCGGTCGCGCCGTAGTACGCCGCATGGTTGTCGTGCGCCGCCGCCGAGAGCTTGAACAGACCCCAAGCCTGGTCGACGGTCAGGCTGCCGACGATGTCGGGAGCAACCGTGCCGCCGTAGTCAGAGGTGCCAAAGGCGCCGCCGGCGCTGACGTTCATCACGCCAGCCTGATAGTAGGCCGTCGGATCCTGCGCGGAGATCGCGGCCGATATGCCGTTGCCGAACTGCGCGGTGTAGGTGAACTGGTTCACACCAGTGACCGTGCCGCCGCCGCCGACGAGACCGTCGAAGTTGTTGCCGGGATAGTTCGTCCAGGGAGCGCTGAACTCCGAGATCGCCTTACCCATCGTGAAGCCAGCGAACTGGATGAAGGCGTAGTACACGCCGACCGTGCCGCCGGCGACCGCACCTGCGTTGGCGTTGTTCGGCGCGGAGCCGAACGGGGCAGGTCCGACCGGCGAGTAGATGGTCGCGCCCGTGCCATTCCCCGAGTACACGTCGTCAGTCCAGCTAAACGTCGCATCGAAGAACGTGCGTAACACGCCGTACTCGGTCGCGGTGCGGGTGTCGACGTTCAGGTCTTCACGAGACCGCCAAGTATAGTCGTTCGTGAAACGATTTCGCGCGCCGCCGGTGGCACTGGTGCTACCCGTATCGTCCGACGTGACGTTGACCGCGACGTCCATGCGCAGATAGCCACCCAGCTTGACGCAGGTATCGGTGCCCGGGATGTACCAGAATCCGGCACCATACAGGGAGCAAACCTTCACGTATTCGACCGCTTTGGCCTTCAACGGAAGATCAGCCGCCTGTGCCCCACCCACGGCGACCAGAGCCGCCGCTGAGCCAAGGACAAGGCTCTTGATCATCTTCATTGTTAAAACCTCCAAGTTGCTCTCTCTTAGAAGGCCGTACCCACCAGGGTTTTCCCCGCCAGGGCTGGCTCCCCAAAAACCGCTAAAGTCGTTTCGCGTCTTGCACCCCCCGCGCGACGCGGGACTTGAGCGAACTACCCAACGGGACGATCCGGATCCCCAGCCGTCATCGTTGAATATGCATGCGCAACTTTGGCAATCAAAATACTTTATTTAGTAATCTATTAGATTGCAGGAACGATGTATCCTTTTTGCAACGGGGAGCTCGGTCCACGCCTGTGGGATAACCAGGGCGGAATCCCCAGAGGATTTTTGAGGTTAATCAATAAGTAGGTCAGCGATCTTTTTTGATTGTTTTGGAAATGAACCCGACCAAGATGGAGTCATGGAGCATACCACAAGAGGGACACCAGCCCCGGGGTATGTTGCGAGGGACAAGGCTTTGGGCGGAACAGCATCCAGGAATGAGGATGTCATCAGGCGATTCACGTGGGTGATCGACTCCATCAACGTGCATCTGGAAGAGCTGCGCTTTCTTTGGGCAAAGGCGCTGGGCATCAGTGGTCCACGCTGGATGATCCTGATGGCCCTGATGGACCTCGATCAGGATGACGGGGTGCCTGTGAATGCGGTCTCGAGGAAGCTGCACGTCGACTCGTCCTTTGTGACGACGCAGTCGAAACTCCTCGAAAAGAAGGGTCTTCTGCGCCGCAAGACCTCCGCCGAGGACGCCCGGATCGTGCAAATGTCGCTGACCGACAAGGCCTATAAACTCATAGCCGGCCTTGCCGCCCAGCAGGAGGCGCTGAACGAGTTCATTTTCTCCGAGCTCAGCGACAAGCAGCTCGGCGACCTCACCGATATTCTCGCCGCACTCCAGAATCGACTGGAGAAGGCCACGCTGAAAGTCGTCGTCGACACCTGAGCCGCGCGGCCCCCGCGAGAGTCCGGCCTCAGCGCGCGCCAATCTCGAGCCGAGCGGCGACCCAGTCGAAAATATACTCGTTGGCGAGCGTCGGATTGTCGGCATGGCCCTGCGCCGCCGCAGTCTCGCCAACGGTGAAGATCCGGAGCGTCACGTCGCGGCCGTCGGCTTTCAGGTGATCGTACAACTCGCGCACGCGCTCGGCCCTCAGCCAGCCGCGTTCGCCCGCAGAAATCAGGACCGGACACTGGATGTTGCGCGCCACGCGATTGAGCCCGAGGCGGCGGACCACGCCGGCGTCGAGCTCCGCGTCACGGTCCATCAGAAAGGCTCGCTCGTGCAGATCCCAGATACCGCCGTCACAGACCGCCGCGGCAAAGCGGTCGTCAAAGGCAAGACCTCGCGCAACGAGGGAGGAGCCGCAGCCATCGGCCAGGATGGCAATCCGATCCCGGTCGACGTCGTTGCGCTCGACCACATAGTCCATGATATGCCCGATCGTCGTCTCCAGATCGGAACGGCCGACGATCTGCTCGAACTGCGCATGCGGCCCCGAGCCGAACAGATCGACCGCGAACAAAGACATGCCGCGCTCGCTGGCGTAGCGAGCGACCTTGTAGAGATATTCCTCCTTGTGCTGACAGGGCTCGCCGATGCAGATGATGGCCGGCGCCGGCTTTCCCTCCGCATGAGCCGGCAGGAAGTAGGCCTGCAGCGGATAACCGCTCGGCCAGGGGATCGACACCACCTCGCCGCGCGGGCTGCGATGCCAAAGATAGTCGCGCGCGCATTGGCGCATCCGCTCGATCGCGGCCTGCCGATTCTCGTCGTCATGATCAAACGGGAATGCCGCCGACTGATAGTAATTGATGGCACGCAGCCAATTGCTGCGAGCGGTCAACACATGGCCCTGGTCACGGGCGGCATTGCCGCGGTCGTAGTTTGCGTCGGCGATCCGTTTCCATTCCCGGTACCAGGATTGATCGTCGGAGCTGTCGATCCGGCTCGCCACGACACAGCATTCCGCGACGGTCGCGCCCCCCTCCTGGGCCGCTCCCAGCAGCCGCGTGAACTCATTCGACAAATCCTCGCGCTCGGGCCACAAGGCCCAGCTCCGAGGATCGAGTTTAAATCCCATGCAATGGACGTTCAAAGCATTACCCCATCACGTGACTTTATCAGTCACCGCATCCGCGCAACGCAAGCGCGGTGCGCGCATAGCCGCTTTTCGTCTCGTGGGAGAATAAGGGCTCGGTCGAACGCCCCCGATCGCGTCCCCGCACGCAAGCGTGTGTGCTTGCAAACGTCGCCACAGATGCTGCCGAAGCTGCATCACGGGAAATTCGTGACTGCGATGACGAGCGCCCCATTAGGCTTGGAAATCCCGACTTTCGTAACGATTCCGCGCGCTATCTTTACACTGTAAAGATTATGGTATTAGTGAGCGTGATCCTGGTCAAGCCAAACTTTTGCGACAAGCGTCGGGCCAACAGCGGCGGCCTCCGTCAGGCCCGCAGTTTCCCCTCTCGGTGTCCGTTCTTCACGCGCTGAACACGAAGTGTTGAGCAATGTGCCGCTGCGCGACGGCATTTGGCGGCCTCATCAAGCCGATCATGCCCTGCAGCCGAAAAGCTATCGCGGCGGCGCCGCGCGCCTTCATCCCCTATTCAAAGGCGAAAACAAATGAGAAGGCCGGCGCGCTTGCGCCGGCCTTCTGTCGTCCGATGTTGTATGGCCTCCGGCGGATCACTCCGCTGGCGGCAGCGCCAGCGGCTCCGCTTCCGGCGCTGACGGCACGATCGCCGCCTGCTTCTCGCGCTCGTCCAGGATCAGCTTGTCGCGCTTGACCGCGACCTCGCGGATCTTGGCCATCGAGGCGCCGGTGCCCGCCGGGATCAGCCGGCCGACGATGACGTTCTCCTTGAGACCTTCGAGCGGATCGACCTTGCCGTTAACGGCGGCTTCGGTGAGCACGCGGGTGGTCTCCTGGAACGAGGCCGCCGAGAAGAAGGAGCGGGTCTGCAGGCTCGCCTTGGTGATGCCGAGCAGAACCGGCATTCCCGTGGCGGGCTTCTTGCCCTCCTCCTTGGCCTTGGCGTTGACCTGGTCGAACTCGATCTTGTCGACCTGTTCGCCCGAGATCATGTCGGTCTCGCCCTGATCGATGATCTCGACCTTCTGCAGCATCTGCCGGACAATCACCTCGATGTGCTTGTCGTTGATGAGCACGCCCTGCAGCCGGTAGACCTCCTGGATCTCGTTGACCAGATAGGCAGCGAGCTCCTCGATGCCCTTGATCGCCAGGATGTCGTGCGGCGCCGGATTGCCCTCGACGATGAAGTCGCCCTTCTCGACGATATCGCCGTCCTGCAAGTGGATATGCTTGCCCTTCGGGATCAGGTACTCGCGCGGCTCCTCGGTCTTGTCCATCGGCTCGATCGAGATGCGGCGCTTGTTCTTGTAGTCGCGGCCGAAGCGGATCGTGCCCGCGATCTCGGCGATGATCGCGGCATCCTTCGGCTTGCGGGCCTCGAACAGCTCCGCCACCCGCGGCAGACCGCCGGTGATGTCGCGCGTCTTGGCGCTTTCGGTCGAGATACGGGCGAGGATGTCGCCCGGCTTGACCTTGGCGCCGACGTCGACCGAGAGGATGGCGTCGACCGAGAGCATGTAGCGGGCGTCGCCGCCGCGCGCGAGCTTCAGGATCTTGCCGTCCTTGCCCTTGACCACGATCGCAGGCCGCAGGTCCGCCCCGCCGCGCGACGAGCGCCAATCGATGACGACGCGCTTGGCGATGCCGGTGGATTCGTCGAGCGTTTCCGAAATCGACTGGCCTTCGACCAGATCCTCGAAGCCGATCGTGCCGTCTGCTTCCGACAGGATCGGACGGGTGTACGGATCCCATTCGGCAATGCGCTGGCCGCGCTTGACCATGTCGCCTTCGTCGACATGCATCCGCGAGCCGTACTGGATGCGGTGGGTCGCCCGCTCGGTGCCGTCGGCATCGACGATCGCAACCACCATGTTGCGCACCATCGCGACCAGGTGACCTTCGCTGTTGCGGGCGATGGCCTTGTTCTTGATGACGATCTTGCCTTCGAAGTTCGACTCCACGAACGACTGCTCGTTGATCTGCGCCGCACCGCCAATGTGGAAGGTGCGCATGGTCAACTGCGTGCCGGGCTCGCCGATCGACTGCGCCGCAATGACGCCGACCGCCTCGCCGTGGTTGACCGGCGTGCCGCGAGCGAGATCGCGCCCGTAGCATTTGCCGCAGATGCCGTTGACGAGCTCGCAGGTCAGCGCCGAGCGGATCTTCACTTCCTGGATGCCGGCCTGCTGGATAGCGTCGATGTGAGGCTCCTCCATCAGCGTGCCGCGCTTGATCAGCACCTTGTTGCTCGCGGGATCGCGCACGTCATCGCAGGCCACGCGGCCCAGGATGCGCGAGCCGAGCGAGGCCACCACGGTGCCTGCGTCGACGATGGCCCGCATCTTGATGCCGAGCTTGGTGCCGCAGTCATCGGAGTTGATGATGCAGTCCTGCGCGACGTCGACGAGACGGCGGGTCAGATAGCCGGAGTTCGCGGTCTTCAACGCGGTGTCCGCGAGGCCCTTGCGGGCGCCGTGGGTCGAGTTGAAGTACTCGAGCACCGTCAGCCCCTCCTTGAAGTTGGAGATGATCGGCGTCTCGATGATCTCGCCCGAAGGCTTGGCCATCAGGCCGCGCATGCCGGCGAGCTGGCGCATCTGCGCCGGCGAGCCGCGCGCGCCCGAATGCGCCATCATGTAGATCGAGTTGATGTCGGCATCCGCGCCCTTCGGCGTCTTCTTGGTCGCGGAGATTTCCTTCATCATCTCCTTGGCGATCTCTTCGGTTGCCTTCGACCAGGCGTCGACGACCTTGTTGTACTTCTCGCCATGGGTGATCAGACCGTCATTGTACTGCTGCTCGAAATCCTTCGCCAGCGTACGCGTGGTCTCGACGATCTTCCACTTGCCGTGCGGCACCACCATGTCGTCCTTGCCGAAGGAGATGCCGGCCTTGAACGCATTGTAGAAGCCGAGCGCCATGATGCGGTCGCAGAAGATCACCGTCTCCTTCTGGCCGCAGTGGCGATAGACTTGGTCGATCACGCCGGAGATTTCACGCTTGGTCATCAGCTTGTTGATGATGTCGTAGGAAATCTTCGAGTGCTTCGGCAGCACGTTGCCGAGCATGACGCGGCCTGCGGTGGTGTCGATCCAGCGCTTGACCGGCTTGCCGGCCTCGTCCGTGCCCTCCCAGCGGTACTTGATCTTGCTGTGGAGATGGATGACCTTGGAGTGCAGCGCGTGCTCCAGCTCGGCCATGTCGCCGAAGATCTTGCCCTCGCCGGGCAGGCCGTCGCGCATGATCGAGAGATAATAGAGGCCGAGCACGATGTCCTGCGACGGCACGATGATCGGCTGGCCGTTCGCTGGATGCAGGATGTTGTTGGTCGACATCATCAGGACGCGCGCTTCGAGCTGCGCTTCCAGCGACAGCGGAACGTGCACGGCCATCTGGTCGCCGTCGAAGTCGGCGTTGAAGGCGGCGCAGACCAGCGGGTGAAGCTGGATCGCCTTGCCCTCGATCAGGACCGGCTCGAACGCCTGGATGCCGAGGCGATGCAGCGTCGGCGCGCGGTTCAAGAGCACCGGATGCTCGCGGATCACCTCGTCCAGGATGTCCCAGACCTCGGGCCGCTCCTTCTCGACCAGCTTCTTCGCCTGCTTCACGGTGGTGGACAGGCCCTTGGCGTCAAGCCGCGAATAGATGAACGGCTTGAACAGTTCGAGCGCCATCTTCTTCGGCAGGCCGCACTGATGCAGGCGCAGCTCGGGGCCGACCACGATCACCGAACGCCCCGAGTAGTCGACGCGCTTGCCGAGCAGGTTCTGACGGAAGCGGCCCTGCTTGCCCTTCAGCATGTCGGCGAGCGACTTCAGCGGACGCTTGTTGGCGCCGGTGATGACGCGGCCGCGGCGGCCGTTGTCGAACAGCGCGTCGACGGCCTCCTGCAGCATGCGCTTCTCGTTGCGGATGATGATGTCGGGCGCGCGCAACTCCATCAGCCGCTTCAGGCGGTTGTTGCGGTTGATGACGCGGCGGTAGAGGTCGTTCAGGTCCGACGTCGCAAACCGGCCGCCGTCGAGCGGCACCAACGGCCGCAGGTCCGGCGGGATCACGGGCACGACGGTGAGGATCATCCATTCCGGCTTGTTGCCGGAGTTGCGGAACGCTTCGACGATCTTCAGTCGCTTGGCGAGCTTCTTGTGCTTGATGTCGGAGTCGGTGTCAGCCATCTCGGCGCGCAACGTCGCCTCGAGCTTCTCGAGATCGAGCCCCTTCAGGAGCTCGCGGATCGCCTCGGCGCCGATCATGGCGGTGAACGAATCCTGGCCGAACTCGTCCTGCGCCTTCAGGTATTCGTCTTCCGACAGGAGTTGACGGTCCTTCAGCGAGGTGAGGCCCGGCTCCAGCACGACATAGTACTCGAAGTACAGGATGCGCTCGAGGTCCTTCAGCGTCATGTCGAGCAGAAGGCCGATGCGGGACGGCAGCGACTTCAGGAACCAGATGTGGGCGACGGGTGCGGCGAGCTCGATATGGCCCATGCGCTCGCGCCGGACGCGCGACAGCGTCACTTCAACCGAGCATTTTTCGCAGATAATGCCCTTGTACTTCATCCGCTTGTACTTGCCGCACAAGCACTCGTAATCCTTGATTGGCCCGAAGATGCGCGCGCAGAACAGGCCGTCGCGCTCGGGCTTGAAGGTGCGGTAGTTGATGGTCTCCGGCTTCTTGATCTCGCCGTAGGACCAGGACAGAATCTTCTCCGGGGACGCGATCGAGATCCGGATCTGGTCGAAGACCTGAGCCGGCGTCGTCGGGTTAAAAAGATTCATGATCTCTTGGTTCATCGTCTTCTCCTCGCGTGCCGGTCGCCTCCGGCAGCAAATTCGAAAATCTCTTTGAGAGGTCGCCCTGCCCGGCTTTTGCGGCAAGGCGCTATGCCCGGCGAGATCGCCGGGCATGAAACCCTTTCGGCTATTCGGCCGCCTCCGACGTCGGCGCCGGGCCCATCTTGGAATTGTGCAGGTCGACGTTGAGGCCGAGCGAGCGCATTTCCTTGACCAGCACGTTGAAGGACTCGGGGATACCGGCCTCGAACGTATCGTCGCCGCGCACGATCGCCTCGTACACCTTGGTGCGTCCGGCGACGTCGTCCGACTTCACCGTCAGCATTTCCTGCAGCGTGTAGGCCGCGCCGTAGGCCTCCAGCGCCCAAACCTCCATTTCGCCGAAGCGCTGGCCGCCGAACTGCGCCTTGCCGCCCAGCGGCTGCTGGGTGACGAGCGAGTACGGACCGATCGAACGCGCATGGATCTTGTCGTCGACGAGATGGTGCAGCTTGAGCATGTAGATGTAGCCCACCGTCACCTTGCGATCGAAGGGATCGCCGGTTCGGCCGTCATAGACGGTCGACTGGCCCGATGCGTCGAGGCCGGCAGCCTTCAGCATCTCCTCGATGTCGCTCTCCTTGGCGCCGTCGAACACGGGCGTTGCGATCGGCACGCCGTGTGAGAGATTGCGCCCGAGCTCGATCAGCTCGCTGTCGTTGAGCGATTTGATGGTCTCGTCGTCGCCGTAGATCTTCTTCAGCGTCTCCTTGAGCGGCTTGGTGTCCTTGTTGGCGCCGGCAAGGTAGGCATCGACCGTCTGGCCGATCCGCCTGCCGAGCCCCGCACAGGCCCAGCCGAGATGGGTTTCGAGAATCTGACCGACGTTCATGCGCGAAGGCACGCCGAGCGGATTGAGCACGATGTCGGCATGCGTGCCGTCCTCGAGGAACGGCATGTCCTCGATCGGCACGATCTTCGACACCACGCCCTTGTTGCCGTGGCGGCCGGCCATCTTGTCGCCGGGCTGGATCTTGCGCTTCACCGCGACGAAGACCTTGACCATCTTCATCACGCCGGGCGGCAGTTCGTCACCGCGCTGCAGCTTCTCGACCTTGTCGAGGAAGCGCTGCTCGAGCCCCTTCTTCGACTCGTCGTACTGTTTGCGCATGGCCTCGATCTCGACCATCAGCTTGTCGTTGGGGGACGCGAACAGCCACCACTGCGACTTCGGGTACTCTTCCAGCACCGCGCGCGTGATCTTGGTGTCCTTCTTGAAGCCCTTCGGGCCCGCGATGCCCTGGCGGTTCTCCAGGAGCTCGGCGAGACGGCTGTAGACGTTGCGGTCGAGGATCGCCTGCTCGTCGTCGCGGTCCTTGGCAAGACGCTCGATCTCTTCGCGCTCGATCGCCAGCGCACGCTCGTCCTTGTCGACGCCGTGGCGGTTGAACACGCGAACCTCCACGATCGTGCCCTGCACGCCCGGGGGCACGCGGAGCGAGGTGTCGCGGACGTCGGAGGCCTTCTCGCCGAAGATGGCGCGCAGAAGCTTCTCTTCCGGCGTCATCGGGCTTTCGCCCTTCGGCGTGATCTTGCCGACCAGGATGTCGCCGGCGCGCACTTCCGCACCGATATAGACGATGCCGGCCTCGTCGAGGTTCTTCAGCGCTTCTTCCGAGACGTTCGGAATGTCGCGGGTGATTTCCTCAGGGCCGAGCTTGGTGTCTCGGGCCATCACCTCGAACTCCTCGATGTGGATCGAGGTGAAGACGTCGTCCTTCACGATCCGCTCCGAGAGCAGGATCGAGTCTTCGAAGTTGTAGCCGTTCCACGGCATGAACGCGACGAGCACGTTGCGGCCGAGCGCGAGCTCGCCGAGATCGGTCGACGGACCATCGGCGATGATGTCGCCCTTCTTGACGATGTCGCCGACCTTCACCAGCGGACGCTGGTTGATGCAGGTCGACTGGTTGGAACGCTGGTACTTCATCAGCCGGTAGATATCGACGCCCGACTTGGTCGGATCGAGATCTTCGGTCGCGCGGATCACGACGCGGGTTGCGTCGATCTGGTCGACCACCCCGGAACGGCGGGCGGCGATCGCCGCACCGGAGTCACGGGCCACCACGCCTTCCATGCCGGTACCGACGAACGGCGCCTCGGCACGAACCAGCGGCACTGCCTGGCGCTGCATGTTCGAGCCCATCAGCGCGCGGTTGGCGTCGTCGTTCTCGAGGAACGGGATCAGCGCCGCGGCAACCGAAACAAGCTGCTTCGGCGACACGTCCATGTAGTCGACCTTGTCCGGGGTCACCGGCAGCACTTCGCCGGAATGACGACAGACCACGAAGTCTTCCGTGAAGCGGCCACGGTTATCGAGCGGCACGTTGGCCTGCGCCACGCGATAGCGGCCCTCTTCCATCGCCGAGAGATACACCACCTCGTCGGTGACGCGGCCGTCCTTCACCTTGCGATAGGGAGTCTCGACGAAACCGTACTTGTTCACGCGCGCAAACGTCGCGAGCGAGTTGATCAGGCCGATGTTCGGACCTTCGGGTGTCTCGATCGGGCAGATGCGGCCGTAATGCGTCGGATGCACGTCGCGCACCTCGAAGCCCGCGCGCTCGCGGGTCAGGCCGCCGGGTCCAAGCGCGGACAGGCGCCGCTTGTGGGTGATCTCCGACAGCGGGTTGGTCTGGTCCATGAACTGCGAGAGCTGCGAGGAGCCGAAGAACTCGCGCACCGCGGCGGCCGCGGGCTTGGCGTTGATCAGGTCCTGCGGCATCACGGTGTCGATATCGACGCTCGACATGCGCTCCTTGATCGCGCGCTCCATGCGGAGCAAGCCGATCCGGTACTGGTTCTCCATGAGCTCACCGACCGAGCGGACGCGGCGGTTGCCGAGATGATCGATATCGTCGATCTCACCCTTGCCGTCGCGCAGGTCGACCAGCGTCTTGATGACGGCCAGGATGTCTTCCTTGCGCAGCGTGCGATGGGTATCGGGCGCATCGAGCTCGAGGCGCATGTTCATCTTGACGCGGCCGACCGCGGAGAGGTCGTAGCGCTCGGAGTCGAAGAACAGCGACTGGAACATGGCCTGCGCCGAGTCCAGCGTCGGCGGTTCGCCAGGACGCATCACGCGATAGATGTCGAACAGCGCGTCCTCACGCGTCATGTTCTTGTCGGCATGCAGCGTGTTGCGGATGTAGCCGCCGATATTGACGTGGTCGATGTCGAGCAGCGGCAGCTCCTTGTAGCCCTGCTCGTTCAGCACCTTCAGGAGCTTCTCGGCGATTTCCTCGCCGGCTTCCGCGTAGATCTCGCCGGTCTTCGGATTGACGAGGTCCTCAGACACGTAGTTGCCGACCAGCTCCTCGTCCGACATGCGCAGCGCCTTCAGCCCCTTTTCCTGGAGCTGGCGCGCGGAGCGCACGGTGAGCTTCTTGCCGGCCTCGAGCACGACCTTGCCGGTGTCGGCATCGATCAGGTCGTTGACAGTCGAATAGCCGCGGAAACGGTTGGCGTCGAACGGCACGCGCCAGCCTTCCTTGGCGCGCTTGTAGATGATCTTCTTGTAGAAGGTCGACAGTATCTGCTCGCCGTCGAGGCCGAGCGCGAACATCAGCGAGGTCACGGGGATCTTGCGGCGGCGGTCGATGCGCGCGAACACGATGTCCTTGGCGTCGAACTCGATGTCGAGCCAGGACCCGCGATACGGAATCACGCGCGCGGCAAACAAGAGCTTGCCGGAGGAGTGGGTCTTGCCCTTGTCGTGGTCGAAGAACACGCCGGGCGAACGGTGCATCTGGGAGACGATGACGCGCTCGGTGCCGTTGACGACGAAGGTGCCGTTCATGGTCATGAGCGGGATATCGCCCATGTAGACGTCCTGCTCCTTGATGTCCTTCACCGACTTGGCGCCGGTCTCTTCATCGATATCGAACACGATGAGGCGCAGCGTCACCTTCAACGGCGCAGCGAAAGTCATGCCGCGCTGGCGACACTCGTCGACGTCGTATTTCGGCGGCTCGAATTCGTAGCGGACGAATTCCAGCATCGAGGTGCCCGAGAAGTCGGAGATCGGAAACACCGAGCGGAACACCGCCTGCAGGCCCTCGTCGAGACGGCCGCCAGCCGGCTCGTCCACCATCAGGAACTGGTCATAGGACGCCTTCTGAACCTCAATGAGGTTCGGCATTTCCGCAACTTCCTTGATGTGTCCGAAGAACTTGCGAACGCGTTTGCGACCGGTGAATGTCTGCTGCGCCATCGTGGCCTCTCGTTATCGTCGCCCTTGAGAGCGAACCTTCCGAAGCACGGCTGCCACCGTTCCCCGGGTTTGAATTTTCTTCCGTTTTCAGGGCCGAAAACGCAATTTCAGGGAACAAAAGTCCTGAATTTGTTCTTCAGACCTTCAGAACGCAAAACGACGCGCGGGGCGCACATGAGCGCACCGCCCGTCAGATCGATCTCGTCACGGACTGCAAAAGCCCGAAATTGCCTATTCTCCCAGCGACTTAGAAGGGGGTAATGCCGCCGTCCCCGCCTCATAGTCGTGTTTTCGTGCTGCCGCCCCGATATGGGATGACAATAGTGAAGATTCGAGGGTCAAGTCCCAGAATCCCCACAAATTTTCGTGTTCGACCCGCTCCAGGGCATCCCTTTTGCAAGCCTTGCAGTGGGCCGGATGAGCCGGCCGGCCGCTTTATCATTCGTCATGGCCGGGCTTGACCCGGCCATCCACGTCTTGGTGACCAGATCCCCGGATCGCGCTTTGCTTGTCCGGGGATGGAATTGAAGCAAGCTCCGCTTACTTCAATTCCACCTTCGCGCCAGCCTTCTCGAGCTGGGCCTTGATCTTGTCGGCCTCTTCCTTGTTCACGCCTTCCTTGACGTTCTTCGGAGCGCCTTCGACGAGGTCCTTGGCTTCCTTCAGGCCGAGACCGGTGATGGCGCGGACTTCCTTGATGACCTCGATCTTCTTGTCGCCGGCGGCAGCCAGCACGACCGTGAACTCGGTCTTCTCTTCCGCCGGAGCGGCAGCAGCGCCGCCGCCACCAGCCGGGCCGGCCACCGCGACTGCAGCGGCGGCCGAGACGCCCCACTTCTCTTCCAGGAGCTTTGCGAGTTCGGCCGCTTCGAGCACGGTGAGGCTCGAGAGGTCGTCGACGATTTTCTGCAAGTCAGCCATTGATCAGTTTCCTTGAATGTTTGGTTCGAACCAGGGTTTGAGATTTGCGAAGGGCGTCAGGCCGCTTCGCCCTTTGAGGCATGGGCCTGAATAACGCGCGCGAGCTTGGCCGCGGGCGCATTGGCAAGCTGAGCAAGCTTGGTCGCCGGCGCCACGATGAGGCCGACAATCTTGCCGCGCAGTTCGTCGAGCGAGGGCAGCGAGGCAAGCGCCTTAACGCCATCGACATTCAGGACGGTTTTGCCCATCGAGCCGCCGAGAATGACGAATTGCTCATTCGTCTTGGCGAATTCGAGGGCCACCTTTGGCGCCGCCACCGGATCCTTCGAAGTAGCGATCACGGTCGGCCCCTTCAGCAAGGGACCGATGGCAACGACATCCGTGCCTTCAAGAGCAATTTTGGCGAGACGGTTCTTCGCGACCTTTACCGATGCCCCCGCCTGCTTCATCTGCATGCGCAGCTTCTGCATCTGGGCCACGGTGAGGCCGGAATAGTGAGCCACGACCGCAACGCCCGTGGTCTTGAAGACCTCGTGGAGTTGTTCGACCGACTCTTTTTTTGCCGCTCGTTCCACAGCAAGCTCTCTCCGGTTGGCGGTCATCGCCACATGAGCGGGACCGCCGGGTTGCACCCATCGTCCCGCCCAAAACCTGACCTCTGGACCAAAAGTCCGTTAGGACACGCCGGGCACGACGACAATTTAGAAGCCTGCCCTCCCGCCGGCCCCTCATCGGGACCCTCGGGGTGTCGAGGTTCGAACCAAACCCGCTTCCCGCCGCCTGTTGGCGAACGCGGAAAGCAAAAATCCGGTCTTCACCCGTCTATGCAGGCTATACGATTAAGCCATTGAAGAAACTTACGTTTCCTCGCAGAGCGCCTGCAGTCTCGGACAGGATCGAGGCGATCCGGCTTTTCCCCGGAAAGCCCCCGCCCGCATCCGGCCAAAAGCGATGAGCTCTTTCCTCCCTTTTTCGAGCAACCTTGCGGATGTCTCGAAATGAGGAATGATCTCCTATCGCGTCGGGCTTTTGGAATGCGAGCACGGACGTGCCAGCGCCAGCCAGCACGTCCGGAAACGGCTGTTTAGCCGGTCTCGCCCGGCTTGCCAAGAGCAAAATTCAGACCAGTTCGCCGCAGGCACCCTCCACCGAAAAATTCCGGCGTTCCTTGTCACACAGCGCCAGGCCCGCTCGTCTGAACCGCAGGAGGTGCAGATGCAACGATGGATCGCAGCGATTCTGGGCGCGCACAACGCCGCCAACGGGCTGGCAATGCTGTTCGCCAGTTCCATCTGGTGGGCGAGCGTTCCCGGCGTACCCGATACCGGCCATTATAACCCACATTTTGTCCAGGACGTCGGCGCGGCATTCCTGGCATCGGGCCTCGCCTTGGCAGCGCGAGCCTGGCGTCCGGCCTATTGGCCGGCGGCGGTGGCCGGCGCCGGATTTCTCGTGCTGCACGGCCTCATCCATCTCGCGCTGATCGCCTCAGGGCATGACCACCGCGCCGCAGCCGATCTCGCGAGCGTCGTGCTGCCGTCAGCGCTCGCGCTCTATTCCGCTTTCCCAACCCGAGGAGAACACTATGCGTAAATTCATCGCACGCCGCATGCTGCGCGGCTTCAGCAAACGTTACGGCTATGACACGAGCTACACGGAAATGGTGCTCAAGGAGTCACCGGCCGCCTTCTTCAAATTCGCGCCCGTGATGAAGGCCTCCGCCCATCGCGAGGTGATTCCGGTGGAAACCAAGTTTGCCGCCAATATCACCGGCGCGATGGCGGAAGATTGCGGCCCGTGTACGCAATTGTGCGTCGACATGGCGCTGGAAGCGGGCATGGCTAAGGACCAGATCGAAGCGGTGCTTCGCCGCAACGTCGCGGCGATGAAACCAGACGTGGCGCTCGGCTTCCAATTCGCCGACGCCATCGTGAATCGTTCGATGGATGACGACAAATATCGCGACGCCGTTCGCGCCCGCTGGGGCGAAAAGGGCGTGATCGATCTCGCCATGACGCTGCAGATGGGCCGCATGTTTCCAATGATGAAGCTCGCGCTTGGCTATGCGAAGGAATGCCGCCGCGTCTCCGTGGCCGGCCACCAGATCGATGTCATCAAGCAGGCCGCGTGAAACTGATCCTCTCGCGCCGCATCGCGGCCGGCTGCTCGGGCTTGCCTATCGCATGCTCGGCAGCCGGAGCGAGGCCGAAGACGTGGTGCAGGACGCCTATCTTCGTTTTGCCGGCGCACAGGATGTCCGCAACAAGGAAGCTTTCCTTGTCACTGTTGTCACCAGGCTCTGTCTCGACCGGCTGAAGAGCGCGAAAGCGCAGCGCGAAACCTATGTCGGGCCGTGGCTTCCCGAACCCGTGTTCGACGCCGAGGGTCTTGCGGCAGACGCCGCCACGGAGCTTGCGGACGATCTCTCCTTTGCGCTGATGCTGGCGCTGGATCGGCTATCGCCGCTGGAGCGCGCGGCGTTCCTGCTTCACGACGTGTTCGACCGGCCATTTTCCGAAGTGGCGCACATGCTCGACCGCTCTGAGGCGGCTTGCCGACAATTGGCGGCGCGCGCCAGAAGGACGGTGCGCGACGAGCGCCCTGCTCCAAAGGCGGCACCGGACAGTCATGCGAGGCTGCTCGCCGCGTTCTGCGAGGCGGCGGCAAGCGGCGATGTCTCGACACTCGCCGGGCTGCTCCGCGAGGACGCAATTGCCATTACCGACGGTGGCGGCCGCAAGAGCGCGGCGCTGAACCCGATCAAGGGCGCGCAAAAGATCATCCGCTTCCTGCTCGGGATCATCGGCAAGAATGCAGGACACGACATTCGGCTCGTGCCGATGATGATCAACGGCACTGCCGGCGTCCTGCTCTACATGGACGGCGAGATCGATCACACGCTGAGCATCGCGATCGATGGCGACAGGATTGCCGCGATCTATCTGGTGCGCAACCCGGACAAGCTCCGCCACGCGCCGCAAGCCGCGCCCGGCGGGCCGCTCAGTTGACGGGATAGGCGAGCGGCTTGCCTTGGAAGAACGCGGTCAGATTGGCGAGCACGCAGTCCTGCATGTTGCGGTGCGATTCCTGTGTGTGGCCACCGGTGTGCGGCGTCAGCACGACGTTGGGGAGCGCGGTCAGCGCGTCCGGCGCGTGCGGCTCCCTGGCGTAGACGTCGAGGCCGGCGCCGGCGATGGTCTTGCTCTCGAGTGCTTCGACGAGAGCCTTTTGGTCGATCACCGAGCCGCGCGCGATGTTGATGACATAGCCGTCCTCGCCGAGCCGTTTGAGGATATCGGCGTTGACGACATGGTGGGTGTCGTCCCCTGCCCGCACCGCGATCATCAAGACGCTGCACCAGGCGGCAAGCGCCTCCAGACTCGGGTAATACTGATACGGCACGTCGCGGCGGCTGCGGCTGAAATAGCCGACCTCGGCCTCGAACGCGGCGACGCGCGCGGCGATCTTGCGCCCGATCTCGCCCATGCCGTAGACGCCGACCTTTCGCCCCGGCATCCCCGCCTGCGGACGCATCATCGGCGACGGCTTTGCCGCCGCCCAATCCCCGCCGCGCACGTAAGTGTCGAGCACCAGAAGACGCCGCGTCGCCGCCAGCATCAAGGTGACCGCGATATCGGCGACCGACGCCGCATTCGCGCCGGGGCTGTGGCCGACGGCGACCCTGCGCTCGGCGGCGGCCTTCAAATCCACGCCGTCATAGCCGGTGCCGTAGCAGACGATGGCGCCGAGCTTCGGCAGCATGTCCATCATCCGGCCCGGAAGCGGCGAGCCGCCGGCGGTGATCATCGCACGGATGCCCGCGAGCTGATCGGCGGAAAACATCTCGTTGGGCGGCTTTCCGCCGGCGTCGAGAAGATCGAATTTTTCGCCGATGCGCTGCATCAGGCTTTTGGGAAAGCGCGAAAAGACCAGGACTTTCTCGGGCATCGCTTGCGCCCTTTCACCTCAAAAACAAGGGGCGGAAGTGGTTGCCCAGTTCCGCCCCTCAATTCATTTCCCTTGCGCGAGCCTCAATTGAGCAGCGTGCTCGGCTCGACCTTCACGCCCGGTCCCATGGTGGAGGAGACCGCAACGCGCTGGATATAGGTGCCCTTGGCGCCTGCAGGCTTCGCCTTGGCGACCGCATCCGCGAGCGCCTTCACGTTGGCGACGAGCTTGTCCTCGGAGAATGATGCCTTGCCGACGCCGGCCTGTACGATGCCGGCCTTCTCGACACGGAACTCGACCGAGCCGCCCTTGGCGCCCTTGATCGCATTGGTGACGTCCATGGTCACGGTGCCGATCTTCGGGTTCGGCATCATGCCGCGGGGACCTAGCACCTTACCGAGACGGCCGACCAGCGGCATCATGTCGGGGGTGGCGATGCAGCGGTCGAAATCGATGTTGCCCGCCTGCACCTTCTCGACGAGGTCTTCGGCGCCGACGACGTCGGCACCTGCAGCCTTGGCTTCGTCCGCCTTGGCGCCGCGCGCGAACACGCCGACGCGCAGCGTGCGGCCGGTGCCGTTCGGCAGGTTGACCACGCCGCGGACCATCTGGTCGGCATGGCGCGGATCGACGCCGAGATTGATCGAGATTTCGATCGTCTCGTCGAACTTCGCCTTGGCGCGCTCCTTGACCATCTTGATGGCGTCAGCGAGCGGGTAAAGCTTCTCGCGGTCAACGCCCTCGCGGGCTTTCTTCAAACGCTTTCCGATTGACATGGCCGCTTACCCCGCAACTTCCAGACCCATCGAGCGGGCCGAGCCCTCGACCATCTTCATGGCCGCTTCGACGGTGTCGCAATTCAGGTCCTTCATCTTCTTCTCGGCGATCTCGCGCACCTGCGCGCGTGTCACCTTGCCGGCCTTGTCACGGCCCGGCGCCTTCGAGCCGGACTGGATTTTTGCGGCCTGCTTCAGGAAGTAGGACATCGGCGGCGTCTTCATCTCGAAGGTGAAGGAACGGTCCGCGTAGATGGTGATGATCACGGGGATCGGGGTGTTCTTCTCTTCCTTCTGGGTCTGGGCGTTGAACGCCTTGCAGAACTCCATGATGTTGAGACCGCGCTGACCAAGCGCGGGACCGATCGGGGGCGAAGGATTCGCCGCGCCGGCCGGGACCTGAAGCTTCAGGTATCCGGTCACTTTCTTTGCCATTTATCACTCCTCATGCTGCTCCGGACGATCCGGAAGCTTCACAGGACCGTGGTGCGGTTCTCGTGACGGCTGGCGACCGTCAGTCCCCTTCCACGGCATTCCGGAGGCGTCGCCACCTCCACTCTTGTCATGCCCGGGCTTGACCCGGGCATCCATCCACGTTGCAAGAAGCCTTCTTGAAAGCGGATGGATTGCCGGGTCAAGCCCGGCAATGACGACGTCGGGTCAGACCTTCTCGACCTGACCGAATTCCAGTTCGACCGGCGTAGCGCGGCCGAAGATCGACACGGCGACCTTCACGCGCGAGCGCGCCTCGTCGATTTCCTCGACCACGCCCGAGAACGAGGCGAACGGGCCGTCGGCCACGCGCACGTTCTCGCCGATCTCGAACGACACGGTTGCCTTCGGCCGCTCGACGCCTTCCTGCACCTGCTGCAGGATGTGCATCGCCTCGGCTTCCGAAATCGGCATCGGCTTGTTTTCCGCGCCGAGAAAGCCCGTGACCTTGGGCGTGTTCTTGATCAGATGAAACGCCTCGTCGGTCAGCTTCATCTTGACCAGCACATAGCCCGGAAAAAACTTCCGCTCGGCGTCGATCTTGCGGCCGCGGCGGACTTCCGTGACCTTCTCGGTCGGCACCAGCACCTGCTCGAACAATTCATCAAGCCCGCGCTGCTTGGCCTGCTCGCGGATCGATTCCGCAACCTTCTTCTCGAAGTTCGAATAGGCGTGAACGATGTACCAGCGCTTGTCCACGGTCTGAGTTGCGGCGGTTGCCATCAGTGAATGCCCAATACCAGTGTGACCAGGTAGCGGATGATCTGATCCGCGGCGAAAAAGAAGATCGACGCCAACGCAACCATCACAAACACCATGATGGTGGTGATCGTGGTCTCACGACGGGTCGGCCAGGTGACCTTGGCGGTCTCCGAGCGCACTTCCTGCAAGAATTTGAATGGGCTGAAAGCCATCGTGTTGGGATCCGCGTCCGTCGCCGGACGAATTACTGTTCAAGGGGAAACCGAACAGCCGCCGTTGGCCCAATCCTCGCTTAAAGGATGAGCCGGAGACCGGGCTCGATTGTTCGGGGATTTCAAAAGCCGCGCCGGATATCCGCCGTTCAGCGGGCCGGCTGCAGGTTGCGGCTATGTACTGCCCAATCGGGCAAAGGTCAAGATCGGAGCGGGCGGGAAAACAAGGGCTTAGCTGGCAAGATCTTGGCTGGCAGAATCTTGGCTGGCAGGAGTGGAGAGGCTCGAACTCCCAACCCCCGGTTTTGGAGACCGGTGCTCTACCAATTGAGCTACACTCCTGTGAGACCGAAGCAGCGCCGTCGATCCGCGCCGTTTCAAGCATAGGCCATGCCCCATTTGCAAGGGCGAAGCCGGCCAAATGCCCTATCCAAGCGATAACTTCTGCGCCACACTTCACCCAAGCCGCCAAGAGCACACGGGAGAAGACCATGAACGCCCAGATTGCCGCGAAACACGCCAGCCCCCCGCAAACGCCGTCCCTGCCCCACGCCAAGCCCGAGAGCATCGGCCTGTCGCCGTCGCGGCTCGAGAGGCTGTCCGACGCGTTCAAGCGCGAGGTCGACAAGGGAACGCTGCCGGGCGCGACCATCCTGGTCGCCCGCAAGGGCCAGATCGGCTGGTTCGACGCCATTGGCCGACAAAGCCCGGCAGATGCTCGGCCAATGGCCCACGACACCATCTTCCGCATCTTCTCCATGACCAAGCCGATCGTCTCGGTCGGCATCATGATGCTGGTCGAGGACGGCCAGCTCCTGCTTGCCGAGCCTGTGGCGAAATTCATCCCGGAATTCGCCAAGCAGAAGGTCGGCGTCGAGAGGAACGGCAGGCTCGAGCTCGTCGACGTGCCGCGGCCGATGACGGTGCAGGACCTGCTCCGGCACACCTCGGGCATCACCTACGACCACACCGGCAACAGCCTGGTGCAGCAGCTCTACAAGGAGTCGCGGCTGCGCAGCCGCAAGATCACCAATGCCGAGCATGCAGCGATGGTCGCCGAGCTGCCCTTGATCTGCCAGCCGGGAGCGGAATGGAACTATAGCCGCTCCACCGACATCCTCGGCCGCATCATCGAGGTCGTCAGCGGCAAGACGCTTGGCGCGTACCTGACCGAGCGCATCCTGGCGCCGCTGCAGATGGCCGAGACCGCCTTCTTCACCGGCGCGGAGAACGCCGCGCGCCTTGCAGAAGCTTACCCGACCGATCCCTGGACTGGCGAGAAGGTCCAGCTTTTCAACATGCTGGAGCAGCCCACGATGGAATCCGGCGGCGGCGGGCTCGTCTCCACCACCATGGACTACGCGCGCTTCTGCCAGATGCTGCTGAGCGGCGGCACGCTGGACGGCAATCGCATTGTCGGCCGCAAAACGCTCGAGCTGATGGCCTCCAATCATCTGTCCGCGGACGTGAAGATCAAGGGTGACTTCCTCCCGCCCGGTCACAGTTTTGGACTCGGCTTCGCTGTGCGCCTGGAGACCGGCATGGCCCCGATCCTCGGCTCGGCCGGCCAGTTCTTCTGGAGCGGCATGGCCGGCACCTTCTTCTGGATCGACCCGAAGGAAGATCTGTTCGCCGTGTTCATGATGCAGGGCCCCGGCCAGCGCCAGCACACGCGCACCCTGGTGCGCAATCTGGTGTACGCGGCGGTGGAGTGACCCCGAAGGGGTCATCCCGGGGCGCTCGCGTTCGCGAGCGAACCCGGGATCTCGAAGTTGCGGCGCGAGATTCCGGGTTCGCGCTTCGCGCGCCCCGGAATGACAGCACATGATCAACTGATCGTCGCGCCTCCGTCGATCACCATGGTCTGGCCGGTCATGAAGTCGCCGGCCTTCGAACCCATGAACACGGCTGCGCCCGCGATCTCGTCTGGAATGCCGATGCGCAGAAGCGGCGAGCGCGCGGTTGACGCTTTCAAGTTCTCCGGATTTTCCCACAGCGCCTTGGCAAAATCGGTCTTGATCAGGCCGGGCGCGATGCAGTTCACGCGGATGTTGTGCTTGCCGTATTCGCAGGCGAGGTTTCGCGCGAGCTGCATGTCGGCGGCCTTGGAGATCGCGTAGGCGCCAAGGATCGTCGAGCCCTTCAAGCCGCCGATCGAGGAGACGATGATGATCGAGCCGTCCTTGCGCTCGATCATCTGCGGCACCACCATCGAGATCAGCCAGTTGTTGGCGACGATGTTGTTGTCGAGGATTTTCCGGAATTGATCGTCGGAGATGCCGCCGAGCGGGCCATAGTAAGGGTTCGACGCCGCGTTGCAGACCAGAACGTCGATCTTGCCGAAGGCGCGGTTACTCTCGTCGACGAGGTTTTGCAGGTTTTCCTTCGACGAGATGTTGGCTGATATCGCGACCGCCGTCCCCTTCCCGTAACTGTGGTTGATCTCCTTCGCCACGGCGTCACAGACATCGGCCTTGCGCGAGGAGATCACGACCTTCGCGCCATGCTCGGCCATGCGCTCGGCAATGGCGCGCCCGATGCCGCGCGTCGAGCCGGTGATGACGGCGACCTTTCCCTTCATGTCGAACAGGCTCATGGTTTCCTCCCAGATTTGTTGTCTTTGCTCTTATCGTCATTCCGGGACACGCGCAGCGTGGACCCGGAATCTCGAGATTCCGGGTTCGGTCCTGCGGACCGCCCCGGAATGACAGTCACGCCAATTTCCCCGTCTCCACCTCCGGTCCCGCCGGCTGATGCATGGCCTTGTGCCGCTCATCGGCGATCCATGGCTGCTGATTCACAAACGGCAGCCGCCAGCTCGAGCGGTCGGCGGTTGCGAAATGATCGAGCCGGGTCACCGAGCAATTGTCGATATCGAAGGAGAGCCCCTGCTCCACCAGACCACCGAGCGCGAGGCCCACGGCGGCCTTGATGGTGCCGCCATGGCCAACGGCGATCACGTCGCGGCCCGCGTGCGCAGCGGTAAGGCGATCGATCGCAGCCTTGGTGCGGTTATAGAGGTCCATAAAACTCTCGCCGCCCGGAGTGGGCTCGTTGATATCGGCAAACCAGTGGCTGCCGGCCGGCCGCGACGCGATGAACGCGGCACGGCTCGTGCCCTGCCACGTCCCAAGATGCTGCTCGGCGAATGCAGCCTCCCTCGCCATGCCGGCCGGCTTCGGAAAGCCGGCGGCCCAGACCGCTTCTGCGGTCTGATGCGTGCGTTGCAAATTGCTTGCGACCCACACCGCATTGCGCGGCAGGATCTTTGCTACCGCTTCGAACACTTCGGCATCGGACGTATCGCAGGCGATGTCGGTCTGGCCATAGATGTTGCCGCCGTCGCTCCTGACCGGCGCATGCCGCACCCACCACCAGCGCGTGACCACCACTTTCCTGTCGGTATTGGACATCGCAAAAAATCCTTCCCTACTCTCAGCCGCCGTCGTACGTGAGTGCGCGCGTCGTCTCAAGTGACTCCTGCTGTCACTTGAACGTTTGAAACCATGTTTGAAATTCCGCAAAGCGGGAAGCGTCAGGGAGAAGCTCATGGGCCGCCTCGAAGGCAAATCCGTCATCATCACCGGCGCCGGGAGCGGCATCGGGCGCGCGGCCTCGCTGATGTTTACAAAAGAAGGCGCAAAACTGATCGCGGTCGACCGTACCGATGGCGTCAACGAGACCGTCGATCTCGTGAAGAAAGCCGGCGGCACCGCGCAGGCCGTGCAGGCCGATGCCGGCTCGGAGAAGGATGTCGTCGCCTACATCGGCAAGGCGCTCTCGGCTTACGGCAGGCTGGACGCGATCTGGGCCAATGCGGGCATTTCCGGCGGCCTCGTGCCGCTCGCCGAGCAGACCGTCGAGCACTGGCAGGAGATCCTGCGCATCAACCTGATCGGGCCGTTCCTCGCGGTCAAGCACTCCATACCTCATCTGACCAAACAGGGACACGGCGCGATCGTCTGCACCGCGTCCGTCGCCGGCTTGAAGAGTGGCGCCAGCGGACACCCTTATGCCGCGAGCAAGGCCGGCGTGATCAGCCTGGTGCAGACCACGGCCTATTCGCTCACCGGCACGGGCGTGCGCATCAACGCGGTCTGTCCCGGCCTGATCGAGACCGGCATGACCAGGCCGATCTTCGAACGCGCCAAGGAACGCGGCACCTCCGACAAGATCGGCCAGCTCAATCCGCTGAAGCGCGCCGGCCAGCCGCACGAGATCGCGGCGATGGCGCTGTTTCTCGCGAGCGACGAGGCGTCCTACGTCAACGGCCAGGCATTCCCGGTCGATGGCGGCCTCACCGCATCGATGCCGTATACGGGGAAGCCGGTGTAGTTTCAGTCGCATCTCTCTCCGTCGTCATTCCGGGACGCGCCGTGAGGCGCGGGCCCGGAATCCATAACCCCAGCCGGTGGTTATGGATTCCGGGCTCAACGCTTGCGCGTCGCCCCGGAATGACGAGGCACTTGGGCACAGATACGTATTCTCGCGACTCAATTTCGTCCGAGTTATTCAATCAATACCCTCTTCGAGAACAAGGGCGCAGGGAACACCGGGTGTCTGGCACACCCGTAAGTCTCGTGTGCAGGTAAGCGCAAAGAACGCACACGAGTTAAACTACAGGTACGCCGCAACAGTCCGGCATTCCCTGCGCAATGGTTTACGGCTTATACGCGCTCTCCTCGGTGTACCGGGCTTGTTAGCCACCGTCCCCCCGGGCTCATGACCCGGGGGTTGATCCCAGCGTCGGGAGATCAGGACCACGCGATTTCGCTCGTCCGCGGCAACATCACTCGTCAGTTGATGCGCCCGCGTCCACCGCATCCCGCACCCACGTTCGTGACGATCGCGAAGCGCCCCTCTTGCGGGCGGGACGTGCGGAGACAACCATATATTTCTGAAAAACGAAAGCAGAATATTTTTTGCAGAGGGGCTTGACATCCTTCCGATTATCGGAATTGATTTGCCTGTCGGGCAGCGTCGAGCAAGGGCACATGAAGAAAGTAAGGGTTGGTCTCGCCGGCTGCGGCTTCGTCTCCGAACTGCACATGTATGCGTACCGGCGCGTCTATGGCATCGATGTCGAGGTGAATGCGGTTGCGGCGCGGGGCGATCATGTCGTCGAATTTGCCAAACGACACGGCATCCTCGCAACCTATCGCAGCTTCGCCGAGCTGGTCGCTGACCGCGACATCGACGTCATCGATATCTGCACGCCGCCCAACCTGCACGCGTCGATGATCGTGGAGGCCATGCGGGCGGCCAAGCATGTGATCTGCGAAAAGCCGTTCGCGGGCTATTTCGGCCGCGAGGGCGACAAGGCTCCGATCGGCAAGCATGTCGCTAAAGCGCTGATGTATGAGCGCGTCTGCGAGGAGATGGCGAAGACGGCGGCCGCGATCAAAGAGACCGGAAAACTCTTCATGTATGCCGAGGACTGGGTCTACGCGCCGGCGGTGACCAAGACCGCGGAAGTCCTGCGCGCCACCAAGGACAAGATCCTGTTCATGAAAGGCGAGGAGAGCCACTCCGGCTCGCACGCGGCGCATGCCGCGCAATGGGCGATGACCGGCGGCGGCTCGCTGATCCGGATGGGGTGTCATCCCTTGTCGGCGGTGCTCTTTCTGAAGCAGGTCGAGGCGAAAGCGCGCGGCGAGAGTATTCGCGTCGCCAGCGTCACCTGCGATGTCGGCCATGTCGCGGCCTGTCTGAAGCCCGACGAGCGCGCCTATATCAAAGCCAATCCGGTGGACGTGGAGGATTGGGGCACGCTCACCCTCACCTTCTCCGATGGCACCAAGGCGACGATCTTCTCCGGCGACATGATCATGGGCGGCGTGCGCAACCTGATCGAGACCTATACTTCGGGCGGCTCGCTGTTCGCCAATATCACACCGAACACTCACCTGATGAGCTACCAGACCAACGAGGAGAAGTTGGCCTCCGTCTACATCACCGAGAAGGTCGATCGCAAAACCGGCTGGCAATATGTCTGCCTCGAGGAGGAATGGACCCGCGGCTATTTGCAGGAGATCCAGGACTTCATGGAATGTGCCGCCACCGGCCGGCAGCCGCTGTCCGATCTCGCGCTGGCGCAGGAGACGATCCGGGTGAACTACGCGGGCTATTGGGCCGCGGATGAAGGGCGACGGGTCAAGTTGTGACGCTGCCACTCGCCCCCCTGCCGCAGGATGGGTAGAGCAAAGCGAAACCCGTCTCTTGTTACCGCAAACGCGATGGGCTTCGCTGCGCTCTACCCATCCCACCGATGGAGACTTCATAATGGACAGGCACTTGCTCGCGATGCTGTTTGGCTGCGCCACTCTGCTTCTTGCTGCGAGCGCTGACGCCCGCTCCCCATACGACGGCGCGTGGAACATCACGTTTGTTACGCAAAGCGGTGATTGCAGCCCGGCCTACAATTACTCGGTCAACATAGAGAATGGCGTGATCACGTCGCCTAACGTGGCGACTTTCAGGGGCGCTGTCACGAGTTCCGGTACAGTTCGTGCGTCCGTTACCGTGCAGGACAAGCACGCAGCGGGGTCGGGCAAGCTAGCTAGGGCGCGCTCTGGGCCGAGGGACCTGGATCGGTTGGTCTGAAGGGCAGCGGTGCGCGGGCTCCTGGACAGCCCAGCGGTCATTTTAGGCTGGTAGGGCGCATTAGATTAGCCCTGCAAACCTACGCCAAAGCGAGCAGGCTTCTCGCCTTCGCGGGCGAATAGTCGACCGGGGTGAGCACGCGATCTTCGATTTCACCCACCATCAAACCGTGCTCGGCATGGGTGACGCGCTTGATCTCGGTCCATTCGGCGTCGGCCATGAAGGCCGCCCATTGCCTGGTCTTGGTCGCCTCGTCCGGCCATTCCAGGAGATAGACGAACTCGGTCCGCTCACCCAATTTGGTCTCCCACATCGCGACGATCTTGAAGCCGTAGCGCGTCTGCATGATCCGCGCGGCGTGATCGCGGAAGCGCGCGTGGAATTTAACCTTGTTCTTCTCGAAGATTTCGTAGATGCGCAGTTGCTGGATCATGGCGGTCTCCTTTGGATGAGGAGATAGGTCCGCAGCGCCAGGATGCAACGTCAATGCCCTCGTCATTCCGGGGCGACGCGCAAGCGTCGAGCCCGGAATCCATAACCATAGCCGGTGGATATGGATTCCGGGCCCGCGCCTCACGGCGCGTCCCGGAATGACGACGGAGAAAAAGGCGCGCCCTTCCGACACGCCCTTGTCTCTCTTCAAGCCGCGCCGGCCTTCTGCGCGTATTCCCAGGAGGCTTTCGCCAACGGCACGGTGCGCTTGGCGGACTCCATGGCCTTGGCATTGGCTGCGGTGCCGTCGCGGATACGGCCGGCAATGCCTTGCGTGATGCCGGCGAGGCGGAACAGGTTGTAGGCGAAGTACCAGTTCAGATCGGGCACGGCGGTGCCCGCAACCCTGCAATAGATCGCGGCGGCCTCTTCCATGCTCGGAATGTTGAGCGCCTTCAGGTCGACGCCGGTCAGCCCCGGCATGGTCCATTGCATCAACAGATAGGTGAAATCGGCCATGGGATCGCCGAGCGTCGATAGCTCCCAGTCGAGCACCGCCTTCACCCGCGGTTCGGTCGGGTGAAAGATCATGTTGTCGAGGCGATAGTCGCCGTGCACGATCGAGATGCGCTTCTGCTCCGGCAACGTCCTCGGCAGCCACTCGATCAGCTTCTCGACTTCCGGAATGTGCTGGGTCTCGGAGGCACGATACTGCTTGGTCCAGCGGTCGACCTGGCGGGCGAAATAATTTCCGGGCCGGCCGAAGTCACCAAGGCCGATTTTTTCGGGATCGAAATTGTGCAGATGCGCGAGCGTCTCGATCTTGCTGACGAAGATTTTGCGCCGCGCGTCGGGCGTCTGGCTCGGCAGCGTGGGATCCCAGAACACCCGGCCCTCCTCCATCGACATGATGTAGAAGGCCGCCCCGATCACGCTGTCGTCGGTGCAGAGCGCGTAGGCATGCGCGACCGGAAATTTCTGCTTCGACAGAGCATCGATGACGCGGAACTCGCGGTCGACCGCGTGCGCCGAGGGCAACAATTTGCCGAAGGGCTTGCGGCGCATCACGTAGGAACGGTCGGGCGTGTCGAGCCGATAGGTCGGATTGGACTGGCCGCCCTTGAACTGCAGGACTGTCAGAGGTCCCCGATAGCCATCGACGTGGCCGGACATCCAGCGGTCAAGGCTGACCTCGTCGATCCGATGCCGTTCCTCGACCGGCTTGGTGCCGGAAAATTCCTCGTCTCTCCTGACGCCGTCGGCCACTATGGCGCTCCCTCATTCTTTTCTTATCCGTCATTCCGGGGCGATGCGAAGCATCGAACCCGGAATCTCGAGATTCCGGGCTCGCGTCTTCGACGCGTCCCGGAATGACGGCCGAGAGGAACGCAGGTGTAAGCACTCCCCTCAGTGTGTCGTCGGAGAGTTTGCATACTTCCGAAGTTCAAGTCTGGCAATGGCGCGGTTATGGACCTCGTCCGGGCCATCCGCCAGGCGCATGGTGCGCATCGAGGCGTAGTCGCGGGCCAGCCCCGCATCGTCGGACACGCCGGCGCCGCCAAAGGCCTGGATCGCCTGGTCGAGGATCTTCAGCGCCATGTTGGGCGCGGCGACCTTGATCATGGCGATCTCGAGCTGCGCGGTCTTGTTGCCGACCTTGTCCATCATGTCGGCGGCCTTGAGGCACAGCAGCCGGTTCATCTCGATGTCGGTGCGAGCTTCCGCGATGCGCTGCTCCCAAATCGAATATTCGATGATCTTCTTGCCGAAAGCGGTGCGCGACATCAGCCGCTTGACCATCTTCTCCAGCGCCTCCTCGGCCTTGCCGATGGTGCGCATGCAGTGATGGATGCGGCCCGGACCAAGCCGGCCCTGCGCGATCTCGAAACCGCGACCCTCGCCGAGCAGGATGTTCTCCTTCGGCACGCGCACGTTATCGAGGCGCACCACGCCGTGGCCGTGCGGCGCATCGTCGAAGCCGAACACCGGCAGCATCTTCTCGATGGTGATGCCGGGGGTGTCGAGCGGCACCAGGATCTGCGACTGCTGCTGATGGCGCGCGGCATTGGGATCGGTCTTGCCCATCAGGATTGCGATCTTGCAGCGGGGATCGCCGACGCCGGACGACCACCATTTGCGGCCGTTAATGACGTAGTGATCGCCATCGCGCTCGATGCGGGTCTCGATGTTGGTGGCGTCGGAGGAGGCCACCGCCGGCTCCGTCATCAGGAAGGCGGAGCGGATCTCGCCGTTCATGAGCGGCTTCAGCCATTTGCGCTTCTGCTCCCTCGTGCCGTAGCGCATGAACACTTCCATGTTGCCGGTGTCGGGCGCCGAGCAATTGAACACTTCCGAGGCCCAGCCGATGTGGCCCATCTCCTCGGAGAGCGGCGCGTATTCGAGGTTAGTCAATCCCGCGCCACGAAATTCATCGTCCTCATGAGCGGACGGCGGCAGGAACATGTTCCAGAGGCCCTCGGCCTTCGCCTTCTTCTTCAATTCTTCCAGGATCGGGATCACTTTCCAGCGCGGACCCTCGGCATCCTGCTGCTTGTAGATCGGCACCGCCGGGCGGACATGCTGATTCATGAAGGCCTGCACCCGGCCGAGCCATTCCTTCTGCCTGTCCGACATCGTGAAATCCATGGGACGCTCCTCACCTGCTCTGAAGAATTAGGCCGCACTGTCTTCCCGCTCCTCGCGCGCCGCAAGGCCTTGAGCCGGCAGGCGCGTGACGACGGAAGTGTGAGGGCCGGAAATTTGCGCCGTGCGAAACTGGCGCATTGACATTTCCCGCCGTTAAAACGATAGTTTCATACAAATGTTTGAAATGCAACACTCCTAGCGCAGCCCTGTCATTCCGGGGCGACGCGTCAGCGTCGAACCCGGAATCCGGAGGTGATCGCGCGAGATTCCGGGCTCGCGCTTCGCGCGCCCCGGAATGACGGAAAAGGCTGAAGCCATGCCAAGCGATCAGACCAGAACCGCCATTCTCGCCGCCGCTGAGCGGCTCTATGCCGACCGCGGCTTCGGCGACGTGACGCTCCGCGACATCGTCGCCGAGGCCAACGTCAACCTCGCCGCGGTAAATTATCATTTCGGCTCCAAGGACGAGCTGATCGCCGAATTGTTCGTGACCCGCAGCCTCGCGCTCAACAAGGAGCGCTTGCGGGAATTGCGCGAGGCGGAAGAAGCCGGCAACGGCCGCGCCGATATTTCCGAGGTGCTGCGCGCCCTCGTCGGTCCGACCCTGCGCGGCTGTCTGGGGCCGGAGAACCAGCGCTCGACGCCGGCGCGCTTCATGATCCGCGTCAGCATAGAGTCGGTGCCGGCGATCCGCCGCATCCGCAACCGCGAGATCGACCATTTGCGGAAATTCATCGCCGCGATGCGGCGCTCACTGCCGGACCGCAGCGACGTCGAGCTCTATTGGGGCCTGCATTTCGCGCTCGCGATGGCGCAGCAGACCGTGCGCGACAGCGAGCGGCTGGCGAAGCTGTCTGACGGCAAATGCGACGTCGACGACGTCGAGGGTGTTATCGATCGTGTGGTGGATGTCGCCGTGATGGGGCTGGTGCGCGGCGCGATGGCCGGCAGAGTCGCCGCCCCGCGTGCCGCTGCAACCGCTAGATGACCTTCTGCGCCTTCAGCGCATCGAGCTTCGCGTCATCATAGCCGAGCCTGGACAAGAGAATTTCGCGGGTATGCTCGCCCAGCCGCGGCGGATAGCGATACTCCTTCACGGGCGTGCCGGAGAAGGTCAGCGCGTTGCGGATCAATGACAGCGAATGCTCGTAGGGGTGATCGACCTTCACCTCCATGCCGCGCGAGCGGACATGCGGATCGGCGAACACCTGCGCGAAATCGTTGATGGGACCGGAGGGCACGCCAACCTTCTCCAGTTCGCCCAGCCAATAGGCGACCGGCTTCTTCAGGAACAAGCCGGCGTAGATCGCCATGATCTCCTTGCCGTGCTTCACACGGTCGTTGTTCTTGATGAACTTCGGATCAGTCGCGAGTTCGGGAGCGCCGAGCACCTGGCAGGTGCGTGCGAACTGTCCGTCATTGCCGACCACCACCATCAATTCACCGTCGGTACAGCGGAACACGCCGGCCGGCATGCCGCCATTGCCCCAGGTGCCGCGCCGCGGCGGGATCTTGCCGTTGACGAGATAGATCTGGAGCCAATGCGACAGCGAGGCGATCACGGTGTCGAACAGGCAGACGTCCAGACGCTGTCCCTCCCCGCCATTGGCGTCCCGATGATAGAGCGCGGAGAGAATTGCTATCGAGGTGTTCATCCCGGTCATGTAGTCGACGATGGAGGGGCCGACCTTCATCGGGCCCTCGCCGGGTTCGCCGTCGATGTGACCGGTGACGCTCATCAGGCCGCCCATCGCTTGCAAGATCGCATCATAACCGGCGCGCGGCGCGTAGGGTCCGGTCTGGCCGAAGCCGGTCACCGAGCAATAGATGATGCCGGGGTTGATTGACTTGATCGACTCATAGTCCAGCCCGTAACGCTTGAGGTCGCCGACCTTGTAATTCTCCATGAAGACGTCGACGTCTTTCGCGAGTTCGCGAATGATTTCCTGCCCTTCGGGTGAAGCGATATTCACCGTGACCGAACGCTTGTTGCGGTTGGCGCAGAGATAGAACGAGTTGTTGTTGTTCTGCTTGCCCTCGGGATCGACGAGATAGGGCGGACCGAACGCGCGCGCGTCGTCGCCGGTACCGGGCCGCTCGATCTTGATCACGTCGGCGCCGAGATCGCCCAGCATTTGCGCCGACAAGGGACCGGCGAGCACGCGCGTGAGATCAAGGATCTTGATGCCTGAAAGCGGCAGGGCCGACATAACGCTTCCTCCGGAATGGTTTTGTCGCGCGGGGAATGATCGCCAGCGCACGACCACGTTGGCGATACACTATTTTCCGCGCCTGAGCACTGCGTTATCAGCATGAAGCCATGGGGAACGCTCATTTCGACACATTGCCGGAAGACCGTCGCGAGGCCGCGCTTGGTGCCCTTCGCTCCGTCATCGGTCCGGTTCCGATCGATGCGGCGATACCACTCACGGAAGGCGCGACGACGGCGGCGGTGTTCCGGATCGACGCCGGCGCCCACCGGTATCTCTTGCGTGTCGAAGGCGCGCCAAGCCCGCTGCGCAATCCCCATCAATATATCTCCATGCGCACCGCGGCCGATGCCGGCATTGCCCCGCGCCTTCATTATTTCGACGAGGCCGCCCGCGTTGCGGTGACCGATTTCATCGACCAGCAACCGCTCCGCCTTTATCCGGGCGGACCGCTCGCGCGGGCGGAAGCGCTTGGCAGGCTGCTGCGAGAGCTGCAGGCAACGCCGGTCTTTCCCTATTTCGTCGACTATCCCGCTATCGTCGCGCGCTTGTGGGCCCATGTCTGCCGCACCGGCCTCTTCGCGCCCGGGGTGCTCGATCCCATCAACGAACGCCTCGCCGCAATCCGCAGAGTCTATGTCTGGAATCGCGCTGATTCCGTTTCCTGCCACAACGATCCGGTCCCGAACAACGTGCTGTTCGATGGTCGGCGCCTCTGGCTGATCGATTGGGAGTCAGCCTATCGCAACGACCCTCTCATCGACGTGTCGATCCTGTCGGAGCATCTCGCGCGCAGCCCGGAAATGGAGGAAGCGCTGCTGCGGGCCTGCCTGGGCCGGCTTCCGGACGAAGCGCTGCGCGAGCGGCACAAGCTGGTGCGCGCCCTCACCCGTCTCTATTATGCAGGCGTCTTTCTCAGCTTCTCCGCGACGATCTCTCGCGCGCGCTCGGACGCGAGCTTCATTGCCCCCTCTCTCGCCGCCTATGAGCAAGCATTTTGCACCGGTCGGCTTAAGCCGCGAACGCCGGCGGCCTGGCACGTGCTGGGCAAAATGTTCCTGACGTCGTTCCTGACGGGCTGCCCGACGCCAAGCTTTGAGCCGCTTACCTAGCTAGCGACCAGTTCTCCCGGAACGCCGCTGCAACTCTTGCCAACACACCAGAGCCCTGCGTTCTCGGTACAACGCGATAGTTCATTTTACCGCCAATAGCCGCGATCCCCGACCTCCGGAAAACTACGTAAGGAACCGCCCCTAAGCGGAGAACCGAAGTTTCGGTCGACGAAGACACCGTTTACCAAGACGCTGAAGAGATTCTCGGAGATTCCGATGAACCACTCGATGTACAGCGCAGATCGCACCACCCATCTAAAGATCGTGGTCGCCGCCCTGATCGCGGCGATTGCGATGACGAGCATCGCCCTCTCGTCCCATCTCACGCAAAACATCAGCGCTGTCGCCGTGGTCAAGGCCGGCAAGCCGGTCGTGATGACTAATGCTGCCATCGCACTGACCCGCTGAATGGAGGATTTCTCATGCGACGCGCAACACCGAGAGCCCGAGCCGTGGAAACCTTCGACCCTGCCATCTGGTCGATCGCAATGGCTCTCAGCGCGGCGATCGTCTATCTCGCCTGGGTGAGCTAGGCCAGCACTCCATGTGCCTCGTGAGGCCCTCTCTGCCAGGTGCATCACACCATCGCAATACAGTCGATCTCGATGTCGAACGGCCCGGTCCATTCGGGGATGCAGACATAGATGCGCGCGGGTGGGTCATTCGGGAAATACCGCGAATAGATCGCATTCACGGCCGCAAAGTGCTTCGACGAGGTGCAGAAGATGTTGCACTTCATCACGTTGTCGAGCGAGGCGCCGGCGGCTTCCAGGCACAGCTTCATCTGCGCCATGACGCGCTCGGCCTGCCATTCGATCGGCATCGGCTTCAGTTCGCCGGTGTCAGGATCGAATGGCGGTAGCCCCGAGACGAAGATCATGTTGCCGGCCCGCGTCACCGCGGACGCAGGCGCCTTGAAGCGTTCGAGCCAGCCGGAGATCGGTTCGACGCGGATCACTTCTCGTCTCATGGCATGCCTCTCGGATTGACGCGATCAGGATAGCCGATCGCGTCACTGGCATGCTTCGATGAGAGTGGAAGTGTGTCAGAACAGCCGCGCGCCGTTGGGCACTTTCTTGTCTGGCGAGAACAGCACGACGTTGCCGCCGTCGTCCGGAAATCCCAGCGTCAGCACTTCCGACATGAACTTGCCGATCTGGCGCGGCGGGAAATTGACCACGCCCGCAACTTGCCGCCCGACAAGACTGTCTGCCTCGTAATTTTGCGTGAGCTGCGCACTCGATCTCTTGGTGCCGATGCCCGCTCCAAAGTCGATCGTCAGCTTGAAGGCGGGCTTGCGCGCCTCCGGGAACGGCTCGACCGCGACGATGGTGCCGACGCGGATGTCGACGGTGAGGAACTGATCGAAGCTGATTTGCGCTGCGGGGCGCGCGGCGGGATCGTGAGCGAGATGCATGTGCAGCTTCCTTCCTTGCGCCTCACGCGGCGCCGGCGGCTTTGGCAACGCGGATATCGAGCCAGCCGAGCGCGTTGACCGAGAGCTGGTCGCCGGCGTTGATCACGACCGTTGTCGTCTCGGCTTCAATGATCGCAGGTCCCTCGATCCTGTGGCCGGGCTTGAGATCGTCGAGCGCGTAGACGTCGCATTCGCGCCAGGCGCCGAAGAAGGCTTTGCGCCGCGATCTCGGCTTGCAGGGCGCGGCCGCTGGAGCCGCCTGCGCAGCGCCCTCGCCTGCCGCGACCGCGCCAATGGCTGCGACGCGTGCATTGACGAACACGACCTCCTGGTCGCGCGAAGCGTAGGTGTAGAGCTCTTCGTGCCTGATGTGGAAGCGGTCCTCGATGTCAGCGATCAGCGACGGCGAGTCGAGATCGACGCCGTCGAGTGGCACGTCGATCTCAAAAATCTGCTCGCCATAACGCATCTCGGCGGAACGCTCGACCTTGATCTCGCCATCGAACCAGCCGCGCAGCCGTTTCACCGCGCGCTCTTCAAGCTCGGTAAAGATGCCGCGCACTTCCGCGGCAGTCGATCGCGCGCCGGTCTCGAAATGGGTGCGGCTCACCTCATAGCGCAGGTCAGAGGTCAGCATGCCCCAGGCCGAGAGCACGGAAGCGGTGGTCGGCACGATGATGCGCGTGAGCTCCAGCTCGCGCGCGACTTCGACCGCGTGCAGGCCGGCCGCGCCTCCAAAGCTCAACAGCGCAAAGCGGCGGGGATCGACGCCGCGCCGCAGGGTCATCAGACGGATGCCGTCGGCCATCTTCAAATTCACCAAGCGGAAGACGCCCGCGGCCGCCTCGTCTCGCGTGATCTTCAGCGTAGCCGCGAGGGCATCGATCGCAGCTTCCGCAGCTTGCGTATCCAGCGGGCGCTTGCCGCCCATGAAGGCGGCCGGATCCAGATAGCCGAGCACGACGTTGGCGTCGGTCACGGTCGGCGCCGTTCCGCCCTGGGCGTAGCAGGCCGGACCCGGCACCGCGCCCGCGCTGTGCGGGCCGACATGAAAGATGCCGCCGGAATCCACCGAGGCGATCGAGCCGCCGCCGGCAGCGATCGAGGAGATGTCGAGACTGCGGAGCGCGATGCGCTCGCCGGCAAGCCCGCCATCGGCCGACAAGGTCACGCTGCTGTCGGCGATCAGGGAAATGTCGGTCGAGGTACCGCCCATGTCGAAGGCGACGAGATCGGGAATGCCGAGCATGACCGCGCAGCGCCGGCAGCCGGACATGCCGCCCGCGGGTCCCGACAACACAGTCGCCGCCGCCAGCCGCGTGGCCTCCTCGACCGGCGCCATGCCGCCGTGGGAAAGGATGATGAAGAGCGCGCCCTTGAAGCCGGCCTCGCGCAGGCGCTTCTCGAGTTGCTCGAGATAGCGCCGCACGATCGGGCGGACATAGGCGTTCACCACCGTGGTCGAGACGCGCTCATATTCCTTGATCTGCGGCAGCACGTCGCTCGAGCGCGAGATACTAATTCCAGGCAGCTCGCGCGCGAGCCGTTCGCTGGCTGCGATTTCATGCGCGGGATTGCGATAGGCGTGCAGGAAGCAGATCGCGACCGAGGTTGCGCCCGCCTCCCTGATCGCGGCGATGGCCCTGCCGAGAGACGCGTCGTCGAGCGGCGTCGACGCTTCGCCATCCGCTTTCAACCGCTCGCGCACGCCGAAGCGAAGTTCTCTTGGAACCAAAGGTTCCGGCGGCGGCGAGCGCAGATCATAGCGATTGCCCTTCAAGCCCTCGCGCATCTCGAGCACATCGCGATGGCCTTCGGTCGTGAGCAGCGCGACCTTGGCGCCCTTGCGTTCCAGGAGCGCGTTGGTCGCGACCGTGGTGCCGTGTACCAGCCGTTGCGTCTGCGCCAGCATCTCGGCGCGGGAAAGATGCAGCCGGCGCGCGAGCTCGTCGAGCCCGGCCATCACGCCGATCGATTGATCCTGCGGCGTGGACAGAGCTTTCGCGAACACGGCGCGGCCACTCTCGTCGATGGCGACGAGGTCGGTAAAGGTGCCGCCGACGTCTACTCCGATCGTCAGCATCGCCTAGTTCGCCTTCGCATCAGTAACGAGGCCCTGCAACAGGTCGCGCTCGCGCGCGGCTTGGGAGCGTTCTTCGGGCCGGCCAAAGCCTCCGCCGCCGGCCGAGCGCACTTCAAGACAATCGCCCGGACGAATCTCGATGCCGGTCTCCTTGGTGCGCAACTCGCGCGGTGGCCGCCCCTCAGACAGCAGACGGTAGCGGTGCGGCGTCGAATCCTTGCCGCCGAGCATGCCGGCCGAGCCGTATCTGACACCCTCGCCCGCGGTGTTGCCGAGCGCGATCTTTTCGGTCTCGACCACGAGATCGAGCGCGACGCCGAGCCCGCCGCGGAATTGTCCGTCGCCGCCGGAGTCCGGCAAAAACTCATGCCGGCGGAAATGCAGCGGGAAGCGCGCTTCCGCGACTTCGATGCTGCCGAATTTCAGGCCGCCCACCGCGTTCCACTCGCCGATCGACGACCAGCCGTCGCCGCCGGGCGAGGCTCCGCCGCCCGGTCTTGCATGGAACATGTGCCAGATGAAGCCGCGGCCGGTCTTCGGGTTTTCGCCCTTCACCGCGATGCGAAAGCGCCGGCCCCATCCCGCCATCACGCGATCGGGGCAGGAAGCCGAAAGCGCCTTGATGATCGCTTCGACGATTTCGTTGGAGGGATGGTTGGTGCACAGCGTGACCGGCCTGCCCGGATCAGCCCAGACGATGGTGCCCTGCTTCGCCACCACCTTCAGCGGCCGTATCGCACCGGAGTTCTTCGGCGTCTCGGGATCGATCAGATAGGCAAAGGCCATCACGACCGCGGCGTGCATGTTGGCATGCGAAGAATTGACAAAGCTCGTCACTTGCGGATCGGATTCGGAGAGGTCGATCTCGATATCGCTGCCGCGCTTGGTGACTTTGGCCGCGATGCGGATGTCGTTGTTGCCGCGGCCATCATCGTCAAGAAAGGCTTCGCCATGGAAGACGCCGTCCTTCCAGGTCTTGACCACCGCGCGCGCCTGCGCTTCCGCCGCATCGAGCACGGCCTCGACCGCGGCTTCCACGACCGGCCCAGTCATCTCAAGAAACAGCTTTTGCATGCGTCGCTCGCCGAGATGGGCGGCGCCGATCATGGCGGCGAGGTCGCCGCGGAAATCGTGGGGGTTACGGACATTGAGCGCGATCATGTCGAGGATGTCGTCGCGCAGCTTGCCCTTCTCATAAAGCTTGATCGGCGGAATGCGAATGCCTTCCTGCCAGATTTCGGTTGCGTCCGGGTTGTAGGCGCCGTGGGTGGCGCCGCCGATATCGCTCTGATGCGCGCGCACGATGGTCCAGAACAGCCGGCGCGGACCGTCGAACACCGGCACGAAGGCGGTGACATCGGGCAGATGGCTGCCGCCGTGATAGGGATCGTTCATCAGGATGACGTCGCCCGGCGCAACATCCGCAAAGCGCTCTTCCACGGCGCGTGTCGCCCAGGGCAGCGCGCCGACATGGACCGGGATGTGGTCGGCCTGCGCGATCAACCGGCTCTTGATGTCGCAAATCGCCAGCGAAAAGTCGCGGCTGGAATTGAGGATCTGCGAATAGGAGGTGCGCAGCATCGCCTCTCCCATTTCGGCGACGATGGAGCTCAGGCGATGCTGGACGACGGAACGCGTGATGGGATCAACAGTGGACATGGGCACCTGGCGCTGAGTGGGCGTCTTCCTAGTTCAGCTCTTCCTAGCCTTCTTGGCGGGCTTGGCTTTAGCGGCTTTGGCCGCCTTCTCCTTGGCGGCCTTCTCCTTCGCAGCCTGCTCACTGGCAGCCTTGACCGCCGCCTGCTCCTCCAATACCCGCTTCATGGAGCGCATATAGGAAGCGGCCGCATTGTCCGCGGTGATCTCGAGCCGCCGCGCCGCGGCAGCCGCAAGCTCGAGTGTGTGCCGAGCGAGATCCTTCAAACGTGCCTTGGCGTCCTTGTCCTTCGCCTTGGCCGCCTGCCCCATCAGCCGGCCGTGCCGCTTCTTGGCGGCGTCCACCAGAACCTTGATCTGCTTCTTCGCCACCGACCGAATGACACCATCCAGATCCGCTTCGGCCATATTCTCTTCCCGCCAAATGAAATCAGCGGGCTTGATACACTGGGTTTTTGGTTCGGGCAAACGGTGCGCAGCAACGCGAAGGGGAGCTGGCCTGACAGCTAGCCGGCCTTACGCAACGCGACGACCAGACCGGGAACGGCTGCCTTGCGGGCAAATTCGTGGACCTCGCGGCTAAGGAGCTCGACGGTCAGCCCGCACGTTGCGGCGGCGCCAGCGATATAGTCGGCGCCGTGCCGGAAACAGCCGCCTTGCGCCTGACCGTTCAGCGTACCGGCAGCGACCGCGCACGGATCGTCATCGTTGGGGAAGACGGTGAAGACGAACAGGCCGCGCGGCCGAAGACATCGCGCGACGGCTTCGAACACGGCATCGAGCCTGCCGAAATGGATGAGGGTCGCGGCACTCGTGACGACGTCGCAGCTATCAGGGTGAGCCGTCAGATACGCCATCAGGTCCGCGCAATGCAGGCTGTCATAAACATTCTTCTGCCGCGCCTGAGCCAGCATCGGCTCGGACATGTCCACGCCGATCAGATGACGGACATGCGGGCGCAGCAATGCGCCGACAAGGCCGGTTCCGCAGCCGACATCGATGACCGTATCGGCCTGAAGCGCATTCAACTGGGGCAGCGCTGCTGCAATGAGTCGATGCCCCTGATATCCGCCCGTTGCTGCGGCCGCCTTATCCCAGCGATCGGCCTGCAAGGCGTAGAGCTCTGAGATTTGTCGGTCGGTTGCGCGGCCTGGCAAGGCGCCGCCAACGGTCGCGAGCAGCATCGCGATTTCATCCGCATCACCGGGATGGCAGGACAGATGTCTTTCGAAGCAGCTCCTCGCGGCTTCCGAGCGTCCGGCGCGCGCGAGCAGGATGCCGAAGGCCTTGTGCGGGAATCCAATCATGGTCTGCGCGCATGCCAGGACTTCCGCCTGTTCGAGCGCCTGAGCGGCCCTCCCCTGATCGGCAAGCGCGAGCCCCAGATTGATCCGCGCGTGGAAATGCAGCGGATCGATCTTCAAGGCCTCATTGTAGTGCCGCTCGGCCGCCTCGTGCTCGGCAAGCTGCGAGAGGCTGAAGGCAAGCGCAGATTGCGCGTCGACGCTTGACGGATTGAGGTCTACTGCATGCCGATGGAACGGAACGGCCTCGGAGAAGCGGAACTGCTCAGCCAGCACCATCGCAAGATTGTGCGCAACGACGGCATCGGTCGGGTTGATCTCGAACGCCCGCGCAAAATGCCTGAGCGCCTCCGACAGACGGCCGGTGTGTCGCAGGATGTTGCCGAGATTGTTGTGGGCCGCATAATGCTGCGGATCGAGCGCAATGGCTTCGCGGTTCTTCACCTCGGCCAGGTCCAGACGGCCGTTCCTCACATGACGTTCAGCGATTTGCGCGAGGCTTTGCGGATCATTCCCGTCTGCCCGGGCGTGTCCACTCTGCTGGTTCATGCGTTCGCCCCCGAAAAACGGGGTATTCACACAGCAATGTGGTTAACAAGCCCTTAAGCCCGCTTCCGCCCGAAGACAGGCGTTTTCGACCTTACGCCCTTCCAGTTGAAGAAGTCGTAGTGGCCGGACCAGGCGTGGACCTCGGTATCGCAGACACTGCAGTTGAAGCTGGAGGAACGCTTCTCGTGCTGCTCTTCGCGCGTCGCCGTGTAGTTCATCCCGCAGCTCGGGCAGGTGAATTCTTCCGTCGTCCAAATGCTGTTAGCCATCCCGTCGGCCTTTTCTTCTGGTATTGTTGCGGTCGAAAGCCGAACTGCGCGGGCCTCTAGCGCGAGTTCGCGCTGAGGACTGTAGCGGCCGCGCATTGACGGACGGTTGCGACGCACGCGCTCACTCCGGGACAGCAAATTAAGACACCGCTAACTCTGGCGGGTCCCGCTGATCCGCCTCGTCACGGCTTCCAGCTCCGCCGCAAGCCCGCGATATAGGTGTCGCGCACCGCGTCGAGATCGACCTTGTCCGGGGCGATCAGCCACTGCGCCATGATCCCGCGCATCGCGCCGGAAATGGCGACGGCTTCGGCGATCGGATCGAGCTGGCTGCGGATATCGCCCTGCGCTTGCGCGGAGCGGATTTGCGCGGCGATGCGGTCGATCCATTCCTGGTTGAGGCGCGCAGCCACTTCCGCGATTACCGGCCAGCGCAAGCCCGCATTCATGACCTCATGGAAGGCGCGCAGCTTCTTCGGCCAGCCGCGGCTGTCATCGAGATAGAAGGCGATCGAGGCGATGAGCGAACGGACGCCGTCGTCCGATGGCACGTTCTGCTCGATCAGGCGCTTGCGATAATTGTTCACCGCATGCTCGGCGACGGCCGCGAGCAAATTTTCGCGGTTCTCGAAATAATGCGCCGGCAGCGCGCGGCTGTAGCCGGCCTCCTCGCCCGCTTCCGCAAGCGTGAGCTGATCGACGCCGCGCCGCGCCACGATGTCGAATGCAGCCTGCACGATCTTGGTCTCGGCCTCGCGCCGCCGTTCGGCGTGCGTGCGCCCGATCTCCGCAGGTTTTCGCAGGGCACCCGCCATGGCTCACTCCGCAGCTTGCTGCAAGGCCTGCTCGACGCGCTGCAGCGGCGGCAACATGATCGGCTTCGGAGGAGAGAAATCCAGCGCGCCGTCCTCGACCGGACCGCGCAGCAAGGTCTTGCGGTCCCAGAAATAGTTCGATTCCGTGATCCACGGAAACGCCGCACCCTGACGCGGCATGCGGCCGGCGGCGCGGCGGATGTAGCCGGAGATGAACGGCATCTTGCGCGCCGGTTTTGCGAAGACGTCGTTGTCCGCGCGCGGCACGACCTGTTTTGCGCCAACATCGTCCATGTGCTTGAGCACACGGCAGGCATAATCGGCGACCAGATCGACCTTCAACGTCCAGGACGCGTTGAAGTAGCCGGTGAAGTAGATCAGGTTCGGGACGTTCGAATACATCAGCCCCTTATAGGTGATCAGCTTGCCGGGCTCGATAAGCTGGCCATCGACGACATACTTCACGCCGCCAAGCGCCTGCAGCACGAGGCCGGTCGCGGTGATAATGATGTCGGCATCGAGATGACCGCCGCTCTTGAGCTTGATCCCGGTCTCGTCGAAATGATCGATGTGGTCGGTGACGATCTTCACCTTGCCGGCCTTGATCGCCTTGAACATGTCGCCATCGGGCACGCGGCAGATGCGCTGCTGGCCAGGCCAATAGTCCGGCGTGAAATGCTTGATGTCGCATTCGCCGATCTCCGCCTTCACCAGATCGATCAGCAATTGCTTGGCGCGCTTGGGGTCCTTTGCGAAGCGCTTGGCGCGCAGCCGGCCGGTGATGATGGTGCGCCAGCGCGTCGCCTGATAGGCGAGCTTTGCAGGCAGAAAAGTCTTGAGGAACGTGTTGAAGGCATCCTCTGACGGACGGCTCACGACATAGGTCGGCGAGCGCTGAAGCTGCACGACTTCGGCGGCTTTTTCCGCCAGCGCCGGCGCGAGCGTCACCGCGGTCGCGCCGGAGCCCACGATGACGATGCGCTTGTCTGCATAGTCGAGATGATCGGGCCAGAACTGCGGATGGACCAGCGTGCCCTGGTAGTCATGATAGCCCGGCCATTCCGGCAGATAGCCCTCGTGATGATTGTAATAGCCGGCGCAGGAGAAGATGAAGGGAGTGCAGAGGCGGATCAGGCGGCCGTCGGCCTGCTCGACTTCCAGCGTCCACAAGGACTCCGCCGACGACCACGAAGCACTGATGATCCGGTGCTGGTAGCGGATGTGGCGGTTGAGGTCGTTCTCGGCCGCCGTCTCCTCGATATATTGAATGATCGCACCGGCCTCGCTGATCGCCTTGGGATGCTTCCACGGCTTGAAGGCATAGCCCATGGTGTGCATGTCGCTATCGGAGCGGATGCCGGGATAGCGGAACAGATCCCAGGTGCCGCCCATGCGCGGCTTGGTCTCGAGGATCACGAAGGACTTTTGCGGCAGGCGCGTCGTCAGATAGCGCGCCGCGCCTATGCCCGAAAGCCCAGCGCCCACGATAATCACGTCAAAGCGTTCGACCGCCATCCGTCACCGCCCGCTTGAAGGGAAACCCGCACCAATATATTTGTTTGTTGGAAAACAAACATATTGAGCGGCCAGTGTCAAGCCGACGCCTCGCGTCGGGCCCGCCGTTAGTTTTACGCCATCGCGGTGTCAGGCCGTGTGCGGGAAGCGAGCTTTCGCCTGTAACCGCGTGATTGTCTCTCGCGACAGCAGGCGGGCGATCTCTTTGGCGGGTCTCGGCTCGCTGAAGAGATAGCCCTGCATTTCGGTGCAGCCCGACGCCTTGACGATCGCTTGCTGGTCTTCCGTCTCGATGCCTTCGGCCGTCGTAGTCATGCGCAGGCTTGCTGCGAGGTCGGTGATTGCTCGTACGATCGCAGCCGATTCGCTCTGGTCTGGGCGTTGCCACGCTTGCGAGCTCCTTCCACGACGAGGGCTTCATCAGGCAGGAAGTTGAGCAAATGTACGGCTGGCTGAGCGCCTGCACGCTGCGCGCCCCGGACGGTGAAGGCGGACGCGTCGGCAAGGACGCTGGACTACGCGCCAAGCGTAAGAGCGTGGACCGAAAGCCGAGGCGATGAGGGAAGAAGGCGCCGTTTTCGCTCAGCCGGCGGAGGTGCCGAATGCGCAATCGTAGATAGGACAATTCCGATGTTCATCGTGCTGCTGAAGTTTTCCGGCAACAAGACCCGGGCCGGCCAATTCATGGACGGTCACAACGCGTGGATCAAGCGCGGCTTCGACGACGGCGTGTTTCTGTTCACAGGGAGCGTGCGGCCGAATTTGGGAGGCGGGATTCTCGCGCATAACACGTCGTTGCCGGATCTTCAGGCCAGGATAGAGCAGGATCCGTTTGTCGTGGAGGATGTGGTCAGCGCTGAGATCCTCGAGGTCGCACCGTCCCGTACGGACGCGCGACTGGCGTTTCTCTGCTGATCTTGCTCACGACAAATGCACTGCAGCAAATTTCATCGCGGCCATTGGATCGGCTAGCGGGACGCATCGATGGTCTTTGTCGGCTTCAGAGCCGACTACGGCCATTAAAAGCCTTCGGCCTTAGGAACCTCCAGGCCAGGCACGCATCTAACGAGTATGTCTTGGTTGCGATAGGAGAATTGCAATGCTTGGCACTGCTCTCGTCATTTTTGCCATCGGCGCTCTCGGCGGCCTTGCGCTCGCCTCGTTCGTCTTGCGGGACCGGCTGGCGCCCTGGCCGTTGTCCATGTTGCACGCGGCGCTGGGGGCCATCGGTTTGATCATTGTCCTCTACGCGGCATTCACCGCGGGCATCTCGAAGGCGGCGCTGACAGCGCTCGTGATTCTCATCATCGCCGCGTTGGGCGGATTTTACCTGGCGTCGATTCATCTCGGCCAGAAAGTCGCGCCAAAACCGGTGGCGTTCGTTCATGCCGGTGTTGCCGTCATCGGATTCCTGACACTGCTAGGTGCCGTCTTTGGCGCCTTCTAGCGCCGAACCCGGTCGACGATCCGATGCGAATTTTTGGCCATCCGATGCATCCGATGCTGGTGCATTTTCCGGTCGCCTTCTGGACCACGGCAACGGTGGCCTACGGCTGGGTGGCCTACGGTACAAGCGAACTGGCGGTGACCATCGCCAAATTTTCCAATGGTGCCGGATTGCTTATATCGATGCTCGCCATGCTCGCGGGCCTGTTGGAGCTTCGTTCCATCGACAATCGCAGCGATGCGATGAACATAGCCATCTGGCACATGATGATCATGGCAACCGTCTGGGTTTTCTTCCTCATGGCGTTGTTGTTGTCGGTATCGACGGGATTTGATCCCGCAACGGCCCACGTTGGCGAAGTTGCCTGCGCTGTCGCGGGATTTGTCTTGATGGCAGTGGGCGGCTGGCTCGGCGGGCGGCTCGTCTACGAGTTCGGCATTGGGTCGCGGAAGGACGCCAATCGCTGACCGCCAGCACCGGCGTCAGACCTCAGCGCAGCGCCTGGTTGACATCCACGTCCTGATCCGCTGGAGCCGCATTGAACGCCGCCTCCCAGATCGCGATCTTGCCATCGCGCAGGGTCCAGACCTCGACGCCAAATCCCTTCATGCGATGAGCGGTGGCGGCGTCTTCCCACTCCCCCTCCCAGACGTTGGTCATGACGTCGTTGACGAGCGAGCGGAACTGCTTGCTCAGCCGATAGCCCTTCTGCTTCGCCCGTCGCGCTTCGAAGAATTT
>Ga0209166_10000265_pt1 | contig 65996 bp, 56 predicted proteins | sample Coa_R1_3_FD_187151 | JGI IMG/M metagenome (GOLD analysis project Ga0209166, IMG submission 187151) | Surface soil microbial communities from Centralia Pennsylvania, which are recovering from an underground coalmine fire - Coalmine... | ecosystem: Environmental > Terrestrial > Soil >...
CAACGCTGTTCTCACCTACTCCCCTGGCTCCATCAGTACAACTGGCATCGCCCCCATGCTAGTCTGAACCACGCTCCACCCATCAGCCGATCCGGTCTCGACCGGAACAACCTGTTGATACACCACACCTAGCCCCTGGCCCCTTCTCAGAATAGCTGCGGTACAACGTCTACAAAATGACCTGAGTAATGATGGTGGTGGGGACCAAAGTTTGCAGTGGCTTGCGCTACGATCGGCTGTGGTCAGCCTGGTACAACCCAGGCCTGTGAACCCGGCTTCTCATTGCGTGGGCTGCCCGCTTTCGCATATCCTGAGAAAACTTTTCTGCGCTTTTGAATTTGAGTGTGGCTCAACTGCTTCAAACCGAGGCTTCCATACCGAAAAGGCCCTTGGCAGCTGCACTGACGGCTCCGGGCTGGCAATTGAGCCTTCTCGGCGTGCTTGTTCTCTGGCTCTATTGGACCGTGTTGCGTCACCTGGCAGGCCAGTGGTGGAACAATCCTAACTTTTCTCACGGATTCTTCGTCCCTCTGTTCTCCGCGTTCGTAATTTGGCAGGATCGATATCGCCTCGCGCGTATTCCTTTGCGCCCATCCTGGCTGGGGCTTCCGATTCTAGCCGCCGCCATGTGCGTTCTCATCGTGGGGCAGATGGGCGCTGAGTTGTTCCTCTCGCGCTCCTCCCTGCTGCTGGTTCTGGCCGGGCTGACCATACTTTTTCTAGGCTGGAGTTTCTTTCGCGCGACGTTTTTCCCCTGGGCCTTTCTGATTCTGATGATTCCTATCCCGGCGATCATCTTCAATCAGATCACTTTTCCTTTGCAGCTACTCGCTTCCAGAGTAGCCGCCGCCACGCTTCCGCTGTTTGGTGTGCCTATTCTGCGCGAAGGAAATGTCATTAATCTCCCATCCATGGCTCTGGAAGTTGCCGAAGCTTGCAGCGGCATCCGTTCCCTGATGTCTCTGGTGACGCTCGCCATTATTTACGGCTTCCTCATGGAAAAACGGGTTTGGGTGCGCTGCGTGCTGGCGGTCGCATCCGTGCCGATTGCCGTGATCGCCAACAGCGTCCGCATCATTGGCACTGGTTTACTTGTGCAATATTGGGATCCGGACAAAGCCGAAGGCTACTTTCACGCTTCCTGGGGATGGATCATCTTCGTCGTCTCGCTGCTTCTGCTATATGCCTTGCACCGGCTCATTGAGATTGTGTCGCCGCAAACGGAGGCAGCCTGATGAAAGGCTCGGTCGCGCGTTTCATTTTCGCCGCTGGGTTGATTGTTGCTACCGCGCTTTTCTTGCGCGCCCGCACGCATGGCGAAGTCTTTCCTCCGCGCCTGGCCTTGCAATCCTTCCCGCAGCACATCGGCAACTGGACCGGCGAGGACATCACCATCGACAAAGACACGCTTCAGGTGCTGGGGCCCGGAGATTTTTTGCTCAGAGTTTATACCGACTCCGAGCAGCGTCTGCCCTATATCGATCTGTTTATCGCCTACTTCCCCAGCCAGAGCACGAATGACACCATGCATTCGCCAAAAAACTGCCTCCCGGGTGCAGGCTGGGCGCCGATTGAATCGCAGCGGATGACCCTGGATATTCCAGGCCACGTTCCGTTTCCGGTAAACCGTTACGTCATTGCGAAAGGTGATTCCAGGCAGGTTGTCCTGTACTGGTATTGGGCGCATGATCGCGGCGTCGCCAGCGAATACTGGGCTAAGTATTATCTGGTCGCCGATTCCATTCGCATGAATCGCAGCGATGGCTCCCTGGTACGCGTTACGTCCCCGCTGCTGGCAGGGGAGAGCCCCGATGCGGCCCAGCAGCGTCTTTTGCCTTTTGTTGCCGAGATCGTACCGAAATTGCAAAGCTACATCCCACGTTGAAAAAACGATGTGTCGGGCGTGAGGATGTTCTTGTAGATGACAGCAGTAACTACGGTCTGGGAATTACGTGAAGTATGATGAAGTCTGCAGAAGGCTCCATCTGCCTCTGCATCCTGTTGGAGAATCGAATATGAGTCGCTCCCTTGCTCTCCGCCTGCTTCCCTGCCTCATGATCGCCGCCGTGCTGACTGCTTGCACGCGCGATCCGAACGTTCGCAAGCAGAAGTACTTCGATAGTGGCGACAAATACTTCGCTCAGGCCAGATACCGCGAGGCGGTCATTCAATATTCCAACGCGGTGCAAATCGATCCGCGCTTCGCGCAGGCCCATTACCAGCTCAGCCAGGCCTACCTCAAGCTGGGCGACAGCCAGCGCGCTTATCCCGAATTGATGCGTACCGTCGAACTCGCTCCCGACAACTATCGGGCGCGCATCGACCTTGCCAATCTTCTGGTGACTGTGCGCAACCCGGACGGCTCTCCCGTTCAGGATGCGCTCGACAAGGCCAAAGTTCAGCTCGATGAAATCCGCGCCAAGCAGCCCAATCTTCCCGAGACCCACGAGGCATGGTCCAATTACTATGCTGCGCAGAATAATTTAAGCGCCGCCATCCAGGAAATTAACGCCGGTATTGCGGCGGATCCGGGACGCTCTGAATCCTACTTGTTGCGCGCTCTCCTCGAACTTCGCACCAACCAGAATCAACAGGCAGAGGACGATTTCAAGCAAGCGGTCAAAACCGATCCCAAAGCCATGAACGCGCAGCTGGCTCTTGGAGGCTTCTATCAATCTCACGGCCAGTTGCCCGAAGCCGAACAGCAATTTCAGAACGCCATCCGGATCGATCCCAAGAACCCCGCCCCCCGCGCTGCCCTTGTCCGCCTGCTGATGCAGGAAGGCAAGAAGGACGAAATCGAAGCCTTCCTCCGGCAAACCAAGAAAGATCTTTCCGATAATCCGGAAGGCTATCGCATGCTCGGCGACTATTATTTCGCCAGCGGAGATCTCGACAAAGCGGTCGCGGAGTATGGATCGCTCTACGGCGATCATCCCAAAGACGGACAGGTCCGCAAGAATTATGTTCAGCTCTTGATTTTGAAGAATCGGCTCGACGAAGCCGCCAAGCTGAACAATCAGATCCTGAAGTCCAGCCCGCGCGACGTGGACGCTCTCGTTTACAAGGGGCAGATACAACTCCGGCAAAATGATACCGGCGGCGCTACGCAATCGCTGCAGTCAGCCCTGCAGAACGATCCTCAGAATGCGGTTGCGCATTATCAGCTGGGCATCGCCTACGCCCAGCAGCACGACCTGGACCGCGCCGAACAAGAGTGGCAGAAAGCGGTCAGCATCCGCCCCGATCTCACCGATGCCCAGAGGGCTCTCGCTTCGGCGCAAATGAGCCAGGGAGAATACGACGCTGTCCTGCAGACCGCCCAGCAAGTCATCACCTCTCAGCCCTATTCCGCAGACGGATATCTTCTGAAATGTGTTGCGGAACAGGCCCGCCAAAAATATGCCGACGCCCAGCACGATGCCGAGGAAGCCTTGAAAAGGGCTCCCCAGGCCCCGGCGCCTTACTTTCAGATGGGCAACATCCACTTGGCTCAGAAACACTTTCCCGACGCCGAAAAATGGTACCAGCAGTCTCTCGACAAGAGCCCCACCTTCTCCGAGGGCTTGAGCGGGCTAATGAATACCTATTTTGCGCAAAAACAGTTCGACAAGGCCGTCGCCGCAGCCAATGCGCAAATCGCGAAGGTTCCCAACAACAGCAATTTCTACGATCTGCTTGGAACCGCCCTCTTCAACGGAAAAAAGGACTACGCCGGAGCGGAAGCCGCCTTGCGCAAGGCAGTCGAGTTGGACAAGAACAATACCGACGCTCTCGAGAAATTGGGCAAGGTGCAGGTGCAACAAGGTTCCTCCGATCAGGCCCTCGCGCTGTACCTGCAGTCCATCAAAGAGAATCCGCGTGAAGTCCGTTTCTATATTCTTGCCGGAGAGCTTTACGAAGCCAAGCAGAACTGGGACCAGGCCAAAAACATGTACCAGCAGGCGCTCAGCATCTCTCCCGATCACCCCCTGGCTTCCAACAATCTGGCGTACGTAATCCTTCAGGAGGGCGGCAATGTAGACGTGGCAATGGGAATGGCACAGACGGCCCGCCGCGGCATGCCAAACTCACCCAATGCCGCCGACACTCTGGGCTGGGCCTATTATCACAAGGGAATTTACCAGTCGGCGATCAGCCAGTTTCAGGAGGCTCTGCGGTTGAACGAAAGAAATGGCGGACCGGACGACGCCGTCCTCCACTACCATCTCGGCCTCGCCTACGAAAAGTCGAACCAGAATGCGCTGGCCCGCCAGCAACTGGAGAAAGCCTCGAAACTCAGCCCCGACAATGCCGACGTTCGCAAAGCTTTGTCCCAATTGCGCAGCTAGCGCCACATCTCTTCAACTTGCAATAAGCAACCCCGCCTCGAGGCGGGGTTCTTTTTGATCATACTGGCCAATCCAGGTTCCAGTTCAGTCGGCGGCAATCTCCTGTGCCGGCGTTTCCACTTCCGGCCGTTTCGCCACCCGGTTCGAGGGCAAACCTGCATCCCGGATTTTGTAGAGCAGCGCCCGGTAGCTGATACTCAGCGCGCGCGCCGCTTGTTTCCGATTCCAGTGATGGTTTTGCAGAACCTTGAGAATCACCTTGCGCTCCAACTCGCGCACCGCCTGCTTGGTTAACTTCTTCAACGAGATTTGTCCGTCCACTGGGATCTCGGTATTGAAGAAATCCGTATTGCGCGGCGCCAGGTCCGTGGAGATCACGTCTTCGCTGCCCAGAATGACATAGCGCTTGACCAGATTCTCCAGCTCCCGCACGTTGCCCGGCCAATGATATTTGCGCAGCACCGACATCATCTCGTTCGACAGCGGTTTCGCGCGGCAGTTGTATTTCCGGTTGTGATACTCGAGGAAATAATCCACCAGGTCGGGAATGTCCGCGGCCCGCTCGCGCAGCGGCGGCAGATGCAGATTCACCACATTAATTCGATAGAACAGATCGGAGCGGAACGTGCCGTTCTCGATCTCCTGCTCAAGCTTGCGATTTGTGGCGCACACCACCCGCACTTCAACTTTTTTGTCTTCCTGCGCGCCGATGCGGCAGAATTGCCCGTCCTGCAGAAGTTGCAGCAGTTTCGACTGCAGCGACATATCCAGCTCGGAAATCTCGTCGAGAAACAGCGTGCCGCGATGTGCCATCTCCACGCGCCCGGGCTTCACCCCATACGCGCCGGTAAAAGCTCCCTTTTCATAGCCGAAGAGCTCGCTTTCCAGCAGCGTTCCGGGTATCGCCGGGCAGTTCACCTTCACCCAGGGACCGGTGCGCCACGGCGACGCGGCATGAATCATGCGCGCCAAAATGTCTTTCCCAGTTCCGCTTTCGCCCTGGATCAGAACCGGGACGTTGGCCCCGGCTAATTTCGTCAGGCGGTCCCGCACTGACCGCATACCTTCGGTACGTCCAAAAAAGATTGCGTCCGGAGGCATTTCCCCGAGAGGCTGTACGAGCGAATTCACTGTACTGGTTGTCATGGCTGCTCTACTAACTGGGGGAAGTCATCAACTAGCATCCCGAACACCAAACCGCGCCAGGGGCAAGGCTGGACACCTAAATCTAGATTATCTAGTTGATGGCAATCAACTTACGAAAGAGCTGCGGAGCGAAACTCCGGTAATCAGGGGATCCTCACAAGGGTAACACTTCGGGGGTGCCCATGCGCAAAGTTTTTCACACCGCTGAAACCAACTTCCTTTCGCGCACAGGCGGCTGGGGAGGAAGCAGCAGCGGCCGCGAGAACTTCAGCCCCAGCAGATAATAGCCGTCAGCAGGGGTCGTTCGGAGAGTCTTCGCCCTTAGGGTTCTGGCCGCTCTGGGTGCCAAGGCTGCGATCGGAGCACTCGGAATTTCGAGCCTGAGTTGTGCAACTGCGGGCAAAACCCGCCGGATTGCGACCAGCATGCCGCCCGCGCTGACGTTCAGAGCGGTGGCAAATTCGAGAAATTCCTTGCCTTTACTGTCGCGGCTGCGAACAAAAACCGGAATGGCCAACGGCAGCCTGGCCCACTTCCGCCGCTCGGCCTTGCGACCTGCCCCGCTCATCAAAACCTCTCCATTGGCTCCCAAGTGATGGTGGGAGCACATCAGGGGCCAAATCTCAGGTCAAAACCCGACAAATGCCGGTAAAAACCATGAGCCTGTCCCGTCTCCGACTACAAAACCAGCAACACAGCGTCTTGTTGCCAGCCTTTCATTCACCATTTATTCGCTGCCAATCCGAAATCTGCGATTAGCACTCACGTCTCCGAAGTGCAGAGTTTTGCTATACATGGGTAATTCCGTTTCATTTTTCGTTGACAACGCATATTAGCACCGCTTACGATTCGAGTACCGACACTCTGTTGTACAAAAGGGTGCCGCTCCCCTCTCCCCGTGACGACCTGTGATAGCTCCTCATGGCCTCTGTCCAGAAGAACACGTGTGTTTCTGAGCCGGGCACGGTCCCACAGTCGACGTCTGAGGCTGCGGCGAATGCTGGCGATGTCCCCAGCCCTGAAAACCTGCTGCAGGAGTACAAAGAGCTTCGCGAGCGCTTCCAGCGAACCACTAATGCGCTGGCTTCCGCTGCCCACGATCTGAAAACGCCGCTTTCCATCCTCAACGGATATGTTGAACTTCTCCACAGCGAGAAGCTTGGTCCGCTTAGCGAGCGCCAACGCGCCGTTCTGCAGGATATGCGCGAGAGCGGCAAGCGCCTGCAGCAGTTCATCCAGGATTTCCTGACCTATAGCGCTCTGGAAACCGGCGGCCTGCGAATGCAGTTCGAAAGCGGCAATATCAATAATTGTCTCTCGGGTGTCTGCCGTCTGTGGTCGAACCGGTTTCAGCAAAAAGGGACCGCGCTCTATTTTCTTGCAAATGACAAGCTACCAATTTTCCCCTTTGATGCACCTAAGCTCGAACGTGTGATCTCGAACCTGCTGGAGAATTCTTACAAGTTCACACCGCAGGGAGGAACGGTCTGGTTGCACGCTGAACCTTACATGTGGGAACGCCGTGCGGCAATCCTGCCGTCCAGCGCCGAGCGGCGCCGGCAAGACGTTTCTCATCCCAACTCCGTCAAAGTCAGTGTCTCCGATACCGGCCCCGGCATTCCCGCGGAATTCCATCTCGAAGTTTTCGACGATTTCTTCCGCCTGCCCGGCACCGAAAACGAGGAAGGCATGGGACTGGGCCTCGCCATCGCTCGTCGCCTCGTGCAAGGCATGGGCGGAAAGATTTGGGTGGAGAGCGATCCCGGCGCAGGCTGCAAATTTTCGTTTCTGATTCCGTACAAGCCCATTGTTGCCGCCAGCAAAGGAAAGAACCGATGAAGCCCACAGCCAAGATCCTGCTGGTCGATGACGAACCCGGCATGTTGCGTTACATCAAGACGCTGCTGGAGGTCGACGACTATAAGGTCGAAACTGCCACCACCGGAGAAGAAGCGCTGCAGTGCGTCGAAAAAGGTTTGGAGCCCGATCTGGTACTTCTCGACGTTCTCATGCCCGGCATCGATGGCTTGCAGACTCTCGAGCAGTTGCGCCAGAAACGGCCAGGAGTCAAAGTCGTCATGCTTTCCTGCGTCGCCGATACCCGCAAGGTCGTGCAGGCCATGAAGCTGGGCGCTCAGGATTATCTGACCAAACCGTTTCAGAAAGCGGAACTCGATGCGGTCATAGACCTCAGCCTTGGCCAGGGCAAGCAGCCCATCGGCGGAGAAGTCGAAGAAGTTGCCGAGGACGTATTCTTCATCGCCGCCAGCCCTGCTATGCGGAAAATTCGTTCCCAAGCCGCGCTCGTGGCCAATGTCGATATTCCCGTGCTGCTTCTGGGCGAAAGCGGCACCGGCAAGGAAGTTCTGGGCAGGCTGATTCACAAGCTGTCTCCGCGCGCGCACCGCACTTTCCTGAAGGTCAACTGCGCGGCGGTGCCCGCCGATCTGCTGGAGAGCGAGTTGTTCGGATACGAGCCTGGAGCGTTCACCGGTGCAACTCATGCCAAACCCGGCAAATTCGAGTTGTGCAACAAGGGAACGATCCTGCTCGACGAAATCGGCGAGATGCCTCCGCTGTTGCAGGCGAAGTTGCTCCACGTTTTACAGGATCAGCAGTTTTCCCGCCTGGGCAGCCGTTCCGTGATCAAGGTGGACGTCCGCATTCTGGCCGCTACCAACATCAATATCCCCGAAGCCCTTGCCACCAAGCGGCTTCGCGAAGATCTCTACTACCGTTTAAACGCGTTCACCCTGAGCCTGCCGCCGTTGCGCGACCGTAAAGAAGAAATTCCGGTCCTGCTGAAGCATTCTATGACGCGGATGGCGGAGCGCTATGCTCGTGCACCTCTGCCCTTGTCTCCGGCGCTTCTACAGGCCTGCCACAATCACTCCTGGCCCGGCAATCTTCGCGAACTGAACAATTTCCTCAAGCGGTATCTGATCCTCGGAGATGAGAGCCTTGCCGTCACCGAACTGCTCCCCAAAAACGACGGCAATGGCGGAACGCTGGGAGATTCCTCAGTGAAGAGGTCAGATGCGGCAGGTTTGAAAAGCCTCGCTCGCTCTGCCAAGGATGAGGCCGAGGCACAGGCCATCACCCAGGCGCTGGAGCAAACGAACTGGAACCGCAAGCAGGCGGCAGCGCTCCTTCAGATCAGCTACAAGGCTCTCCTGTACAAAATCCGCCAGTACGGCATCGCTGAAGTCAGAGGTGGTCACCACAAGCTCTCGGCGGGCGCGTAGAAGCAGCTTCGATAAAATCGAAAAAAAACGGCGGCCTCGCGGCCGCCGTTCTGCTTCCATCAAGAACTATGGAACCGTCAAGCTGATCGTCTGGCTCTTGACGTCACTGCCCGATGTCGCGGTCACCGTAATCGAATAATTCCCCGCGGGAGTTCCGCTGACGGGCGGTTGCGTACTCGTGTGGCTGCAGGCCGGGATCAGCAATAGTAACGCGAAGACCATGCACAACATGAACATGGCTCGCACGCGCCGCCTTCTGCCTCCAAATCCCACGCCCAGAAAAACAAGGCCCGGAATTGCCAGCCAGATGGCATAAAACTGCCTGCGGAACAAGCTGGCCGCCGGAGTGACGATCGGACGCGGTGTAGTGGTAACACTCAAGACAGATGTCACACCGCTTTGGCTCACCAGCTTCGCCGGACTATTAGAAAAACCGCATGCGGCCCCTGCGGGCAGATTGGAGCATGAAAGCGCAATAGCCGATTGGTAAATCGGCTCAGGGGTCAACTGCACTTGATAGAACGCGGTATCGCCCGCGGCCGCGATGCTTTGATTTTTTGGACCCACAGACATGCAGTAATCCGACATTGACGCCGGCACCGAAGTTTGCGCAAATACGACGTTGCCGGGCCCCATGACCTGCACCGTCCCGCCATTGAAACTGGCTTGTCCTCCGGCGCTGACTGCGCAGTCTACATTGTTTGAACTATTTGCCGTTGGCGTGAGCACGATGGTGATCGTCGCCGTTGACCCCGACTGCAGGGAGATCGGGCCACAACTCACCCCGCCGCTGGTCGAACTGCCACTGGTGCAGTTGCCCGAACTTATGCTGGCAGAAACGAATGTGAGGGGCACAATCGTCACCGAAGTGCTCAGATTATCGATGACCGTGATCCCACTCGCCAAGTCGGGACCGTTATTCGTCAGCGTGTAGGTGAAAGTCGCCTGATTCCCTGCGCTGATATAACTCTGCCCGCTGCCTAACGAAAGCGTGCCTTGAATCGACAGGCTCACCGCCGTTCCCAGCTGAGCTACGAATGCATCGTATCCGCCCTTGTACCCTCCGCCTCCGGTCGCCCCGAGACCTTTGGCGACCTGCAGGTCGGTGGTATTGGTGTCGCCGGCCAGATAGGTATTTTGATTAACATCGAGCGCGACGCCGGTGCCGCTCGTAGTACCCGATCCCGCCGCGCTGGTGACGCTTCCGCCAAAGTAGTTAGCCCATGATGCGGTGGTTGTCTGCCCCACCACTGCCACAGTATTCAGCCGGGCGACGAACGCATCCTGAGTTCCCGTGAGGTTCGTCTGAATCGAGTTCGGATTGGGCGAGACCGGGAAGGTCCCATCCGTGCCGGTGTTGGGGGACGTGGTCCATCCGGTTACGAGGGCGCCGCTACCGGAATCAACAGTGATGGCGAGTCCAGCTTCTTCGTTCGCCCCGCCGAGATAGGAAAAATAATTCAGCGCTACATTGACCGGCGTTGTCGTATTGCTGGTTGTCGGATTCGTCAACTTGGCTACGAACGCGTCATTCGGCGGACTGGTCTGCGTCGTGCAGGTCACTGCTCCGGTGGTTGTCACCGGAAGATTGTTTAAGCATTTCTGGTACGAGGCGAACGTGGTCACCAAGCTGGTCGAGACGAAGTCTTGTGAATTTGTGGTGCCTACCACGTAGACATTCGCCGCTCCTGAGTCGATCGCAATCCCTGTACTGGAGTCATCCCCGGTGCCGCCCAGGTAGGTGGACCAGATCAACTGCTGGCCCTGCGCGCCGTTGGGATTGAGCTTCGCCACAAACGCGTCGGAAGCCGTGGTCGTCGTTGTATTGGTGCAGGTTGGCGGATTGACAATGGTGCTTGGCGGCGCTTGATCCAGACACGGTTGATATGCGTTCAGAATCGGAAAATCGGTCGTCGGACTCGAGCCGCTGTAGGTGAAATTGGTAGTGCCGCTGATGTAAACGTTGCCACTGATGTCGACCGCTATGCCTCCGCCAACCGCGACGGGCGAAGTCGTCTCAAAACTGCCTCCTCCGAAGTAGGTCGAATAAGCAATGCTGCCCGTTCCCGGCGCGTTCGTATTCACCTTGGTCACGAAAAACTGCACCGGCGCTCGCGGAGCCGTCTGAAAAGGCAGCGCCTGCGGCAATGTGCTCGCCGGAAACTGGTCCGTCGTGCTGGCTACATCCGAAGACTGCGTGGTTCCCGTCACATAAAGATTTCCGGAGGCGTCGATGGTCATTCCGCTGGCCACGTCCGTGTTGTTGCCGGACAGATAGGACGAATAGAGCAGCGCCGTGCCACCGGACTGCAATTCGGTTACGAAAACGTGAGAAGTGCCCTTGCTGCCGCTTTCCGGCTTGGATTGATAGGCGTTCGTCGACGTCGTGGGGAAGTCGCCCGAGGTAGTTGTGCCCGCCACAAACGGATTGCCACGGCCATCCACCTTGATCCCTACGGGGGTATCGCTGCCGGTTCCGCCAAGATAGGTCACGTAATCGAGCACCGCTGCCACCGAGCCCAGCGGCGGCGTGATTTTCGCCACATACACATTCGGACCGGCTCCCGCCCGCGACGTCTGGAAGACATTCACTGCCGGAAGATCGGGTGAAGTCGTCGAGCCAGTCAGATAAACATTGAAACTTCCGTCGACGGCAACCGAGGTGGCGTGCTCATCGCCGGTGCCGCCAAAATAGGTCGAGAAACTCAGGATCGGGTCGATGATGAGCTCGCGCGAACGGTCGTAGGCTCCAAGGGCGAATCCCGCACGATTCTGCCCGCGAAGCACAAACCGGGCTTCCACAGCCTGCTTGCGCCCGGCAATCTCCTGATACACGCTCGGAGCGCTAAGCCGCACGTTCCCATCGGCGGTGTGAAGGATGAGCGCTCCGTCGCTGAATTCAACCTTCCTGGCCCCATGGAACTCAATCTCGGCCCGCGAAGCATCGGCCCCCGGCGCCACCTGAAAATCGTATTCCAGACGACCTTGATTGCCATAGAAAACAAGATCGATCCCGGGATAAACGTTCTCGTAGCGGACCCGTGAAAATTGCGGCACATCGGTGCGCCACTTGGCCGGATCACTTCCCAGGAAATAGTTGCTCTTGCCGGGTAGTTGCTCCGCTCCACTCAGTCTGGCGGCCGGATTCGCCCCCGCCAGTTTCATCTCAATCGAGTTCACGCGTGCCAAAGAGCGGGTACTCTTGGATGGCCCGCGCCGCTCCTCAGACACCAGGCTCAGAATGGCTCCTTCGCTCCCTAGGAACAGGCTGTACCCGGAACCGAGCGACACAAACCTGGCGCGCGGATCTGACGGATTCAGATTTCCCTGCCCTTGATTTGGTTCGAAAATAAGCGGCAGCCCGGCAAGCAGGGAATTCGCCCGGAGTTGGGCGTCATCTGCGTCTCGAGGGCTTGCGTCAGCCAAAGATGTCGGAGCCACAGCAAACCGTCCGGCAATGGCCGGAGTAGCGGGAATGCTCCGTTGCAGCCGGGAGTTCCACCCGAGCACGGCGCATCCGGCCCCCAGCAAAGCCAGTCCAGCAGCCAGAATACGACCTCGTACCAAGGAAGCTCCCCACCAACGGCGATCTACGTTCACGCGCTCCTCCGATGCAGTCCGATCAGATTCTCGCCCAGTTCGCATTCTTCCAACCCGTTCGTAGTGAGATGAGAGACGGCGCACAAGTCAGTCCGGGACAGTTCCGCCTGCGACTCCTCGGGCGAATCCCTTCCCGCAGCTTGCTGGTGACTGGAACTGGCGGAAAAAATTAAATAACTACTTAAACATCTAAGGGATAGACAAGTCAAGCCGCCTTGCCGCCCGCCCACTCCAAGATTCGTCAGATGCGTTAGGTTGCTCGCTAAGATGCCGCTATCCAATGAAAAATGATGAGGAAAAGCGTGGCAGTCGAAGGCGATCAATCTTGCCGCGTGATGGCGCCCAATCCGAAATTGTGCAATCCCTTGCGTGGCTCTGAACTATGCCCGGCGGGTATTCGCGCAAACCGTTGAGGCCAACTGAAAAACTTACGTCCACGCTGAGCTTTCATGGCCAGACGATTGCTCTTATCATCTTGGCCTTTCCCGACAGCCCACCCTCAAGCGCCGCTCTTGTTTCAAATTCCGAACAGATTGCCGATTCCGTCTTAAATCGCATTTTGCTGTTGCAAACTGCAGAGAATTTTATAAATTGAGGGCACAGTTCGCTCTCAGCCATTGAGACTTGCCGTCAGTTCCGTCTCGTGTTTTACGAGCTATTGCGCGCGCCATGCAGCCAAATTCACAGGAACGGCGGACGATGCGGCGTTTTGACATGCGCCTGCCTGCCCTCGTCAAAATGGGAGATCAGGATGAGTGCGCCACCGAGACCCAGAATGTAAGCGCCCGCGGCGTATTCTTTTATTTGGACCGTTCTGTATCCTCGGGCACAAAGGTAGAAGTCACCCTGACCTTCCCGCCTCATATCACCCTCACCGATGCTGTCCGGGTGCGCTTCAGCGCCCGCGTGATTCGGGTAGAGAATCCCCTGCCCTCCGCCCGCGTCGGCGTGGCCGCCATGATCGAAGATTACGAATTTCTTCGCTCCGGTGGCAGTTCTGATTTCCTTTCCGCGCTGCAGAATCGCATGGAAAAACACTAGCGAAGCCGCATCGCGCAGAGCGTCAATTCGATCCTCGGAACCTTTCGTAATCTCTTGCTCCCGCTGCTCGCTCTGCTAAAGTAAGTCACCCGTGAAACTCTCAGTCGTGATGCCCGTCTATAACGAACAGGCGACCCTGCGCCCCGTGGTGGAGCGTGTCTTGTCGGTCGGCCTGGAACTGGAGCTCCTGTGCGTGGATGACGGCTCGTCCGACGGCTCGCGCGCAATTCTCGTCGATCTCGAAAAACGGTACCCGCAGATGCGCGTCTTTCTGCAACCCTGCAATAAGGGCAAGGGCGCCGCCTTGCGCAAGGGAATCCAGGCGGCCACCGGAGATTACGTCCTCATTCAAGACGCCGATCTCGAGTACGATCCCGCCGAATATCCGCGGCTGCTCGAGCCGCTGGAGACTGGGCAAGCGGACGTGGTTTACGGCTCGCGTTTCCTCAGCGGCAGGCCTCATCGCGTGCTTTATTTCTGGCATTCTGTCGGCAACAAGGTTCTGACTCTGCTTTCCAACATGATCACCAACCTCAACATGACCGACATGGAGACCTGCTACAAAGTCTTCCGCCGCGAAGTCATTCAAGCCATTCCCATCGAGGAAAATCGCTTCGGCTTTGAGCCGGAAATCACCGTAAAGATCGCCAAACGCCGGCTCCGCGTTTACGAAGTGGGCATCAGTTATTGGGGACGCACCTACGAAGAAGGCAAAAAAATAGGCTGGAAAGATGGCTTTCGCGCACTCTGGTGCCTGGCCAAGTACGCCGTGAAAGAACCTCGAAGATCGCTGCCCGTCTAGCGTGCCGTTTTCGCCAGAACGTCTATTTCCCTTTTTCCAGTTCGCTAAACTGCCGGCGCGCGCGGCTGAATCGGCGCATCAGCGTGCCGATGTAGAAACCGTGAATCAGCCAGGTGGCGATGTAGGCGGCGAATAGAAATTTGATCGCGTTCATCTGGAACTCCGGGTTAATGGCATGCTGGGCTTTGCGGTCACACCGGCGCCGACCAGCGACTCCATGGCGTGCGCCTGCTCCACTTCCCGCTGCAATAACTCAAGCCGGAAGCGCGACCAGCAAATGAGGAACGCAAAGCAGAGAAATGCCAGCCAACTGATCAGCAACGTTTGCAGCATGCGAGGATCCATCGATCCACCGCCGCCGATCACCGGCTGCGGATGCTGCGTGCGGAAAAACCAGATCGAGAAATAGACCAGCGGTACATCCAGCGCGCCAAATACAGCAAGCGCCGCCGCCAGCATCTGTGTCTGCGCGCTGCTCGAGAAGCGCCGCAGCACAAGATAGCTGACATAAATCAGCCACAACACCAACGTCGAGGTCAGGCGGATATCTCCTGGCGCCCACCAGATTCCCCACACCGGCCGCGCCCAGATCGGTCCCGTCACCAGTACGATGGTGCAGAACACTACTCCCACCTCCGCCGAGGTGACCGCGAGCACATCGAGCCGCTCGCCCGGGAACAGCCAGCCGATCAGAAAATAAAATGCTGGAATCATCAACACCGTCGTTGCAACCGCACTCGGCCGCATCCCAGTCGGAAGCATCTGCTGCACCTGAGGCAGGAAAGTCGCACCGACTCCGATCACCCCAATCGCGATCACTACCCACCTGGCTACATTCTGAGTCGAGGCTTTGGCCCTTACCAGGTATTGAATGGAAGCAATGAAGTTGATGAAGAACAGCAGAAACGCCGTCCAGGCAGAGGGCACGTGGTAGTAGATGATCCGATAAACCTCGCCCTGCAGCGCATCGGCCGGGGCGACCACGAGCGCCCGAAACAACGCATAGGCGAGAAATACTGCCGTGATAATCGAAAGGATAGGAAAAAGACGCTTCATTCGGCGTGGAGGATAGTCCCAAATAATGCCAAACTAGCTGTAGTAAACACCACATCGTAGGTGAGAAGCAACACGATGTAAAAATGCGCCGAGTTCTCGCCGGTAAGAATCGCGGTTGTTCCCGCCACCATGCCCAGCACCGCCGGAATTGAAATTGGGAACAGCAGCAGCGGCAGCATGATCTCGCGATTGCGCGTGCGCAGCGACATTGCCGCGAAAAACGTTCCATTCACCACCAGCGCCCAGGTTCCGAGCAGCCCGACCGGGATCAGCTGCCACGCCGGTCCCAGCACGTGCAGGTTGTAGAAGATTACGAACAGTGGCGTCATCAGCGCTTCCAGCACACTCACAAAAATGAAATTGCCGAGCGCCTTCGCCAGGAACAAGGCATTGGCCGGAGCTGGAGAAACACGGTACGCGTCCAACACTTGATTGCGCAATTCGCGCGCCCAAGTCTGATTAAGCGCCACCACTGCGGCAAACAGAAACGCAACCCACACCAGGCCGCCCACAATGTGGCGCGATTCTTCCGCCAGCGGGTCGAAAGAAAACATGAAGATCACGACCACCAGCAGCGAAAAAAACAGCATGGAATTCAAAGCATCTTTCGAGCGCCACTCCAGGCGGATGTCTTTGACCAGCGTAGCCAGCGTGACAGCCCACAGTGAGTTCATTGGACACCCCTGTGAGCATTGGGGCCGCCGGCCATAGTCGCTGTGCGGTCAACGATCTCCCCGGCCTGCATCCATACGAACTCATCCGCAACGCCTTCGAGCAGCGCGGCCTGGTGGGTCACGACAAAAACCGTCTTGCCCGCATCGCGCATGCTCTTGAGCAGTCCAACCATCTCGCGCGCCGAGTGCACATCCACATTCGAGAATGGTTCGTCGAGCAAAAGTACTTTCGGATCGTGCAGAATCGCCCGCGCCAACGACATCCTTTGTCGCATCCCTTGCGAATACTGCCCTACTCCGCGGGTCAACTCCGGGTCGAGTCCCACCGCCCTGATCACCTCTCCGCAACGCTGGTCGCCCGCGATTCCGTATAGCTGCGCAACGTAGCGCAGATTTTCCATCCCACTCATCTCGTCGTACAGAAGCGACGGATGCGCCATGTATCCAAGCTCCCGGCAGGCTGCCTGCGGGCTCTTTCCGAAGATTGAAATGGTGCCTTGCGTGGGCTGGGCTAGCCCGGCTAACGCCCGTAGAAGCGTCGTCTTCCCCGCCCCGTTATCGCCAAGAATGGCATGAAACCTTCCCGCATCGAACTCCGCCGTCACCCCGCGCAGGGCAGCGAATCGCCCGAACTGCTTGATGACGTTGGTGACGGTAATAGTTTGTGAGGAGTTCTGAGTCACGATTGCGGCAGCAGGTCGAGAAAGTAAGCCTGTGACTCAGTGAAGATAGCGAAAGCGTGGAGGGAAGTCGAGTATAGAGGCGAATGCCCGGCCAGCGAACCAGGTTATGAAAAATTTAAGCGGACTCTGCTAGGTCATGCTCTTCGCGGGTTCGGGCTGGCTGCCGCCGGGCGGTGTTCCTTGCTTCGGCGCATACTTTGATGCACACTTGGCCTGCAGTTGCTTGGCGTGAAATACGCCATCGCGTCCGAAGCTGCCGTCGGCCAAAGCCTGCGAATCATCCTTGAAGGTGTCCGGAGGCGCTTCCGCCCCGGTGTAATCCACGGCCAGATTCTGATCTTCCTCGATCAGGACAAACTGCACATGCGTGCCCACCCGCTTGATCGATCCCGGCTTGACATTGCCGGCCACACGCAGCCGCTTTGAATACGCCCCATCGCCCATCTTGTGCAGCTCTTTGATGGTGACGTAGTAACTCTTGCTGTCCTGCACCCCGGTATAGGCGAGGTAGCCGAGCAGCAGCAGGATTACCGCCGTCGCTCCCCCGAACTTCAGATAAACCTTGGCTTGGCTTGACATGCACTTCCCCAGTTGCAAAGAAACTGCTTCAACTTTACGCGCCAGAAGGGTTCCGAATCAACATTACCAGCATGCCGTTTGTTAAGCCAGGCAGTGTCTCAGCATGCGCCCCGAACTACCAATTTTCTCTGCGAGCTCCGCGAATTCTCCGCGTACTCTGCGGTTAAAGCTCTTCTCGCAGAGCCGAGAGCTCGCCAAAGGTTTACACTGCTCCCGGCCTTACCAGCGAACCAAAATCGCCGGGCACGATGCCTTTTGAATCAGGAGAGATCCCGATGTCTCATCCGTTTTCGAGGTCCACCTCACCGCTATGCTCCCGTTTCATCGCCATTCTCGTTCTCACATTGCTTGGCATTCCCTTCTCATTGGCGCAATCGCGTCCCGACGCCAAAGATCTTCTCCGCCAGATGACGCTCGAAGAAAAAATCGCCCAACTCTCGCAGCTTCCCGGCTTTCCCATGCCGGAGTTCGTCCGGCAAGTCGGCAAAATTGACGACGTCATTCGCAAGTACGGCGCAGGATCCGTCTTATGGGTTTCGGAGCCGAAACAGATAAATCGCCTGCAGCACATTGCCGTCGACGAATCCCGCCTCCATATACCCATCCTCTTCGGCCTCGATGTAATCCACGGCTATCACACGATCTTCCCCGCCCCCATCGCAATGGCCTCCTCGTGGGATCCCAAGATGGTCGAATCCACGCAAACCGTTGCCGCGCGTGAGGCCCGCGCCGCCGGCATTGCCTGGACCTTCGCTCCCATGCTCGACATCGCTCGCGATGCCCGTTGGGGCCGCATGGTGGAAGGCGCGGGAGAAGATCCCTATCTGGGTGCTGCTATGGCTCGCGCCCAGGTGCTCGGTTTTCAGGGAACGCAGCCCGGGGCACTGGACCGGGTGCTTGCCTGCGCCAAGCATTTTGCCGGATATGGCGCAGCCGACGGCGGCCGCGACTACGATTCCTCCTACATCCCGGAAGAACAGATGTGGAATACCTATCTGCCGCCCTTTAAAGCCGCGGCCGATGCGGGCGTCGCCACCTTCATGAGCGCCTACATGGACCTCAACGACATTCCTGCCAGCGGCAATCGCTGGCTGCTGCACGACGTTTTGCGCGATGCCTGGAGCTACAAGGGTTTCGTAGTAAGCGACGCCATGGCGGTTCACAGTCTCATCACCCACGGCTACGCGCGCGATGGCGAGGACGCTGCCTTCAAGGCCTTCTCCGCCGGCCTCGACATGGATATGGCCAGTGGCACTTACCTCAAATATCTCGGCACTGAAGTGCAGCAGGGTCGCATTTCGCTGCAGCAGATTGACGATGCCGTGCTGCCCATCCTCGAAGCCAAAATTCGCCTCGGATTATTCGAGCACCCGTATGTCGACGAAACTCGCATCCCGCAAGTGCTGAACGCGCCGCAAAGTCTCGAACTGGCGCGCACCGCCGCGCAGCGCTCCGTGGTCCTGCTGCGTAATCAGCAGAACGCGCTGCCTCTGTCGAAAAATCAGATCAGGTCCATCGTCGTGATTGGTCCACTGGCCGATGCAGAACTGGACCTGTTGGACATGTGGGGCGCCATGACCAAGCCCGGACCGACCGTCACCGTGTTGCAAGGAATCAAAAATAAAGTGGGCAGTTCCGTGCGCGTTGAATTCGCTCACGGTCCCAACATCCGCCGCGACATTCCCTCGTTTTTTGAAAATGTCGGGATGGTTACCATCAAAGAACAGCCCAAGCAGACACCCGAAGAGGCTCGCAAAGCCTTCGACGACGCCGTTGCCGCTGCGAAGCGCAGTGATGTGGCCGTGCTCGTCATGGGGGAGATTGCGCTGATGAGCGGTGAGGCCGCTTCGCGTTCCTCGCTCAAGCTTTCCGGCGGCCAGGAAGAGTTGCTGGAGGCCGTCGTCGCCACAGGTAAGCCTGTCGTGCTGGTGCTGATCAATGGCCGCCCCCTCGACATCTCCTGGGCCGCCGAACATGTTCCCGCAATTCTGGAAGCCTGGTATCCGGGAAGTCAGGGCGGCAACGGCATAGCGGACGTCCTGTTCGGCGATGCCAATCCTGCCGGTCACTTGCCCGTAAGCTGGCCGCGCAGTTCCGGGCAGCTCCCGCTCTACTACAACCACAACCTCACCCAGCGTCCCGAAGACGCCCCCGATTTCACCTCGCGCTACTGGGATATTTTGAGCACCCCCCTCTACCCCTTCGGATTCGGCCTGAGCTATACAACGTTTACTTTCGACAACCTGAAGCTCAGCCAGACCGAGGCGAAAGTGGGCGCGACTCTGGACGCGTCCGTGGATGTAACCAACTCCGGCAGCCGCCTGGGCGATACCGTGGTCCAGCTCTACATTCACCAGCGTGCCGGCAGCGCCTCGCGCCCCGTGCGGCAGTTGAAAGGTTTCCAGCGGGTGAACCTTGCCCCAGGCACAAAGCAGACAGTTCATTTCAAGCTGGGCCCCGATGAGTTGCAATTCTGGACCCCGGCTAAGCGGCAATGGGTCGTTGAACCGGAACAGTTCGACGTTTGGGTCGGAGAAAGCTCCGCCGCCACATTGCATAGCGAATTTCGGCTCACGCCATGAACGGGCTTCCTAACTAGGGGTTCAGTCCGCTCACGTGATCGCCGACTAAGCTGGGCGAGGCGCATCCATTCAAAAAATGGATCGGGACCATTCACGAAACAACTGCGCCGCCGTTCCGTATCAAATCTTTTCATTGGCTTACGAGGATCGCCCCCGTGGATGCAGCCCATCGATTGTTTGCATTTCCCTTCCTCCCCGCAGTTCGATATCTATAGTCAACCCCTCTTTCCAGCTACCCGGAGGACAAAATGAATGCCATCACGCATCCCCAAAAAACGCACTGCCGCGTTTCACGCAACGAGACCGCAACCGACCCCAGTCAGATGCTGGACGTCCTTCTTGCTTTAGATCGGATGGTCGTCGAAGTTTCGATGCACCTCTACAACGTTAAGCGCCAGGACCGTTCGCAAATCCGGCACAGCAATCGCCGCCTGCACGCCGCCGTCCGCAAACAACTTCCGCGGCTCCTCATTAGAGCGATGAGCCATGAGCTATGAGCAAACCCGTTCGCTCATAGCTCACTGCTCATTGCTCACAGGCGCTCACGCACTAGAGACTGAGCAGGTCGAAACTCGCTCGTAACCTCTGCTGATCTGCTCGACGCACAAATCTCGCCAGGCCGCGAGTCCGTTAGAATGAGACTGAAATCTCGTCTCCTCTATGATCCATCCCTGGCACGACGTCACCCCCGGCGACAAACTTCCGCAGGAATTCGACTGCGTCATCGAAATTCCTTTCGGCTCGAGCGTGAAATATGAACTCGATAAAGCCAGCGGACTGATCCGCCTTGATCGCATCCTCTATTCCGCCGTCTACTATCCTGCGAATTATGGCTTCATCCCGCAGACTCTCGCGGAAGACGATGACCCGCTCGACGTGCTCGTCCTCTGCCAGGAAACGGTGGTTCCCCTGACCATCATTCACGCGCGCGCAATCGGTCTGATGACCATGATCGACAGCGGTAAGAAGGACCACAAAGTCATCGCCGTCGCAACCAAGGATCCGGAATTCAACTCGTACCACGAAGCATCCGCGATGCCTCCTCACCGCCTGCTCATGCTGCGGCGGTTCTTCCAGGACTACAAGCAACTCGAAGGCAAGGTCGTCGAGGTGGATGAAATCCGCCCGCCCGCCGAAGCCTATCCCATCATCCTCGACGCGCTCCACCGCTACAGCGACCAACGCCGCAAAGGATTCAACGCCGCCAAGTAACTATCCTGGCGCGCCAACCAGCGACCTGTGAATTCATTTTCCCCCTCGAAAAAAGTGCTTGACATAATGTCCTAGTTGTATAGTACACTGTGACGCATGGGAAGGAATGATCCCAGTTCGGCGTCGTTTCAGTTCGCGCTCGACCTGCATAGCGGCGTCCCGGTCTACCGCCAGATCATCGATCAGGTGCGATCCGGAGTGGCTTCGGGCTCGCTGACCGCGGGCGATCAGTTGCCCACGGTGCGCCAGCTCGCCGTGGATCTCGCCATCAATCCCAATACCGTATTGCGCGCCTACCGTGAGCTGGAATTAGGCGGGCTGCTGGAAACTCACCAGGGTACTGGAACCTTCGTCGCGAACAAGAAAGTAGAGAAAAATTCCGCCGAACGCGACCGCCGCCTCATTCAAATGGCCGGCGAGTTCGCGGCCCGCGCCGGTGCCGCCGGATTCACGCTTGAAGATTTAATTGATCGTCTGCGCGACTTGCTGCCGAGTCCCGCATCAAGGAGATAGTCATGGCAAGAATTCGCATCCAGGAAGTCAATGGCGTCGCTTTACTGTTGTTCGTCGTCTGTGTACTCGCTGGAATCGCGGTCTCGCAATTTATCCATCAACCGTGGCCGGCCATTTCCGGAATCCTGGTCGGGCTCTATTTTCTGGTCGCGATCAAGGTCGTGCGCCAGTGGGAAAAGGTGGCGGTCCTGCGCCTGGGCCGCTATCTCGGCCTGCGCGGCCCGGGACTCTGCCACATCATTCCGATCGTCGACACGCTCAGTCCCTACGTGGACCAGCGCGTGCGAGTGGCCAGCGTATCGGCCGAATCCACGCTGACTCGCGACACGGTGCCCGTCAATGTCGACGCCATCGTCTTCTGGCTGGTGTGGAACGCGGAGAAATCCATCCTCGAAGTCGAGAACTTCATTGACGCCATCAACATGAGTGCGCAAACCGCGCTGCGCGAATCGATTGGCCGCCACGAACTGGCGCAGATGATCACTGAGCGCGAAACCATGGGCCGCGAGCTGCAGCGCATTCTCGATGAAAAGACGAATCCCTGGGGCATCACCGTGCAATCGGTGGAAATTCGCGACGTGAAAATTCCTCAGGGTCTGGAAGACGCAATGTCGCGCCAGGCGCAAGCCCAGCGCGAGCGTCAGGCCCGCATCATTCTCGGCCAGGCCGAAAGCGAAATCTCCGCCAGTTTCGTGCAGGCCGCAGCCGCCTACGCCGAAAACCCCGTGGCCCTGCATCTGCGCGCCATGAACATGCTCTACGAAGCTGTCAAGGAAAAGGGTGCGATGGTGATCGTGCCCTCGACCGCGGTAGAAACCATGGGCCTCGGAGGAACACTAGCCACAGCGTCACTCGGCGGAGCCAAGCCCTAAGCAGGGCGCAGCGCCGCCGTCCCGCCGGCTGTGGCGAGGCCATCTCGGCCTTGCATCCGGAGAGAACGGCAATGGGTCCACCTCGAGCCGGCCCGTTACCGGAGGAAAAAAACAGGGCTTCCAGCCCTGAGGAGCCAAGCTCGCCCAAAAGGAGACAGTTATGAATTCGCTCTCAAGAAATTCGCAGAAATCGAAACATCTCATCGCCATCCTCGCTCTGCTGTTCGCAGTACTGGGCTTCGCGCTCGCCACGGGCCAAGCGCAGCAACTGCAAAAAGGTGTCAGCGTGCAAATGGCTGCCACTCGGAGCGCGGCCCCCATGCCCGCTGCTGACAACCTGGATGCGTGGGTCGTAACCATCACCGCCGATGGGAACCTCTACTTCGGAGCCGATCCCATGACCGCCGACGAATTGGCCGATTGGATGAAAAGTCATCCTCGTAATCGCGAGGCGAAACTCTACATCAAGGCCGACGCCCGTGCTCCATTCGCCGCCGTCGAAAAGGTCCTTGAGATCGGTCGTACGATGGGCTTCGAGACGCCAGTACTGCTGACCTCGCAAGCTGAACCAACGCAGCCCGGAACCATGGTTCCTCCGAAAGGACTGGAGGTGCTGGTCGGCCCGATACCGGGTGGGACGGTAGCAACCGTCGCGCAGATCGTCAGCTCGGGACAGACATTGCCGCTGCTACGGATCAATGGTGACGAGGTCTCCTGGTCTGCACTGGAGAGCACTCTCCGGCAGCACTTCCAGAAAGGCGACGAACCGGTGGTTCTGCTGAAAGCGGACGACCAACTTCCATTTGGTCGGGTCGTTCAGGTGATCGATACGTGCCGTGCGACGGGAGCCAAGGTCATTCTGGGCACGCCCGGACTTTGAAAGGGGACTTATGAATCGACTATTCAAGCTGTGTCTTCTGGCTTCGGCCGTGATAATCGGTACAGTCCAAGCGCAAGACTCTACGCCCTGGCATGATCCGTCAAAGCACACCGTGCAGTTCGTAACCGTGGAAGCGGGCGTCCGGCTGGAGGTCCTCGATTGGGGCGGAACCGGCCGTCCGATTGTGCTGCTGGCGGGCTCCGGAAATACCGCTCACATTTTCGACGACTTCGCGCAAAGATTATCCGGGGCTTGCTGTCACGTCTACGGCATCACGCGACGCGGGTTTGGAGCTTCCACTCATCCCAATTCGGGTTACGACCAGCAGCGACTGGCCGACGACGTGCTCCAGGTCCTCGACGCGCTGAAACTTGTTACGCCTGTCTTGGCTGGTCACTCCATGTCTGGCGAGGAATTAACAACCTTGGGAGATGAGCACTCGGATCGCTTGGCTGGTCTGGTCTATCTCGATGCGGCGGATGACCCTACGGATTTCCCGGGGAGTAGTGCGGCCTATATGGCGCTGTTCAATAAATTGCCCCCAGCGATGCGTGCCAACGGAAATGAACCTGTCGCGTCGGACCTGAAGTCTTTTCAAGCCTTTCATGATTTCAAGGTGCGGCAGAATGGCTTCGCCTATCCAGAAGCTGAATTGCACAACACTTTCAACCGTAATCCTGACGGTTCAGTGGGCAGCGACAATGCCTACGATAAAGTCCACTTCGCCATCGGTCGAGGAGCCTTGCCCCGCGATTATTCTCGAATCCGAGTGCCGGTACTGGCGTTGTTCAGCTCACCGGGCGGCAACCACAAGTATCAACCAAAGGACGCTCAAGAACGCGCAGCCATCGAAGAGTTCGACGCCGCAACCGAAGTCTTCGTCAACAAGTATAAGAAGAACCTTCTAAAGGCGAAGGGTAGCGTGCGCATTGTTGACCTCCCTCAGGCTGATCATTACGTATTTCTCAGCAATGAGGCAGACGTGCTGCGCGAGATGCGGGCATTCATAGCTGGCCTGAAGTAGCAAAAGACTGTCGCGCCCAAACAAGAGCGGGCCGAGGGAACCTGGCCCGCTCAATCTACAGGCTACCGCTCACCACACGTGGCAGGCGTTCTCCGCCACCATCGGCTGCCCCGCCTTGCAGCCCCACGCCTTCTGAAACTCCGGCATGTTCTGCACCACGCCATTCACGCGGTATCTCCCGGGCGAATGCGGGTTGGTGCTGACCTGCATCCTCAAGTATTCCGGACGTTGCTTCTCGCACCACACCCGCCCGAATCCTAAGAAGAAGCGCTGCTCCGGCGTGAAGCCATCGATGCTCTGGCCTTCCTTTCCGGTCTTATCGTCCGCAATCATGTGTTCGAGAGCCGCCAGTGCGATACGCGCGCCGCCGTTATCCGCCGTGTTCTCGCCCAGCGTGAGGCGGCCGTTCAGCTTCATGGTGTCGACGGCGACGAAGTTGGAATACTCATCCGCCACGCAGCTCACGCGTTTGTCGAATTCCTTTCCATCCTGCTCCGTCCACCAATCGCGCAGGTTACCCTGTGGATCGAACTTTCTCCCTTGATCGTCGAAGCCATGCGTCAGCTCGTGGCCAATCACCAGCCCAATCCCGCCAAAGTTCACCGCATCATCCATGCTCTTGTCAAAGAACGGTGGCTGCAGGATGCCTGCCGGAAACACAATCTCGTTATACGATCCGCTGTAATAGGCATTCACTTCAGGCGGAGTCATGCCCCATTCCTTGCGGTCGAGAGGCTTCCCGATCTTCGCAATCTGCCGCTTCGATTCGAATTCCCTTGCCCGCTCGATATTGCCCAGCAGGTCATGCGGCTTGATCACGACAGAACTGTAGTCGCGCCACACATCCGGATATCCAATCTTGTTTCGGATCGCTTGCAGCTTCACTTTCGCCTGCTTCTTGGTATCGTCGCTCATCCACGCAAGACTCTGGATGTCCTCATCGAGGGACTTCTCCAAGGCGTCTACCATCTTCAGCATGCGCTGCTTGCCTTCAGGGCCGAAGGTCGCCTCGACGTAACGCTGCCCCAGCGCTTCTCCCAACGACCCATCCACCAGCCCGACACACCGTTTCCAGCGATCCTGAATCTGCTTCTGCCCGGTCAGCGCCTGCCGCATTTTGAAATTGGCTTCCACAAACGGTTGCGACAGCCATGGCGACGCATCCCGCAGCACATGCCACTCCACGTACGTCTTCAGCGACTCCAGAGGCAGCGCCGCCACAACTCCATTCACCTGTTTGAAGAAATCGGGATTCGTGACATTCATCTCGGTGAACTTGGGCGCGCCAATATCTTCGAAGTAGCGATTGAAATAGAAATTCGGAGCGAGCGCCGCCGCCTCTTCGCGCGTCATCTTGTGATCGCGATTCTTCGGATCCCGCCGCTTGGTCCGATCCATGGAATCGGCTGCCAGCAAAGTTTCCACCATCAGGACTGTATCCGCCGAATGAGCTGCCTGTTCCGGCGTTTGCCCGTCCAGCTTGAACAACTCCGTCGCGTAATCGGTCAGATGCTTGCGCATCTCCACTTTGTCGGCATCGTCTTTCACGTAGTAATCACGGTCGGGCAGCGACAGCCCGCCTTGATCGATGTACGCAATCACATTGTCCGCATTGTGCAGATCGGAATTGGAATAGAAGTTGAACAGCGGGTTCGGGCCAATCATGTGAATGTGCGCGATCTCGTCAATCAGCGCAGCTTTATCTTTCACCGCCGCGATGCGCTCCAGTTCCGGCTTCAGCGGCGTGATTCCCTTGGTATCGACCTCCTTCTCATCCATGCACGATCCGTAAAGGTCGCCAATCTTCTGATCGATCGCATTCCGCCCCGTTCCTCCAGCGGCTTTTTCGAGAATGCCCTTCTCGATCCCAAGATTGCTTTCATTCAATTCCGAAAAACTCTGCCATGACGGACGATCCGCCGGGATCTCCGAATTCTTGATCCAGTTCCCGCAAGCGTACTGGTAGAAATCGACACAGGGATCGACACTCTTGCGATGTTGTCGATGCTGAAGCCCGGCCCAGGCTTGGCGGAAGGCGAAGACGCAGACTGCGCGAAACTAGCGATTGACAAGGCAATCAAGCAGAGGACAGCAAGACGAAACAGACGCATAAGGCAGAACTCCTTCGAGGAATGGCAAAGATTCTAAGCCGCTAGCAAGCCGATGAGCAAACCAACTGCCTCCAGGTCGCAGCCTCTGTGCCCCTCAGTGCCCTCTGTGGTTGTCAGTTTTCGATTTATGAGGCGGAGAGTCCTGAGAGCTGCTCATCTCCGAGCGTTATAATCAGAATTCATACACTTCTTGAAGGCTGGGGTTCCCATGACTTCCACGAATGGTTCGAACGGCATTGCCTACACTGTCCCCAAACCGCGGGCGGAGTGGCTTGCTCAACGCAAGCAGCACAACACCAACGGCAACTTCTCCCAGATGCACTACGCCCGCCAGGGCGTAATCACGGAAGAAATGGCCTTCATCGCCCACAAGGAAAAGCTCACCCCCGAGCTCGTCCGCGATGAAGTCGCCCGTGGCCGCATGATCATCCCCGCCAATATCAACCATCCCGAACTCGAGCCCATGGCGATCGGCGTGGCCAGCCTCTGCAAGATCAACGCCAACATCGGCAACTCCGCCGTGACCTCCGAAATCCACGAGGAACTCAAAAAACTCCACACCGCAGTCCACTACGGCGCCGACACGGTGATGGACCTCTCCACCGGCGGCAACATTCACGAAATTCGCGAGGCCATCCTGCGCCACTCGCCGGTCCCGATCGGCACCGTGCCGATCTACGAAGCCATTGCACGCGTGAAGCGCGTCGAAGACCTCAACGCCGAAGTGATGCTCGAAGTAATCGAAGAGCAAGCCGCCCAAGGCGTGGACTACATGACGATCCACGCCGGCGTGCTGATCCAATACCTGCCGCTGATCTCCAAGCGGATCACGGGCATCGTCAGCCGCGGCGGCGCCATCCTCGCCCAGTGGATGGCCTACAACCACAAGCAGAACTTTCTTTACGACCGCTTCGACGACATCGTTAAGATCTTCAAGAAGTACGACGTCAGCTTTTCTTTAGGCGACGGACTCCGCCCCGGCTGCGTCGCCGATGCCAGCGACGAAGCTCAATTCGCCGAGCTCAAGACTCTGGGCGAACTCACCAAGAAGGCCTGGGAAGAAGATGTGCAGGTCATGATCGAAGGTCCCGGCCACGTCTCCATGGACAAGATCAAGGAGCAGGTCGAGAAAGAAATCGAGTACTGCTACGAAGCGCCCTTCTACACCCTCGGTCCCCTGGTCACCGACATTGCACCCGGCTACGACCACATCACCAGCGCGATCGGCGCCGCCATGATCGGATGGTATGGCGCTGCCATGCTCTGCTACGTCACGCCGAAAGAACATCTCGGGTTGCCCAACGAAAAAGACGTGAAAGACGGAATCATCGCCTACAAGATTTCCGCCCATGCCGCGGACATCGCCCGTGGACGCCCCGGCGCCCGCGACCGCGACGACGCCCTCAGCTACGCCCGCTACAAGTTCGACTGGGAAAAACAGTTCGCCCTCTCGCTCGATCCTGAAACCGCCCGCTCCATGCACGACGAAACCCTGCCCGACGACTACTACAAAGAAGCCGCCTTCTGCTCCATGTGTGGCCCCAAATTCTGCTCGATGAACTATTCATCCAAGGTGGACGAATACAACAAGCAAGTCCACGGCATTGAGAAGAAGGATTACTCGGAGTTGGTGGAAAAGCTGGTCACGCTGAAGTAGTCGGGGCTTATGTTGCGACAGCCGCCTTAGGCCGTCGTGCAAGTAAACGTCGAGAAGGGCAGTTTAGGAAAAGTTGTCGAGGGAGTATATTTCATAGCAATGAACTGGTTCGAGTTCGCGCAAAAAATGGCTGAATCTGCAAGGGCGCGCCTTGCACTCAATCGAAAGCGCCTGCGGGAGATTCTTGCCGAACGGAAGCAGCAGCAATCTCCGCAACAAACCAGCCCGAAGGCACGGTGAACGCGGCCAGACTTACCCTAATTGCCGGTGCCAACGGGTCCGGCAAGACCACTTTGACCTCAGACTCAGAAGCTTTTCGAGACATTCCACTGCTTAATCCCGACTCGATGGGCAACACGCTTCAAGCTAGCGCGCCGTCCACGATTCCAATCGCATCGGCCCGCCACGTTCTCCAATCGGCAAAAGAGCATGTCATCCGAGGCCAGAGCTTCGGAGTCGAGACAACACTCTCTGGGCGAGGCTATCTGCATATGATGTTAGACGCGCGAGCGCATGGTTTCGAGATCGTGTTGGTCTACATCGGCACGGAAAACGTGGAAATCAATCTTGCTCGTATCCGCGATCGCGTCCTCGCCGGTGGACACAACGTGCCGGAACCAGACGTCCGGAGGCGATTTACTCGGAGCTTTCAGAATTTTCCACTTGCCATACAGCGCGCAGACCACACTATCCTTTTCGATAACTCAACCGAAGAAGGCTACCGGTTGGTGGCAATCTTAGGCTCACCTGAAAACCAATGGCTAAAGCCGATACCCAACTGGGCTATCAGTCTTAGCTCCAACCGCTAAAGGCGAAAGGTATCAGTCTTCCGCTCTCCGACCTTTTGATTGGGGCAACAGCCTTGGAACTTGTCTACGGCATCGCGACTGGCAATCTTCGCCACTTTCAGATGATCTCCGGACTATCGGTGGTTCGACTCTAGAAAGCCGGGTTGCCCCATCCTTGTCGCGCTCTTTGCGACAGGGTGGGGATTTTGACGTTTGGCTTCGATGTCTACTCGCTAAACCCAAACGGTAAACACTCCAACCTGCAACTCGCCAAAGTCCCGCTCGTTTCGCGCGGCACTCCCAATCCGTGAACTCGCGCCGTGGCGGCAGCCGTCGCATCTTCGATTAGCTCCGCAGATTTCCCTGCCTTGAGCCGCGCCCACTCGCGGAAACAGGCCCATTCCATGGAATCAGTGGAAAAGTCCTCTCCGTGACCATCAGACAGCTCTCGATCTCTGCAGCTTCCGCCGGGTTACTCTTCCGGGTAAGTTCGGCACCTGCCAGTAGCTCCACGATGGTCACTGCGGACACGAATATTTGCTGGGGGGTTCCTGAAAGATGTTGGCCGTGTTCGACTCTCCCGCTATACGAACATCTATCAACCTCGCCTTAGCCTGCGGCGCACATAAGACTAGCCGAACAGCGACTGCATGGCGTGCGCCCAAGCCGGGCTGCCGAGCAGCGCCACGCGTACCCCGACGCCCAGCACAATCAGCGCCAGTCCCCACCAGTACACCGGGTGGACGCGCCCGCGGGTCCACCGGTCGTACACCGCGCCGGCGATGGGGAACGCCAGCATGAGGACGTAGGAAACCAGTGCTCCAAGTGCCAGTACGCCGGGCCAGCGCACCAGCGCCGCGGCCATCAGGCAGGTGGAGGCCAGGATCATCAGCCGCTTGTGCTTGTCCTTGTCGTTGCGCCAGAGGACGGCGCCCACGAAGAAGATGGCGAACGTCGTGATGTCGCCGAAGGGGATGGCGATAAAGTTCCACGGCTTGGCGCCCGGAGGGACCGCGCCGAGCCGCGCCGCTTCGACCGCCGTGCGGCCCCCGACCACAATCATTGCCGCCGCCAGAGCCACTCCGAAGTAGCCGAGCTTCCGATGCACTTTCACGCGGTGCGTCGCGACCAGGCTCGTCTGCACGATGAACAGCACCAGCCACGACATGAACAACAGCGCGTGCAGGTGTACCGTCACGTTCGGAACGCGGCCGGTAATGGTTGTCGCATGCCCGGAGATCAGGCCGAGGAAGTACGTCCGCGAAAAGCCGATCAGAGCCGTGAACAGCATCACTATGGCGATGCCGATGTAGAACTTGCGGTCGCGGGCCGCGGAGGTGTAAAGCGGGAGGGGAGAAGCAGCGATAGCCATGCGGCCACCGATATTAGCACGGCTTGTGAATTACCTAAACTCAGGTCCGCTGAAATCGATTGCAGGCCGGCTCTTCCATCCGCCCCGCTTCGGCACAATATCCTCAAACCGCGGCCCCTCGCCCAGCAGCCACTCCTTGATGTTTGGCTGGCGCACCCGTTGCAGCCGCCGCCACTCTTCGATTGACACCAGCACCGCTTCTTCCACCCCTCGCCGCGTCACCACCTGGGGTCCCTTCTTCCGGGCCGCTTCCAGGAACTCTCTGAACCGTGCCTTAGCTTGCTGGAATTGCCAGGAATTCATTTCTGTCTCCCCCATCAGTGTATGACTAGTCAGATACTAGTTAGCCCAAAATGGCGGGCGCGCATTCGTCCTCGCGCCGGGAAGGCCGAATCTTGATGCGTTCTGCCCCAACGCCTGCCGCGCCCCATGAATCCAAAGCTTATGGCTATTCACATCGGCACTTCCGGCTGGCACTACAAGCACTGGAAAGGCCCGTTCTACCCCTCCAATCTCGCCTCCACCAAATGGCTCCGCTGGTACGTCGATCACTTCGATACAGTCGAAATCAACAACAGCTTCTACCGCCTGCCCGCCACCTCCGCGCTCGAGCTGTGGTGCCGTCAAACTCCCGCGAACTTCTGTTTTGCCGTGAAGGCCAGCCGTTACATCACACACAATCGCAAGCTGAAGGATCCGCAGAACGCCGTCGACAAGTTCCTCAGCGTCATCGACAAGCTCGAGCGGCGTCTGGGACCGATCCTGTTTCAACTGCCGCCCAGTTGGAAAGTCAATGCCGAACGCCTGGACGAATTTCTCTCCGGCCTGCCGCCCGCGCATCGCTACGTTTTCGAGTTCCGCAACGAGAGCTGGAACGTTCCGCAAATCTACCAGGTCTTGCGCCGGCACAATGCCGCGTTTTGCATCTACGAGCTCGCCGGATTCCAGTCGCCGCTCGAAATCACGGCGGACTTCACCTACGTCCGCCTGCACGGACCGGGAAACAAATATCAGGGAGATTATCCGCAAGAGACGCTTCGTGGATGGGCCGCCCGAATCGAGGCCTGGCGCAAGGATCTTAAGCACATCTTCGTCTATTTCGATAACGATCAGGCGGGATTTGCCGCCAAGAACGCCCTCGAACTAAAACAGATGGTCCTCGGTGGCTAAAACCCAGAAATTCCTAACGCGACGCCCTGCGCTTTCGCCGTGCAACCTTCGCCGCCTGCTTACCCAAGGCCGTGCGTGTTTTCTTCGGCAGATGAGCGATCGTTCTTTTCTTTCGCGCGGCCTTGGCAGCTTTCTTGATGTTCCGGCGCGCTGCGCTTTTCTGTTTCGTGCTGGGCATAGCTCCTCCGACTCAGCACCGATAGATGCAGCCGGCTAACTTGCGGGTTGGGGAATCCAGAGGCTAAATCCCTTCTTTGTCGGGTCCGATGGAATTTCTATTTTGGAAGCGGCACCTGTGAGGGGTCCCCTCCCCTCCCCTTGATCTATTGAAATCATCGACTTGCCGGGAAATCTCGAGTTAATCTATGGGGCTCAGTAGCTTACGGGCAAAATCTTGAGCCGCAGGGACTTAGCTCGTAGGGCCGATTCCTGCTTGCACCGCTTTCGCCTTGCTAATGATCTGCCATTTAGCTATCGCCCACAGTGATGGTGGTCACCTTTGGCTGTGTTCTCTGGCGGGGCGGATTCCCTGAGGAACGGAGGCTCAGCACACTACCTCCGGAAAGAATTTTAACGGCTTGATCGCGCTCTATCTTTAGCGCCCTTCCAGATTGATGTCCCCGACTCCGACGTGAGCCCGCAGTTCATATTTCCCGTCGCCGTGATACTTCAACGTCTTGCCCAACCATCCGCTCGTTTCGCCGTAATCGGCTCCGTGCACATCCCCAATCCCCGAACTCGCATTCACCACGCGATATCCTGTCGGCCCGTTCGCCACCCGGATGTCACCAACTCCTAAGCTTAGATCTTTATCGCCTTGAATGTTATCCACTGTCAGATCGCCGACTTTCTCGTGCGCGTCGATGTTTGTGTTTTGCGGCACTTCGAGTTCGACGTCGAACTGAGTGTTGCCAACGGAAGGTCCGTGGAATTCAATCGTGGCATCGTTGCCCTTGACCTCAAAGTCCACAGTGGCCTCTTTGAGGTTCTTCTCGCGGTGCGACTTCACCGTGTATTCCAGCCTGATCTTGTTGGAATCGCCGCGCTTGATGTGCAGATCACCCACACTCATTCGCACGTGCACATAACCACCGGAGACGAACTCCCGAGAGTCGTGATGGGTCTCCTCGTACTTCCAGTCGTCGGCTGCACAGAGCGGAACCAGAAAGAGACACAACAGGACTACCCTGTGAATCTGTCTTGCGGGAAGAAGCGACCTTGCAGACATAGGACACCTCGCAGGCGCAAGAGCGCCTTTTGGAGGTACGCAGCCAACTGCCCACCAGTTCCAACAAATCTTAGGGCGAACAGTCATTGCAGACCGTCCAGACGACCTCAGCTGTTGAAGTCGGCAACGCCGTCCCACACCAACTGGACAGCTATCGCGAGAATCAGGAAACCGAAGATCTTGTTGATTGCGCCCACTGCGCTCGGTCCCAGCCGACGAACCAGCGGTCCTCCCAGCCAGAAGAAAAGCACCACGCTCAGCGCGATTCCGGCGACGCCAACGACCATTCCGATGTAGGCTGCTGCGTTATCGACGTGCGCCGCCAGCGCCATGACCACCCCAATCGCTCCCGGACCCGACATCAACGGCATCGCCAGCGGCGTCAGCGAAATGTCCTCTTTGTCCACAGCTTCGTGCGTTTCTTCCGGCGTGATGCGGGCATGCGAGGTCACCATTCCCCAAGCCGTGTTGGCCACGATCAGCCCTCCGGCGATCTTCAGCACGGGCAGCGAGATGCCGAAGAAGTGAAGCACGAAGCGCCCGAAGAACAGAAACGTCACCAGGATGACGAACACCCACATTCCGGTCTTGAAAGCGGTGCGAGCGCGGTCTCGCGCAGTCCACGACGAGGTCATGGTGAAGAAGATGGGAATGCCGCCGAAAGGATCGACGATCGGAAATAGCGCCAGAAAAGTCGCCGCGGCCGAAGCGGGCAGCGTGCGCAGGAAGTGTCCGAGTGCGTGCGCGGAAGCCATAGACTTAGCGGTATCCTTCCAGAGTTTTCGCCGCCCGTTCGAGAGCAGCCGCGAGGACTGCGAGTTGCTGGCGTGCGCGCTCGCTATCGCCCTTGTCGAGAGCCTCATTTACCCCAGGAATCACCACCGCAGCATAACCGGTATACTCCCCCGGCGCGTAAATGGCATGCCGATACCACGGACGATGCGGCAAACCCTGCGGCAGCAGCAGCGCTCGCTCCGCGTCCATCAGGGTTTGATTCAAGCGCTGCGCATCTCGCGGAGCGCTTCTCTGCTTCGCCAGGATCTTCGTACCCGCCGACTGGAAGCGGTGCGCAGCCGCATTCACCGCGGCAAAGTCGAGCGCTCGTTCCCCGAACTTGTCTCGAGAGCGTTTCTGCGCGGCATCCAGATAGGCGGCGATTTCTTTACCGTACTCTTCATAGTCATAGGGCAACACGTCGGCATCGGCCATGCGGATTGCTTCGAGGCCGAGAACGCGCGCCATCTCCTGCTCGTAAATGAAGTCCGGATCGGCAAACTTCTTAAACCATGCAAAGTTGTCGAACACCGAGTGGTAAACACCATAAGGGCCGGTGGAACTGATGTCGGCTGACGGAATACCGAGGTGCTGCAGGAATCCCGTGTAATCGGAGCCGCTCCCCAGATCTCCGACTGGTACATCGTTCTTCACCTGCGCTGTAGGCGCTCGGCGCGTATCTCCGATTGCCTCGGTTGGGGACAGCGACGGCGCGCTGGATCCAGAGCCTTTCCGCCACTGCTCATACACGGTGCCGGAATTCGGGCTGGGGACAATCCTGGTCACGTCGCGCAGAAACTGCTTCAGGCTGGGAACTGCGGATGCGCCGAACTTCGGCCCCGAAACCGCCACGTCGACGTTGAAGTAGGCGGGAGAATTCCGCAATTCGGACTCGTGCTGCTCGACCCACTCGGTTGAGCCCATCAGGCCTTCTTCCTCGCCATCCCAGCTTCCGAACACGAGCGTGCGCTTCGGCTTCCATCCTGATTTCAGCAGTTCGCCGATGCCATGCACCGCTTCCAACATTGCCGTCGTGCCGCTGTTCGGGTCCACCGCACCGTAGACCCAGGCATCGCGATGATTGCCGGCGACCACCCATTCGTCGGGCAGTTCTGTGCCTTTGATCCGGCCGATCACATCCCAGAGCGTGCGGAACTGATAATCCTGCTTGAGGTGCATTTTCACGCGGGCTGGTCCCGGACCAATGTGATAGGTGAATGGCAACGAGCCTTGCCACTCGCGCGGCGAATCGAGCCCGCCAAGGTTTTGCAAAATCGGCCAGGCATCGTGATACGAGATTGGTGTGACTGGAATTTTCGGAACCTGCGCCGACTGTTCGGGAGAAATGCGTTGGGAATTGGGTAACGACGGAGTTGATGGGATTCCGGGAGTGGTCGGATCGCCGGGAAACTCGAACATGTATCCCACCGATCCGCGCTGCACGCCGGTATCCGGCCGCCACGGACCTTCGGGATATTTGTCGCCGCGCCGCCAGCCATCGTCGGCAGGGTCGGAATAGAGGATGACGCCAGCAGCGCCGTGTTCCTGCGCAACAAACACCTTGACTCCACGGAAATTCTGGCCGTACCGCGCCAGCACCAGTTTGCCGCGTACGTCCACCTTCATCTTGTCGAGCTTTTCGAAATCTTCAGGCGTGCCGTAATTGGCGTAGACCACATCAGCCTCAACGTCCCCGGAAGGTGACATGCTGCTGAACGGCGTGACCACGCGCGGATCGTCCTGAAAGGGATCGTTGTCCACGTGCTCGCGTGCAGGACCGTGCATTTCCACTCCGGCAGGCGCGGTCATATCAACGCTGATTTCTGCGGGATAGTTGATCCAGACTTTGTATTCGACGATCTCGGTCTCGAGGCCGGCCTCGCGGAATTTCTCGGCTACATAGTCGGCGGTTGCTTTGTCTTCCACGGTTCCGGCCATGTGCGGATTTTTGGTGAGAGTGCGCAGGTGCTCTTCGGCGAGTTTAGGGTCGGGCACAGCAAGGAATCGTGACTCGATCGCGGATTCCGCCGCCGAGTCGCGGAAGCCGAAGATCGGTGGCGTCGAACCGGAAGTCGCAGGCCTATTTCCAGAAGATGATGGCGCCGCACCGGAAAAGAAAACAGCGACAGAAAGAAATAGGAGAGATAAGGGTCTCATGAGATCTGCAGTGAAAGTTAGTAAGGTAGCATAGGTACGCGGAGCTGACGCTACCACGGCCGCCGTTTGGTGTCTTTGACGTAAGATTTGTTTCCACCGCAATTGCCAAAACCTTCACAACTGCCGATCTCTACTTTTATGAAGCGAGCAACGATGACCCTTCCCGATGATCTTGCTGAGGCCGTGGAAGCCTATGTTCAGGCCCAGGAGGCTCCTCCTTCGCTCACCGCGGTTACAAGCGGCCCTGCGGGATTACCTGTGGAAACGGGGATTTCTGACGGCGAATCGGCAGCTCAAGATCACTCCGAAAGGAACCAGCGGGCGTAGCGATGGAAGTGAGAACCATGACGCTTATTTGACGGGAATAAAGAAATGATCCCTGCGGCAGTCGCGGACATGGAGCCGCCATCTGATAGAGCCCTGTGACCATAACTTTGATCTCTGATTGACGGGGACTACGGCTGCGGAATGGGAATTTCTACTGTCGTACCTGACCCGAGCCAATGATTTCGTACTTGGACGAAGTCAATTCGGCGAGGGCGAAGGGTCCGCGGCAATGCAGCTTTTGGGTGCTGATGCCCATTTCAGCACCGAATCCGAATTCAGCACCATCGGTGAATCGCGTCGACGCATTCCAGTACACGGCGGCAGAATCGACTCCGCGCAGGAACTTCCGGGCATGTGTTTCGTCAGTAGTGACGATCGAGTCGGAATGCTTCGTTGAATATTTGTTGATGTGCGTAATCGCTTCGTCGACGTTTGCAACCACGCCAATCGCCATGCAAAGACGGAGATATTCCTCGTACCACTCTTGTTCGCTGGCCGGCATGACGGGAAGACCGCCGGCGAGTGTGCGCGCTTTGCCGTCGCCCCGCAGTTCCACCCCAGCATCGATCAGCTTCCTGGCGATACGTGGAATGTATTCCGCCGCGATGCGTTCGTGTACCAGCAATTTTTCGGCAGCATTACAGACCGACGGACGCTGCGTCTTGGCATTGATGACGATGCGGTCTGCCATATCGAAATCGGCGAACTCGTCGACAAAGATATGGCAATTCCCCGCCCCGGTTTCAATCACGGGAACGACGGAATTTTCGGTAACGAAGGTGATGAGTCCTGCGCCGCCGCGGGGAATGATGACGTCGACCAAGCCGCGCGCTTTTATGAGATCGTGCACAGACTGGCGAGTGCCGGCATCGAGTAACTCGATCGCGCCCTCGGGAACGCCGGGAACAGCGGCCATGATTTCAGCGAGGCATTGATTGCTGCGCGCCGCTTCTTTGCCGCCACGGAGGACGATGGCGTTGCCGGTCTTGAGCGCCAAGACCGCGGTGTCCACAGTGACGTTAGGGCGCGACTCATAAATGATCCCAACGACTCCCAGCGGCACGCGCAGTTTGCGGATGCGCAGGCCGTTGGCTTTGGTCCACTCCGCCAGCGTCTCGCCAATGGGATCGGGCAGAGAAGCAACGTCGCGCACGCTGCGCGCCATTTCTTTGATCCGCGCCGGAGTAAGTTGCAGGCGGTCGCGCATCGCTCCTTCGAGGCCGGAGATTTCAAGGTCAGCACGGTTGGCGCGCAGAATCTCTTGCTCGTGGGTTTCGATGGAATCGGCAATCGCCAGCAAGAGCGCATTCTTTTCGGCAGTGGAAAGCAGCGCCAGCTTGCTCGCAGCGGCGCGGGCGCGCAGCAACTTCTCCTGGGTCGAGGCGGCGGTGGTGAGGGTTGCAGGCATCAGCTTACCTTTGCTGGCGGAAAGTAGGTTCCGATTTTCCGTGCCATTCCTAGTGTAATGGCTTGGGGATGCCTTCCGTTCACAATCGCGACGTGAACGCCGCCTTCGCTGGCCAGTTTTGCGGCGCGAAGCTTGGAAATCATACCGCCGCGCCCGAGCGAACTCTTGCCGTTACACTGCGCTTCGATGGCCGGCGTCAACTTGCGAATGATGCGCTGCAAGCGCGGCTTCTTGCGTCCGTTGGGGACCAGGAATCCATCGACATTCGTCAGCAACAACAGCCAGTCCGCTTTGACGGCGGTCGCCAGCAGTGAACTGAGTTCGTCGTTATCGCCGAATGCGCCTTCAATTTCGCGCACCGAAACGCTGTCGTTCTCGTTCACGATGGGCACGACCCCTAAGGCCAGCAATTCGGCAAGCGCGTTCTGAAGATTGTGATAGCGGACCGGAGAAGTGAAATCGTCGCTGGAAAGCAGCAACTGCGCCACTATCTTCTTGCCGAAGAACAGGCGCTCGTAGGTGTGCATCAGCTTGCTCTGCCCGACGGCGGCGCAGGCCTGCATGCGGGGAACGTCGGTAGGGCGTTTCTGCAATTCGAGTCCCGACATGCCCGCAGCGATGGCGCCGGAGGTGACGATCAGGTATTCGTTGTGATTGAGATCGAACTGATCGACCATGCCGCGGAGCAGGTTGATGTCAATCTGCCCGCCTGGGGCAATGAGACTGGTGCCGACTTTGATTACAACGCGCATAATTTCTGGTTGCGTGGCCGGATCGGAGAATCGCACTCCGGCAAGGAGAACCCTGCGCCCCGGCGGGGAGGGACAACACCTCTATCCTGCCGTTAGAATGATTTTCTGGCAAGGTGAAAAATCTTGCCAGGTTTCGTCCCCGTTATGCCTGCCTCGAATGCAACCAGCCGGTTTTCCGATCGCGTTGAAAACTATGTGCGTTACAGGCCGGAATACCCGGTCGGCGCGGTGGAGGCGCTGAAAACAGAATGTGGCCTGCAGCCGACGCATCGGATCGCGGACATTGCCTCTGGAACGGGAATCTGGACGCGCCTGCTGCTGGAGAATGGGAATCCAGTTTTCGGAGTCGAACCCAATCCGGAGATGCGGCAGGCAGGAGAACGGCTGCTGGCTGGTTTCCCGAGCTTTACCAGTGTTGATGGCCGAGCGGAGGCTACGACTCTGGAGGAGTCCAGCGTGGATTTTGTCACGGCGGCTCAGGCGGCACACTGGTTTGACCGCAAAGCTGCGCGGCAGGAATTTTCAAGAATCCTGCGGGCCGGCGGGTGGCTTGTGCTGTTGTGGAATGAGCGGATCACCGACAGCACGCCTTTTCTGCGGGAATATGAGCAATTGCTGTTGAAGTACGGGACGGATTACGAACTGGTCCGCCATGAGCGGACTACCGATGCGGTCCACGAATTTTTTGATCCTGCGCCTTATCAAGAGCGGGTGTTCGATATGGGACAAGAGTTCGATTACTTTGGTCTGGAAGGCAGGCTGCTGTCTTCTTCGTATGCGCCGGGTCCGGGGCATCCGAATCATGCGCCGATGCTGCGGCAACTGCGGGAAATCTTCGATCAGCATGGGGACCATGGACGGGTTTCGTTTGATTACAAGACGCGGATGTATTTCGGGTCCGTACAAAAAGCTTAACCACAGAGGGCGCAGAGGAACACCGAGGTCCGTACAAAAAGCTTAAGCACAGAGGACACAGAGGAACACAGAGGATTTCCTCTGGTACGATTTGCTGTTCTACTCCGAGGTTCCCCGTGTCTGAAGAAAAATCTTTCCACATGACTCCTGACGAGTTCAGGCGCTACGGGCATGCCGTGGTGGACTGGATCGCCGATTATCAATCCCGTGTTGAATCGTTTCCTGTACTTTCGCAGGTGAAGCCGGGGCAGATTCGCGCTTCGTTGCCTGCGAATCCTCCGGCGCAGGGGGAGTCTTTCGAAAAATTATTGAAGGACGTTGAACGGTTGATTTTGCCGGGCGTGACGCACTGGCAATCGCCCAATTTTTTCGCCTATTTTCCCTGCAATGCTTCGGGACCGGGGATTCTTGGAGATCTGATTTCGTCCGGGCTGGGTGTGCAAGGCATGCTGTGGTCGACCAGTCCCGCGTGCACGGAGCTTGAAACGCATGTGATGGACTGGCTCGTCACGATGCTGGGGCTACCGGAGAAGTTCCGTTCTTCAAGCAGCGGCGGAGGAGTAATTCAGGACACCGCTTCAAGCGCGGCACTCTGCGCATTACTGGCGGCACGAGAGCGGGCTACCGGATACAGAAGCAACAAGAAAGGATGCGATGGCAAGTTGGTCGCTTATGTTTCGACGCAGACTCATTCTTCTTTGCAAAAAGCGGCGATGATTGCCGGAATTGGCGCGGACAACCTAGGGCAGATCGAGGTGGACGAGAATTTCGCAATGAAGCCACAGGACCTCGCGCGCCAGATCGAGTCCGATCGGAAAGCGGGGCTGAAACCTTGTTTCGTCTGTGCGACGGTAGGAACGACTTCATCGAACGCGATGGACCCGATCGCCGCGATTGCCGAAATCTGCAAAAAGAACGATCTGTGGCTGCACGTGGACGCGGCCATGTCGGGCAGCGCAATGCTCTGCCCGGAATTCCGGCATCTGCAAAACGGAGTGGAACTGGCGGACAGTTACAACTTCAATCCGCATAAATGGATGTTTACCAATTTCGACTGCAACTGCTTCTGGGTTGCGGACCGCAAGGCGCTGATCGAGACGCTGAGCATTTTGCCGGAATACCTGCGCAATCAGGCAACCGAATCGGGGGCGGTCATCGATTATCGCGACTGGCACATTCAGCTGGGGCGCCGGTTTCGGTCTCTGAAGTTGTGGTTTGTGATCCGGCATTACGGGGTGGAGGGACTGCAGCACCACATCCGCGAGCACGTGCGCCTGGCGCAGGAGTTCGCGGAATGGATTCGTGAAGACGATGATTTCGAGTTGGCTGCGCCGGCTCCGCTGAACCTGGTGTGCTTCCGGCACAAAGCAGGAGATGCGGCCAATCAGTCCATCATGGACCGCCTGAACCATAGCGGCGATCTGTTCCTGACGCACACGAAATTGCAGGGAAAGCTGACGCTGCGTCTATGCGTGGGACAGATCAATACAAAGGCGAGGCACGTGGAGAACGCGTGGAAGCGGATCCGGGAAGAAGCCCGTAAATTAGGTGCAGCCGCCGAGGCCTAATCGGCGGGCATCGGGGCGACGCGGGGGGAGCTGCGGCGTTCGACGGCAGGATAAGTCGCTTCCGGCGCAGGAGCGAGCCATTTGCGGATTTCAGGCAGCACGGCGCGGATCGCCGCTTCTCCGAGCCGGATCAGGTCGGCGGAGCGCTTGAAATCGTCATAGGCAAAACCGGCGACATCGGGTTCGATCACGAGATCGGCAGTCTCGCGCCACAGGCGCGACATCGCGTCCTGGGCGATGGCAAAGGATTGTCCGATCACATCAAACAAGTGGCGCGGCGCTCCGCCCTGAGCCCACGTTCCTTTCAGATGAACGGCAATGACGCGGGCGGCACCCATGTCGCGAGCCGGCCGCGAAGGAACGGGGTAGGAGAGCATGCCGTCGACCAGATGACGTCCGGCAATTTCGACTGGAAGGAACATTCCGGGATAAGCACAACTGGCGCGCACGGGGTCAATAATCGAGCCGGAACGGAAAACGACGCCTTCCCCAGTGTTGAAATCGGTGGCGGTCACGCCCAGAGGAATTCGAAGGTCCTCGAACGTCTTGCACTTCAAAGTACGGGTGAGGAACGAGATCATGCGATCGTTGGAAGCGAAGCCGTAACGCGAAAGAGTCCAGCGCGCGAACGTGGCGAAGCGAGTATTGCGCGCGACGTCCTCTAACTCGGCCGGCGAAACCCCACTGCAATAACATGCGCCGATGAGCGCACCGACGCTGGTGCCGGTAATGACACTGATCGGGATATTTTCCTCTTCGAGTACTTTCAGAATGCCGACGTGGGCGATGCCGCGGGCGAATCCTCCGCCCAGAGCGAGTCCGATGGATGGTATCTGGGAGGAGACAAGAGTATTGGGTTTGCGGGACCATTCCCGCCCGAAGGCCTGAACCGACCGAATGATCTTACCAAGACTGTTCACAGCGAACCCCACATCCCGCTTGCAGTCGGGTCGAACTGCTAAAGCATTACTTAATAATTAAGATGCCATAATTGTCGTGAAGGCTGCAGAGCACTAACGGGCCATCAGCGGTTACGTTTGGGGTGCCCGTTGGGGAGGGTAACAGTTACTTTCCGGGCAGGAGACAAGGTGCGGATTTCCTGTAGACCTGATAAGTTGCGGACAGTATGGTACGGGAAATTTCCGCAGGAGGGGTGGTCGTCCGCCACAAAGAAGGGGTTTGGTGGATGGCGGCTATAGAGCCGCCCGAGGCTGCCGAGATCGCAGAGCAGCCGGGTACTGCGCCAAAACGTACTGCCACCAAGATCAAAACCATTCTCTGCCTGCCAAAGGGGCTGGTCGATCCCGGCGAGAAGGCGTTGGATGCGGCGTTACGCGAGGTGCGCGAAGAAACCGGGATCACCGCGACGCTGATCACGAAGCTGGCAGACATCAAGTATGTATACGTCCGCTCCTGGGGAGACGGAGAGCGGGTCTTCAAGATCGTCACGTTCTATTTGCTGCGGTACCAAGCTGGGCGGATCGACGATATTTCAGAGGAGATGCGAATCGAGGTGGAACGGGCGAAGTGGGTGCGGCTGGAGGATGCTCCGAAACTGCTTGCCTACCGTGGCGAAAAGCAGATGGCGAAACAAGCGTTGGAATATTTGTTATCGCATCCGGAGGTGTGACTGGGGGCATAGCAAAATTTCCGAGGATGGGATTACCATTGCCAGTTCATAGGTCCCCGTCGGGGACGATCACGATGTCACTTCCGATCCTAGAGAGTCCAGGTAATCCTTCCATCCTCCGGAAGTTTTAACGGAGGTCTCATTCGAGGCATGAAAAAGATGAAACGCATTAATAAAGTTGCAGTCCTTGGTGCCGGAACCATGGGAGCGCGCATTGCAGCGCATTTTGCGAATGCGGGCGTGCCGAGCTATTTGCTGGATATCGTCCCGCCGGACGCGGATGGGCCGGCCAGGAACAAAATCGCCGCGGCAGGACTGGATGCGGCGAAGAAGTCGAAGCCTGCGGCATTCATGGAACCGTCGCTGGCACGGCTGGTCACCGTGGGGAATTTTGATGACGATCTGAAGAAACTGGGCGAGGTCGACTGGATCATCGAAGCGGTAGTCGAAAATCTGGAGATCAAGCGCAGTCTGCTACGGAAGGTCGAAGCCGTGCGCAAGCCGGGCACGATTGTAACGACTAATACGAGCGGGCTGCCGGTGGGCAAGATCGCGGAAGGATTCTCGAACGATTTCCGCATGGTTTGGTTTGGAACGCATTTCTTCAACCCGCCGCGATACATGCGGCTGCTGGAGATCATTCCTACGCCGGATGCCGACCACGCCGCCATTGATGCGATTGCACACTTCTGCGATGTACGGCTGGGCAAAGGAGTGGTGATCGCGAAAGATACGCCGAACTTCATCGGCAACCGGATCGGCACATTTTCTGTGCTCAACGTCATGCGACTGATGCAGGAGATGGGCTTAACGATTGAAGAAGTCGATGCACTTACAGGCCAGGCGGTGGGCTGGCCGAAATCGGCGACGTTTCGAACCATCGATCTCGTGGGGCTGGACATTCTTGGGCACGTGGTCAGCAACATGACGTCCAATGTGAAGGACGAACGCAGCGATCTTCGCCTGCCTGACTTCTTCTCCCAGATGCTGCAGAAGAAATGGCTGGGTGACAAGACCAAGGGCGGCTTCTACAAAAAAGCGAAGAGCACGAACGGCAAGGAAGAGGAGCGTCTCGCGCTGGATTGGAAGACGCTGGAATATCATCCGCGGCAAAAGCCAAAATTCGCCTCCATCGATATGGCGAAAAATATCGAAGACACCGGCACGCGGCTACAAACCCTGCTGGGTCTGAACGGCAGCGCACCTCAAAAAGGCGACAAAGCTGGCTCTTTTCTGTGGGCTGCGTTATCCGATCTCTGGACTTATTGCGCGAACCGCATGCCGGAGATCTCCGATTCTGTGGTGGAAATCGATCGAGCGATGCGTCTGGGCTTCAATTGGGAGCTCGGGCCTTTCGAGTTGTGGGATGCCGCGGGGGTCGAGGCAACGGTGGCGCGCATGAAGAAAGAAGGCAAGGCGGTGGCGTCCAACGTGGAAAGCCTGCTCGGATCAGGGCAGAAGACCTGGTATCTGGACGATCCGAAGTCGCCGGCGGGCAAGAAGTATTGGGAATTGGGAACGACCAGTTGGGAGCCGGTACCAGCGGCGCAGGGCGTCTGGTCCGTTACCGTTGCCAAGAAATCGAACGGAGTGGTGAAGAAGAATTCAGGAGCTTCGCTGGTGGATCTGGGCGATGGTGTGGCCTGTCTCGAGTTCCATTCCAAGATGAACTCGCTGGGAGCCGACATCATCAGCCTGATCACGCAAAGTTTGAAACCCGGCGGACCGGGGGATGGCTTCGATGCATTTGTGATCACGAATGATGCGACGAACTTTTCGGTGGGCGCGAATCTGATGCTGTTGCTCATGAGCGTCCAAGAGGAAGAGTGGGACGATGTGGACCTGGCCATCCGGCAGTTCCAGGGAATGACGCAAGCGATCAAGTTTTCGCCGAAGCCGGTCGTATCGGCGCCCTTCGGATTATGCCTGGGCGGCGGCACGGAAATTTCACTCCATGCGGCAGCCCGGCAGCCGCATGCCGAGCTTTATACGGGGCTGGTGGAAGTGGGAGTCGGGCTGCTGCCGGGGGGAGGAGGCTGCAAAGAGATGCTGTTGCGGGCGGTGGATACGGCCACTGCATCGCGCGGCAAAGGGTCGGCAGAGGCTCTGGCCGGCTCGGTGGAAATGCTGGAAGCGATGAAAAAGGCGTTCGAAACCATTGCAACCGCGAAGGTGGCGACATCGGCGCACGAGGCACAGGCGCTCGGATTTTTATCAAATTCGGACCGCATCACGATGAATCGAGACCGTGTGCTCTCCGATGCAAAGGCTCGGGCTCTGGAGCTGGCGCGGGCTGGATACGAACCGCCGCTGACGCGCACCGACATTCCCGCACCGGGAGAAAATCTGCTGGCGGCGTTGAAGATGGGAGTGCACTTGATGCGGCAGGGCGATTTTGTCACCGACTACGAAGTGAAGCTCGGAGGCAAAATCGCTGAAGTGCTGTGCGGCGGCAATGTAACGCCGGGGACTCCGGTGAGCGAACAGTACATCCTCGATCTGGAACGTGAGGCGTTTAAGTCGCTGTGCGGAGAAAAGAAAACACAGGAAAGGATTCAATACACTCTGAAAACAGGAAAGACGCTGAGGAATTAGCTTGAGACGCACTCTCCATCATCATTTTGAAGCAAATCGCTTTATGAGCAGTAGAGAGAAACTCGCTTCTATTATGGCTGTAGTTTTGCTTGGAACACTCCTGGCTGTCGCTCAGAAGGACGCGCCGGCAAAGGAATCTGCACCGGATGTGCCAGATGCCATCGCCGTGCCGTCGGGGCTGGAGCCGGTTTTGTTCGTCCACGCTTCCGGAACGCAGAATTACACCTGCCAGGCGGGCGCGGACGGAAAATTCGAGTGGACACTGAAAGGCCCGGAAGCGGAACTCAAAGACCGCAAGGACAAAGTGATCGGCGAGCATACTGCCGGGCCGACATGGAAGCTGAAGGACGGCAGCGAGGTCACGGGCAAGCCGGTCGCGCAGGTGGAATCCCTCGATTCAGATTCGGTTCCCTGGCTGTTGCTCGATGTGGTGAACAACTCGAAAAAGGGCGTGCTCGCCGACGTGACCAAGATTCAGCGCGTACACACTCATGGCGGCAAGCCGGGCAACGACGTGTGCGACGAGGCACACAAGGATACAGAGAGCAAAAGCAAATATACGGCTGATTATTATTTCTTCGCGCCGGCGAAATGAAGCTTGCAGGCTGATGCCGGCGCAAACGAGTAAGCATCTAAAGAAAAGTGGTTGGGGGACAGATTATGCGTGAAGTCATCATTGCTTCTTCGGTTCGTACACCTGTGGGACGGGCATTCAAGGGAACACTGCGTGCAACCCGTCCAGACGAATTGGCGGCGGTGGCGATCCAGGGCGCGCTGGTGCGCGTGCCACAACTGGATGCAAAGGAGATTGAGGATGTGATTCTGGGATGCGCCATGCCTGAGGCGGAACAAGGCATGAACGTGGCCCGAATCGCCTCACTACGCGCGGGACTCCCGGTGGAAGTTTCGGCTTTGACCATCAATCGCTTCTGTTCGTCTGGGTTGCAGGCAATTGCCATGGCGGCCGAGCGGATTATGAGCGGCGGCGCGGAGGTCATCGTCGCCGGGGGAACCGAATCGATGTCGATGATTCCCATGGGTGGCCATAAGATTTCCCCAAATCCGTGGCTCGTCAATCACTATCCTGACGCTTACCTGTCGATGGGATTAACCGCCGAGCGAGTGGGACATCGAGTGGGGATCACACGGGAAGCGGCAGACGAATTCTCGCTGCACAGCCATCAGAAGGCGGTGGCGGCGATCCAGGCGGGAAAGTTCGATGAGGAATTGGTGCCGGTGCCGGTGAGTTTCAGCACTCCTAATGGATCCAAGCCGAAGCGCCAGGAGATCGTTTTCAAAATAGACGAAGGGCCGCGCGCCGACACATCGCTGGAGGCATTGCACGCTCTCAGGCCGGCATTTCACATGAAAGGGACGGTGACGGCGGGCAATTCGTCACAGATGTCCGATGGAGCGGCGGCTGCGGTCGTGATGTCGGCGGAGCGCGCGAATGCACTGGGGATCAAGCCTCTGGCCCGCTATGTTTCTTTCGCAACGGCGGGATACAAGCCGGAAGAAATGGGACTGGGACCGGTGTTTGCGATTCCCAAGGCGCTGAAGATGGCGGGGTTGAAGATTGCCGACATCGACGTGATTGAGCTGAATGAAGCTTTTGCGGCGCAGTCGCTGGCGGTGATCAAGGAGGCGGGGCTGGATCCGGCAAAAGTCAATCCCAATGGTGGCGCGATCGCGCTGGGGCACCCGCTAGGATGCACGGGAGCGAAGTTGACGGCAAGCGTCATCCGGGAGTTGAAGCGGCGCAACGGGCGCTACGGCATGGTCACGATGTGCGTAGGCGGTGGCATGGGAGCGGCGGGGATCTTCGAGAACGTCTAAGAGCGTTAACCACTAAGGACTCGAAGGTTCACGAAGGAAAGCGTCTGATCGAATTCGACTCCGTGGACGGAGCATGGGCGCAGCCGGAGTCTTTCCGAACGTCTAAAAGCGGGAACCACTAAGGACACTAAGGTTCACGAACGAGACCATTTCCTTCAAGTGTTTTCCTTCGTGCACCTTCGCGTCCTTCGTGGTTCCCGATTTGGTTTTTTCTGGATATTTTTTCCTCCTGTTGTGATCCGGATCATCGACTGGAGTACTCCCAGCCGATAGATGTAGCGCGGGGGGCTTGTGGCCACTGCATCATTTCATCGCCTGAGTGCACAAGAAGTAAGCCATGCCGTCATTTGGCCGCAATGAAGGTTCACTCTGAACTCGGGCCGGTTTGTTAGAGAGCGCTTACAAAGCATGCTTGCAGCATGAACTTCGAGAATCAGGCGTAAGGTCCCACGCAGAGGTCGGCCTGCCGGTCATTTACTGGGGGGTGAAGCTGGAACTTGGGTACCGGATGGATTTATTGGTCGAGGATCTTGTCATTGTTGAAGTCAAATCGGTGGAAGGGATTTCGCCTGTTCATTGGGCGCAAGTGATCTCATATTTAAAGCTGAGCGGAAAAACGATTACACTCCTGATCAATTTCAATGTTGTCCATCTGAAGGACGGCATTAAGCGTTTTGTGAACGGGACAAACTGGCGGGTAGCCCCAAACCTTTAACCACAAAGGACACTAAGGTACACGAAGGAACAGCTTCTAAAGCCTTCTGCGTGACGGCAATCACGCATCTTCGTACTCAACTATCATTCCCTTTCTTTCAGCATTAGAATTGCATTGCATCCGCGATTCCCTTCCGGGGGTGGCGGACTGCTTTGAGACAGAGGGACACATATGGCTACGACAGCGGTTCCAAAAACGAAGATCTTCGGTGGAAGTTTCTTGCTGGAATCGAGGCAGCCCGACGAGGTATTCACGCCGGAAGATTTCAGCGAACAGCACCAACTCATAGGACAAACGGCGGAAGAATTCGCCATCAATGAAATCGTACCTAATATTGAAAAGATCGAGCATAAGGATTTCTCAGTCACACGCGACCTGCTCAAGAAAGCGGGTGAACTCGGCCTGAGTTCGGCGGAGATTCCGGAGGCGTATGGCGGTCTGGAAATGGACAAGGTCACGGCCGCGGTGATCGCCGACCACATCGCCAAGTACGCGGGATTCGCGACGACCTGGGGCGGGCACACCGGCATCGGCACCCTGCCAATCGTTTATTTCGGCACAGAAGAACAGAAGAAGAAATACCTGCCGCGGCTGGCGGCGGGAGAAATCGTCGGGGCGTATGCGCTTTCGGAGTCAACGTCAGGCTCGGACGCGTTAAATTGCCGCACCCGCGCCGTACTTTCGCCCGATGGCAAGCATTACATTCTCAACGGCGAAAAGATGTGGATCACCAACGCAGGATTCGCCGATCTGTTCACTGTTTTCGCCAAGGTGGACGGAGAAAAATTCACGGCATTTCTGGTGGAAAGGGGCTTCCCGGGATTCTCCGTCGGCGCGGAAGAGCACAAGATGGGAATTCGGGGATCGTCCACGTGCCCGATCATTCTGAATGACTGCAAGGTGCCGGTGGAGAATCTGCTTGGCGACGTCGGCAAAGGACATCTCATCGCCTTTAACATTTTGAATATCGGCCGCTTCAAGCTGGGCGCGATGTGCGTAGGCGGCGGCCGCGTGTCGCTCGAAAATGCGATCGGCTATGCCAAGCAGCGGAAGGCATTCAACAAGGTCATCGCCGATTTTGGGCTGGTGCGCGAGAAGATTGCCAACATGGCAACGCTGCTCTACGTCGGCGAATCGCTGGTGTACCGCACCGTGGCGATGATGGATGCGGCGCTCAGCGAAGTGGATAAATCGGCGGTCGATGCCGCCAAGCAGACGCTGAAGGCCATTGAAGAGTACGCGGTGGAGTGCTCGATCATCAAAGTGTGGGGATCGGAGATGATCGACTACATTGTCGACGAGACGGTGCAGATTTACGCAGGTTACGGTTTCGTCGAGGAGTATCCGGCGGAGCGAGCTTACCGCGATGCCCGCATCAACCGCATCTTCGAAGGCACGAACGAAATCAACCGGCTGATCATCACGGGCTTTCTACTGAAGCGCGCAATGACCGGCCAACTGGCGCTTATGCCGGCAATCAAGAAACTGATGGATGAGGTGCTCTCGGGGCCGACGGGCAGCGAAGAACTCGAAGGCACTCTGGCAGAAGAACGCAAAATGCTGGCGCAAGCCAAGAAGCTGGGACTGTTTGCGGCGGGCGCGGCTACGCAGAAATACATGCAGGCGATCCAGGATCAGCAGGAGATCATGGGCGCCATCGCCGACATGACGATCGAAATCTACGCGATGGAGTCCGCGGTGCTGCGCGCGCAGAAGATCGTGGCCAGCAAGGGCGAAGAAAGCGCGGCATTGCCGATTCGGATGACGCGCGTTTATCTGTCCCAGGCCATGGAGAAAGTGGAGGCTGCCGCGCGCAAAGTGATTGCAGCGGTCGCCGATGGCGACATGCTGCGAACTCAACTGGCCATCCTGCGGCGGCTGGCAAAATATGAACCCTTCAATACGATCGAACTGCGGCAAGAGATCGCATCGAAAATGATTGAGCGCGGAAAGTACACGCTCGTTTAAGAAGCGCAACCAGCGAGGGCACAGAGGTCCACAGAGAGTTATCGATCGTGGCTTCTGTGCCCTTTTTTAGCCTGGGAATTTCACCTACGGTGTCAATCATGAAAATTGGAATGACCAGCGTGACTGTGCTGATGTTGGCGGCATGCCTGCAGGCTCAGTCGAAACCCGCGCTGCCGAACGATTCGGCGACTTTCGATCCAGACGGCACAGCCCACATTACCCGCGTCGTGCCGATGCCCACGACCATCAGCCCGGAGGCGCAGACCTGGCTGGAGTCGCTGAATCACAGCACTCCCGGGCCGGAGACGCTGGCCGAGCGCCGCGCGCGTACCGATGCCTGGCGCGCGCAAGCTGCCGCTGAGGCGCGCAAACTCTACCCGGTTACGGTGGAAGAGGCGACGACCGCGGGCGTTCGTACCGACATCATTACGCCCCTGAGCATCCCTGCAGAAAACAAAGATCGGGTACTGATCAATTTGCATGGCGGCGGGTTCAATTCCGATTCAGGATCGCTCATTGAGGGCGTGCCGATTTCAAATCTGGCGAAGATGAAGGTAGTTTCAGTGTATTACCGGCTGGCTCCGGAGAATCCGTTTCCGGCGGCGGTGGACGACGTGGTTGCCGTTTATAAAGAGCTATTGAAGACATATAAGGCCCACAATATCGGCATTTTCGGAACTTCAGCGGGGGCGATTCTGACGGCCGAAGTGACGGTGAAGCTCAAGCAATCAGGATTACCGCTGCCCGGCGCGCTTGGAATCTTTTCCGGTCTGGCCGATTTCAGCCGCGTGGGAGATTCGCGGCAACTTTTCACGCTGAACGGATTTCTGGGTGAAATGCAGCCGACGGATCCCAGGCATCTGCCGGACAACGACTATGTGGCTAAGACCGACCGCACCGACCCGGTGCTTTCGCCATTGTTTGCGGATCTGCGCGGGATGCCTCCCAGCCTGCTGGTCACGAGCACACGGGACCTGCTGCTGAGCGACACGGCGATTTTTCAGCGGGCATTACTGCGGGCAGGAAACGATGCGAGGCTGGTGGTATTCGAGGCGCTGCCGCATGCCTTTTGGTATCACTTCCAGTTGCCGGAGACGCAAGAGGCACTGCAGATTATGGCGAAGTTTTTTGACGACACGGTTGGACGGTAGAGTTGAATTCCGAGCTTTATTTGAACGCATTGACCCGTAACGGACAGCCCGGACAGGGATCATCCTTGATGTAGCGATAGAAACGGGCGTGCCCTCGGTGCTTCCAATAGCGCGACTCGTAATCATCAACTCCCGGTCCTCGGCTCATGAAGCTGAAGAACACGTGGCGTGATGGCCGGACGACAATCCCCACGTGCCCTCGCCACACCACCAGATCGCCTGGCTCAGGTTCGTTCACTCGCTGGAAGCCTTCGACTCCGGAGTACAGATCTTTAGAATTTGCGTACGTGTAGGGGAAGCCTGCCTTTTCGTAGATGGCATGGACCAGGTGGGAACAGTCAGGGCTGGCATGGCGACGCACCTTGGGATCGAGGGCTGCCGCGATGACGGAGAGGCGATCGTCCTGATTCAGGGTTCGGTCGCTTTCCCGGCGATTACTTGCTTCAGCAACTTCCTGCAAGGGGCCATCATCATCCGCTTGCCGTTGTTGCCCCCAGGACGAACAGAGACCGAGACCACAGAAAAGGGCCACCAGCAGGAGTTTTGGAGCAATCCGCATTCGGGCTATTTTGATGCGAATTTGCTCGCACGGGCAGATTACGATTGTTCACGCAGGGTAACGAGCCAAAACGTCCGCCCGAACTTTCGAGCCAACTGGCCCTCAGTTTTCTGCATCGCGTCTCGCGTCACTGCCGAGCCGAATCCTCGGGCGGAATCAGCATGTAGCTGACAAACGCCAACTGTTTACTGTCGGGCGACCATGAGGGAACGTTGATCGTACCCTGCCCGCCGAACAGTCGCGCCAGCACGGTGATTTTCTTGTCGGAGAGTGACATCAGGCGCAGCATGACGTTCTTATTCTCGGGATGGCCGGAAACATCAGCGTCATAGGTGAGGAAGGCCATCCACTGACCGTCGGGCGAGATGTGCGGAAACCAGTTGTTCAGGTCGTCGGAGAAGACCTGCTCCTGCTCGCTGCCGTCGGGCTTCATGCGCCAGATTTGCATGTGGCCGGTGCGTTCTGAGTTGAAGTAGATATATTTTCCGTCGGGAGAATATTCGGGACCGTCATCGAGCCCTTTGGCGGTCGTGAGCCGGGTCTCTTCGCCTCCAGCGGCAGGGATCGAGTAAATATCAAAGTCGCCGTTACGCTGGCCGACGAAAGCGAGCGTCTTTCCGTCGGGAGACCAGCCATGCCAATACGACGGCGCCTTTTCGGTAATGCGGTGCGGTGTGCCACCGGCGATTGGCACTAGATACACCCTTGACTCATGATCGCCTTGCGAGTTGTCGCTGATGGCAAGCTGAGTGGAGTCGGGCGAAATTCCGTGGTCGTTGTTGCAGCGGTCGGCAAAACCGGTTGGGATGATTGTGGGATTGTCGCCGCCGATTGTGAGGCGTTCGATATGACCATTGCGGTTGAACAGGAACGCTCCGCCGTCATGCGTCCAGTTAGGAGCTTCGAAGCGTCCTTCCGAAAGATAATGAACGCGCCGGATGGCGGTAGAATCCGCGTTCACAACTTCCAGAACGCTGTACAGAGTGGGCTGACCCGAAGGCGTCGAGAGCTGGCTGAGCTCGACTTTCGAGAACAGTGCTTGTTCTGAAACATCTTTATCGTGCGAGCACACGCCTAATCCGACATAGAACGTGCTGCCGAGCGGAATCCGAAGCCAGCCGCCAGCCGGCTTCAGGTCGGCGCCGTCGGTGGGCAGACCCATGTAAACGTAATCGCCGCGCTTCACGATACGCAGCCGCTTTGGACCGGAGATGTTCGACTCAATCTCGTGCGTGACCGCCCCTTTCTCGTCGCGGAACTGCAGCGACGTCAGGCCGCTGAGGTGCAGGACGACGTCGGCATAGACGGAATCCGCGTCAAGACTTTGACGCAACATAAGCACGGCCTTTTTGTGCTCGTTGCCAGTCTTCGTAAGGAAGCTAATGTCGGCGGTCAGGCTCACATCGCCCGACATTTTCTTCCAAACGAACTGGAACGCATCGGCGACAGACCACATGTTCTCGCCGCTGCCCGTGATGGTGTAGGTCTTCGTGGTCGGGTCGTAATTCACCGACCCAGGATGGAGAACGGTGCCGACGTCGGTGTGATCCTCAAACGTTCCGACTGCTGCAGGGTTTTGCGCCCAAATGCGAACCGTAGAAATTGCCAGACACCAACTCAGGGTCGCGACAGTGAATAAGAGCTGAAGTCTCCGCATAAACGTTGCACCTCGATGTGCACGATGGCCAGCGGCATTGTAAATGGAATCGGGGGCGTGCGCGCCCAGTCGTTCACCTTCCGGTACCAATCTTCGATCACTTCTGGTAAAACGGTGCCCATGAAAACGAACCATTTTTTTCTTTCCATATCTCTGTTCGTGCTGATGCTTGCTGCCGCGATGTTCGCGCAAGTGAGTCCCGCGCCATCGGCCAATCTGGCGCTCACGCCGCCAATGGGATGGAACTCGTGGAACAAGTTCGCCTGCAACGTCAGCGAAGACATGATCAAGGGAATGGCCGACGCGGTGGTAAAGTCGGGCATGAAAGATGCCGGATACGTGTACGTCAACATCGACGATTGCTGGCAGGTGAGCCGGGATGCGAGCGGAAACGTCGTTGCCGATCCGCAGCGCTTTCCGCATGGAATGAAGGCCGTCGGCGACTACATTCATTCGCTGGGGCTGAAGTTCGGGGTCTACTCTGACGCAGGCTCGAAAACTTGCGCGGGACGCCCGGGGGGACTCGGGCACGAGTATCAGGACGCAATCCAGTACGCCGCCTGGGGCGTGGACTACCTGAAGTACGACTGGTGCAACACCACTACTCAGGACGCGAGGGCATCGTATGCCAATATTCGCGCCGCGCTCGACGCCTCGGGGCGTCCGATTGTGCTCAGCATCTGCGAATGGGGCACCGCCAAACCCTGGCTGTGGGGCAAGGAAGTAGGCGGAAACTTGTGGAGGACTACAGGCGATATCCAGGATCGATGGGGAGGACAGGAGAAGTGGCCGGATGGCAGTTGCTGCTCCAATGGCGTGCTCTCCATTCTTGACCAGCAAGTTGGGTTGCAATCGTACGCCGGCCCGGGACACTGGAACGATCCTGACATGCTGGAAGTGGGCAACGGCGGGATGAGCGATGTGGAGTATCGCTCGCACTTCAGCCTCTGGGCCCTGCTGGCAGCGCCGCTGCTGGCGGGAAATGATTTGCGCAGCATGAGCCCGGCGATTCACGACATTCTCACCAACAAGGAAGTGATTGCCGTGGACCAGGATCCGCTCGGGCGCGAGGGAGAGCGGGTCGCCAAGAACGGAGACCTTGAAGTCTGGGCGAAGCAACTCAAAGACGGCGGCCGGGCCGTCGTGCTGCTGAATCGCGGAGCTGGGGAGCAGGAGATTACCGCGAATTGGGAGGACCTTGGCTACCCGTCTACGATCAGCGCGTCCGTGCGCGATTTGTGGCAGCACAAGGATCTGGGGAAATCCACCGGGAAATTTTCGGCGCGAGTGGCATCGCATGGAGTGGTGATGGTTACAGTAAAGCCTTAACCACAGAGGACACAGAGTACACAGAGACTACGCGCGCCTTTTCAGTTCTTCCATCACGCTCTGGATCAGTTCTTTGGCGTCTGTAAGATTTTTCATGATGATCTGAATATCCATCACTGGTTTGCCCGGCCAGCGCTGGCTCTGGCAGTACACGCCGTGTTGGCCGACCAGGGCCATGGCGTCGGTAATTGTGTCCATCGTGACGGCGAGCCGGCCGCGGGGTACGCCCATCATGGTCTCGTAGTGCTCGAGTTCTTCCTGTTTTTCATCGAATACGGGCATGCCTCGATTGTAACTGCGTCGTACGCGGGAGCATAATAAGCAGCTGACCAAATCCACTTCAAACGTCTAATCTGTTAGCGGTCCACTATTCAAAAGGAGAAACCATGCAGAAGAGAATTGCCCTCCTCGTAGTTTTCACCTTTGTCATCACGACTCTGGGCTTGGCACAAATGGGCGGAAACCGCCCCAGCCCGGCTGAATCCGCCACTTGCGATCTGGGCGGAGGCAAGACCATTAAGACCGATTACTCGAGCCCACGCATGAAGGGAAGGAAGATTTTCGGCGAACTCGTACCTTATGGAAAAGTTTGGCGCACCGGCGCGAACGAAGCGACGACCTTCGTCACCAGCAGCGACGTAACGGTGGGCGGAAAAGACGTGCCGGCGGGAAGCTACACGCTTTTCACCATTCCTAACGCCGACAAATGGACACTGATTATCAACAAGAAGACCGGCGAGTGGGGAATCCCCTACAAGTATGAAAGCGACGAACTGGGGCGCGTCGACATGACCGTATCGAAACTTCCCTCACCCGTTGAAAACTTCACGATTTCCTACGAGAAATCCGGAAACGGTTGCACGATGCACATTGATTGGGATACGACCCGAGCCTCGGTAGAGATCAAAGCAAAATAAACTTCATTTGCGAATTTGATTTATGGGTGGATGAGAACAGGAATGTCCTCATCCACCTGCAAAAACCAACAATCAACAATCCGTCCGGCGTACAATTCTGTTGAGCATTCCCCACGGGAGGTCCCCATGCCCGTCTACGATTATGTTTGCCTCGATTGTCACAAGCCCTTCGAAACAGTCTTAACCTTAAACGAGCACGACAAGCAAAATCCCAAATGCCCTCATTGCGGCAGCAAGAATGTGGAGCAGGAAGCCGCGGCTTTTTTTGCGGTGACCTCTAAGAAAAGCTAGGGCCAGAAAGTCGGCAGGATAGAGGAGCGCTCTTCAGCGCTACCGTTTCGGCTGACCGACCGCATCCAGGGCTTGCTGCGCCTGCGCGAAGTCTGGATCGACTTTCAGCGCCTGCTGGTACGCCTGAAGCGCCTCGGCGGTTCGGCCGGTCTGCGCTAACGTGTGCCCGAGTTCATAGAATCCTTGTGCCGTAGGCTGAGCTGCAACCGATCGGGAGAAATCGGCGATCGCCTCATCCAATTTTCCTTGCCGCTGTGCCAGAAGGCCCAGTCCGAGCCAGGCATTGAACTGAGTGGGATTGTAGCGAAGCGATTCCTCAAAACTTTTGGCAGCCTCGCCCTGCTCGCCCATCGCCAGTTGCGTGGCACCGAGGTTGGCGTACGTGAGCGTCAGAAAACCGGGATCCGAGGTCAGGTTGACCGCAGCGTCATACTGGTCGACAGCCTCCCGCATGTGGCCATGGCTCTGAAAATAAGTTCCCAGATTGCTGTGGCTCATGGGATCGCGGGGGTTAATGCGAGCGGCCGCCTCGAAGTGCGGGAGGGCTTCTTCTTCCTTGTTTTCGAGAATCAGCGCTCCGCCGAGATTGTCTTCAGCCACAAAGTTGTTGCTCGTAACCGCCAGTGTGTGCGACCACAAATCGTAATTGCTGCTCCAGTAACCGATCTGGCGATGGGTTGCGAAGGCCAGCGCGACGAGCACAGCGGCGGAGGGGATCACGAGCCAACGGGCGAACGTCTTCTTCTGTGCCCAATCGGCAATGCCGAAAGCAATCATCACGAAAATACCGATCAGCGGAATGTAGGCATAGCGATCGGCCATGGCAGCCTCGCCAACCTGGACCAGGCCGATCACCGGCACCAGCGTTCCCAGGAACCACAGCCATCCGACCACCAGATAGCGGCGCGTGCGAAAACGCCAAACCCAGGCGCTGATGAGGACTAGAACCAAGGCGGCGATCAGGACCCGCCAGCCCGCGAGCGAGTCTCCGGGATGAGGGTAGAGCGGCGCCAATCTCGCGGGCCAGAGCATCTTGCAGAGATACATCGCGTACGCATAAACAGCATTGCCGACCCGCACCCCAAGCGAGAACTCCGCTGTTGTACGGATGGAGCCGCCAGCTTGCTGCGCGATGACGGTGATGACTGCGCTGGCCAGAGAAAGCGCGAGCAACGGAAGTTTTTCTAATGCGAGTCGCGGCCATGACGAATTCCGTGCTCCGTCGACGCGCCCGAGGGGCCAGTAATCCAGCAGCAGCAATACGAATGGGAGCGTGATCACCATCGGCTTGGACGCAAGCCCGGCTGCGAACAGTGCGAACACAGCCAGATAGCGCTTCCAGCCAGGTTTTCTGGCGTACCAGCCGTAGGCCCCCAAAGTCAGCAAGAAAAAAAATGTACAGAGCACATTCTTGCGCTCCGCGATCCAGACAACGGACTCCACATTGATCGGGTGCAGCGCGAATAGTGCGGCTACGAACAAGCTTGGCCCAACTCGCCCCGTGGTCCACATCAGGAGCAGATAGAGCAACACTACGTTCGCGACGTGCAGCAGGATGCTGGTGAAATGATGTCCGGTGGGGTTCAGGCCAAACAGCGAACAGTCAAGGGCGTGAGACATCCAGGTCAGCGGATGCCAATTCGCCTGCTCGGTCGAAGTCAGAGCCCACGTGAAGGTTTGCGCCGTTAGACCTTGCCGCACGTGGGGGTTCTCGGTGACGTAGCGGTCGTCATCGTAGTTCACGAAGGGATGATGGGTGGCCGGGTTATACAGCGCGAGCGCAACCATCGCCAACAGGAGGCACACGATTGCATTGCGCTTTTCCGGCGATGTGAACAAACCTGCAGCTTCGCTGACGGGCGCAGTTTTTGTCGTGGAAGGCAATATCAGGATTTAACCACAGAGGGCGCGGGGGAACACAGGGGAAAAGAATTGTTGATTGATGATTTGTGACACCAATGCAAACTCAGGGAAGTTTTCGATCAACAATCATCCATTCAATTTGTCGGCTTCCAACGCAGCACCGGCTTCCTGGCCGCCGCGGTCTCATCCAGTCGCGAAACCCGGGTCGAGTGCGGAGCCTCAAGCACGGTCTGTGGATCTTCTTCCACCTCTTCCGCAATCGATTTCATCGCCTCGATGAATAGATCCATTTCTTCCTTCGACTCGCTTTCCGTTGGCTCGATCATCAGCGCGCCGGGAACGATCAAAGGAAATGCGGTGGTATAAGGGTGGAATCCGTAGTCGATCAGGCGCTTAGCGATATCCATGGTGCGGACACCTTTTTTCGCCTGAAGCCGGTCGCTGAAGACAACCTCGTGCATGGTAGGCGTGGAGTAAGGCAGATCGTAGATGCCTTCGAGACCTTTGCGGATGTAGTTCGCATTCAGCACAGCATCTTCGGTGGTCTGCCGAAGGCCATCGGGACCATTCGCCTGAATGTAGGCAAGAGCCCGCACAAACATTCCGAAATTTCCGTAGAAGGCGCGAACACGGCCGACCGAGTGCGGACGGTTGTAGTCGAAGCCCAGCGTGCCATCCGGCTTGGTAACCAGAACCGGCGTGGGCAGGAAAGGTTCGAGACCTTTCTTGATCGCCACCGGGCCCGACCCCGGGCCGCCGCCACCGTGCGGAGTCGAGAACGTCTTGTGCAGGTTCAGATGCATGACGTCCACTCCGAAGTCACCGGGGCGCACCTTCCCGACCAGCGCGTTCATATTGGCGCCGTCCATGTAAAGCAGGCCGCCTTTGGCGTGCAAGATGTCTGCAATTTTGTGAATCTGCTGCTCGAAGACGCCCAACGTGTTCGGATTCGTCAGCATTAACGCCGCGACATCCTCGTTCATCTGAGATTCGAGGGAGGCGACGTCGACCATGCCGCGCGAATCGGACTTTAAATTCTCGACGGCATAGTTGACCATTGCGGCCGTAGCCGGGTTGGTGCCATGCGCGGAGTCGGGGATCAGAACTTTCTTTCGGGCATTGCCTTTGGACTGGTGATAGGCGCGAACCATCAGCAGGCCCGTCATTTCGCCGTGGGCGCCGGCAGCCGGTTGCAGCGTGATCGCGTCCATCCCGGTGATTTCAATCAGGCACTCGCTCAGCATCTTGATAATGTGCAACGCGCCCTGGGAAATCTTCTCTGGCTGGTACGGATGCCCGTTGGCAATGCCCTCCACGCGTGCCACGGCTTCGTTTACGCGCGGGTTGTATTTCATCGTGCAGGAGCCCAATGGATACATGCCCAGATCGATCGCGTAATTCCACGTGGAAAGACGGGTGAAGTGGCGGATGATTTCGATCTCGCTGACCTCGGGCATATTGCCCAGGTCTTTTCGTTCCGAGCCTCCCAGCAGCTTCGCAGTATCGACTTCAGGGACATCGAGAGGCGGCAGTTTCCACGCGGACTTCCCTGCCGAGGACTTCTCGAAGATCAGTCCTTCGTTCTGATTGACGTGGCGCGTGGCCTTGGGGGTCTTGTGCTTCATCGCGCCACCTCCTCGACCTCTTCCTTCGCCGAGCGCACCGAACGCTCGCTCTCGGCGACCAGGCCTACCGCGGTATCGATGGCGCTCCGGGTGGTTAACTCGGTGCAGCACCACAACGCGGCATTGCCGAACTCCGGGAAAAACTTTCTCAATGGAAGTCCGCCAACGATCTTGTGCCCCAGGAGACGGCCATTAATCGCGTAAGGATCTTCGCTGGTCTCGACCACAAATTCGTTGAACCGCGGCGAAGCGGCGAACAGCACCTTGCCATGCTTGGCGAATTGACCGGCAGCGTATGCGGTCTTTGCGAGGTTCTGCGTGGCTAATTCTCTCAAGCCGATTTTGCCGTAAACGGTCATGAAGATGTTCACCATGAGCGCAACCAGCGCCTGGTTGGTGCAGATGTTCGAGGTCGCTTTTTCGCGGCGGATGTGCTGCTCGCGGGTGGCGAGGGTGAGAACGAATCCACGCTTGCCTTGCTTGTCGACGGTTTGGCCAACGAGGCGCCCGGGCATCTGGCGCACGTATTTCTCGCGCGTGGCGATGACGCCGCAGTAGGGCCCGCCGAAGCCGAGCGGCACGCCGAAGGATTGTGCTTCCATTGCAATCACGTCTGCCTGCCGGGGAGGCTCCACGATTCCCAGGGAGACTGCCTCTGCTATCGATACAACCAGCATCGCCCCGTGCTTGTGCGCGATCTCGGCTATGGCATCGACATCTTCAATCGTGCCGAAGAAGTTGGGTGACTGCACCAGCACACAGGCGGTGTCTGGAGTGATTGCCTTTTCCAGTTCCTTCAGGTCGAGACGTCCGTCTCCGCCAAAAGCCGCGATGGATAACGGCATCCCCTGGTGAGTCGCGTAGGTTGCGAGCACCTCGCGATATTCCGGATGGAGGCTGCGCGCGACCACCACCTGACGCCGTCCCGTGAGCCGCACCGCCATCATCACAGCCTCAGCTGCGGCGGTCGAACCGTCGTACATGGAAGCGTTCGCCACCTCCATGCCGGTCAGCTCGCAAATCATGGTCTGAAACTCGAAGATGGATTGCAGCGTGCCTTGCGAAATCTCGGCCTGGTAAGGGGTATAGGCGGTCAGAAACTCGCCACGAGAAATCAGCGCGTCGATGATCACAGGCCGATAGTGAAAATAAGCGCCCGCCCCGAGGAAGCTGGTATAGCCGTCGCCGTTTTCACGCGAACGCTGCCGAAAAAAGTCGACGATTTCGGACTCCGCCATCTGGCGAGGAATCTTGAGATCGCGGGTTAGCCTGTATTCGGCCGGGATGGGCGCAAACAGATCGTCAACCGAGCGCAGGCCAATGGCTTTCAGCATGGCTTCTCGGTCGGCGGGAGATTTAGGTAAATAGCGCATAAAAAGTTATTAGATGAGCGGAACAGCATTTCGATTGTGGCAGTCGCCGGGCATCGGGTCCGTGCGCGAAATCACAGGAGGCAATCAATGTCCCGCTTCTTCCGCGACGAACTTTTCGTAATCGGCGGCCGAGAGCAGCGCATCGAGTTCCTTGGGATTCTTGAGCGTCATTTTGACCATCCACGAGCCGTGCGCGTCCTTGTTCACCTTTTCGGGAGACGTGGCCAGTTCGCCGTTGACCTCGGTCACGGTGCCGGAAGCAGGGGCAAACAGGTCGGATACCGCTTTCACGGATTCCACCGTGCCGAAGGTCTTTCCGGCGCTGAGTTCCGCCCCGACTTTCGGAGTCTCGACGAAAACGATGTCGCCCAAAGACTCCTGCGCATAGTTGGTAATGCCGACCGTGGCGGAGTTTCCGTCGACATGAATCCATTCGTGCTCTTTGGTGTACTTTCGATCTGTAGGATAGGCCATAAAAGCTTGTCGCTCCTTGCTGCTGCTACGAATCTCTGTGCGCTCTGTGCCCTGCGGCTAAGAAGTTTTCTTGGGCCGTTTGTAAAAAGGAGTGGGGACGACCACAGCTCCCACGCCCTGGCCGCGAATTTCTACTTTGACTGCTGTGCCAACATCAGAAATTTCCGTTGGCACATATGCCAGCGCAATATTTTTCTTCAAAAATGGCGCCGGAGAGCCGCTGGTTACATAGCCGATTTCGCGATCGCCGGAGTCGAGCACCTTGTATCCATCGCGGGCGATGCCGCGGCCGGTCATTTCGAGGCCTACCAGCGTTCGCTTCACACCCGCCGCCCTCGCCTTCTCTAACGCGCCGCGGCCGATGAAGTCAGGCTTTTCCATCTTGCAAAAGCGGTCGAGCCCGGCTTCCCAAACATTGATCGTATCGGAAATTTCGTGGCCGTAGAGCGGGAGCTTGCCTTCCAGACGCAGCGTGTTGCGGGCGCCTAAGCCACAGGGGACTACGCCGAATTCCTTGCCGGCGGCAAGAATTTCATTCCACACTCGCGAACTGGTCGCTTCGTCCGAGGGTATATAGATCTCGAATCCGTCTTCGGCCGTGTAGCCGGTGCGGCCCACCAGAATATTGTCCAGGCCGCAGAGGCGTCCGCGAGTTACCCAATAGAATTTGACGGCGCTCAGGTTGGCGTCGGTGAGTTTCTGCAGAAGATTCACGCCTTTGGGTCCCTGAATCGCAATCTGCGTGAACTCGTCCGACAAATTCTCTACGGCGCAGTTGAACTGACGGGTATTGTCGCGGACCCAGTTGAAATCTTTTTCGCGGGTTCCGGCATTAATGACGAGCAGGTACTCATCCTCACCGAGGCGATGAACGATTACGTCATCCACGAAGGTTCCTTGCGGATAGAGCAGGGCCGAGTACTGCGCCTGCCCAATCGCGAGACGGGAAGCGTCGTTCATGGAAATGTGCTGTACCGCCGCGAGAGCCTGCGGGCCGGCGAGGCGGATATCGCCCATGTGGCTGACGTCGAAGATGCCCACACCGGTGCGCACCGCCATGTGCTCGGCAATGATGCCTCCGCCGATGGATGCGGGGTATTCGACGGGCATGTCCCAGCCGTTAAACTCCACCATCTTCGCGCCCATTTGGCGATGGACGGCGTTTAGAGCGGTTTTGCGGATGGTGGGCGCCTCAACCGAAGACAATCGAAGACCTCAAATCGCGAGCAGTGGCTGGCTGCCAGGGTGTGAACTTTATGCCGGACTGATTACCGTAACATGCGGTTTTTCGGCGGGTCAAACTGGAAAGCCTAACCACAGAGGGCACAGAGAAACACAGAGGAACGCACGAATCACTCTTTCGAGTTAGCGGCCGAACTGCACCGTCACGCGCGCTCCGGCGGGCACGTGCGTGCCGGCGAGAGGAGATTGCTGGCGGGCGACGCCACTGCCGACCGCGTCGAGTTCCAGGCCGGCGTCCTGGGCCGCCTCTACGGCGCCTCGCACGGTTCTACCTACGAATGAGGGAACTTCGATGCCGCCCTGCTCGACATCGAGGACAACGGTGCCGCTGGCGGGCAGCGGCGATTGTGGTGACGGTACGGGCTTGTTCTTGCCTTGATCCGGCTGGCTTGCTGGGGCGTCAATTACCGGTTCGCGCATTGCAGCCGGCACGACGGGGGCGTCCCCTGCAGCAGGCAGGGGTGCTGGTGCCCGCGCCACATTCACTTTTGCCGCGTCACTTGCATCGGTATTGATTTCGGCGGTTTCCAGCGGTTCGCCGGGGTGATCGGGCGTGCCGTCGTCCAGGTCACGATCCTTGAGCTTTGCCAGAAGCAGCTGGTGTTGTGGCGCCAGCGGCAGGTCGTGCGGGACGTGCAGATATTCGAGCACCTGCTGGCTAATTCGGCGAAACACCGGCGCGGAAACCTGTCCGCCCTGGTGAAGCCCGACGGCAGAATCCAGGATTACGGCCACTACGATTTGCGGATTGTTGACCGGCGCAAATCCTGCGAACGATCCGACGTACTTTGTCTTGGAATAGGCGCCGGTGGCCGGATCCACTTTCTGCGCCGTACCGGTTTTTCCTGCGGAACTGTAGCCTTCCAAAATCGCCTTTCGCCCCGTACCCTCGAGCACCACCTTCTGCATCATCGCGCGCATCTCGGCGGCAGTGTAGGAGGAAATCACGCGATGGGATGCGCCGGGATGAAAGGCCACCGTCTGCGGCGCTCCGCTCGGCTGCACAGTTCCGGCCACAATACGCGGGGCCACCCAGACGCCATCATTCGCAAAGGTCGAGATCAAGCCCGTGAGTTGAAGCGGAGAGATGCCAATCTCCTGCCCCATCGAAATCGCCGCGATGGAAACTTTCGACCACCGGCTTGGGGGCTTGCTCAGCCCGCGGGTCTCGCCGGGAAGTTCGATCCCGGTCTGCTGCCCGAAGCCATAGGCGCGAATGTACTTGTAGAAGCGGTCTTCGCCCAGCCGTAATGCGATCTTAATGGCACCCACATCGCTGGATTCCGCCAGCACGCCCCACACGGGCAGCAACCCGTGCGGTTTCGAATCGCGGATGCGCATGCCGTTGTAGACGATGGCGCCCATCTGGCAATCGAAAATTTCGTTCGGATTCGTGACCTTCTCTTCCAGGGCGGCAGAAATCGTGACCAGCTTAAAGGTCGAGCCGGGCTCATACACATAACTCACCGCCCGATTGGTCAGCGCAGCGGGCGTGATCTGCTTGCGCAGATTCGGATTGAACGTCGGCCGGTTGGCGAGCGCCAGGATTTCTCCGGTGTGCGGGTTCTCTACGATCACCGTGCCGGCAATCGCTTGCGTGTCGTGGATTGCCTGCTCGAGTTCCTTCTCGGCAATGTACTGGATGTTCTTGTCGATCGTCAGAACAAGATTTTCACCTGGATCGGGCTGTTTTTCGACGTCGGAGAACCATTTCCTGCGGGCGTCGACGGAGATAAACATTTTGCCCGGCCGCCCGCGCAGATCATCGTCGTACTCATGTTCGAGCCCGCTCAGGCCGGAGTCTTCCATCCCCACCGAACCGAGAACTTGCGCCGCCAGATCACGCGCGGGATAAAACCGCTTCGGCTCCTTCTGAAAATGAATGCCCTGCAGCTTTAGAGAACTGATGCGCTCGACGGTCTGATCATCAGCCTTGCGCGCCACCCAGCAGAAAGTTTTGTGGGCGCGGCAGTCGGCGAGAACCACGTTGTAGTCGTCGCCCGTGATTCGAGTGATAAGGGAAATGGCAGTCGGAAGATCTTTGACTTCGCTGGGCACCGCAAATGCTGAGTCGACCATCACCGACATCGCCAGTTCGCGCCCGGCGCGGTCGTAGATCACTCCACGCTTGGCGGCAAGCGGGATGGCGCGTTGCTGCTGATGTCCCGCCTGCTTGACGAATTTGCCGTAGTCGAAAATCTGCAGAAAAACCAGGCGGCCGCAAATTGCGACACACCACAGCAACATCATTGCGCCGAGGAGGTAGAGGCGGGAATTCTTGGCGTAAGTGGAGTCCAGGGATGCCATGAAATCTTTACGTGTTAAAGAAGGCTTTAGACAAACGTGGCGGCCCAATTACAGACAGGCCGCCGCTGAAATGCCGCCGAGCCTTTGCTCGGCCGGCCGGATTCGAAGAGTCCAGCCTACACAGATCTTCTATTGTCCCGCGACCACCATCACAGGAGTATTGCTCGCCATGACCGGACCTTGTTGGTCCGAGGGAGTGGCGTCCATCCGGATCACTTGCCCGGGTTCTGGCGGAACAAGACCCATGCGGCGCGCCAGCACGTCAATTCGCTCAGGGTCGCGTAGCGAGGCGTCTTCCAGACGCAACGCCCGGTTCATTTCCGTCTTGTCGGCCAACTCGCGCTTGGCCGATTCGATCTGGTACCCGTACTCGATCGCCTTGAAATGCTGCCAGGCGTAGGTAAACACCAGCAGGAACAGGCAAGCCAGTGCGGTGCCAAACTGCTTCATCTCGCGGCTGCGACGTGGATCCTCGACCTTGACCAGCCGTGAGTTGTCGATCGCCTTGGCGAAATAGATTTCCGGGGTACCGGTCCATAACGACCGGCGCTGCTCCATGACCGGAACCGCACCGCGAATTGTTGCCGCCGCTGCCGCCATTTATGCCGCTCCCATGTAGGCCCGATCGCCCTCGGTTAGCGGAATCTGCATGGTGAAAATCTCGTGCAGTTCCTGTTCCATATGCTGCCGCTCGGCTTGTTCTCCGACCCGCTCCACCGCCAACATCAGATCATTGATCAAAGTGCCCGTATACATTCCCGCAACCTCGAATTGGATTCCTACCACGGAACCCTGGAAAACAGATGTCAGCTATCAGCTTTCAGCTCTTAGCTTCTTTCTCTCTGCGGATCTGTGTCCGCTCGCGCCACTCACCTGATCTTGTAAGGCCCGGCACCGCCATCACAGCTAATGCCGGGAACCCCGGCAGGTTTTCCGGAGCTAAACTCAAAATCGGGCGCCAGACCTCGGACCTCCGACTTCAGCTAACCTCTCGATTCCACTACACTCAGACTTGCTGAGGGTCTGAGGGCTGAGGTCCGGCGCCATTGTTAAACTTTTTCCGCGGCCCGCAATTTCGCGCTGCGTGCCCGGGGGTTGCGATCGCTTTCGTCTTCAGATGCCACTACCGGTTTTTTCGTCAAGATGCGGTAGTACATGTCCTGATTCGCCCCTTCGCGGAAGGCATCTTTCACAATGCGGTCTTCCAGCGAATGAAAACTGATCACCACCACGCGTCCACCGGGCTTTAGAATCCGGGGCGCCGCTTCCAGCAGCGCCTTCAGATCGTCCAGTTCGCGGTTTACGAAGATTCGAAGAGCCTGAAAGGTTCTGGTCGCTGGATGAATTCGCCGTTCGTACTCGTTCTTACCCCGATTCATTGGCCGGGCCGCGGCTGATATGACGTCCGCAAGTTGTGCGGTAGATCGTATCGGCCGCGACCGGCAAATGGCTCTGGCGATTCTCCGCGACCTCCTTTCCTCTCCGAATTCGTAAATCACATCGGCAAGCTGTCGCTCGTCGAGGTGGTTTACCACTTGTTCGGCGGTTCGTTCGCTCGTCGGGTCCATCCGCATGTCGAGCGGTCCTTCCGCCTGAAAACTGAATCCGCGCGCCGCATCGTCCAATTGCAGGCTGCTCACTCCGAGGTCGGCCAGGATTCCATCCACGCTGCCCGCCTTCTGCCCTTTCGCAATCTCCGCGAAAGAGCGGTGCAGCAGCGTGATCTCTGGCCAGTCGACTCTCGACTCTCGGCTTCCGGCTTCCGGATCTTGAGTCCGAAAGCCGGAAGCCGAAAGCCGGAGGCCGGCAATCTTCAGCGCTGCCGGATCCTTATCGAGCCCAATCAAATGTCCCGGTGCGCCGAGGCGTCTTGCGATTTCGTAACTGTGCCCGCCAAGGCCCACCGTTGCGTCGATATAGGTCCCGCCACGCCGCACGGCTAAAAAGTCGATCGCTTCTTTTAAAAGAACCGGAACATGGCTCGCTTCCCTTCCACC